>LFCJ01002235.1_pt1 | contig 13888 bp, 14 predicted proteins | sample 643141 | NCBI WGS metagenome assembly LFCJ01 (sample SAMN03766243, study PRJNA286221) | soda lake metagenome | biome: soda lake; feature: Kulunda steppe; material: water; isolation source: sample B1-Br-g2 brine of Lake Bitter-1 | place: Russia: Kulunda steppe | collected 2010-07 | reverse complement strand
TCGGCTCGTGAAGTACGCTGATCCATCTCACTACCAGTTGTTCCTCGACGAACTGCTCCAGCGATCAACCAAAACAGCAATGAGCTGTAGCCTCTCAACTGAAAATACCAGAGGCAAACTCTAGAGGACTTTGCGACGCGACCAGGAAGTTGAGCTTGATCTTGCTCCCAACGCCAGAACGACCTCTGAGGACATTCACGAGGTCCTCGTCGGCGCGTGCGCCGACGGGACCTCGGTCTCGACACTCTGCGAGAAGAGTGACGACGCACCACACCCCAACACGGTTCTCTACCACCTCCGCGAGAAGTTCGACTTGGAGTCGGTCGAACGAATTGGCAATACGCTGCTTCAGAAGGACGTTCTCGACGTGCTTCCCGAGCAGGTGGAGGTCTGCGCAGACCTCCACCTGCGGCCCTACTACGGTGACGAGGACGAGACGAACGGCCTCTATCATTCGGAAGCGAAACGTGGAACCACTGCATTCCACGCCTACGCCACACTGTACGCGCGTGTGACGAACAAGCGATTCACGCTGGCAGAGCGCCGTCTCGAAGACGGCGACACTGCCAGCAGCGTCCTCGCGGAGTTTCTCGGTGTGATCGACGGCCTTGACTTCAGCGTCAAGGCCGTCTATCTCGACCGAGAATTCTACGACAGCAAGTGTCTCACCTTGCTTCAGGCGCACAATCACGCCTACGTGATGCCGATCGTCCGCTGGGGGAAGACGATCAAGCGGGAACTTTCGGAAGGCTGGAGTCGCGTCATCCAACACGATCTGACGGCGAAACCCGACGGTCACATCTGGACCGTCGAGTTTCCCGTCTACATCGACTGTACCTACCAGAATGGACGCTACGGCGAACACGGCGTGGCGCGTCACGGCTACGCCGCTGACGCGCCGTTCATCGACACGCCACGGGACGCTCGATACCACTATGCGAAACGCTTCGGTATCGAGGCCAGCTACCGGCTGTCCGAACAGAGTATTGCGACGACGTCGACGCAAGATCCGGTCGTACGGCTGTTGTACGTCGTGGTGAGCCTGCTGCTACAGAACGTCTGGCGGTACCTCCATTGGGAGTATGTGGCGACGCTCCGCCGTGGCGGGCGTCGCCTCTGGTCTTGGCCGTTCAAGGAGTTGATCAACATGATCCGACGGGCAGCGTGGACGGCCCTCGCGGTGCGTCGGGCCGTCCCCGCAAATCGGCCACCGGACGATCGGTTCCACCGGTAACCATCGACCGAGGAAGCCCTGTTCGTGAGTGGCAACGCCTTCGCGTCGGCGGCTGATCGCCGCCGACAGCGACAGTTCCCACTTCGATCAGCGGAGTTCACCCACTCGTGATGACTCGTCAGGGCGAAACTGGAGACTCAGATCGAATTCGCTGGTAACGCTTTGTGAGGTACTGAGGTTAGAAGGATGAAGTTAGAAGCAGTGCTTCCCCCAAATACTATTCACCATCAAGGAGTGTTCGAAATATCTTTAAATAAAAAGATATTTTATGAGACAATGAGTACCGTAGCAGTTCCAATCGAAACTAAAGTGAGAGAATTTTATGGAAAATTATGGCTTGGAATGCATCTCATTGATTATGGCCATCGTGTTGTGTTAGGGCCTGCAGTTGAAATTAAAAATTCTCTTGATTATTCGAAACCAGATGTGTATATTACAAAAGATCCAGGAGATAATAACATTGATTTTTTTAACTCATTAAGACAAGCTGGATGTATTGTGTGTGGATTAGATACCGAAGGTGGTGTTTATCCTACTTTAGAGGACTTTGCTCAAAATAAAAACGAATCTCCTTCAAAATTAGACATTTATTTTATGTGGGGTGATGCTCAAACAGGATTTTTAAAGAACCGTTCACATAATTCGGAAAATATTATTACGACTGGAAATCCTCGGTTCGATTTACCACATAAATCTTTCAGATCAATTTATAGCCATGAGTCTGAAGAACTACAAAAAAAATACGGAGACTATGTATTGTTCAACACGAATTTCTCTTGGGCAAACCATTTCAAGCCTGAAAGCCATGTGGATCAAGCACAAAGATTGTTCGGAGAATACGATATTGAAAAATACAATTATATTTCTGAACTGTATAGCGAATTTATCACTGCAATTCATTCTCTAAAACCACATAAATCTGATTTTAATATTATTATAAGACCACATCCCTCAGAAGACCACAGTACATATGAGCGAAATTTTAGAAATTATGATAATGTATTTGTAGAGCACTCGGGAGATGTTCGAAGTTGGATCAATGGAGCAGCTGTGGTGGTTCATAATAGTTGTACTACAGGTATAGAAAGTGCAATGATGAACCGACCAGTTTTAGCTTATCGACCGGTGCAGAATGAGAAATATGATAAAAAACTGCCAAACATCGTAAGCGAAGAAGTTTATAATAGTATTGAACTTTCTGACAGAATTTCCCATTATGTAAAAAATAATAGCCAATACAATATAAATTCTGAACAACAAAAAGAGCTCAGTAGATATTTTGACAATGGGGACATTTCTGCAGCAGAAAAGATAGCCAAACACATTGATTTGCTTGAAATTCCTGAACAACAGTCGTATGGCCATCTAAAACCGGCCACAACTGAACGGATAAAATGGCGGATAAAATCATCCGATTTTTCACATATAGCTATTAAAACGTACGATTCAGTCAATACTGCCATCGGAAACTCCGAAGCATCAACCAAGCGTGAGTATCAAAAACAAAAATTTCCGGGATTGACAAAAGAGGAAATCTATACTGCGCTCCGGAGATTTGGAACTGACATTAAGACAAAGGATATAGCTCTTTCCATAGTACCGAGAACTCAGAACACATTTATCATTGAAGCAAAATGAATTCTATAATGCTCTTTGACGAAACAAATTGAACTCCAAGATCGAAATATAATGGCGAAACCCGCCCGCCAAACAGTAAGCGGCTTTGATTCTGACAGACAAATTACGAACTCTTATTTCACTCCGACCTAACATCCTGAAGATCAGGATGATCCGATCTACTCATAGTATCCGAATCAATTGAAATTTGCTTCCCTTTCAATACTTCTTCACGAATTCTTTGCCATTGTGTGTGGCGAGCCAGAACCATTACCGGGATTTTCGGTACATCTAATATTTTCGCAAGAACCATCCGATTGTGTCCAGTATAAAATAGAATTTCACCGTCGCGTGCTATTGTCACCTGCACTTCAAGAGCAGTATAATCATCGTGTTTAGTGTCGTCAAGAAACGTTCGTGCCTTATTTTGACTCTTATATCCCTCTGATTTGATCCGGTTATATAACTCGTCGATGTACGAACATCGATATTCTAGGACGTCATCGATTGTCGTATAGCCGTAATACTCGCCTTTTTGTTCTATCGCTCGTTCAGCGATTTCCACGATACCGGTTTCTGACCATGGTTGATTATCGTGGAATCGACGAGCATAGACCTGATATAACTTCAGTTCATGTATGTCCGTACGTTGTTGGTCCCATTCACCGTCACGGATATATCCCATGCCTTTTTTGCTAGGAAATGGTTGATTGATGTTTTTATTACGTATATTTTTAGTCGGTACCCAGATGGTTTTATACGGATCGGCTACTGCATCATATTGTCTACGATTTTGTAGAGTCCTCGCCATTGAGTAGCAATATTGGCGATGTCGTTCTGGGAGAGAGCGATAGAGGATATACCGTCCGATACCCTTTGCCAGCTCAATTGAGCCTTGGTCAGACAGTTCTTTCAACCGTCTTATTTTCTTATGGTCTAACATACTTCCATTCTTTAGCAATATCTAGACATTTCATACACGCGTTGATCAATATGCATCGTATCGATACAACCTTTCCCGTAACTGGGTATACTCACCTTGTTTAACAAACTTATAAACGAGATGATCTGCATCATAAAATAATTGACTTAACAATTCCTTAAATTGCGAATGGGCTGTTTCACTATTCTGAATACTCTCGAATAGTTCATTACATCTATCTTGGTAATATTTGGAGAACTCTCCATCTTTATCAAAAATACAGTGACAAATGATGTGGGCTAATTCATCCGGGGGACTTGGTGTATAAAAACAGTCACTCTTTTGTCTTCGTTTATATAATTTCTCCTCGACCTGAGGGTGGACACGAACGCGGATATCATTCATCGGGGACTCATATGCTAGATGATTTTTTAGATCAAGCATCACTTGATCCTCCACCAGTTTTACTGACCTGTATCCGTGCAACCCTGAAGAATAAGGATTTGACGTGTTTCGAATTTCTTCAAGAATGTCAACCGGTTTGTTTTTGAGCCAATACAATACTTCTCTTGGTTGTGTTATTGCCCGTTTGGTCAAACCAATGATTTCTTTCGATGTCTGATGGTCTTTCTGAAATGAGTACTTTTCACAAATTGCGATTGCCTGCTCAAATTGTTTTTTATGTATTTGAATATCAATATCTCCATCTACTTCGTGGGGTAGACCATCGTACTTCCGTAATACTACGTAAGTTATTTCTTTTTCATTCAGTTCGATAAACAATTCTTCCAGCAAATTTGGATCTATTCCCATTCTTTTACCTTTTGAAGCTGTTTCTGCCCATCTATTACTGTTTCAGCAAATTCCTCGAATTCTTCTATAGACATATCGAGACGAACTTTTCCAACGTGGATGTGTATCTCTTCTCCCACATTATTTTCAATTCGGCAATCACGTCCATCACTCAGTTCGAACACCGCAAGCTCTTGTTTAATTATCCCCATTGTTTAGATTTTGTACTGCTTTATTGACATTTTTTGCAAAATTGTTGTAATCTGACACACTCATTTCTATCCGAGTATTCCGTAAATGAATATGAACAGACTCTCCAATATTGTCATCAATAACTAATCGCTCCGAACTGAGCTCTGGTTGTGGATCAATTGATTCTCGAGCTAATTCGTAGCTAAAAACGTTCATGTTATCTCTCTATTGACTCATATTATTAAATGATCCTATATCGCGGTATCACGCGGTTGTCGATTACTATCGTTGGGATCAATCAAGTCAAATAAATCGGGATGGTTTAGATCGATAGATTCATTTTGGCCCAGTTTTGTTTTGTGACTTATGATTTGGTCACGAGTATTTTGCCACTTTTTATGTCTAGCGCATACTATAACTGGTATTTTTTCAATATCTAAAGTTTTTGCAACAGCAAGTCGGTGTTTTCCGTATGCTCGCCACAGTAACTCACCATTCCGGCCTATATTGACAGTTACTTCATTCATTATTGTTGGGACAGGATCATTATTTTTATTTTTTGCCATTTCCGAGTCTAATTTTAATAATTCCTTTTGAGTTTGGTAGCCATTAGCGTTTATTTTTTTAACTAGGGTATCGATATTCGATTTTAACGAACTGTTGATATCCGAACCATATTTAATATAATTAAAAATTTTTTTCGGTGTTTCTTGCTCCATAAACTTTTCAATTTTTTGATCCCAATTCCCATCATATACTTTCCCTCGAGGTAATGGTCTTCCAAAAGGAGTTTCACAGGCGTAAACAATATCTTCTGGGTCAACCCAAATTAATTTTAATGGATCTGCATCTGTATAGCGGTTAGGGGCAGCACTTTTGAGAATTCGAAAGTAATACCGATAGAGATCTGGTTTAGAAGATAGGATAGGGCAAATTATTTTTCTTGAGATAACAATCACTCGCCGATGGATATAGTTGTACCCTGCTGCCGGAAGTTTAGAAAATACGTTCATCATATCATCTCTAGTCTTTCTTATCATTTATATTATCGATTAAATCGGTCATTTTTTCAACCTGGGTTTCGTTGGAAAACCGCTTGACACGATTTATTTGTGCTTCTGGATCATGGTTTGTCAGTGCTTTATAAATCGCTTCTATCCACATATTGACGTTCTCAGGATTTTTAACGATTTCTCCAGTCTCCCCCACGACTTCAGGTAGTCCACCACGTTCACTAACTACACATGGGATACCACTAGCCATTGCTTCAGCTGGTACGCGTCCAAATGGTTCTTGCCACCGTGAAGGGACCATTACCAACTTTGACTTCGCATACGCATCAGTTATTTTTTCACACCATCCCCACCGACGCACATTTGAAAGAGAATTCGCACGTTTTTCGATAGATTTCAATCGAGATGGCCCAACGAGCAGAAACGTTTCATCCGGTAATTCTTCTGCGACATCAAGAAAAATATCGGGGCCCTTTAGCCGGTTTCGTGGGTTAATCATTGTAATATGCCCGTTTTCATTGTACTCAACTCTGTACTTTTCAAGATTTATAGGTGGATAGATGATTTCTGGCTCGACGCCGAATAGTTTCTCGATTTTTTCGGCAGTGTACTCACTATTTGCGATTGTATAGGTTGCTTCAGAGGCAGCCTTTTTATAATCATTAAAATTCTTCCGAAGAAAAGGATACTGGATTCGCCCACCAACATCTGTTTGAACAAGGTTGCCTACGTGGCCACGTTCCGGATCATACTTTTCATGTCCCGTAAGCGGCATACTGCGGATAAAATACATACTGGGGATATTATACTCCTTGGCAACACGTACAGAGATTGGCGCTAGATCGTCTTGAGTGATCATAAAATCAAATCCAGATGATAGTTGTTCACGGAGATATATTTTCCATTGCCATCGCCGGATTACTTGATTCGCCCACGTTAGGTTCGGTATATTGTAGATATATTTTTTATGAATCCGATACTTAAACTCTGTCTCAGGTGGGTTATCGACAGGAGGTGTTTGATATACCTCCGCAGACAGTTTTTGTTGCCCAGCTACACCATTCAAAAGTGAAAGAAGGGATTCCTGAGCACCTCCTGATTTTGAAGTCCCAAATTTATTATACGAAATGGCAATATTCATATATGAGTTTTTAATCCAAGATATATTAGTATATGCGCTTTTATTCGCTTCTCACCTGCATAAGATTTTGATGTATAGTTATGTGTGTGTCTATATAGATTTAGCATTTTCATAAACATATTGGTGTATTATTGGTGAATGTCATCTAAATCTGGATGACCAATTATAACATCTGGGTCACCTTTTAATACTTCGTTAAAATACTCCTCTCTTGTTTCTTGCCATTTACGATGTCGTACGGCCACGCGAACAGCCATTTCATCTAATCCCAATAATTTAGCTAGAATATGGCGGTGCCGTCCACCTGCTGCACGCCATATAGTTCCATCTCTGGTGATCACAACCACAACATCGTCCAGCAAAGATCTAAGAAAACCCGACGCGGCATGTTCTGGACCAGTCAATTCATACATGGATTTGTATCCGCTTTCCATCATATCATCATAGACCCTATCTATTTTGCTTAGGTATGCATCAAACTCCGCGACCGACTCTGTACTGTCAATCCGTTCGCCCTGTTCAATCCGTTCGACAGCTCGTTGATAAAAAGTCGTATTTTCCCAAGGAACATTATTTGTGAAGTGCTCATGATAACCATCGTACTTTCGTAATGAACCGTTTTGGAAATCGTCAACGACGGTCGTTTTTTTATTGTTTAGATCCCAATCTCCTGGCACTACCTTCCCCGTATCTTTTCGGCGATTAAACTGGAATGTGACAAACTCGATATCTTGGGGATCAACGTAAATCAATTTAAATGGATCAGCCACATAATCGAACTCTCGCTTTGCCTTATATGTATTGTATGTGATTAATGATCTGTAATAATATTCAAGTCCCCGAGCACCGATCGCTCGCAGATGATGGGGTCCTAATTTTCTCGTGCCGACTAATTTTATTAATTTTTTTATATTGTTTGAGGGCATATGAATAAACCACCGAATATTGTATAATATTTATACTATTGCTCTATAAGTTGTTTCGATTGCTTCGATAATCGTCTTGGGAGCGAACCGTTCGAGTTCCTCTGGAATGCGGTTGACGTACTGATCCCGCGCTGTTGGCCGTTCTAAGTCTTCGAGTACTTCGACAATTACATCAATTTCTCCTCGTGGTACGGTCAGTCCCGCATTTCCGACCATCCAGGGCGGACCTCCGGTATCTGTCACGACAGGCACGCATTCGAATTGCATCGCCTCAATAACACTTCGTGGACACGGATCGGGCCACAAGCCAGGATGGACATATACATCCGCCCTGTTATAATATGTTGGCAGATCTTCGTGATCCACCCAACCGTGCATAGTGACGTTCTCGCCCGCGTCTGCCGCCAACCGATCGAATTCCGGGCCGTCACCTACCACGTCAACCTCCAGTTCGACCGTCGCTTGATTCGCTGCCTCTAGAAGCAGATGGACACCTTTCTCAGAGGAGAGACGACCGACATACAGAATCCGATACTTCTCGTCATCATCGTTCTCAATTCTCGGAGCTATCGGGTTCCCGAAACGTTGTTCATAAAAGTTCGGAACGACTGTCAATCGGCGTTGATCAATCCCGTATCCGGCAAAGATATCCTTCACGGCGGGACTTTGGGCATGGAAGGCGTCAAACTCATTCAACAACTTTGGCTGTGCCCACGTATCAAACGCCATTTTTGGAATTCCACCAATTGAGGGAGCGGGATGATGCGCCCACTTTCGTTGGATAGTACAGTCATTGTAACATTCGTCGGAAATACGTGCCACATTCGTACAGAAGTTTTGGTAGGTATTGAGCCGCCCGACTACAGGAACGGCTGAACCCCGTCGCTTCCACGCACCGACAATCGGGTGGAGTTGTGGTTGAAACGAGTGAAGTACGTCTGGAGTGTCTATTTCTGAAAGAATCTTGTATACCTTGAGTGCGCCGTCGACCTGCGTATAATTGTTTAAAGGTCGTTCAGTGATGGTGTAGCTGTGTCCATCGGGAACAACATTCTCTTGTGCAGAATGATGTACAGTGACAACCTCTACTTTATGACCACGCTGAGAAAGTCGTTCAGCTAGCAAATGGAGACTAAAACTTGCACCACCCTCATCAGTACGAATCTTGTCCCGGAGAAAAGTCACATGCATTTTGAGTTATATTCAGAACATCGGTTTAGGGACATTTTATCATGTCGATCCACGTCTCAACATACAACGTTGTTATAAAATCGATTTTACTCAATCAGATTACGTATATTAATGATGTATGATTTGCGTAGTCCTTCGTGAGCCGAATCAATAGAGATACATGATCCATCCGGACTCCATCGCGGGTGAAGATCACACCGGACACTGCCATCAAAATTGAATGGGGCAAAGAACTCGCCAACCTGAATTGTCCGTTCGTTTTCGAGATTATAGAGTGTCAAGGTACGGGTACGTGTTCGATCGGGATAGGTATCGGTCACGATCCATTCGCCGGTGGGTGATACGGAAGGATGACCATCTCCGAATGTGTCGAGTGCTGTAATGTACTGTACACATTCTGTTTCAACATCAACTATATGATATCCGCGACCAAACTTTTGGGAACCTCCTGAGAGAAACAAACGGTGCGAATCAAGCCAACAAAAATGCGAGAGCTGGGGATGTTCAAGAAGCGTTGTCCAATCACCGGTGCGCGTTGAGGTAAGTAATCGGGTGTATCTTTGTCCCGCGTCGCGCCACCGGTGTAGAAAGGCAAATCGTTGTCCATCAGGGCTGTACACCACATGATGGATGTAGTGACGTTCATGAGGTACGTCTTGATCCGTCGTTTCCATTAGCGCAGAAAGTGGAATGAGAAGCTTAGCTTTACCACTGAACGAAACGCGTCGTATGCCATCCGCTGTTGGTTCAGAAAGCGATGTCCCATCGTCGGTTCCGTATCCATATGCTGGACTGTTACGATCTAATCGTTGGTAGTTTATCGAAATATACTCGGCTCCGGTAGGGCTCACTGCTTGGATTGGATGCTGGTATGTTTTTATTTCGCCATCTAAATTAACTGCTCTTGCGATGGGCGACCCTTTATGAATATCGTTGAACAGCACAGTTTTGTTGCGAGTCGGATGCCACTGGGCACGGCTTCCCTGTTGATAATTCCATGCTGTTGTTGATTGAACTACTTCTGCACCAGATTCTCGAAAAAGTATGATCGACGCTTCAGCAGCTACTGTTTCGTCGGATCCTGTCTGATGAAGTAGATATGCATCCATTGACTGGTTCCAAGGACAGATATCATAAAATCCCACGAACTGACTCTTTGAGTGTGTTTTTCCCCCGTAGTAGCTACCAACCGAGGTGATTTCGGCGTCATCGTGTACGCTGTATGTGAAATCTCGGTCGGCGAGAAGCGTGTAGCTTGCACGTTGGTAGGTGTTTTCAACCACCTTCTTAACCCTCGGAAAACGACCCAGAATTTTTCCAACCAACTGCTCATATCTGTTATATCCCCCCATGAGACCTAGACACTGTAACGAGGTGATTCGGTAATATAAAAATATTGGTCTGTGTCACGTTAAATTTGCTGTGATCTGCGCAGCAACTGGGTGGTATCCTTATTCCTCAGTTGACTATATAGGCTTCTCTGAGGGTGTCATAGAAAGGTTCTCACGCCGTGATGATCGTGCTTCATAGATTGTCTCCCGTTCGTAATTGTATTTCTCAATTGGGTCTTCGATACTTATACAATTTCCTTTGAGTCGGTGCGTTTCGTGTGTTGTACAGAGCGACCTGTACGACTACCTGCTGATCACAGAGTCATGCCAAGCGAGTGTGTCGTAGGTATTGCCACCGATACTCTCGGTGACTCCGCTGCGTAAAACAAATAAAAGAGGTGTTGCTGCAGATGGCAGTAAGATCTGTTGCGTACATTTTGGCATGATGAATCTGGCGATACAACAGCGATTCAAACTCATCCAACAGATCAGTACATGAGAGGAGTCCGTGATCAGCAACATCAACAGACAATATCACCTCATTACAGTCCTAATTAAATTTTCAGAGTCGAGTTTGAAATATAATCCAGTATTTGCGTGTTGGTTCTGATTATTAGCTTTATACTCTACGTCGTTTCGTCAAAATAAGGGTTATGAACGCCACCGAGTCTGTTATGTTGTTTGTCTTTATTAACGAATTTTCTTCGCGTCTCGGAACTGCTCACGTAGATCGCCGCAGTAATTAATCATCACCTGCTCCTTGTTTCTGGGGAGCTGGCAGCATATTTACCGCTTGAAACCATTTATCTCTACCTACTGAAAATCATATAACGTCCTGTAGGTCGGGATGATCGCGTAGTTCCTTGTGTTTGTTAGGGAGCCCGTTTTTATCAACTTCTTTTCGAAATTTTTGCCAATTCTTGTGTCTAATTGTTAATAATGCAGTCATATTGTTTATTCCAAGTATTTTGGCAGCTGATATACGATGTTTACCCCCTTTAAATCGTATTATTTCACCATGTCGTCCTATCCCGATACGGCATTCATCTGGATATTTTTTTCCATTTATTACTATATCACTAACATTAGTGTCTGAAACTCCGTATTTTTCAGGATTGTTTTTGATTTTTGACTGAGGTATGTATCCATGTTCCTTCATACTATTGTATATATTTCTTCTCATTTCACCTGATTGTTTTAGATCTCTAACTTTTATGTCATATTTGTGATCTTCTTTAATCTCTGCCTTTTTTCTTTTGAACCGTTCGGTTTCTTCCCAACTTTTCCCTTGTTCAAACTGGCTCACAAATGAAGTATATATATCATAATTCTTCCATTTACGTCGGAGCTTGTCCCACCGCCCACCGTACACTCCAACTATATTCTCATTATGAATGCTACTTCTTTCGACTGCCCTGTCGTTTATTGGAATTTCCCGCGAAGAAAATACTGATACATACTTTATATCATCTGGGCTTAATTCAATTAATTTAGGTATATCATACGTATCTTGGACAATTTTATTAGAAGATAATTGACGCGTTATTATTGGTCTTTCAATCTCTTCAAAACTGCGCTGTAATAATTCTTTAAACCCGTGTTCTTGAAAAATTTCAAAACCTTTTTGTGTTAAAGACATCTGTATTATATGGTTGTGTAATTTTGAACACAAATGTATATATATCTAACGTTCTTAGTAGAATGTATACTTACTGCTGAGTCTTCATTACGGAGTCGAAGGGAACAGACGTACCACGTCGGTGTTGTCTAGCACGAATCATTCCACTAAAATAATTTATATATGAATCGATCGTAGCGAGTTTGCTCAAAAAAAATTTGCTCCCGTGAATGTGTAATCTACCCTCGTCGCCGTTCTTACCGAAGAATAAAAAGACCGTTATGCGAGCTTCAACGGTAGTTATATATCGATAGTATGCACAAACATGCTCTTGTATATGAAAACTGACCAAACCCATATTTGTTGTTTGTTTGACAGACCTGAATCAATCTTGGAATGAGGCAACTGACTATGATACCCTCCACCGAGCCGCTTAATAGAAATGCATTTATTACTTTTGGAAACAATAATGTATTAAACATACCACACGAATCGTTGGTTGAATGTATTCATGATTAAGATTTTAAATAAGGCAAAAGTGATTTTTCGAATTGAGGGTCCATTGGTGTTGTTCAAAAAAAGTCTACGCTTTTTAATTGAAGAAATTACTGGACTCTTTTATCAATATAGTCTAATTTCCTATACTAAATCAGATGAACTTCCTGCAGTAATTGAAGTTTCCGCTGAGGACATTAACTGGAAATCAACCTTTTCCAAGCAACAATTTCCGACTACGGATGGAAATATAAAAAAATATGATGTTCCCTACGATCAGCCTATCGTCGGTATTTTGGGTGGACCGTGGGATTTATTCAAAACGAAGTGGGAGAGTTCTCAACACCATCAATCTCTGAAAAAACATTTTGAAAAAGATGTCCCATGGGAAGAAACCAAACTCTATCGTCAAAACATCGCAAAGATAGACGCCGGAATGACCGGTCAAAGTGGCGTCGAAACAGCTAATGAACTCAAGCAAAGGTGTCTGAAAATAGATGAACTCTATTTCTCGATGAGCAAACGTGGTTATGTCCCCCAATCGAAACTCACGACTAACAAATCACCTATTGATAGTTCGAACACTAAGCGCATCTGTGGTATCTCCGTTCCGGATGAATGTCGAATCGGTATCGGCCGAACTGGTGAACTGATCCGTTTCAGTGCTGGGCGGCACCGGTTGTCAATTGCAAAGCTTCTTGATCTGGATGCTATTCCGGTTGTCGTGATTGTGCGCCACAGCCGTTGGCAAACAATACGAGAGGCGTTTCAGGACGCGGAATCTGTCGAAGAGCTTCCAGAGACGTATCAAAAATATTCGGATCATCCAGATATACAGGAATTCGTATAATCATAACGGGCCACCACATGATCTCCCTGAATTAGAATTGATCTTTTATATAGGTTTCAAATGAATTGTTGTGCTACACATGAAAGTAAACAGTTATTTTATTTCCTGAAAAAGTGTGTCGTACCTTTCTGCAATTTCTTCCCAGCTCAACTCGCTAGCAATCCTTCGCCCAGATTGACTGTAGCAGTTGTATAATTCCTTGTCAATCTGCAACTCCTCTAGTCGCCGTTTAATTGCTTCTGGTTTGGGATCAACGAAAACCAGATCATCTTCATCATGCCACTTCGAGAGTTCGCCTGACCGTGCAATGATCGGAATTCCCGCTGCACCGTATTCCTTCAGCTTCAGCGGCTGTTCAGCATTTTTAAAACAAAATCCTACGTTAGCATGTGACAAAAATCCGGGCATCAGCTGATAAGGGAAGGCACCTGGATAATAAATATTTGTTGTCTCATTTGCCGCCTGTCTAACCTCTGGTTCAAGTTCACCCTCACCAACAAATACGAATTCCCAATCTGGAGCATGTTGTGCTGTTGCCAAGATTTCCTCAATCTTGTAGTGAGAAG
>LFCJ01002233.1_pt1 | contig 13891 bp, 16 predicted proteins | sample 643141 | NCBI WGS metagenome assembly LFCJ01 (sample SAMN03766243, study PRJNA286221) | soda lake metagenome | biome: soda lake; feature: Kulunda steppe; material: water; isolation source: sample B1-Br-g2 brine of Lake Bitter-1 | place: Russia: Kulunda steppe | collected 2010-07 | reverse complement strand
GAATAGAAGACAGCAGATGGCTGGCTAGCATGGCAACCCAGAGTACGATTTGCCTGGTTTGCGAAGAGGGCACCACAAAAGAGGTGGTGTCCTTGAATCGAATCATTGTAGGAGGAAAGCCCCTCTTGATCAATTGCTTCTACTCCGCCTGTAACTCATGTGGCTCTGAGTTCACCAGTTCTTCTCAATCGAAAAAGAATAAGCGTGAGCGGGAAAAGCTCCTAGCGAAATGATCTGGTGCAGGCCATCAAGCATGGCTTGCCGTTGTATTCATTATCGGTATAATAAAGCCTCCTAGTTAGCTGAGTTATGCAATGCTCCTCCTAAAGCAAGTTTTGCCTGCCTATCGACTCCCCGTATCTCTCATCAAGAATGATGAAGAGGCGATTAGTGCCTTTAATAAAGAGTGGCGGCTTCTAAAGGCGTGGATCCTCTCCCTTGGATGGTCGATCATGACATTTTTGCTGGTTGCGCTAGCAGCCCTCCTAGATAGTGGCTTGATTAGCTTGCCTGGTCGTAGCTCATCTTTAGGCTTTTACGCCTATCTTTCCATGGTCATTATCGGCCTGGGCCTGGGGGCAGTCACTTTTCTCATCAAGACGATGATTGACAGAGTGGGCGACCTTCAGCCAACTCACGCTCAATTATCCTGGGTAAAACATCAGCGCGATGGCCTTCCTGTCAGCGGCATGAGTAAGCGAAAAGATCTTGTAAACCTACTTTTGGATAACGAGTAACATAAATGAAAGAAAAATCTGATGCTCAACTACGGATCTGTGCAAAATGTTTGGCGTGCAGCGAGACCAATATCGTCCAGAGAAAGCACAAGAAAAAAACTTATGGGCTCAACCACTCATCAGTGCCGCTCATGTGGAAGCTACACCTTCTTTTCTGGCGGAGGCGGGACTGCTTCGCCTGTGGCACCAGACTGATCTCTAGATCATCGCTTCCTTATCGTCTAGGATGGAGACTGACTCTGGCTAGGTGATCTCACGGCATGCCATCTCGAAAAATCCCTGGAAAATACATTACCTGGAGCGCCTCGCACTCAAATCCATTTGTCAGAGTCCCGCATCCAGATGGGAGCGAGGAGGTGATCCATGTCCAGCGCCGGGAATCAGATGCTGAAACGCTGAATGAGTGCATCAGGTTGCGTGATCTCGTGGGCGTCAGAATATGGGGTCGTCAGCAATGGGAAAGGATGCTGGCCGTGAAGCGCAGGTCGCTTGCCCGGCATAGAAAGGAAACGAACGGGCCGATCACGGGTGTCTTTCACTACGAGAGGCCTGATGGGGGAGTCGCCTGGGTTGCCTCGTGGTACGAGCGAGAGAGTAATGAGGGCGTCAAGAAGAAGGCCAAGCACTACAGCTACGGAAAGCCAAGAAGCCAGTTTGAGACATCGGAGCAGGCCATGCTAGCGGCCATCGAAAAACGTAATCATGAAGAGAGGAAATGGTATAGCGTTGTTGGCCCTCCCGGCAGTAGGAAGGCCAATAACCTTGATCAAGGCTAGGCAGCCTTGGCATGCGGTTGCCAGCAGCGCTTGAAAATCGGCAAGTCAAAGAAGCTGTCGACACCTTCTGGGCACTCGGCATCGTAATACTTTTCATTACATGTAATCCAGACATGGAGGCCAAAATTCACGCGGTCCATCTCCTCCTGGGATATGTTTGGCGGACAAGCAATGTCCCATGCCTCATCAAGTAAGCGCCAGTCCCATACTTCGCTTTCATGAGGATCCCCGTCGCTACCGATCATGAACATGTCACCTTCAACCAGCATTATCTCAGGGTCATCAAGTCGCTGCGCAAAGTCCTCTGCAAATTCATCACAAAGCCCGTCATTGATATCAAAAAAAGACTTGGCGAGACCATTCTGAACGTACTCATCACGAAGTGACATAATGGCAGATTTTATGCAGGGCATGAGACTCTCCTCGCTTTCCATCACATAATACACTATAAAATATAGCCGTCAATCAATTAAATGCCTTGGAATTGGGGGATATTAGAAAGCCCGCCACGCTTGACCGCGTGGCTCGTTTCAACTACTATCTCAAAAAATATGAGGGCGGTTCGCATGTCTCACATCACCAAAAAGCAAGCGCATCGACTGGCAACAAGCCCGCTTGCCATGATGCGCTTTAAGGCATCAGGTGAACTCCCCAGAGTAAAGAAGCCTGGCTCTCCATTGATTACGCTTCTTGAAAGCATGCCAGAGCAGATCAGGATGCAAATGCGAGGAGTTCGGTTAAGCCCTAAGCTTGGATATAGAGGTGGGGCTCGTTTCAATAATGCACATCAGCTGCTGAAATGGCTGAAACCTGAGGAAGAGATGCTAGAAGGGCAGTCATGGCCAGCAGAGAGTTGTCGCGATAAGCGATTCCAGTGCAGGTTGTCACTTGATGATCTCAAGGAGCACTGCGCCACCTGGCCCAGCGACGAACTTCTTAAGCGAGCAAGGATTTTTTGATGGCAATTACCGAATTAGAGCGGCTCAAGGTTGCGAACACCTGTTATGCTGTTGTTAGCGGAAGACTGGTTGACATGCTTAACGCAGAGAATCGAGGTCGAAGCTTCTCGTGGAAAGACTTCCCAGGTGATATGGCCGAGCGTTGCGAGCTAGAGCTTTTTATCTACCTCGATATGAGTGAGATTAGCGACAAAAAGAAATATCAGCTTGGTAAGTTGGCACATGAGTTTGCTTTAGAGATCGCTACAGGCCTTGTGAATAGAGCAGGCTTAGTCGACTAAGGATGTTTTTATGGCCGTAATGAGTGACGAAAAACTTCTATCAAGAAATCAGTTCCGTCATGCTGTTCTAGGCCGTGACGGGGGCACGTGTGTCTTTTGCGAGCAGCCAGTGCAAGATGCTCATCACATCTTGGAGCGCCGTCTTTTTAGCTCACCAGGGGAAGAGGGCGGGTACTTTCTTTCCAACGGTGCTTCGGTATGTCAAAAACACCATCTTGATTGTGAGATGACCCTCATTAGCGTAGATGAGGTCAGAGAGGCATGTGGGATCCAGAAGTGGACAATTCCCGAGCATTTCTATGACGACCACGTCTATGACAAATGGGGCAATCCCATTTTCGAAAACGGCACACGCGGTATGGGGGAGCTGTTTTTTGATGAGTCCGTTCAGAAGATACTCAAACAGGGCGGCGTGCTTGATCTCTTTACGAAGCGGGTAAAGTACCAGCGTACTTTCCATATGCCTTGGTCAGAAGGCATTCATGATGACGACAAGGCGCTAAAAAACATGAGCGACTTCGAGGGGCAGGAGGTAGTTCTGACCTTGAAGATGGATGGTGAAAACACCACCATGTATAACGACTACATTCATGCTCGCAGTATTGATGGACGCAGTCATCCCTCTAGGGACTGGGTTAAGAATTTCCACTCACAGATCGCATGGATGATTCCCGACAACTTCCGTGTTATCGGTGAGAATGTGTTTGCTAAGCACTCTATTCCATACCATGGCCTTCCTTCTTTCTTCCTAGGCTTCCAGGTTTGGGAAAATATGACGTGCCTAAGTTATGACGATACCTTGGAGTATTTCGAGCTACTGGGCGTTTCCCCTGTAAGGGAGCTATGGCGTGGCATCTATGATGAAAAGGCCATTAGAGCGGTTCAGAAGGCTCTGGATCTCAATAAGGACGAAGGGACAGTCCTTCGCGTTGCTCGTGCTTTTGAGTACGGGGAGTTTCGGCGCTGCGTTGCAAAGCAAGTAAGGGAAGGGCACGTACAGACAAGTAAGCACTGGGCGAATAGCTACATCACACAAAATTCTATGGACTGACTTCCCTTCTCATAATAGTAGGTCGTTTCATCGGGGGAATTCACGGAGATGGATAATCCTCATCAGCAGAGGGGCCTGGATTACATTTTTGATTAGTTGATTCTAACTGGCTATTTATCTGGCGCTGAAAGTAAGGAAGCTCAAATAAGTTCTTTACTCCTTCTGGGCTTTCAGCATCATAATGCTTTCCATTATGATATATCCAGAAATGCCCTCCAATGGTCATGTCGTCAATTTCCTTGCGGCTAAGGCCACCAGGAGGAGCCAAGTCCCACACAGTGCGTAGCGAGCCCCAGTCAAACTTTTCATTACCAGATGGATTTCCGTCCACACCCACCATTAACTCTTCTACTCCAAGAATTTCAACCTCGCCAAAAAGATCTTGAATGTCACAGGCAAATCCCTCACAAAGGCCGTGATTTATCTCCTTCGCGCTACTTGCCTCGCCATCGGCTATATATTTTTCAACAAGCCTCTTAATTATTAAGGGTAGTCTCATCTGATAGCACTCATATTGATAGGCACTCATTGGATATAGCATCATTATACCATAAAATAGAATACCGAGAATCACAGGGGGTGCCTGAATTATTGAATAAGTATGGGATGAATACTGCCTTCCGGTGAAGTCAATGAGTTAAATGTGGTATAATTGTTATCATGTATGAGGGATAACCATGTCATCTGGAATTTACCTAGAAGCTGAGTCTAGTGGTCATCACATTATCTTTTGCGATCCTGGCTATCAGGATGGCGATGAAGTATTTAGCGACAAGGCGTTTATTCACCTTAAGTCGGGCAGGAGCTTGTTGCCATACATAAGAGTGCATGAACTGATAAATGTGCCACCTTCTTACATCAAAAACTTTTTTGGCCGGGCAGATAAATTAAATAGTGACACCTCATTGGATGAGTACTTATCAAGGTTTATTCCTCTAAGTTATATTGATAAGGATGCTTTGCCTGGATATAACAATTATGCTCATGGAAAATCCAGCCAGGGAGAGGGGAGTGCGCCCTTATCACTTGCTGATGTTACTAGCAGCTACTTCAGCAGCGGGGATCAAGTTAATGACTGGCTAAAGTTCAAGCACTGGCTTCAATCACATGAAGTTAGCCGTGGTCAGGAGCAGCTTCAAAAAGACAAGTTGCTTAATTTAATTGAGGGAAAGATGAGGGATAGTAGAGTGATAGGTGAGTATGCATTCGCATCAGACTCTATTACAGACACAACGTACCTTTCAATTGCCTCGACACTATCAAGCCTGTCTCTATTTGATTTAAATGAAACTAAGCGTCCATTCAGAAGGCTGTTAAGTGGATTGCTCTTTACCAATAGGTCATCACATTTTACTGCGAATATATGGCCTAATATCACAGCGCCTCATCTTGCCGATGATTTACCGCCAGAGCATCCGGCATTTGAAGGGCTTTATCGCATTACATTTGGAAAAAACCCTCACCTATCTAAAGAGGAGATTATGTCCTCCGGCATTCTAAATGGTAGCCTTGGATACGGGGAGTATCCCAGCAATAGCCCCATTACCACCCATTCAGACCCTCAAACGATTAATCAAATCATAAGGGGTAATTCAGCACAAGTAATAAACTTCATAATGGGGAATAATGATATTGAGCAGAGAAACGCCTTCCAAACGCTTAAGGCATTTAGCTTCAACCCTGGTCTATTGCAGGGAAAGAGTTTATCTCGCAATAACCTAAGCCATTATGCTAGAGATATCGCTCTTGGGGCCAATCCTTCAAAATTATTGTATAAGATAACTAGGGACTATATTGATAATAATCTCCCTCAAGAACTTCAGCCGAAAAAGGATAAATTTAGCAAGAGGGATTTCAATATTCTATCCCACAATATTATTGCGCAAAACAAAGTACTGCATGCAGGAAAACCTGCTACCTTTTCCACTCTAGAGGGAGAGACTCTTGACGTGCGCCCTTATAGCAGAACTGAAATAATAGAAAAGCATAAGGATTGGGGTGGCGGCGCCAATATGCGAGAGTCAATGAAAATGGCTGAAGTCACTTTAAGGGACCAAGATGGTAATGCTATTTTCAACGGTCTCACCAAGTGTGAGACGTTTAATCAGGGCATGGCCCTTATTGTCACAGACATGCCTAAAGGGACCCTCACAAACTCCTCGCACCTGCGAGTGCTTGAGACCCTGGCGAATAACCAAGAATTCAAAAAGAAGCTTTCATCAGGATTCATGATGCTTAGAGATAATCAGCTCAACAAGGTTTCAGAATATAGGGGTGTATGGCAATCGCTTGTGGCGGGAGTAGACCGAGTACTAGATGGAAGTGAATTATTTATAGAAGGGAGGAACAAGCTAACCATATCCAAATCTCTTCAAAAATACGAGTCTGCGACATATGTCAAAGATGGTGAGTGGATCATGCATACGTTAAGTACTGCTATAGCTATCCATCACCTAAAGAAACAAGGCGTTCCATTGGATAGTAAATTTAGAGACCTGGAGGATCTATCGGATAATATGGAGGACAATGATCTTGAATTCATCATTATTGATGATAATGTTTTCGATGCGAGCAAAGGAGCTGATAAGCACCGCATGGCGTCTCCATTCTCACCTAGATACCCTGGAATAAACCACGCGATTGCTGCTTCGGACAAACTCCATAAGGGGTACTCGTCATTAATTGCAGAGGCTGGCCCTAATATCAAGGCATCTTGGCCCGTATGCCTTCCTGAAATTTCTATTAACCTACCATCAGGGCAAATAGCAACCATAAAGCCGATTACTAGTTATATGGATGTAAGACGAGAGGGAAGAGAGCAAGATCATTGCCTGGGGAGCTATGGAACAAGATGCCTGAGACGTGAGTATGAGGCATTTCAGGTGCTTGTGGATGGAGAGCACACCGCAACACTAGGAATGGATTGTGATGGTGATACACTTTCGTTTGACCAGTTACAGGGATATGGAAATTCAGCTGTCAGTCCTGAGCTTGATGCCGCGATAAAAGAATTTTCAGAGACGCTAGAAAATGAAGGGGAGTATGATGGCAATGAAGTAATGATCGAGCCAGCTGATAGCGATGACTTGAACCTTGGTGATGATGATTTAATTTCATTGCAGATTGATGTTGATATCTCTAATGAGTCATCTATTGCTAAGTGCAGAGAGTTTTTGGTCGAAAGAATTGGGGAGGATGCCACGAGGGATTTGGTCGTTTCTTCTATTCAGACCCTGAGAGCCCATTATGAAGAGCTTCATTTGATGGAGCTTGATCAATGGGAGGAGGATCATCCAGAATCCGAAGGGCCTGCTCCTTGCGAAGTGCCCTATGGGTATGAGTTAGTGGAGAGGGCGAGGAGGGCGGCTGAAGGAGATTTTTCACGCAACACCTCTCTGACTCAAGATACTTATGCTATATAGATAAGAAGCCAACACGCTAATACCAACATAAAATCACACCCAAATGATTAAATCATTTAAGGTGCGATTTTTAGTTTAGGCAATCACTTCCGCACTACATCCCTGGGTTATTTCCATAAGGGTCATCGTTCTCAAACCTAAGATCGCTATTTCTTTTCTTTATACCATGACTGTCGTAAAGTTTGTCGGCCAAAGCTCCTCCTGCCCTCATTCCGCAAAATCTCATTCCATAGGAAACTGCAAATTCCATTGTCACATCTGGGCAAAAAGCACCGATAGCTTTTATTACTTTATCAGCAGCAATATCGGATGTCTTCTCTGTCAGGCGCCTAAGTTCGTTATTCTTCTCTTTTGTTTCCTCATACTCAATCTTGTATTTATATTCATCTTCAGCCTGACTGACAGACATGCCTCCCGCCACAAAGCAAAGTTTTTCGACCTCAAGGCATAGTTTCTTAAAATCGGAATCTTTAACAGTACAGTGCGGCTCAAATCCTGTAAGATAGCCTTTTACGCCATCGCCAAATGCAATCGACTTTAACAAGCCATCACTGATATCAACTTTATTTTTCTTGTCATGTCTTTGGGCGCTCATTATTTCGCCTTCTATGAATTCGGCCGCGTTAGACAATGACTTACTCATAAGCTGATCTTCTCTAAGGTCCTCATAAATAAAACAAGCTCTCTTGAGTGCATCATAGCTGCTGTCCGATAAGTCGCCTGCGTCAATACCTGCATTTTTTAAGTATTGATCTAAGTTTGACTTAAGACCCCTTTCTTCTATATTTCGCTGCATCGGAAAATGTCTTGAAAAATACGCATCATGATTAGAGCGACTCAAGGTTGCCAACACCTGTTACGCTGTTGTTAGCGGAAGACTGGTTGATATGCTTAACGCAGAGAATCGAGGTCGAAACTTTTCGTGGAAAGACTTCCCAGTTGATATGGCCGAGCGTTGCGAGATGGAGCTTTTTATCTACCTCGATATGAGTGAAGCTAGCGACAAAAAGAAAGATCAGCTTGGTAAGTTGGCACATGAGTTTGCTTTAGATAAGCACCTTATGGCATAGTGGGGGAGATGCATAGATGTGCCAGTCGCCCAGAGAGGCCGGGTCATATGCTACGATTCTCGTCACTCACCTTGATTTCTAGAGGAATAAATGCAATGAGCAGAGACACGGACAGTGAAAAAAACAATCTCAAGAAAGAAAGAGCTTTAACCTTGAAAGATATAGGCTATACAGAAAAACATCAGAATGCATTTGAGAGAGAAGAGGTTAAAGTAGAAAAGGCGCACATGTTTTCGGGACAAGCGCATTCAGTTAAAATCTCTAAGTCCGACAATCCGCTAGAGGTTTTGAGAAATCTGCTTTCCTAAGCACAGGTTATGGCCCTCCTGAAGGGAGAGAGATGACTTAGGGTGGGGATGGCGTTTTTTGCATGATAAATAATAGAAGGGGATGAGGGAGGCATCTCCACCCATGGAGTGACATGCACTATGTCAAGTAATGTTAATTACTTGACATTAGAGGGCGGTGGATTCTGGTGGGTGTCCAGCAATGATATCGACCCTGTCATCATCTGGATGGCCATCAGAATAAGGAATCAGGAACATGGCGTCGCGCTAAGCTCTGACACTGTGATGTTCTATTTCGATGATGAGCTGGTTCGCGTTCCACAAGTTTTAGTCCTTCACCGCGTTGGTTTCATTCGTGCATCCGGCAACTGACAAGCTGATTCAGGAGCACGCAGTTTGTTATCCGAGAATCCTATGGCATCGGTAACCTTTGATCCTGGTGCTTCCTGAATGAAATTTAGGGGCTGTTTGTTAAGCCCCCGCAGATCTACAACGGTTCTTCGATCAGCCCACCAAGCATCGATCTTTCAAAGACTCATGTCCCAAGCAGTATTTTTAGGTGTCTCATCAATCCTTTCTATTTCTTCTTGGTATATATCCTTTATATCCTTCACTGCAACAGATGAGAGAGCATTTTCTTTCTCCATATGAAGCAACGAGGCCAATACGCATCTACGAAGACTTAGTCCCTGGCTTTTGGATACTATCTCTACGCCATCAGAAGTTTTTGCAGTCCAGCAAATCAACGGCTCGCCATACTCATCTTCTAATGGGTCTCCGTCAACCTCAAGCTCCCCTGCCTCTTCTAAGAGTATGACTTGGCTCAAATCAGCATCCTGCCCCCAAAAAATGACCTGATGGAATTCGTCATAATGACGGGTGTATATTCCGTCAGCGTTGAATAGTAGAGCGCGTTCGGCGGACATCCCTTGGAAATTCCTGAAAGCTCCTCCATTCGACACTTCGTAATCCATGCAATCATTCTCGATATCAAACTCGATTGCGCTAAATGCGAAGTTGAAGCCGGGTTCACGATGGTGATCTGTCCTGCCATCTTCATTATAGGTATAGTCCAGCTTTGTTACCTTAGTCTCTCCAAAGCGGAAGCCTTCCTCAAGAATCTTTCGCGCATGATCTGAAAAATGGATAACAGGGTGCTGACTCACTTCATGGACCATCTCCTGATTCAAAAATCCGGAGTTAATGGCCTCAATAACGCTGCTAATGGGATTGTTCATAACGGCTCGCTCTGCTCTGTAGGTTCAGCCATTATGGCATGACCAGAAAAATATACCAAAATCGCATATTCTAAAGGGACAGCTGTGCACCCCGAATCTCAAATTTATGCTATCTTAGCCAAGGGCTTCTACAGCCATAAGAAAAAGAGCGCTCCAATTACAATCCAAGTTAGAGAGCATGTTATGCGTGCTTTACAGAAAAAATAGACCCGAGACGCACTGCGTCTCGAATCAAGGAAGGCTCCCACCCTTTTAATCAAGATAGGGGAACTAAGCCAGGGCCAAGATATCGCACCTATCACTCCTCTAAGGTACGGAGTGCGCGCTTATAGGCATCCACCCTATAATCTAAAGCCTTTATCTGGCCGCTGCCCTGCGAGGCTTGACTGGCAGAGTTATCTTGCGAAAATACATTAGCAACGCCGTACTTATATTCGATTACCTTCTCTTCTATGCTGGCTAACTGATCTAGCGTAACACCATCAATTGCAACAAGCGCGTCTTGGGCGGCCTCATCAAAATCAAGACAAAGCAGATAAAAATTAGCAAAATCGATAACAGCCATTTTGCATGCATCATTCTGGCAGCGCTCTTTCATAGCAATCAGTGCCACCCCGTCACCCTTCTGGTAGGTGTGCCCGTAATGCCTGCGAACCATGTCATCAGGCAATGCTTCGGAATTGCGAACATCGCTCATGCAATACCCGCGCTGCTTCAGTGATTTTACAAGAAACCTGTCAACTCTTTCTTGATCGGTGGGTTTTAGGTCGGACATTAATAAGGCTCCTCCTAGAGCATGCCATCTCTTAATTTTCTCGCTGACTCATCAGATGTTGATCTAAAGCTTTCCTCTCTCGCAGCAATCCACTCAAGGACATCTTTAAGGGTGTACCGAACGCTTCTTCCTCTTTTAATATATCGGGGAGTGCTCGCACCAAGAAGCTCTCCTGTATTGCGACTTTTCCTTGCCGTTGTAGGCGCTGCTTGAATCAAATAAGGAAAAACGGCCTTTTCCGGAAGTTCAATAAGTCCTGCATCCATTCCGTTACGGTGATGCTCCAAGGCTCTTTTTGCCATGACCGCATAACGGTACTCAGGATTATTCGAGTTGACAGCGTCGTCCGAGGCTGAAATTATATGATCAATTCCAAGCTGATTAGAGATGCTGGTCGGCGAGTCACTGATGTCCACCTGGATGTTAAAGTGATCTTTCATGCTATTGGCTAATGACTTCGCATCTAAAGTCACTTCATAACTTCCAGCATCATCCTTTACTTCGCAACAGATATGGACTTCCTGGCCAAGCTTAGACTTATTGGCATCAACTTCTTTTAGCGTTATAGATAAAAGAGATAGAAGCTTGTCAATATTGCCTTCATTCCCGCCGATAATCGTCACTTCCAGAAGGCCATCCGTAGAGTTCATGAGAATTTGTCCGGGCTCAAGTGTGTTAGATACACATTAGTAGGCAGAGATGATATTGGCAAGGCTATCGTGTGTCTTGAGTGCCTACGGAGCATGAGCGGATCATCCAGGGCAGTACTATCATCTACCTAACGAAGAGCGACGCGGGGGTACCTGGATGGTAATCTGTGACGCAAGCACCTCCAACGCTGACTAGCGATAAAAATATACAGCAAATGGTCATTAGCGATAAAAATCCTTGATGCGCGATAAAAATCCTTATACGTTGGTTACATGATTCTAGGCTAAGGGATATCTCATGATGACACGTGTAGGGTACGCACATCTATCTGATATGGAAGGGGTAATGGCTCTCCCTCTCACCTTTGTGTCAGAGGTGAGATCAGTGACTCGTAAGGAGTGGATTGGTGATACCCTGGCGATCCCTTCGAGCATGGCGCCTTCCGAGGGCGATGTCCTGGGACACGTGTTGTTTGCTATCAAGCATGAGGGTATCAATCTCCAGATTCTGTCACAGGCCCTTCAGCTGGTACCCGAAGAGGTTATGATCTCGGCCTATCAGGATTCCCCTACGGGTCAATATATCAGGAAGGCCTGCTACCTTTGGGAGGCATTCGCCAAAAAACAGCTATCGGCTACGCCCAGCCTGAAAGGAGTGAAGTACTTTCCGCTCTTCGATCCGGATGCCTACATCACCACTAGCGGCATAAAGGATCCTCGCTGGCGGGTAACCTTTAATGGTCTTGGTACCCTGGACTACTGCGTTACTGTAAGGCGGACAGATACCCTACAGGCTCAGCTGGACAAGGGTCTTCTCAAGCAAGCATCTGACTTCACGGAATCTCTCCCTAGCGACATCTTGAATCGTACCCTGGCATGGGCATATCTCCATGAAACCAAAGACTCCTATGCCATAGAGAAAGAGTCTCCTTCTGAGGATAAGGCAACACGCTTTGTGAATCTGCTTAGGCAGGCACATACCAAGCGACAGCTTACTGAAGAATATCTCGTAGAGCTACATAATACGGTTATCAGCAACCCCTTTGAGAAAGCTGCTTCTTTCCGCATCGAGCAGAACTATCTCAGCAATGGTCTTCGTGGCCCTCTTGGCATTACCTATATACCTCCCTCCCCTTATTTGACCCAAGATCTGATGGTAGAGCTAATGGATCTGGTGAACAACCCTCCTGGGAATGTTGACCCTCTGGTACTTGCCAGCATCGTCTCCTTTGCATTTGTCTTCATTCATCCCTTCATGGATGGCAATGGCCGTCTGTCTCGTTTTTTGTTTCACCATGTACTGTGCCAGTGTGGCTCTCTCCCTAATGGGTTGGTGCTCCCTGTATCGAGCGTGCTGAAGCAAAATGAGGCAGGCTACCTGTCGGTTCTCCAGGAGTTTTCTGAGCCGACACGGCGGTTTTGGGAAGTCTCCGTGGTTGACGATACGACAGCCTTCTTCGATTTCAAGGGGCATGAGTCTATCTATCGGTACTGGGATGCCACCAGCTGCGTGTTGTTCATGGCCAATGCTGCCGAGTCTGCGATTGAGCATCACCTCAAGGAAGAGACGGTCTTTTTGCATCGGTATGATCAAATCTACAAGATGATTGACAGAGAGTATGATGTGGCCAACAAGGACTTGTCGCGCTTGGTGATGTTCTGCATGGATCAGAACGGCAACCTGTCGAAGAATCGTAGGAAGCAGTATCAGGATAGTGTGCCAGAGGAAGTGTTTGATGCTCTAGAGGCGGCATATAGAGAAGTGGTAAATAACTAAAAAACTTAACTTCTTTACTTCTCTCCCTTCAGGTAGAAACACAAAACGCCCCTCCCCTACCACACACGAACATTCGCCATTCTCCATGCAATGATCTTGATGGCTAATGTCTTTACTCTCTTCTATGTTATGTAATCTTAATCCTGTGTGTCGATTCAATAAAATCAATATGCTCTTGCTTGACTTCATGCTCCACGGCCAGATCACGCCAGCCACGTACTGCCTCAATCACTTGGTCGATAATATCATTAGCCTCACGGAAATTACCAATTTGCTTAGCAACAGCGAGCAGGTCCTTACGTGTAAAATTATCGCGCTTACCGTTGATCGTCATCTGGTGCTGGCTCACCCATTCAGAGTCCTTTTTGTAGGACCATGTGACATCATATGCTGGAGATAAGGACCACTGCCCTTTTCTGTCCATGAGGAATGTCACATTTTTCGTGTGATCATCCTGGTTGCGTGCCACCACATTGAACACCATGCGACGATACTGCTCTATGGCTTCGTCACGAGTAAGGCGGAGCTTTCGCATCACCGAGAACAGCTGCTCGTAACTATATGCACCTGGTTTTTTATAGTCCGCTCGATCCATTGCGCAAAGCGTCTGCATGTGTACCTTCCCTCCCGAGCCATGGCGATCAAACCGCTTGGTCATGAAGTGACGCAGTTTGCCTGAAGGAAGTAGCTTGCACTCAGTCATCGTTATCCCAGCACGGACAGCCATTAGGTGGTAAACGTACTCGATTTGGCCAAACCCGAGGGAGCTGTCCATCTGATATTGATTTTTCTCAATGCCGTCAAACTTAAGCATCCAGTGCTCATAGCCTTCAGGTGCCTCCACTTGGCCGCTACGCAAGTGCCCTTG
>LFCJ01002232.1_pt1 | contig 13898 bp, 23 predicted proteins | sample 643141 | NCBI WGS metagenome assembly LFCJ01 (sample SAMN03766243, study PRJNA286221) | soda lake metagenome | biome: soda lake; feature: Kulunda steppe; material: water; isolation source: sample B1-Br-g2 brine of Lake Bitter-1 | place: Russia: Kulunda steppe | collected 2010-07 | reverse complement strand
GGCTGATGAGTCCTGTGCTGTTGCTGTTGTTTATGTGGGATTGTGTTTGGAAGACTTTTGCTGCCATACCACAAATATGCTAGGTCTGGCTGTACATCTAGCTGTCGTTGGATTTATGGCTGATGAGTCCTGTGCTGTTGCTGTTGTTTATGTGGGGTTGTGTTTGGAAGACTTTTGCTGCCATACCACAAATATGCTAGGTCTGGCTGTACATCTAGCTGTCGTTGGATTTATGGTTGAAGAGTCCTGTGCTGTTGCTGTTGTTTATGTGGGGTTGTGCTTGGCTGACTTTTGCTGCCATACCACACATATGCCAGGTCTGGCTGTGCATCTACGTCGTTGGGTATAAGGTTGAAGAGTCCTGTGCTGCCATGCCACATACAAGCTATGTCTGGCTGTCCGGCTGCGGCTGCTGCTGCTGTCTCAGCATAGGAGCCCGTGTGAAAGCTGCTCAGTAATGGCTCACCACATAGGCAGCGGTGTTCGCCGCAGTCGGCGCCCAAACGTAGTGCTCATCCCATATGCATGTTCATGTGCCAGAAGGTTTACCAGTGCAGCTTCTGGTGCTGTGCGTCTTTGTGTCCAGCTATCAGGGCATGCAGGAAAGGGCAGAAAATGGACATGATCGTAGGTGAAAGGCCTGGCAGGCTCTGTAGGTAGGCTCTGTAGGTGGAAGATTTGGCAGGCTCTGTGCGTAGGATCCGTCGGTGGAACGCTTGGCAGGGTCTGTAGGTAGGCTCTGAAGGTGGAAGGCTTGGCAGCCTCTAGGCAAACTCTGTCCTGCGGTCCTCTCTAGCAGCGCATCGGAGTCAAGACCAGCCAAGCCTGAACAATTGGACCTGGCACTGTGAAGGCCAAGCAGGATTTCCTGATGCAGCAACACCACATCTTTGGAGGCGAAATGGATACAGATTAGTCACACATACTTCTTGTGCACATCTGCATGGACACATACCCTCCTGCACGTAGACACACCCTTGATATTTCAGAGAGCCCGTGGCACTCCAAAGAAACTTGCAGGCAGCCTTGCTTAGGGAATGGAACTGAATGAACTGAATTGCAAATGATCTTCAGTCCTGCGTACACCAAGGAGAGGGATGGCGGAATAAAAAAGAGAGAAAAAAGAGAAAAACTACGCCCTCAGAGGTCCTGGGGGTCAGACAAAAGCGCCTCTGTGGAAGCCCTTTCAACTTGTATGGCTTCCTGGGTTCAGCAAAACAGGAGTGGCGGAGTGGTATGCTGCGCACTGCGCGCTGAGACATTCTCCATCGTGCAGAAAAGTAGCTATTTTGGGCGCTGCATGTGCAGAGACGTTCTCCACCGGCCTAAATATGCCGGCCAAGACTGTGGTCTTCACCAACGTGCGCAAGTTTGACGGGGGCAGCTACCGCTGGATCAGCAGTGGGGAGTACATCCAAATGAGTGGGCGCGCAGGACGGCGTGGATTGGATGACAGGGGTGAGTGTGAGGCTGCAAGCACGTGTGTGCAATTGCGCATGCATCTTAGGGCCTCCTTTATTGCATTATTTGTTTACCAATTTGTTAGTGCACCAACTTTTTGTTTGCTTGTGTGATGTGTTCTTTTTAGTGTATGTTAGATACCTGCAAAATTGGGAATGCTAGCCTCAGGGGACGATTGGACATTTGGATGGAAACGAGCAAGGCACATGTATATCCTGTATATTTGCACACCAAGGCAAATGAGGAGGTATTTTACGGCTGGGCTTCCATGACTTAGGCGCTGAAAGTTAGGGTTGAAAGCATGTGTGAATGAGAAAATGGGACAAAGAGACAATGCGAGTGGGCAGGCTAGGAAAAGGGTGGTTGATCTTTTAAGCGAGCAGGCATGGCAGTGTGGCTCGATTGACCCTCTGTCCCTCTCTCCCCCCCGCTGTCTCCCCCCCCTCCTCCCCTCTGTCTTGGATATGCCTGATTCAAGCGCACTGGAAAGCCTGCGCTTGCTTTGAAAGCGTTGAAGTCTACGGTCAGGTTTCTGCATGTTAACTTACAATCAGTCCAAGAGTCCTTTTGTTTTGAAGCAGTTCGACATATCTTGCAGCTTGAGCAATATTGAAGCTGCTGCTCGACCCCACTCTGCTTAAACACAGGTATTGTGATACTGATGCTTGATTCGCGGATGGAGCCTGCCACAGCAAAGGACATGATAAAAGGAGCGCCAGACAACCTGTATTCGGAGTTCCATCTAGGGTGAGTTGCTTCAGGCACAATGGCTGTACAAGCATGCCTGCACTGAGTTCCAATGGCACAGATTACACAAGCTTTATAGTCCTCACCAAGTTGTCATGATAATGGATAATCTGCTCTGTAATCTCCTTGGTCTTTTTGATAAGCCCCAGCTCAAGTCACAGCTAACCATAGTGAGCAAACACGCACAGCTTTTTTCTATGTCAATGAAACTGCAGGTACAACATGCTACTCAACTTGATGCGAGTGGAAGGGGCTGACCCTGAGGCACTCCTGGGCCTGTCCTTCAAGCAGTTCCAGGTTTGTATGTAGTTGTACGTCTAAAGGAACTGGCCAGGGGCAGGGAGGGTGTAAAAATGCAACAGCAGTGTGTGATTGTTGCAGAAAATATGATCTTGGACATGTATGCACAAGCCTGTGCTTTGCAGCAAATTGCACAGACCTGCAGTTGTATTGGCCACTAAATTTGGAAGTGGTGGGAGGGCCGTCATTCTCCTCTTTGCTTTTGCTTGTGCTGGATTTGTGCATTTTTATGCATGTATGAATGCACAAACTGATTCACTTATGCAAACACATGAACCAATGCATGCTGATTTGAGTCTGCACTAGATGCCCATGTCCAGTAAACACTGCTGTCCTCCATGGCAGCAAAAGGCCACCTACTGTCCTGACCTAGATTGCAGGGCATAAGGCACTCCAAGTGTCTTGTATCTTATCGCAAGTACGGCACTGCGCATGGTGCAGATGGAGCGGTCTTTACCGCAGCTGGAAGCGCGCACCGAGGCACTGCGGGCGCAGAAAGACGCCATTGAAGTGGAGGATGCTGTTGAGGTAAAGACGCACCAGGTTTCATAGTGAAGAAAACACTGCCATGTTCACAAGCAGCTGTTTGGACTGGCAGGCCTTCATGTGGTTAAGGGAGGCGCCTCTAGCAAATGCAAAATGGCCAAACCCCTGTATTCCACCAGCCCATGCATCATCCTGGAGATTTGGGAACACTTTCATCATCAAACTCTCCACCAGGAACATATGCCTGCTGTTGAATCCGATATCGGATGTAAGCGCTTATGCCCCAAGAACCAAGCACAACGGTGCTAGACCTATGTCCCAGGCATAATGGTGCTAGTACAAGCATAACCAAGGATGTAAACAGCGCCGGTCTGAGAGGTTCACAGCGCCAAAATACGCGATAAATTCGGTTTTTCCGAATAAAACCTCGGATTGACCTGGCAAAAACAGAAGCTGGGCCAGGGGGGTTAGGGAAGCCCACCAAGCCCCCAACTGCCCTCCAACTGACACATATGGCCATACATCATAAACTGCCTCCATCTAAGGGCCCTGAATGGGACCAGGCTACCGTTCAAGTGACTGAGTGAGTGAGGAAGAGGAGGAGGTGTCCAGCAGTGGGAGGGACTTCAGTGATGAGGATTAGAAATTTTAGAAGTGCATTAAATAATATGAAACTCTTTCTGATTGATGCAAACTTTGCATTGCAAAAATGCAGCGACACTGAATAGGAGAGCGTCCTTGAGCAGGGCCGTGGCTGCCAGCACCTCCCCTGTGCTCTTGAAGTTCATCGTACTTCAGAAGGCAAAACGTCCACAGCGCGAATTCAAGCAATTTTGTCCACAGCGAAAAAGTTCGAAAATTTCGCTGTTTACATCCTTGAGCATAACGGTGCTAGACCTATGTTCCAAGCATAACGGTGCTTGACCTATGTTCCAAGCATAATGGTACTAGACCTATGTCCCAGCATAACGGTGCTAGACCTATGTCCCCAGCATAACGGTGCTAGACCTATGTCTCCAGCATAACGGTGCTTGACCTATGTCCCAAGCATAACGGTGCTAGACCTATGTCCCAAGCATAACGGTGCTGGGCCTATGTCCCAAGCATAACGGTGCTAGACCTATGTCCCAAGCATTAAGGTGCTGGGCTTATGTCCCAAGCATAACGATGCTAGACGTAAGCGCTAATGATCCAAGCATAACGGTGCCAGACTACCACCACAAGAACCCAACAGCATGGCAATCGCTACATAGTACTATCATATTCAGACGCTGGAATACGTACTTAAATAGCTCGCGTATGCATAGAGTGCCCTGCTCCAGCCCTGCTGTTCTGACACCGCTACCCCTCTGCTGCAGGCGGAGCACTACCTAGTGCTGCCAGAGCAGAACTCCCTTAACACACTGCAAAGGCTCACAAACACACACACACTGCCCCCTCCCGCACACTTACACCCACACACAGGGTGCCATGTAACAGCTCTGCTGTACCACTTTTGTCCATGCCGCAGGTGGAGCGCATCCTGGCACTTCTGGAGCAGTACGCCGCACTGTGTGGGGAGCTGCGCAGCGCAATGGGCGCTCCCCGAAATTGCCTGCCGTTCCTGCAGCCTGGAAGGCTTGTGCGCGTGATGCCGGAAGCATACGACCCGAAGGTTGGTGGGTAAGCTCATGAGCTTGCAAGCCACACGAGCTTGCAGCCCAGCATTTTTGTCATGGGTACTTGTGGAGGCGCACTGCTGCCAGAAGCCAAGCCCTTTGTCAAGCCGCGTGCTTTTACAACACATAAGCCACGTGTCATTGTATGCCATTGCATTGAACACGCGCTTGCGCACACTGTCAAGCAGAGTGTCATTGCATGCCATTGCATTGAATACGCGCTTGTGCACACTGCCAAGCAGAGTGTGGCCAGGACTTGTTTGATCAGCTCTTGGGCTGGTGCTTCTGCCACCACAGGCATGTCGCCTCCGTCCCCAGCCAAACAGGTGGCGTGCAAGGCCTTTGCTCCCCTGACGTGCCCCTGGCCACCTGCTCGTGACGCCCATACTGCTGTGCTTTCAATTGCCTTTACGGTGCCTTATCCCTTCCCTGCAGTACAAGGTTTGACGATGTCAACTTGTGCCTTGTCCTCCCCCTTAAATACAAGGTCTGCCAATGTTGTCTTGCGCCAGGATCCTGTGCCGCAATTTGGGAGCATGGAACGGTTGCCCATGCCTGAAGGAGTGGGGGCTGATGATGTGACATCAACGAGGTGAGTCGATCTTAGGCATGCACAGATATCTGGCCCTTGAGGTGATTGTCCATGCACCTGTGCCTGCATTTGCCTTGCGCTGCTGCGGAATGTCTGTAAAGGGTTTTCAAAGATTGGATTTTTCTGCATCTTTGTGTAATGCTTTCTTCAAAGCTGCTTAAATGGTCATGTGAGAGGCAGCAAGCTGCACAGCCCCAACCAGTTAAATTTTTGCACATCAAAGTCAGTATTCAAGAGCTTGAGGCATCACTTCATATCATCCATAATCACACTTCACTTTCTCTTCGTCTAAACATGACATATTGCACATCTATGCACTATGTGCATGCTCATGCACAGACTACTCAGGGCAGCGTGCTCGCTTGCGCACAGTTTGGGCATGTATGAGGTGCGCATGTGTGCTGAAGTTTGACACAACACACTGCACTTATTTGCATGCAGTGGCGCTGTGGAGGCAGCAGTGCCCGGAGTGTGGGGGGCCATTGTCAACTTTGAGCGTGTGGGCAAGAGGGGTGCCAACGGCAGCGGGCCGGCAGGTACCACATCCATGTGCACACCCACTTGTATGCAGCTTTTTTAAGGAATCACATTGCTTGAATCTATTCTTCAAATTCCCAGCTAGATTCATGAAAGGCATGCAGTCAGCGGCTCTGGAAGATTGATCTGCCCACTGTTTGCACAGAGATGAGCAGGGACCAGTTCAAGCAGAGAGATGGGCAGGGACCACCTACACTTGCCATAGAAGTTGTAAGAAGCTCTGTACGTATCTGACAGTTTTAGTAACTAGCATGCTTAGCGTATCTTTGTGTATCTAAGTCACAGGAGATGCACTTGGCTCACGGGACTTACTGAGTATTCAGCAAACTCACCTGTTATCCCATTGGTTTGCAGGCGGCAGCTCTGATGAGGAGGACGAGGCAGCAGGCTTAAGAGACAGCGAATACAAGTCCAAACATAAATCAAAGCATGGGAGCAAAAAAAAACATAAAAAGTGGGTAGGACGTGCAAATGGCACTGAATGGTGACCGTGGGTAATTACTCAGGCATTTATTAGACCCTTCATCAGTGCGCTCAACCTCCCTCTTATAGACTCCTCTTGCTCAGATGTCTTGAAAACTCGCAGGCACAGGCATCCCTTTGCGCTGTTTTTCTTATGCAGCAGATGCTTGAGGCTGCTGACACAAACAGGCAAAGCATTCAAAAGTGCGGGACGTCAGTCGTGTTCTGGAGCATGCTTATGCTGCAGCAGGCCTTCACGGCTGCTGGCACTTACAGTTGATGTGTCATCAAGTTCAGGGCGTCAGTCATGTTCTGGTGCTTGCAAGTAGACAGCAGCAGGCAATCAAGGCTGCAGGCACTTACTGGTGATGCACTCACGGCTGCACTCATTGCTGCAGGTGGGACACTCACTGCTGAAAAGGCTCGCAGGTGACACCTGCAGCGCCGCAGGCACTCACAGTGGAGCACACACACTTAACCATGGCATAACGTGGCACTGTTGCACGCACATTCAATCATGGCATAGCGCGGCACTGTTGCACGTACAGAGACAAGAAGGACGCGGACACGGGCGTCAGCAACTGGGTGGTGGATGTGCTCGTGAACTGCGAGCCCGGCTGGAACGGCACCAGTCCCGGCGTAGGGCTGCACGGCAGGCCACGCATGCGGGTGCTGCCGTCAACAGAGAAGACGGGCACGGCGCATGTAGTGACCTTCCCCCTGGCACAGGTGGCTGGCTGCGGATGCCTTATGCGTGTGTATGTGTTGCATGTGTGTGTTGCGCGTGCATGTGAATGTGTTGCATGTGTGTGTAGCATGTATGTCACACGTGTGTGCACGTACACCGTGTGTGACGTGAAATTCATGCAAGCAATACATACATTCTATCCCGACGAGTGAGGCTCCCCCCTTGCAGTGAAACCCATGCTGCAACACATGAGACGCGCTTTCATGGCTGTATTGCACACATGCTACCAGAAGCACAGCACAAGCTTTGGGGCTGCAAGCTAACGAGTGGTGCTTGTCATAACTTCTGCTAGTGGTGTTCCTGACCCTTTATTTGTTTTTGCAGCTAAAGTAGCCCAGTTATGCACCCCAACTGCCATATGTAAGCAGCGAAGGGCCAGTGCTCCGCTGCCATTGCCAGCTGCTTCGCAGGGCTTGAGCCTTTGTAGGTGTGCTTGGGATGCGTATTGTGTGATCCCCCTGTGCTGTGGCAGAGCCCAAGCAGGGTATGCTTGGCATGCGTATTGTATGATCCCCCTGTGCTGTGGCATATCCCAAGCAGAGGGTGTGTGCACCCACATGCAGGAGCATATTCCTTTGCCCAAACCCCGACTGTCCTGTGCAGCTGGATAGGAGCATTCTGTCAGGTGCAAGCATTGTTTCCCTTTGCAGGTAGACAGGCTGAGCAGCGTGCGCATCTACATCCATAAGGATCTGCGGCCTCAGGAGGCTCGCCAGGTGAGCCACGCATGCACATTCGTAGCATGCACATTCGTGGCATGCACACAAATGCACAAAGACACACAAACACATACGATGATTGCCAAGGCCTAGGCCAGCAAAAAGTATGGTGGTGCAGCAAAAAGGGCAGGAAGAGGGTGGGCCATGGCAATGCTGGCAAGTCAGGGCAGCGCACCCTGCCCTCCCCTCCTGAAGTGTGGAGCGCCTTTTTGCCTTCACTTGCCTTAATGGCATCTGTCCAACGTTTAGCAGTATCTTTTGCTTGATCTATCCATGAGAATGGGTGGGTGCCCTTGCGTGCATGGGTGGGTACATGGGTGCATGGGTGGGTGGGTGCCCTTGCATGCATGGGTGAATGGGTGGGTGGGTGCCCTTGCGTGCATGGGTGGGTACATGGGTGCATGGGTTGGTGCCCTTGCATACATGGGTGAATGGGTGGGTGGGTGCCCTTGCGTGCATGCCCAAAGTAAAGTTAGGCACAGCAGGGTTGCCTGGCACCCATAAACCAGCCAGAGGCAAGCTTCTTCCAGCAACCGTGTTGCTGTGAAGATTCTTTAATCACAGGAGTATGGTTGCTGGTAGCTGCCCAGCTTGTTGTTTCGAATCTGCAGAGGCATGACGTTCAAAGAATCAAGGAATTCAAATGCTGTTGGCAAGAGAACTCTTATTATACAGGCTGTACAAAAGAAACGAGGTCCAGGAAGGTCGTTTGGGCCCTTCAGTTGCCAGTTGTTGTCCTAACTTCGACTTCTGTAGCTGAAAGCGCTGGCTTGTCTTCCAAAATGTACCCAAGTAGTAGGCAAAATATGGGTGTGTGCACTGCAGCCCCCTGCTACTGTGCAAGTAGCCTTCGTCCCCTGCTGCTTTGTGCAACGCCTGCAGACGGGCGTGCGGTCCATTGGGGAAGCGGTGGGGCGGCTGCTGGCTGCGCACGGCCGTGTGCCTCTGTTAGACCCCATGGTGGACTTAAAGGTGGGCAGCGGCAGTGTGTTTTTGGCCTTCCGTCATGGCCTTGTGCTCGCTCCCTGTGTTGTTGGTAGACACAGACGGTGGACTTTGAGGTGGGCAACGCCGCGAGTTGTATCCTTTGGATGGATACAAATATGGAAACATGAAGAAGGATGGTGTGTCACAGCGCTGATCGTGCTCACCTTTTACATGTGTAGCAACAACTTATGAATGCTGTCACCATGTGCTAAGAGAAGTCATGTCCGCACGCATGCTTACAAAGCACGCGCTCTCTCTTCAAATGCCTGCACAAACGCATACACACATGCACGCACAACCATGAGCACAAGTGCCCGCGCCTTGCATGCGCGTACTCTGCCCAACCACACCTCAGATCGACGACAAGGCTGTGCGTAAGGCTGCCAGCAAGCTAGAGAGCGTGGAGTCTGCGCTGCGCGAGCACCCCTTGGCCAACCACCCAGAGCTGCGAGCAAGGCTAGCGCTGGTGCAGCAGCGGCAGGAGCTTGAGGAGGCCATCCTGGTGAGTGATGCTGTGCTGTGCGATGCCAGCTTAGGTCAGGCAGGACTGCACTGTGCAGGGCATTTGTGATGCTTGTTTAAGTCAGGCTGGGCTACGCTGTGCCGTGCTGTGCAATGCCGTGGTAAGTCAGGCAGGACTGCGTTGTGCAGGGCGTGTGGGTCCATGCGCATTCCAAGCCCTGATCGACTTCCAGGCGTTGCGAGTGCACAGCACAAACAGGCAAGCAAATTTGAGGCAAACAATGGCCGTTGCAGGCTCACAAGCGCAGCTTGTATGCTCTGCTGCAGGCGTCCAAGCGCGAAGCCAAGGCAGCAGCAGGGTTGATTTTGAGAGAGGAGCTGCGCGCACGGCAGCGGGTGCTGAGGAGACTTGGCTACGTCACACAGGAGGGGGTTGTCACACTTAAAGGACGGGTGCGCAAGAAAATATGTGTGTATGTGTGTGTGTGTGTGTGTGCACGTGCATGTGTGCATGTGTATGTGTGTGAATGTACATGTTTGGGTATGCGATTGCGTGCATGCGCGCAAAAAAGTTTTGAATGCGTGTGTGAGGATATGTCAGGTGTACACACCGAGTGCGAGTATGCTCGTGTATTTGGCTAGCTCACACGAACAGTCAAAATCTATCCAGAGCATGCCTGTTTTGCATAAGAACAACGAAATCGATGCTTTGATCTAAGAAAGGGCTGATAATGACCTGGCCTGGTTGCCATGACTAGTTAGCCAAACCCTACACTATCCAAGCCATACCCAAGCTGCATGCTGCCCAAACCATGCCCAAGCTGCAAGCTGCCCAAACCAAGCCCGAGCTACAAGCTGCCCAAGCCAAGCCCGAGCTACAAGCTGCCCAAACCATGCCCAAGCTGCAAGCTATCCAAACTATGCCCTAGATGTATCCAAATGCACATGATCATCATGGGTGTAACATACGTACGCCAGTAGCCTCCCCGTGGGTCCGTTGTACAGGCGTGCATGCTTTGCTCTGTGAGCCTTCTTCACTTGCAGTTCCTCTTGGAAATGGTGAATGCAAGCTCCTTATCATGCAAGCATGCTTGCTTTGATCCATGCAAGCCCCTGCAGCTCATTTCCGGCATATGGCGCATGCAGGTGGCGGCCGGCATTGCATGCTTGCTTTGATCCATGCAAGCCCCTGTCACCTGCAGCTCATTTCCAACATGGCGCATGCAGGTGGCGGCCGGCATTGCCACGGGCGACGAGCTGGTGCTGTGCGAGATGATCTTTGGCGGCGCCTTCAATGCGATGACCATCGAGCAGATAACCGCTACATGCTCCTGTTTTGTGTGGCGTGAGAAGAGTGAGGCAGGCCCGAAGGTGTGTGGCGTGAAAAGAGTGAGGTCCGAAGGTGTGTGGGCGTGGGAGCGCGTGTGTGCATATGTGCATGAGCATGCAGCCCTCTTCTCTGTTGCATCTGATGGGTGTGCCTGCTGTTTCCCATAGAGCTTTGTTCTCTTTCTATTGCATCTGATGTGCAGTGCTTGCTTTGGTCACATAGACCTGCGCAAGCCTCCTTCCACTGGTGGCTGCAGGGCTGTCCTGTCCGTGTTATGTCTTGTCATGCAAGGGGTCGTGCAAGGCAGGATCGCAGGCCATGCAAGGCAGGTTTAAAATCAAATAGAATAAGCAAGTGGCAGGATGATAACCCTCTGCATGCTCACAGGGCATTCCAGCAGAGCTCTAGTGCGGTTGCTCAATGGTTTGCACAACTCTAGCTTGTGCTGTCTCATTTTAGCGCACCTTGATAGAGTGTGAACCATGTAGCAGCGTGGGGGGGGACAGGCTCAGAGGCTCTCAGAAGTCCATTCAGAGTGTGTCCTTCTAAAAGAATGCCCGAGGGACTGTGCGTGTAGGGCCGCGCATTACCTTATTCCGGTATGATTTGTCGCCAACGAGAAGCCCACTGCCACACCCAGCAACACTTCCCCCACTCAGCACACACCACCACAGCATTTTTGCACGTGCATATGCACGTGTAACGTGCATCTCAAGCGTATGGACGCACCCAACCCGGCCCATGTAATAAATGCACACATGGGCTGGGTCTCCGCAGGCTTGTGCGCATGGCTGAGCCGGTACAGCGGCAGGAGCAGCGCCGTGCTTGCATGCATGGGTGCAGCTACCTGATGGCTTCTGGTGGCATTTGGCACACAAGCCATGGACTCTGCAAAGAGCCAGGCAGGTGGCAGCCATCCTGGTACACACACACACGCACACACACACACACACTGGAAGCGCCAGCATCATTCTACCCTTCTGCATCGCCACTCACGGTGTACTTGTGTGCGTGCGTGTGTGCGTGCATGTGTGCAGCTGCCCGATGACCTGGTGCCCTGTCTAGCGGCGGTGCGGGATGCGGCCAAGCGCGTGACAAAGGTGGCAGCCGAGTGCAAGATGCCTGACATGGTAGGTCATGCACGCCAGCAAGGCTTGCATTGGCACAGGGGCAAAGCAGGCAGGGTGGCACACCGTGGGATGGTGGCAGCTGAGTGCAGAGGATGCCACACACGATGGGCCGAGCATATGTTGGCAAGGCAGGAATTGGTACGAGAGCAAGGCAAAAATTGGTATGAGAGCAAGGCAGGAATTGTTACAAGAAAGGCAAGAATCGGTACGAGAGCAAGGCAAGAGTTGGTGCAAGAGCAAGGCAAGAATAGGTTCGAGAGCAAAGCGGCCAAAGTGGCGCGGCATACGATGGTGGCAACAGGGTGCAAAAGGTGCCTCATGTAGTGGTTCTTGTATGTTGACGGCAGGTATTGGTGTAGGAACAAAGTAGGCAAACTGGCACCCCGTGTGATATAGTGGCAGCTGTGTGCAAATTGTCTGACATGGTGGGCCAGGTGGGGGGGCAGGGCAAGCGTGGCATGTGGTGGTGAGACATTTATTCTCAAGATTCCTTGGACGGTGTCTGTGCACATTCATGATTTGTGCAATAGGCAAAGAAGGAGGGTTGGTCCCTGGGGTTCATGGCTTGCCGAGTAGTCTAGCACATGGCCTGTGTCTCAAGTCTTGGCAGCACAATTCTCATTTTGGATTGCCCTGTTGGTCATTTGCAGCCAATATCAAGGGATGGGCCTTGCCCCTACCATGTTCCTTTCTCCTCAGCACAAACTCAATATGCCTGCATTTTTGCATTTTTGGCATTTTTGAAGATCTTCAGAATTTGTCATGGGGTAACATGGAATACTGTAGGCCTGACACCTTCACAGGCACTACAACCTTCTCAGGATCTGCATCCTTGCATGTTGTTGTGCATGCAGTCATCCGACTATGAAGAGTATGTGTCATCATTCAGGCCTGATATCATGGAGCCTGTGACGGCGTGGGTGCGTGGGGCACGGTTTGCAGAGCTGTCTAAAATGACAGAAATATTTGAGGTAGGTGCGATCTGTGTCGCGTCATTTGCACCTTGCTCTCAAGGCGCCATTTTGGGAGGGTCCGACTTGCATTGTGACCCTGCAGACCCCGGCACATTTTTTCCTTGCTAGCACACTACTCTTTTTGCAAAGGAGCCCATCCTCTGCGCTCTGAGCCATGCTGCATGTACGTTCTGTCAATTTGCCCCTCAAAAAGGACAAGCACAGTGCAAAAAACGGTCATCATGTTTGGGAGCAGGCCTCACCTCTGGAACTACATCGCCATTGGATGTGCTGGTGCTTGTCCCCTGCCACCTTGTCTCGTGCACAATGCCGCAAAGCTTCCCCCTACAAGCAGCTTCCAGGCTGGCACTGCTCCCTATTTTAACGCTTCTGGATGCTGATTTCCTGTTGCTGCCAGAAGAACTCGATGATGGGTCTCCTGCTGGAGGACTGAATTGTCTCTTTGCATTCCATGCCCCTCTGCCTGGGGACCCCATTGCAACTGCCGTAACCCAAAAAATTAATTTCATGCGGCTGCCTCCCTTTGCTGCCCAAACTTGTGCACAATGCGCATCCTGACGCAGGGCTCACTGGTGCGTGCTGTGCGGCGCTTGGAGGAGCTGCTGCGGCAACTGAAGGAGGCGCTGGATGGTGTGGGCGAGACCCTGCTGGCCGCCAGATTTGAGGAGGCCAGCACGCGCATGCGCAGGGACATCATCTTTGCTGCATCGTTGTATTTGTGAGAGCACTCCCTCCTGCTTGTAGAGAGGATGGGCTGAGCCAGGCAGCGGCCGGCTTCAGCGACTTAGCGCTGGCACTGACGTTGATATTTGTATCATGCAATGATTGGGAACTTGTAAAGCGTGGGCTTCTTTCAGAATATGATATCTGATTCTTAATGAGTGATCACAAGAAAATGGCAATTTTGCAGCCCCTAAGTCTCGATACACCGCGAGTTCAATGTGAGTGTAGCATTTCCCGAAACGCCTCCAGAGCAAGGGTTATATCCAATATTTAAGCGGTAAGGCTATACCACCAAGGTAATCTCTGATCCTATAGGTTAGGTTAGGTTACAAAGCTGTGCCTGCCAGACAAGGGCAGCTTAGCTGAAGCAAAACAGCCTGTTTTGCCTGAGGCCTGCAACCGAAACCAAATAAGGCAAGCTAGGTCGCGACTTGAAATCTAGGCACAGCACTCCGAGCACTCATGCACATACAAGGCTAGGCCTTTGGTGTCTGCTTGGCTAATAAAGTCTCTTAGCCTGTTTGAGTTTCTAGAGGGGGAGCGGAACAGATGATGGTGCTGGATGCGCAAGTCTGCCAAGTC
>LFCJ01002230.1_pt1 | contig 13902 bp, 17 predicted proteins | sample 643141 | NCBI WGS metagenome assembly LFCJ01 (sample SAMN03766243, study PRJNA286221) | soda lake metagenome | biome: soda lake; feature: Kulunda steppe; material: water; isolation source: sample B1-Br-g2 brine of Lake Bitter-1 | place: Russia: Kulunda steppe | collected 2010-07 | reverse complement strand
CACCATGCTCGCCTCTACTCCGCTCCCTCTCCCTGTATGCACCATGCTCGCCTCTACTCCGCTCCCTCTCCCTGTATGCACCATGCTCGCCTCTACTCCGCTCCCTCTCGCTGCATGCACCATGCTTGCCTCTACTCCGCTCCCTCTCGCTGCGCCGGCGCAGCCTGCTCCGGCTCTGTTCCCTCTCCCTCCCTGGTCCCCGCCCAGCTGGGGATGCGCTCCCTCTGCTGCGCTTGCGGCCGCGTGGGAGCAGAGAGCCGTGCGCATCGCTTCTTGCTGCATCCTGCGCGCCCCCTGCTGCTCGCCTGCTGGCATGCCTGCAGCCTGTCCCTCTGTCCCCCTCCCGCTCTGCATTCCCATCCCCCCTCCTTGCAGCAACTTCTGCGGATTGTCCTTGCTGAGCATGGCTCCCCGCTGCGTGGCCTTTGCCTGCCTGGCCTTGGACTTTTGCTGCCTGGCCTGCCACCTCATGCACGCGGCCTTCCTCCGCGTGGTCCTCCAGCGCTTGGAATTTTGCTGCCTGGCCTGCCACCTCGTGCACACGGCCTTCCTCTGCGTGGTCCTTCAGTACTTGGACTTTCACTGCCTGGCCTTCCACCGCATGCGTGCGGCCTTCCTCTGTGTGGTCCTCTGCATAACTTTCCACTGCCCGGCCTTCCCAAGCGCTGCCTTCCTCCGTGCGGCCCCTCACCTCCTGGCCTTCCCCTGCCTGGCCTTCCTCCATGCAGCCCTCCTCTGCATGACTTTCCCTTTCCTCTGCCTGGCCTCCCACCACGCGGCCATCCTCCATATGGCCCTCCCCTGCGCCATCAAGGCAAAGCTTCTGCAGGCGTGGCTCTGCAGCCGCGCAGCTGCCCAGCTGAGGTGCACCCTCCCCTGCACCACCCAGGGAAAGGTTCTGCGGATGTGGCTGTGCAGCTGCACAGGCACCCAGCACACTCTGCCCACACCCTGCGCCTATGGCATCACCCTGCGGCTCCTTGTGTGACGCTGCATGCGGGCTGTTGTGCCCTTGTGCGGCCTTCAACGAGTCCTGAGCGTCAGCCTCCTGCTGCCCCTGCTGCAGCTCCTGATGCCTCTGCGGTAACTCCTGGTGCAGAGGCCGCTGCCCCTGGTCTTGCTGCTGCTGCTGCTGCTGCTGCTGCTGCTGTTGTCGCACCTGCTGCTCCGGATGCCGCTGCTGCTCCTGCTGTTGTTGCTGTCCTTGCTGCAGAGTTGGGGCTTTTTGGATGTACACATTTTTTCTGCACCGCTCCTCTGTGCGCCTCCGCTTGCCGTCCCTTGCTTGGTAATCTTCAGCCTTGCCCTGCACCCTCACAGCCTCTCCTAGCGTGCTGGCCTCTTCTGGAGCTGTAGCTTGGGGCTCTTGCTTAGGAGCAGCTTCTAGTCTACACTTGGGCAAGGCATCCTGGCACAGGAGCAGCTGCCAGGATGCAAGCACTTGGCCTGCTAGGCGGGCAACCTGGTGCAGGCAGCAAACACCCAGGACAAGAGCACCGACTTTTCAGGCCAACAGATTGCTCTGGATCAGCTGCAAGCAATGCTTGCATGGCCCAACTGTCGTGAATGCGTGTAGGGATCCAATGAGCGCAGGGTGCAAATCTGCAGATTGGAGGTAGCAAAGCATCAGGCACACAAGTATGGACCGGGCACGCACAAACGTACGCAAATACACACATTAACATGTACACACACATGCTGTGCTCATGCTTGGCATGCAAAGCAGCACAAGCCTGACCTTTGGGTTGCTGTGCTGCAGCAGCACCCTTTGCATGTAGGCCAACAGCGGCTCTGCAGCGCCATCATTGCGCGCCACGAAGGTGGCCTCCAGGCTGGCACGGCTCACAGGCCACACGTGCAGGGCCCTGGGCAGCAGTGGCACAGCGGTAAAGTTTGGCGAGCTGGGTTGAAACCTAGCACTAACACAACCCCTGGCATCTTATTCAGAACCAGCGCAGCTTTTACGCTGAGTGCTTTGAGAGGCAACTGCTTCCCGGCAATTGTGTTGCCCTCTTGCCAGAGCCAAATGGTTTGTCCAAGCCAAATGGCTCAAGGCATCCTTAGCGGCCTTTTTGCTCGCCTTGAATTCCATGAAGCGCTCTTCGTTGCAATTGCTGACACTGAGTGCCTTAGCAACAGACAGACGGGAGTCAACAGGTCCAGCCCAACCTGCCAAACAAACAGTATGAGCCGCTCCAACAGTAGGACTGCCATGCCTTTCCTTCCCAACACTGTGCACACACATGCTCGTGGACAAGCGTACAAACACACACAAACACACACACTCATATACACACCTGAGGATGTTGAGGAGCTCGCACACATGACCCATAGAGCATACACACATACACACCTGAGGATGTTGAGGAGCTCGCACACATGACCCATACAGCATACACACATAAACACCTGAGGATGTTGAGGAGCTTGCACCATGACCCATAGAGCATACACACATACACACCTGAGGATGTTGAGGAGTTCGCACACATGACCCATAGAGCACGCAACCTGCAGAGCCTGGGCACTCTCTGCCAGCCCATACTCCTCCTGCTCTGCAACGCTGCCCTCCTGCTCTGCATCGTTGCCCTCCACACGCAGGTGAGCTGTGCATGCTTCCAAACCTCTCACCACCATCAAGCCTAAGAAAACACAAACACAAGGGCGCAATAAAGCAAAAGAAAATGCTGTAAGCTGCATGAGCATGACTTGCGCAAGCATGTGCTGAAGCAGGTGTTCAGCATGTGCTTTGTATTCAGCATGTGCTGGAGCAGGTGCTCAGCCTGTGCTGTGCAGTGTTCAGCATGTGCTGGAGCAGGTGTTCAGCATGTGCTCTGTAGTGTTCAGCACGTGCTCTGTAGTGTTCAGCATGTGCTGCGTAGTATGTTTGCCCTCTTGCTATAGAATGAGCATTTGTATGGCTCGATGCACAGCGCAGCTCCTACACCCCTTGCCACAAGCTGCTGACTGTGTCCCAAATAAGCAGGCGGCAGCAGCAGCAGCAGCAGCAATGACAGAAAGAAACAACAGCAAGGGAGATCGTGGCCCCGCTTCTGCAATTCTGTCAGGCACATGCAGAAGTTTCTGGCTGAGTGGCTGATAGGCGCCTCTGCTGGCAAGGGGGGGGGGACACACTCGACTGTGCAGTGCTCAACAGACATGGAGCACCGATCGCGCTTTCCAGTGTCACAGTGCAAGAGCCATCCCTATCCCATGTCATATTATACATCATTTCACAAAAAACTGGCAGCAAAGAAGGGTGGCATGGAAATGGTGGCAGTGTCCCTGGTCACACGTCATCAAGTTGCGCAGCATAGCATATGCCATATGGGATAGAGGAGCACATACCTTGGCCAGTGATGCCTTTCTCCTCCATGAGCTGCACAGCCGATGAAGACCCAGAAATGCCAGGGGCTGTTGCAGCTGGCCCTGATGCCTCAAGCAGGGGTGAGCCTCCAGCCTGACCAGCCCCTGCTGGTCCCAGATCCTGCATATTCCCAGGCTGGAGTCCACCCTCACCCTGTCGCTCCAATCGTGGGTGCTGCGCTTGCTGCGACTGGTCCGGCTGGCAAGTCTTGCATCCCCTCCGGCTCCATCGACACTTGCTGCAACCAACTGTTGGTTGCTGGCCTTGCTGGGGGCATCGCTGCCCACCCCGCTCTTCTGGCTGCCCCTGTTGTTGTTCCTCGTGCTCCTCAAGGGATTCTGCTGGCTTCAGCCGCTTCCTGTCTTGACCCAATTGCTGCTGCTGCTGCTGCTGCTGCTGCTGCTGCTGCTGCTGCTGCTGCTTGAGAGGGAAAGCAGAGCCTGCAGCCTTCCAGGCTTCCAACTTTTGCTGCAGGAACTGCTGCTTAACCTGCTCCTTGTTTACACTGGTCCCTTTCACAGCCTTCTGCACAGGATTGGCACGATTGTCAGGCCCTTGGTAAGCCGGAGGTTGATATGCTTCTGCAGCATAGCAAGCTTATAGACAGCCATTGTGCTACTGGAATCTGTGTCCTTGAGTTGAGACAAGAAGGGCAGGTATGTCAGCTACATTCCATAAAGCTTGAAACAGTTAGCCAATATTCATGCTATCACATAGTACTACATCTCACAGTTATACAACCTCCAAATTTCATGTGCGAGCTAAACAGTTGAGGGCTGTACCTATGTGAGGGCCTACGCAATACGTTCGCAGCATAATCCCAGCATAACAGCACTGAATCTTTGCACAGACTGTGCCAGCAACCAACCTCCTCCTTGCAAAAACCAACCAGGAAATCAACCCTGCCCAACTGTTTTGCATGTTGCTCTGGAGGTGCTCATGTAGCTGGGGACAAGGACGCAAGCAAGCACAAGACCCCGCAGTGTATGCATGCATGCAATTTCTTTACATTCTACGTATGGCTGGGTATGCAGCATGTGCCTGCTGAACTGTCAAGCCCTGCTTGCTTCTGATGCTGTCGAGCTTTGTGAAGCTTCCAAATCTTACAAAATGCATAAAGGCACGCACACACATACATGCTTCCAATGTAAGCACGCATGCACGCAAACATACATGCACAGCTCAACACATGCGCACACGTGCACACTCAAAAGCACGCACCTGCTGCCTACGCGCCCTGAAAGACTGGCGGATGGCATCTGCCAGGCTGATGGAGCCGTGCAGCAGTTCCTTGGCAGCCTCAAGGCCAGACAGGCCCAGGGGCAGCAGCTTGCCTTGCAGCCGCGGGTGGGCCCCTGGCTCACACACGACAATGCGGCCCCGGAAGGTTTCTTGCACCTCGCAAGACTGGGCAGCAAGGGGGGGCAGGAGGGGCATGCATGTGGGGAAACACAAGTTACCGCCTACTACCGCCTGATTCATACCACATGCCTGATGCAGAGTAACAACCAATTGCACAGGGCTTTGTGGGGGAAATTGGTAAGCGCAACACAAAAGCTGGGGTCTTTGACGAGAGCTGCCAACCGTCACCATTGCTTCACCCTGCCAGCATCCACCCACACACCTCAATCTCTGGCGCCTGCACTTCACTCCCTCCTCCTCCGCCGCCGCTGCCTCCCACCCCTCCCTGACCCCTTCTCTTCTTCTGGCCAACCCCCCTTTCCTCCACATATTCCGCCTCTTCATCACTGTCACAATCTGCGAGGCCGTTTTGGCCCCTTAATGGACCACCTCCACCCAGATAAAGTTGTGACGGCTGGGGCCGAGGGTCAGTTACAGGCATCTGCCAGCCTGCTGCCCCACATGTCTCTGCCATGTAAAGCACAACAGCTTGCATGTACACCAAGGGCAGCTGCGGCACCTCGCGCCTGCATGCATATACACGCCCGAGATGTGTGTTTAAGTGCATGTACATGGGCATATGACCATGCATACGTGAAACAGTGAAAGGAGAATCACATTCATATGTTTGCAAGCTGGATGGACACATGCATGTCTATGGTTTGCCATACTCTTGAGCTCAGCTGCCTCACCCAATGCTTTGCCCAAATTCCACGTAGCACGTGGCTGCGTGGCGCAGGCGCAGGTACTGGTCCACAGGAAGCTGCTGCATGAGCTGCACAAACTGTGGGATTGTCAGACTCGCCGGATGGATGCGCGTGGAGGCATCACAGGCATGAGCGCCGCTTGCAGTGTCTCCTTGCGCTGACCCTGTGGAACGCGCCCAATCCATCTCCACCGCAGCTGACACAGCCAAGTGCAGCCGCTCCAGGATGGTGTTAGCATGCCACTGGAGGTCCCTCTGCACAGAGTGGGTGGGCAACGGCGTGTCTTTTACAAAGTTAGGGGGTCAGGAGTGGGAGGACAAGCGCATCATGTTTGACCTACTACTGGGGCTCTTACTGAAGAACGTGTCAGGAGCAGTGTGCAAAAAAGTAAGGTCAGCTTTACTCACTGAGACTGCGCAAGGTATAGACAAACCCTGGTTCCTGAAGCCATTAAATAGAATTGCCTGCAAGAGGCCTGGAGCAGGGAAGGGCAGTGTCACATCCAAATCCCCCACAAGCCTTGTCAAAGCATGATGCTGGCAAAAGTCCTGCACTGCTCCATACAAAAAGAATGCCTAGACGGCCAGCTGCAGCAGAAGCAGCAGCAAAGCAGCATCCAAGCCATGTGGAAATGTAGCTCAAACAGGCAGCCTCCACATTCTGCAACATGGCCCCACAAATTTTGCGATGCAAAGTCATCTGCACTGCTGCAGTGTGAGCCTTCAAAGCGGCTCACGATGGCTGAGCGTACCAGTTGCCAGTGGCCTTCAGCAGCATTCCAAAACATGCATGCAAACATGCATCTATCATGTATGTTCTCGAGTCGCAATGGCAGGCCCGATCCAGCTCTAAACCCCGTCCGCCCCTCCAACACATGCCCCACACCTCTGCTTTGGCAACTGCGCCCACAGCATGGGTTGTGTGGGTGGCCACGCCCATGTTGCTCTCAAAGGCGCTGCAGACATCATTTGCGCTGTTGGCAAAGTCCACAACCTGAATGCAGGCCGGTGTCTTCCCAGGGCAGGGCCTGTTCAGCCTGCTCAGCACTTGGACAGCTTTACTGCCTGCAAGCAACACAGGCAGCAAGAAGTGCTGCAGTCCATGTTTTAAGCCTTGGCCTGCAAAAAACTGGGCCCTGCTTTTGATGTGTTGCTACCTCTCTCCTGACTCTTCACTGTGTGTGTGTCAGCAATATTGAGCACCTTGCTCATGCACGAATTTGATACATTCTGTACGCGATCTACAAGGAAATCACAAAGCTGTTGAGGATGTTTGATTACCTTTCAAAGGCCTGTCTACAAACATGAGACTGAGCTTTGGGTCATCATAGCCAGTCTCGTATTTCTGGCACCTGTCACATGCACGCGAGTGCTTGGATTTATACAAATAACTTCATGCAATGCATTCATACCTGCCACACACCCACAAGGGGCATGCATGCAACCACACAACTCTTCTAGGGTGCATATGCAAGGTTAAAAAGTAAAAGAGCACGTAATTGCACGGGCTCAAAGGATGGAGACAGTCCTTTGTTTCTCTTGCACCACTAAGCATGGGTACGCACCAGCAAGGTTTTACATCTTTAGCGAGCTAGTTTACAGTTGCTTTAGCTTGTATCTTCCAGGCATCTAAGAAGCAAGCATAATTGAACAGGTTACTTTGCAACCACATGAGGTTACATGTCTAAGTACTTCACCAGTCAGTAGCATGCAGCAGAGGTGGCTACCTGCACCAGCAAGTTTCATATTGGTTCCCCCTTCAAACAATCAGAAAGCATGCCTGAAGCAGCTCTGCACAGGCAAGATGCCTCTATGCACACAGGCACACAACTTGTCGTAGCACTTACACAACCAGGACACGGGCATCCTCCAAACTCTTGATGCCCTTGTTGAGGCTCCTCTCACTGAAGTCGGGTTTGTCTGAAAGCAGCTGCTGGAAAACGCTGGAGGTGCTACTGGATGGAAGCACTGTTGCTGCACACGGATGGATTGGTCCTTCACCTGCCAATACAGTATTAGATGTTCTTTCATGCCAACCATTTCTGCCTGTAAAAAGAGCGCGTGCTGTGATGTTCCCTTGGATGTGCGCTAGGGATTGCTCTACCGGGACGGGCTTAGACGGGCTTGCCAGGTCCATTTGGGCTTAACAGGATTGTGCAGGATTGCAGCAAGGTGTGTTGTCTCGAGGGAAGATGACTCATCTTTGCCCTAGGGTTCATCCACCTTGCATATGAGAGCAGATTCCCCTTATCTGTTGCCTCTTTCTTCTGTGACCCCACCCACCTACCAGATACAGTGGCAGCAGCAGCAGCAGCTCCTGCCCGTGTGGCCTTTGATGAGGCCGCCCTGAATCCTGCCTTGGTGAGGTCGCCAGCCAGAAGCTGCCGATTTGGGCAGAGTGGGTGCTGGGGGAGATTTGGGCAGTGTGGGTGCTTGGGGAGATTTGGGCAGAGTGGGTGCTTGGAGAGAAGCCTGCTTGGGCTTCCTGTGCCAGCCTGCACTGCGTTGCCAGGCTGGCTGCGGTCATGGTGCTCCGCCCTGGGCTCTGGGACTACTGCAGCCACTCCACCTGCTCCTGCACGTCCCCCTGTGATTGCGCATGCCACTGCAGCTGGCGGCTTTCCCAGGGCCTGCTTTGCACTGTGCGCATCCAGCAGCTTCACTTGACGCGTGCGCGGAGCAGCCAAGGGCAGCCCTGGTAGCAAGGAGAGCCGCCGTGCCGGCAGCTGGTGGTTGGGACTCGGAGATGAGGGTTGGTGGGCAGCCTTTCCACCCCCTCGCTGCAGTGGCTGCTGCTGCTTTTGTTGCTGCTGTCGCTGCTCACATTGCTCTAGTAGCAGCTGCTGGGGCTGCCCCTGTGCTGGCTGAAGAGCTGGGAGCGGCTGCTGCAGCTGCCCTTGGCCATCTGAGTGAAGCAGCTCAGGAACTTCTGCTGTGCTGACTGCTTGATGAGCATCGTGTGCAATGACCAAGCTTGGTTCTTCTAGCTTGTTGAGCAGGGGTGCGCCTGTGTGGTTGTTTAACTCTGGTAGGGCGTCTGCATCCTGCCTTCGAACTAAATGCTTGGGAGGCTGTTTGCAGTACTCCTGAACTTGCTGCAGCAGGCCATCCAATTCCCCCATCTCCTTCTTTGTGGCCATGCTATGTGCATGGATACTGTTCCCAAAACATTCCACCGCGTCTGCTGGGGCTGGTTGCTGCTGCTGCTGCTGCTGCTGCTGCTGCTGACGACGACGATGATGATGAACCTGCTGCTTGCACACATGCTCACTTTCCATTGCTGCATACTCCCACATGTGCTGCACCTGGGCAGCTGGCACACAGTCTGTGAACGCACCCCACACTCGCGGGGCAGTGTTGCCTGCAACAAGCAGGCAAATCATATCACTGAAAGCTATTTCATTGTGCTCAAGAGCAATTTCAAAGTGAACATGACCCAGTCATGCAGGCGTGTGATCCTCTGCACACGTAGGTACTCACAAATGTCATGCATGCCTACATAGATGACACACACACAGCACACGCACACGCGCACACACACTGCACACACACATACACACTCACACACACCGCACACACACTGCACACACACACACTCACACACCGCACACACAAAATGCATTCTCTTACAGATACCCGAGCTAGTCCTAGGTTCCACCACAACACACCCGTGAGTTCTGAGTAATGCAAACACACGCTGGGGCACACATGCACGGGCAGATGTGCAGAGACGCAGGCCTGCAAATCTACCACTACGCACCCATGAGCTCTTGGAGGAACACGCGCAGGAATAATGTGTATGCGACCACCATCTGCCTGCTGCGGGTGACAACCATGATACGCGCGTCAGGAAACACGCCCAATTCTGCTGCCTCATCAGGCTGCCGGACCCCCGTCGCAATGTCAAAGGCAGCTTTGTAGGCAGCGCGCATGACGTCAGCAATCTCATTAGCCATGGCCTTGGCCTTGGCATGAATGACCTGCATGCAGGGGTTGGGAAGCATGGGTGTTTGATTGATGTGGGTGGAGAGTGATGTGCCCTCTGTGCAGTCTCCACAAATGCTGTGGCATGAACACTAAGCGCAAGCAACATGCAAGCCTACCATGGCATGATGCGCACGCAGGAGCAGGGCACAATGAGTTGTCCCACCTGGGGTGTCCGAGCTACAGCCCTCAAAGCAGCTGAGCTCAATCCAAAAAGCGCGCAGCCATGCCCGCTTGCAGCACCCTGGGATGGGGTTGGCTGCTGCAGCGATTGCCGCTCTTTTCTCTGCTGCACATCTGGGGCAGCTGCCTGCCCCTCCAGCAGTACAGTCGGCTCCATGCACCTGCAGATGCATGCACCAAGGCCAGAAATACTCATGTTTGGGCAGTTCTAGTGGCGAAACAGCACAACCGCTCACTGTTGAACTTGAAGGGACGCGCCATCCAGCTGCCCTTCCTGAAGCCCCACTCAAACCGATGCAAGCAGAAGATTTATTGAATTAGTAGCTTTTTGGGACCTGCCCTCACACAGCGAGGGTTGCAGGTACGGGTGGCAGATGGCCCGTGAAGGACCCATGGAGACTGACTTGCCTGTAATTGCCAAGCACATCCAGGACCAGTCCATCCTGCAGAGCCTGCTGCATTGTGTAGGCGTGGAAGGGCCTGTAGGTGCTGACGCCCTTGCTTGGGCGCTGGTGCTGGGGATCAGAAGGTGGCCTGAGGACAGGAGACGTGTTGCGTGGGAGGGAGCTGCTGCATTCTTAGCCCCTCTTCGTTGTACCTCAAAGGACAGTGGATAAGGAGCAGCAAAGGCTGTGGGTGCCTGATCTCATGCTCCAAAGGACAATCAAAACCCATGACGCTCAATTAAAGAAGCGCCAGCATTTACGCTGCAGGAGACGCTTGGAGGCAATCGGCAATGTCGCAATCGGCTTTTCACCAATCAAGCTAATGCCTGCAAACTTGACAAAAGCCACAGAGGATTATCCATCCGTTTACCTGCCAGACTTGACATAAGCTATGGAGGACTACCCCATTTACCTGCCATGTGTAGGAAGCGCCTCTGCATTCTCATCTATGACATCTTCACGCACCTGCATGCATTACAATCATGGTACTTTGTTTATCATCTATAAGTATGCCATGCACGAATGCGCGTTCATGATAAGCAGATCAAGCAATTTGCCCTGATTGTGCTGTTGTGGGGGCATAGAATACAAGAACAACAGTTACAGAACAATGACGCACATGCACTGAGTCTGCAGTCCCCAGCTCACACTTTCCTATGCATGCATCAAAGATTGACACCTTGACTAGATGCCTTGTTGGTATGACTTGATGAGTTGGTTAAATTGGCCGGATAAATTATCCAATCTGGGGCGTACTGCAACGCCATACGCAAGGATCCATGGAGGAGCGCTAGAAGGCGCCTAATAAGACCCACACAGCAAAGCATGGTTCGGGCAGGTGCATGTTGGATTGAAACATAAAGGGAAGCACATGAGCGAGTTTCCCAGGAAACAGCACGGTACCAATTCTGTTTAAGCGCAGCAGTTGAGCCCACCAGGGCCCAGCAGACTTGGAAACCAAAGCTGAGCCCAGCTCTCAAGTCCAGAGCAGAAGTGTCCTGACGCCCTGAAGCTACACAACAGCTTACCCCAAAGAGCATTAGCGCCTTCTCAGATGGTGTGGCCGTCAGGCCAATGTAATATATGTGGTGTGCATGCTGATCTGTGCTGGGACCATGAGGACCATCACATGCCGGCCTCCCTCGTTCAGCCATATCTTTGCATCCACTAGGCACGACAGGCCTCTTGCATGGCATGACGTCCAGCCGCGAGACCAGCGGAGAAGATAGCAGCTGATTGATCATGTCCATGCTGTTAGAGCCATGGGTACGATGTGCTTCATCTGCATGCAAGAAAACCAGGATCGAAGAAAGGTTGCAAGAAGTTGCACTCGTGTTGCAGGAGTCACAACCTGGCATGCATAAGGCGTGACTGTCTGTTTCTCTTACATAGCCACGCAATAGCCTTTTGAGGGCACCTGCACTGTTGCATTGCGTGAGCCTGTGGTGCGCGTGAAATAATTGATCATGATGATGAGCTGCAGGAGAGGGCTAATGACTGCCCAAACGAGCAGCACACCCATAGGTTAGGCTTACCGCAAATGACAGCAACCCGCTGGCCAGTCCTGTTTAGATTCGCCTGCAATGTAAGAATTCATGTCAACAGTGCTTTACCGCATGCCTTCCCTGACTGTACCGGTAAAAGAATTGCCAACAAGCCTGGCCAAGCAATTAATAGACAGCCATAACACCTTTTTGGCTGCATACCTACAAAGTCTACATGCCAGATACATGAAGGATTGTATGAGCGATTTAGAATGACAATCACAATCACACCAGTCACTGAGTGCATCCCTTCAAGCACCCAACCAGAATTTGGGAAAAAGGTTGAATGCAAAGAATCCAATGCATGGCCTGAACAACACAGGCAAGCAGGTGAAGTTCAATTGGCTTGACTGCACAAATATGGCAGGCAGTGTAATTGTAGCTCTACAAAGACCAAGATGCGAGCCAGCACTTCATTGAGCAGCTCAGAACAGTTGGCTGATTGAGCTTGAAGCAGAATCTGCTGAATGGATTTTACTCACAAACTTCAGGGCTGTTGAAAACACTCCCTTGCCTGCCTGCTTGAGTGGGGATCACACATTAAACTCATCGCGCGTGCACAGCATGGCACAACATCCAGGAGCACAAGAACGTGCAAGTACTCACCTGCAGGGTGGACTGCCCCTCTGCTCTACAAACTCTCGTCCAGGCTGACCATAAACTTTGCACGGTGGTCACCAGGATCCGGGGACGATTTGCGTTGTCTGGTTGCATTTCCATGTACCTGAGAGCCGGAAGCAATCAATCAGCATGCTTGCCTGTGGACGGCGCTCAACCTCCCTTCCAGCCGTGGTCAGGGACAAGGCCAACTGTAGAATGCCTGTCCAACAAAAGGCCTCCTTGCTGTCCCACAAGACATCAAGCCGATGCCTGCCAGCCAGCTTATGCAGCAGACACAGGTGCGCCACGAGTGAATGGATGCACATTATAAATGAAGCATACAAGGTCTGCCTAGAGAGCATTTAACTTCGGTGTCCTTAAGGTTGCATAAAAAGCAAGCAAGTCGATGGGACAAACACAGCTCACAATTGCAATTGGTCCGCACTGTGCGTCCATGCCACCCATTTCTCTGGAATCTTGGCACCTGTTGCCAAAAAGTATTGCATTGATGAGTTGAGGGTAGAAGACTTGCCGAAGTGCGGGACACTTAAACCTAGGGGGGAATGAATTGCAGCATCAACAACATTTGTTTGTTCAGGGCTGTGCTTATCCCGTGGAAAGTCATAATGCTGGGCACTGCCTAGGAGGTAGTATGGAGTGATCAGGGTACGCAAAAAAGCACAACGCATCTATGCTTAGAAGCAGGAATACAAACATGCTCGCTACCTGCTTCAAACGCCCCAGCATAGTTTGCTGGCATGTGTCTTAGACAGGCCACACAGTACAAAACAAATGCAGCTGGCATCGCACCGTGGCAACCAGAGGCAAGAGGGTACTCACCAGCCAGATGCTTACGTGCAGTCTGGTGCAATTGGAGTGAGAGGTGCACACGGTCAACAACAATGAAAATGAATAGGAAGAGGGGGGCTCTGGTATTATCAGAGACCTCCAGCTTCACAAGCTCGTTTGCCAACGCTGCAATGGGAAAGGGGGGGGGGCAGCTGGCTGTTAACCCAGTACTCATGAGCAGCTGCGGGAAAGCGTGCTCAACAGGTTGGACAGGCAAGTTTGCAATAGAGATTTGCTAAATTACGATGCTGACTGCCTGAGATGAAGCATTGTTTCAGGTCCCTGAAGGGCAAGTTACCTGCGCAAGTTAGGCTCTTTCCGCTTCCAGCTGCATGCTGCAACAGGAAATTATTGCAAGGTGCATCTCCACCCCTGGCTATTGCCCTGGCAATTCCATGGATTGCCTGCTTCTGATGAACGCGGAGCTGCTCAGGGGCCATTATGGACCGCTCACTCATTGTTCCAGGCTGTCCTGCTCTCTGCTACTCCTCACATCCTCAAATTTCAATGTAACAAAAGCCATAGATTGTCGTGGCAGTGCCAAACACTTGTCCAGGTGGTTTCTAGAGTGTCAATATGCAACACGTGGCAAGTCATCATATTGGTGAAATTGAAATGAAAGAAGTGAAATCGAATCACAACTAAACAAAGAATCGATGCGAAGCGAACGCATTTGTGCCTTTTTATCCTAGGTGCGATACCTATGCTTTGGGCCTGTCGTTTGTATGTGTGTCGTATATCTGCCTGCCTTTTGATGTGTTTGGTGTGGTGTGGTGTGCGTGTGTGTGTGTGTGTGTGTGTGTGTGTGTGTGTGTGTGTGTG
>LFCJ01002228.1_pt1 | contig 13910 bp, 16 predicted proteins | sample 643141 | NCBI WGS metagenome assembly LFCJ01 (sample SAMN03766243, study PRJNA286221) | soda lake metagenome | biome: soda lake; feature: Kulunda steppe; material: water; isolation source: sample B1-Br-g2 brine of Lake Bitter-1 | place: Russia: Kulunda steppe | collected 2010-07 | reverse complement strand
TGATAACCACCATCAACCAACAAGTGCATCGCTTGCTCACCCAGAGATATCCAGGCTCGCCAGGCGCGTCAGCGGCTTCAACTGGCGGAGGCCGCCATCGCGCACTTGCACGCACATGCCTACCCGCAGGTGGCACAGCTGCGGCAGCCCCTTCCCAACCAGCACGAGGGCCTGTGCACACAGCATGCGCATGTGCAGCCAGTGTGGTGTACCAAAATTTTGAGGGCGCAGGCAGCCCCGCGAAAGTTGCCTGGCTGGCCTGCCCCACCTCCCTATCTGTTGCCTTGCCCACTTGAAATGCAGGCGAGTGCTGCTTATCCTGTACTTGGCCCAAACCATGACGGTTGTCTTGTTGCTGCCAGCTTTGTCTGTGGTGCTGGTGCTGCCCAGTCAATCATTGTAGCTTGCATGGTAGGCACTTGTTGCCGCCCACCTTGTCTGTCAGCTGCGTGCACTTTGTAAGGTCCAAGTCCCGCAGCCGGCTGCATCCACATACCAGGCGTGCCACCCACTCCTGGTGCACTTCCTACGCACACACAACCGTGCGCATGTGTGTGTGTGTGTGTGTGTGCGACACCAAGAAAGCGTGCGAATGTGTGTACATGAGGTGTGGCCCGCCTGTGTTAGTAAGCGCATGTGTTTGTATCTCCTGGTCATGTGTGTCTGTGGGCGCGCGAGCACATGTTTGCCATGCAGAAGATGTGCATTGAAGTTGTGCATGCTCCACATGTGAGCATGAGGTACACGGCCCAGCGGCAAGGAGTATGACCTGTCGCTCGTGGTCACCTTAGCGGTGTCCTCGAGGTGTATGCAATGTTCCAGCGGTATGTGGTTGTATGGTACCACTGCCATGCCAGGCAGGAACATGATGGCAGCTTGCTGGTAAGGCAGTGTGCCTCATGAATGAGGCTAAACATGCACTTGGCGCTGCAAGCCAATAAGTCGTGCGGTATGTGGTTGCATGCAGCGCACTGGGTACGTACAGGGCCAGTTGATGTGGCAAGGCAGACGCCCTTGGCCGAGCCGCCTTGCTCACACCCCTAGTGAGTACTGCAATCCACACCGCCTGTGCGCAAGCTCACCTCTGCGCAGCAATGGAAACGTGCAGCATCTAGGTCCTGGAGGCACTTCAGATGACCAAATTTGAGGCTCCCTGTGCGCTCCAGCTCATCAAATACCAGCTGCACCTGTGTGCATGACACAGCCGCACTCAACCTGTGTGAGTGTAAGCAGGTGTACACAAGCAAATGGCCATATCAACCCGAGACACTGATAGCCTCTCACGCACATGAGCCGGGCGAGCATGTGCTGCTGATCTAGAGGGAGGCAGAGCGCATGCCGTCATTCAGCTTCCACAAGGTGCAAAAGCATGCAGCTGTAAGGCACACCCTTCACAACAACATGGTTTGCTGAACAACACAGCGTCTCAATCTAAATGGCAGGAAAGCGTCTGCAGTGGGCTAGCTCTCAGCCAGCAGAGTGACGGCGCATCTGTCCACGCACCAAGTCCCGTGGCAGTTCCATAAGTATTTTATGGTCCCGATGGCTAGCCAATAGCACATCCATGTTCTTGGCGATCACCCGTGTGCAGATGCCCTGCACATAGAAGTCCACACAGTGTTGGGAGCCCATTATAGGTGAGCACTGTGAGTGGGCAAAAAGGGGACCGTATCAAAGGATCGGTGCATTCTTAGCTGTTGAAAAGTGGCTTTGAGGCGTGCGTCCGTAGGCACAAGAGTGTGTGTGTGCGTGTGTGGGCGCGCGTGTATGTGTGTGTATCTGTACATGTGTGTGCATGTGTTTGCATGTACGCGTGCGTACGTGTGCTTACGTGCGTTTGAGCGTGTGTGTGCGTGTGTGTGTGTGCGTGCATGGGCAAGTGCGTGTGCAGGCTGTGCATCCACACCTGCAGGGAATCTTGAAAAGTCTGCAACTCCCCACCCGTCAGCGACGGCCTCCAGAACACGGGCACGCGGCTGCGCGTGTTTGAGACCCCCTGGCCGCTGATGGTGGACAGCACTGGCAGGTCCTTGACGCCGCGTATGCAGATGTTCCTGATGAGATAGCAGGTCAGGTGTTGGGTGGCGTGCGCGTCATGCTTCTTTGCCATGGGTGAGAGCCCGAAGACTGCGACGGCCGATCTTGAGCGAGCATACATTGAGCCCCAAGCGATGACATGCACAGGGCAGTGGCCATAAAATGCAAATCAGAACTTTCCGCTCCCATCTTTATGGGAGGATTGAAAGACAGAGATTGCGTCCTGTTGATACAAAACAGATCTGTGGCGGGTCACGCTTTGAGCAGTCTACTAGGTCATGATTGTGACGCAGGGCATGTACCAGCCTTATCTCTTACACCCCTCGTCAGCCGCGCATCTGTACTGAAGAACCCTAGAAACCCTTGTTAAAAGACCACGGTACATTCTTGCATGATATCCTGGAGCCTGTTGTCTGACTCATGTGATATATGAGCACGAGATTCTATGCTTGCATGGTTGCATTAAAAAAGTGATAGGAGGGGAATAGTGGGTAGCAAATCTCTCTCTCTCTCTCTCTCTTTCTCTCTCTCTCTTCAAGCTCACCCCATTGCTGCAGAGAATGAAGACGAAATGAGCCGGAATGATGAAGCCAGGAAGTAAATAACCTCTGCTAGGGTGTTGCTGCTCCAAAGCTGGGGTCCTGCAGGGCTGTCTGGTCCGTCCATGGGAATTTGAGCATCTCGCGAATCGGAAATAAAAAATTTTCAAAAGATTTGCTGACAAGCTTTGCAGAGGATCATGTGCCTAAGCCGTACACTAAAACCCTAGCTAGGAAAGGCGTATAGTGAACCAACGTTGACACTCAGGTTGAGCTATCTTCAAGGGCTGTGTCTCATCATGTAAGGCAGAGGCACTGGCTATTTATAGCAAGTCAGGTACTACCATCCTTTCATTGCCACCTTTTGTTGCCTGAGGCATTCACATGGGGAACATAATTGTTGCTTCTGATGCTGGCTCTGCTACAGGACCATCAATTGAGTCAATTGAATCAATTTTGCAAAGTTTAGGAGCTGGTGATGTGCTTGGTGAAAGTGTGTCTACTGAATCCAACATGCATGTTACATGTGTACTTAATCTTGCTTTACCACCAGCTCAGCTCGTTGGCAGGGTGCCAAGGGCCCAGTTATGGGTCGACCCAGCCGTCTGGTGTTGTGGGTGACGGCTGCATATCAAACTGTTGTGAAAGTAGGCCAGGTAGAAGGTGCCAGTAATCACCTGCTATACAATATCAGGCCCTGAGGTGGATTTAAAAAGTATTCTGTTCAGAAATGGATGCGGCATGTGCACGTGTGAGCGAGGTTTCATTAACGTAATCACTTGCTTATGCACAAGACGCTTCAAATGCTTGATCAGTCATGACTCCAATGTTTTTTAGCCAGGTAAGTGCTGGTCCGAGCTCCTCTAGCAGGAGGGCTCGCAGCAAATGAGATTTTGAATCAGTCCATGTTTGACGCTCCAGACCCCATCATGTGCCTTCATTACTCCTCACGCATCTGTTCCAACATGGCGATTGCCCCCCTCATTTCTGGTTACCTGAGTGTGTTATACTTGGATCATCCATTCTATGGGTCTCCTCACATATACAATCAGTTGGTCATTCCTCACAGATGGTTGATAATGGTTGCTGCAAGTGATGCGCCTTTTTCCCCTGTGTTTCTTTGTAGGTGCAGTCATTGGTGCAACAAAATATTTGCCATATTTATAATTTTCTACCCTTGCAACCTGTGGGTTCGGGGTTCGAACATCACTACAAGCTCACAACCAGCTAAGCTCCCCTTGTTCGCCGGATACAGCCTTGAAAATCTCACAGAAATTACCACAAGCAGCCTTGCAGTCGCACTGTTTTGACTGGTGGCTTATTCTTTAAACCCATGAACCCTTGAAAGTAGGCCAGTCCTTCTTGCCAGTCTTTTTTTGTGGAGGGCCTCCACAAAAAGGTCCACTGGTGACCTGTCATATTTTGCATCCCTTGCCTACTAGGATTTGCCTACTAGTAGTCAGCCTGTTTTCCTTTCGCAACGGCACAACAAATGGCAAAGTTGGCATCTCAGACATTACGGGTTACTTTTTGGCTGGCGAAGACCAGCCACAAACCAATCAGCCTAGCGGCCAGGCTGGCGGTTCATCCTAATTTGTAATTTGCTTTGTCCTCAATCCTGGTTAAGCATCTAACAGTGTGAACTTGCAAACATCACATTGATGGAAGCTTTCCATGTCCTAAGAGAGCGGGGTCCACATTGACCTGCAGAGAATGATACAGCTGAATGTCCAAATACAGCAAACACACTGTTTGCAATAGTTCTCAAAATCCTTGAGAGCACGCTCCACCTAATTACCATGCCCCAAATGAAAGTGCCCTTGCATGCCTGTGCTTGAACACACGTACAAGAAGGCTCATGCACTCTATGCATCTTCGTACAAATACACACGTATGTTGGCCTAGGTGACTATCTGCAAAAGAAGGCATGAGCATTGTGGCACAGCTGAAGACAGAGTGACCTCAGAAGCTGCGTGAGGGCGCACAATACAACAACCTCAGACCAGCAGTGAAAACCAAATCACAGATAAGGTTTCCCTGCAAGAGGGCTTGTGAGCATGTGTCACAGCCGCGTGCTGCTGCTGCTGCTGCTGCTGCTGCTGCTGCTGCTGCGACCACCCTGTGCGTGGGACAAGGCTTCGTGGAGGTAGCCACCTGGGGCAAGCGCTCTCTGCGTAGCCTCCTTCCCTTTAGCCGTGATGGGCATCAGATGGAAGCCATTGGTGCTGCCCCAGCTCAAAGCCTGGCAGGCATGTTAGGTGTAAGGCATCAGGTGTTACAAACAGCAGGCCTTGGGTGGAAGCCCTGGGTGCGAAGGATAACAGGCATTATGTGTGTCAGACAGTAGGTATTGACATGTTGAGTAGCACAGCATGTAGAGTGATCACTACTAGGCGTGACATTTCAATCATAACGTCCCATCTCCTGTGTATAGGATGCTGAGCAGCCATTGGGAGGCAAGCATGGTGGAGCAATCACCGGGAAATGAGACCCAACCTGAATCTTTCAGCTCTGGATGCGGAAGGTACAACCTTCTGAAACGATCCTGGTGGGTCGTGCGTTGACCCAATTGTCATGTTGCAACGCGACCTCTGTCTTGTGATGCAACACGGGGCGAGAAGCCCATGGCGCAGCTACAAGGCTCAATGCCTTACAAGTCTAGCAGGTGGATGAATTAGGCAGTCTTATAAGCTGAGTGCCTCCGGCTAGCACGCTGTGCACACCAATCTAGCTGATTTCGCCATTTAAAAAGCCCTGAAGGGGCTTGTTAGGCGGAAAGTAAGCGCTTTGCTCATGACCCGCTACTTCTAAGCAATGTGCTGCATGCTCCCCAAGCTGCGGGTTTACATGCACACCATGCACAGTCTATCAAGCACTGGGCTAGGTCCAGGAACATTGCAGGCAGTGAGCCGCCGCACGTATGCACAAGGGCCTGCATGCCTCAGGCACTCTAGGGCCCAGCAGGCAAAAGTCTGTGAACTTCCCAGGGCATGCGGCCCGCAGGAAGGATGCAGCCCCCCAAGTTTGCTGGCGTGGTCACATTTACCTGAGCCACGAGGTGCTCATTATACTTCGTGCACAGCCGCTCCATTTCTTGCTTGTCCGAGGCCTCTGCGGCACTGATGTGCTTCAGCAGCTGCCGGCAAGATGGCCGGCCAAGGCAGGAGCTCAGGCTCATCCAGAAGGCCAGGTTCCCAGCAGAGCTGCACGTGCACAATCAGGCCGTGGGAGCAATTGCATGGGCAACCGTCCTGGAGGGCAGGATAGAGGACAGACTCAGCCACAGCAAGCGCCTGGTCTCATCATCATGGGCATGCTTTGGCTGCACACGTAGAGCTGCTGCTGTCCGATCCTTGCAGCAGAATAATCGTAAACATGCAGGCAGGCAGTGTGCATTGCATTATACAACTGTAAGCTTCCGTTCGCATGTGAATGCTGGCATCCCTTCACACAAGCATGCACACTCTTTCACACATTCACCCACATACATCTAAGTTGTCAAGTAAAATGAGAACACTGGGCAAAAAGTTGTGGGGACTGATGTATTTGTATGTATACAGCACAAGCACATCAACGCATGCACAGAGTCGATCAGCTGAACCTGTGCCAAATTGGGAGCTAAAATTGCATATGGTATCTGCCAGCCTGTGTAGCATGCGTACAAAAAACATGCATGTATAGGATCTAATATCTCCACAAACATTGCCCCACTACCCTAACGCAGGCTGGCCAGGCACAGGGCAGCCCCAATGCTGGAAAAAGAACCACGTGCAGGCACAAGTTTAAAAGAGTTCCAACGTCTAAATTCATCCCTCATGGCTTGGAAGATCCCACAGTAAACCAACAAAAAGGGCCGACAGCAGAAAAGCCTGCTAGCACACAACTGGCTCCAGGAAAGCATGGTAGGCAGTGTACAGGCTGTCCCATCCAGAGCAACCCAACATAAGAGGTACTTTTTTGTTGGGTGGCTCACCTATGCCTGCAATACCAATTCAGGCTAGCGTGCCTTTAACCTGAAAGCAACACAAATGCCTACCTGATCATGGGGCTAGCGTGCCTGAAAGTAACACAAGCATGCTTGCACACAAATACCTACCTGATCATGGGGCTAGCATGCTTGAAAGCAACACAAGCGTGCTTGAAAGCAACACGGCGTGCTTGCAAGGAACACAAATGCTAACCTGATCATGGGGCTAGCGTGCCTTAGACTTAAAAGCAACACACATGCCTACCTGATCATGGGGTGGCCCACCACCAGCTGTGCTGCCTCCCAAACGCCTCTTTTGCGCGCATCGTCAACCCAGGCTGCAAAGTTGTCAGCATCAAAAGGGGGCTGCGTGAGGAACAGGGTGGCTCCTTGTGCAACCTGAGCATGTGGCACGACCAGATGGTACGACTTGGTTGAGGCACATAGTTCATGGGGATGACCACTCCCTGCCATTTGTCCAACCAAGAACACCATGTTACAAATGACAAAGCAATCCGAATTTTACAAACGTAAGCACAGTTATGATGCCTTGTTTGCTGTGCAAAGCCTTCAAAGAGTGATGACGAGCCAAGCCACAGACCCCTTTGCTGCAACTATCCAAAAAAAGTACCCCTCGAAAAAAGACCCTTGTTCACTGGAACAACGCATGTGCACATGTGCACTTACATACACGCGCCACAAGTGGCAAAGAGTGCTTGTACTTTTCTATTTGAAGCTGCATGCAATCCTGGCCATGCCCATTCTCCCACCTTCTGCTCTGCAAGGGCTGCGCTGTTCTCCACATTGGGGTTGGCCACGGCCCAGAGCTGGGTTGAGGCTGGGATATCACCTGCTTGCTTCAAACGGCTGGCAGATTGGAGCGTGCTCAAGCTACTGGGGAGTAGCCTGCGAGCACAACAGAGAGATGCATGAGGCTATAACTTATGGCTATATATAGTACAAGCAGTGCGCTAATGCACTAGCATGCGTGCACACTGGCCATGCCAAGCCTGGAAACGCGAGCGAAAGGGTGCATCTGTGGAGCTGCCAGAGGCACGGCTGTAGTCCAGCTCACGACCTCAAGCCAAGGCGACGCCGAGATGGGGCTGCATGCAAAGGGCCCTAGTTCATATGTAAAGAGAGTCTGCAGCACATCAGAGCGATAAATCACAGACGTCACGGGTCACTGAAGGGAGCCAATCAGGGCATCAGTGGAGCACATGCATCTTCTGATCGGTGCAGTGGTCACGACAGGGACAGCAATCAGTTGCACTGCAAGCCGCTGGCTGCTGCCGTGTCTGTGCCTCGGCAGCGCAGCAAGATTACTGCTTGCCTAAAACAAGGTGTGGCAGGCTGAACATAGGGGAGTACACAACGTGCACAAAGGTAGCTGGCCCTGCGCTGTAGCATTATCAAATTTTCAAGGAAACCAGGTCGATTAAATGACATGCAGGCTAGCACAGGTGGCGCTCACTCTCACACTCGCAGTGTACACTCACACTCACACTCTGCTCACACTCACACTCTCAGTCTGCTGCCTGCACAGGTGGTGCTCCCACTCACACTCTGCTTAAACTCACAGTCTGCTGCCTGGCAAGGAGCGGACAGGGTGGCTGCCCGACACAATCAGCAAAGCATCCGCAGGACGGCCAGATGAGGTGCCTGCTTGGAGGGAGATTCATCACAGAGCAAGACACCATTGTGACGTGTGCCCAAGGGTGTGCATGCACTCGTGCTTGCATCTTCATGCTGACATGCATGTGTGTATGTTGGGTGTTATGCGCTAGAGTGCTGCGTGAGTGTGTATGTGCGAGTTCTCATCTCAGATGAGTCATCTGAGCATTTCATGCACGCACGTGCGTTCACAGAGCCCTTGCTAATGTGAAGTGCATTCACATGGGCACAGTGAATGCAGGTGTAAATGATGGTACTCCTTTGTCTCTATCCAACTAATAATTATTGCATGACGGTGCTCTGCAAGCTTGCTGCTCGCTGCTGTTTGCATATTATCCACTGATTGTGTGCGCCTATTCTTTATGATTGGTTGCGTCCCAGGGGTGTCCCTTAAATAGAAAATAACCTTATGTTTGGAGACTAGATCTTAAGGCAGCAAGGTAATCCTCTGTTTACAGACTTAAAGGCAGCTGCGTACGCTCCCTTAATCAACGCAGCAGCCGAGTGCAGAGACATGGTCGTTGAAGCCAGCGTGATGTGTGGACCATTGGTAATGATCCATTCTGCAGGTAAGGATGGGGTCACCTGGATGCGACACGAGCGTTCGTATGCGGCCCTCAATCTCTTGCATAGACCGCAACTGCACGCGAAAAGACAGGAGTACATGCAGGAGACGGGCAGTTGGCATGTAGATTTAGGTTTAGGTTGAAGGTCAAGGCTGTATCTGCGGAACAAGGGCAGCTTAGCCGGTCCAAAGCCTCTGATGAGGTTCGAACCTCGAGCCAACAGGTTGCGGGGGTGGACAGCCTACTTCCCATCGCAGGTGCCCCACCGCCTGCTTGAGAGTCCGGAGCTTAGCATGTAGGGCGTGGGGCTGCGATGCGCTGGGGCTATCACGCAAGCATCCTGCAGCCTTTAGACTAAATTGTGCTGAACTTGTTTGGCATGTGTCTCAACAAGATGCCAGGGCAATCTGGCAGGATCCAGGCAAGCTCCGGGAGACTTTAAAAACGAGAGCAGACTGTCAGGCATGTTATACAGCATTTCTCTGTTTGAAAGGCGAGGCCTTAGGCATGATGCCTATCAGCGCATGTGTGCTCAAAATCCTGGCCTCTGCATCACCCTTGTGCATGACTGTGACCGTAGCTCAGCAAATGACGCACGTTTGCAGCCACTGTCATGACTTTCATCACCCCTGGCTGCACATCCGCCTCGCCTTGCACGGCTGTGCCATCTAGGGCAGCTCCTGTACGGTCTACTGTGGACCCCAGTGTGAACCTGCATAGTGCATCAGCATGCCACAACGAGCCCTGACATTGCTCTCCTCTTCGTATTCAGGAGGCCCCTTTATACGACTATTGCTCCTATTGAATCGCACTTGCACTTGGCCCCATGGACTGACATGAGCCATTCATATGAGGACTTGCCCACATTGACGGCAATCAATTCATGACATGCCAAAGCATTGCCTCTAATCGAGCCATGCGTGCTGTTATGTGAACATCTAGGAGGCGGTGTTCACCCATCACCCGTCATGGTTGTAATGATACGTGGCCTTCCTACGCACCGTACACAAAAAAGCATGATTAAAATCTGTATGTAAAGTGCATACACATGCATGTGAATGTGTTTATGTGTGAGTGTCTTGTCAAAGCGGGTGCGCATGCTTCCGAGCACGCTCATGTGCGCGCGCACGCTTGTGCGCTTGAGCAAACGCACGTGCGCATTTTCCGCAACATGCTGCCCCAGGTCGTTGCAGCTGGTAGGTCAGGGAAAATCTCTGCTCCGAACGCGCCAGTCCTTCGGAGGCTGTTATCTGTTCCAAAGCTCTTGCCCACAGATCGCTCGAGAGTGAGCAGCAACTGCCGGCTTTGTCCGTTGTCAGGCATGCTTTCAGAATCTGCCCGTTGTGGCCAGGCTGTTGATGAGACTGACATGCAGGGCATGTGCAAGCGCGGCACCGCAGGGGCAGGAGCAAAAATCCCGTTGAGCTTAAACACAGCAGCTGGCCTCATGCTTCCAGGGCTATTGGACACCCTGGTGCTTTTCATGGAAGTATGACGATCTCAAAGTGATCTGTAAGGCCTCGTTGAAGGCCTTGCCTCGTTGCACATGCTACTGCAATGGACACGTTCCCGGGAAAAATCTATTTGTTGACACAAAAAAATGTGCAATTGTTGACACAAGTGTAAAGATGAAGCTGTTCGGTGGCATGCGGCTACGGGACCTCATCCGTGCGGTGAGGTCTTGTAAGACGGCTGCTGAGGAGCGTGAGGTGATTGCCAAAGAATCTGCTGCGCTGAGGGAGGACTTCAGGAGTGAGGATGGCCCGTACTACAGGCACAGGAACGTGGCCAAGCTGATGTACATCCATATGCTGGGCTATCCCACCCATTTTGGTCAGATGGAGACTTTAAAACTCATTGCAGCTCCAGGCTTTGCAGATAAGGTGAGTGAGGGTGCACGTGTTGACAACTGTGGATGGCGCACGCCAGGACCGCGCACAGTGAGATGCCTGTGCCTGAGCAATCAATTGTGAGGGGATTTTGCACGGAATACTGTATGATGAGCGTGCTCATGTCCATGAACTTGCACTGGTGCAGAGCATGTGCCCTCTCTTGGAAACTTGGATACTTTACTAGCGAGAGACGATATACTCATAGGTTTTGGCATTGTGGACATGCGCTTGCAGACGGTATGCTTGTCGTTTGTACTGCCCCAGAACTGCTTGAACCTGATGCTTGGCCGCACCTACACACAGAGAATCCCTATGCTTGGCTGCTTGTTGTTCACACAGCCCTGTCATTCTACAACCTGATGCTCATTGCACGCATGTACCGGATGATTGGGAAACTTGTGATAGGCTGCTTGCTTCTCGCACAGCCTCGTTTGTCGCGCTGCTCAAGCCCAACACCCTTCGCACCTCTCTTTTTTTACAGCGAATTGGCTACCTGGGCCTCATGATCCTGCTGGATGAGAGGCAGGAGGTCCTCATGCTTGTCACCAACTCCATCAAGCTTGACATCAACCATATCAACCCGTACATCGCGGGGCTGGCCATAACTGCCTTGGTGGGTCCATCGCTCAGCCAAGCCAGCTTGCCTCCAGCCTTTTCCAACCATTTCCCGCCTGTGTTTGTGCCTGTGCAGGCAGCGGGTGCCTGGAGAGCGCTTCAAAGCCCATGAGCACTGTTTCAACTTTAATGAATTTCATTCCCCATTTGGTTTTGTTGGGGCATGCTGCTTGTGTCACAAGTGGGCCTTGACCCAGTCCTAGAACACAATCCCGCTATCCTGAGCGAGCCCTGCACCAGTGAACACTCGTTCTCTGGCGCTTGTGCATCATGAGCCCCCTCTCAGCTCACCCTGCACCAGTGAACACTCGTTCTCTGGCACTTGTGCATCATGAGCCCCCTCTCAGCCCACCCTGCATGTGCTGCTGCCTGCAACGCTGCCGCAGGGCAACATCTGCTGCCGCAGGGCAACATCTGCTGTGTGTGCTGCTGCCTGCAACGCTGCCGCAGGGCAACATCTGCTCGGCTGAGATGGCTCGAGACTTGACCCCAGACGTGAAGCGGCTGGAAACGAGGGGCTGTCCGTACGAGAGGAAGAAGGCCCTGCTGTGCATCACCAGGTAGACATGGTGGCACAAGACTCCGGTGGCCGGAGAGTTGTGTGCTATTCTTCTGTGAGCCAGCATGACCATGAGTCAAGGCCCTGCTGTGCATCATAAGGTAGGCTCGGAGCCACAAGAGCATTATGCGCTGTGGCAGTGGGGGCCAGCCTGGCCGCTGGCGCGAGCCCATGGCTGTTGCCAGGAACTGGACTGCGCTTGGGATTGTTTGGCTTTGTATGGGGTACATACTGCACCCTTTGTCTGTTCTTGCCTGGTTCCTCCGTTCCGCTTGGTGTCTCCCTCGCGCCTTGGCTGTAAACAATGGTGTCTAGTGTGTGCTGTTTGAGGCCAGGCACGTGTTGGGTGCCACGAGGAGCGCTTGCTAGCGACCCGGTAGCAAAGCGTAACGAGGTCCTGTTGATTGTTTCAGTCCCCCAAGCAATGTGCGCAGTGCCTGCGGGCAGTGCCCACTGGTTTTGCTGCCTCACCTTCCCCTCCAGGATGATCAAAAAGGTGCCTGAGCTGCTGGACGAGTTCAACAATATCCCCCTGTGCCCTTCATCGGCCCGTGAGGGAGCAGTTGAGCTTGCCATGGTGACTCTCATGCTTCAGGTACGTGCGTGCAGAGCCAAATGATGCACTTGGCCTGTGTGTTACAGTGTGTCAGTGTCAGGTTGTGTCAGGGTGTTAGTAAGTCAGGGGAAGAAGCATGGGTGCAGGGGACCTCGAGGAGAATGATGTCAAGATAGTGGTGCATCACAGCGGCGCTGCACGCTGCTGGAAGCCTGTGTCCTCGGCATGTAAGCTGGCTGGAGGGTCAGTGTGGTTCGCCATTTGGCTCAGACAAGATGCAGAAAAGTTACCTTTCCAGGTATCAGTACCCTTACAAGGCATCAATTCAGAACACATGCTTGTGGTTGCCAGGTGTGCACCTGCCTGTGCTTGTCTTGGTCTGTGCTTGCTTGTGAGCGCGTGTGCCTAAGTCAAAGCCGGCCTTACTTTACTAATCTTTTTTTAACTGCTTCATGGCGCTGCGTGCACTGGCCTGCCAGGCAACACCCCTTACCGCTTCGAATTAAACAACTGGAACAACACCATGAAGCAGCCTTCACCGGCACTCATTAGCAGCCTTCCTCTGCGCCCTTGTCAGGGGTTGGGAAACTTGCCAAAACCACTGCAGTTGACGCTCCCCGTGCAGTGGATGCTTCACTGGGGGTTGACCAGTGCCTTTTTTAAGTGGCCCCCATTTGCGCCCCTCCATTACAGGGAACGCATTTGCATGAGCAAGCATGTGCGGCTGCTGCTGCACATCCTGGTAGCCCACAAGTGCAGCTATGTCACCTTCACCTTCGCTGGCCGCTTGCAGCTCGTGGAAACGGACCCCTCTCAGATCCCCAAGCTGCGCAACGAGGTACCCAACCTGTGCAAGATGCTGCGGCGCCTGGTCCAAGGCAGCGGCGTCGCTCCAGGCCTGGACATCAGCGGCGTGTGCAACCCGTTTCTGCAGGTCAAGATCCTGCGCCTGCTGCGCCACTTGGGTGAGCGCGCGCCGCCTGCACGCCCTGCAGTGCACTGCCCGCTCGCCCGGCCTGGGGACGCGCTGCCTGGCAGCTGCCGCGCGCAGAGCGGCGCTAGAGCTGCAAAGCTGAAGGGCCTGCGAGCCAATCGAGGAAGGCCTCACTGGCAAGTCATGGATGCCGCTCACCTATGGCTGTTACCTAGTCATGGATTACCTAGTCATGGATGCCGCTCACTTATGGCTGTTACCCTGCCCAGAGGATCGCCCTGGCCGCTGATCCTGGGGGACCCCGCTAGTGTATCCCTGCGGCTTGTGTGCAAGGCTGCCCAAGTGCGCTGGGCCACTGCTCATGTACCCAGGCGGCTCTGAGCGCCTGGGGCCCTTGCTCGTGCGCAAGGCTGCCCAAGTGCGCTGGGCCACTGCTCATGTACCCAGGCGGCTCTGAGCGTCTGGGGCCCTTGCTCGTGTGCAAGGCTGCCCAAGTGCGCTGGGCCACTGCTCATGTACCCAGGCGGCTCTGAGCGCCTGGGGCCCTTGCTCGTGTGCAAGGCTGCCCAAG
>LFCJ01002227.1_pt1 | contig 13914 bp, 19 predicted proteins | sample 643141 | NCBI WGS metagenome assembly LFCJ01 (sample SAMN03766243, study PRJNA286221) | soda lake metagenome | biome: soda lake; feature: Kulunda steppe; material: water; isolation source: sample B1-Br-g2 brine of Lake Bitter-1 | place: Russia: Kulunda steppe | collected 2010-07 | reverse complement strand
TTTTTAAACCAGAACAACCATAAACTTCCTTTTTTTCTTCATGAATTAATCGTTTTTTATGAGCAGGCTAGCAGTCGCAATTCTTGACTGAAGGCCTTATCCTTGTAAACCTTGTAAACCTTGTACCCTCATTGGTATATTAATAATACTTATTACTATAATATAATAATATCATCATATTATACCTATGCATCTGACCTTACCTTCGACACGCTGCCCTACCTTATTTTGTCTTCTCGTAGAATGGTGGAAGATTGTCTGGCGCTCGCACCAGATGCATGTTTTTTGTCTTGATTACTTTTTAAAGTCAAGAACCTTAGTCCCTGAAAGTGGCATCCCTGTACAGTGGCTGCCTCAGTGCTATCACGCTGAGAGAATGCTGCAAAACAAACAGCAGCATGCCCGCAGCTGCAGCTGCAATGCAATCGAATCTTGAAACTCAGCCAACCGACTCAACCAACTCCCTACTAATAGTAATTCCAATGCTGCCCAAAATCTGACACTACACTAATTCGAAATTGCTAACTCGACGTGACATTGCCCACGCAAAGAGCTTCAAGCTAAGTTAACCGCGTGCGCAAAAGACAGTCATCGCTTAGTCTATATGGTCTGCTCAATTAAGCAATCCCAATCCTTAACGATGTTCCTTCATGTATGTGATTTGAACCCGACGGGTGGCCCTTTGTGGGTGCTTGTCATCAGCGGTCTCCACACAGCTAGCTGCGGCTCAGGCACTGTGCCCCTTTTCCTTGTTTGACACCATGATTCCCCGTACTAAGAATAAGAAGTACGTAGTTCCTCCTTTCTTTCCCGGAAAGGCACTGGAAACAACGAAGAAAAAAAGAAAGACAACGAGGTCATGCACACCCTCAGGGATGCCCCTGGGCGCATGAATAACTTATTCGCCCTTTGAAATGGCGAGGCTTGTAAGTTGAGAATAAAAACAGGCAACGGTGATGGAACCAAACAAGTTTTCCCGCCTCAGGCAGCTCCAGGGCATAGATGATATCCGGCAAATCCTGGTGTCCAAGGCCCATGTGTGACCAGTCAATTGACTTGCAAGCCTCAGGTCCCTACTAGACATGTATTTCCAAACCAGACCTGTTCACAGCTACAGGCCCTTCTTGATCCACTCCTACTTGCCAACACACGCAACACCTGACACACCTGGCCCTTCGCAAAGCACCGAGTTGAAATGGGCGCCATTCATAGCTGCTTGTCTTTCTTTATCCGCTCAAGCAAACCCACACATGCGTCCTCCAACAGGTCCAATACCCTGTCAAAGGCCGCCTCCATCTCTGGGCCCTCCGCGTAGTAGGGGTCAGGCACACCATTTACCTTGTACTTTGAGCAGTACTGGGTCATGAGGGACAAGCGAGACCTGTGGTGCAGTCAAGGCAGCCAGGAGGACGTGTGCTGGTCACATACATTGAAGAGGCCACGCGATTGCTTGAGTTACAACGAGGGCGATTTCATATGGGGGTGCATCACCTGGCCTGAGGAACACTATGCAGAAAGGTCTTAATGGGCTGGCCGGGGCACAATTCCAAAAAATGAACTGGCCTGACCCCAGTCCAGCTCAAAGCCTGAGCCTGATGGTTGGTCAGGAAGTTGGAGGTGATCTGGTGATCAGGGAAAGCCTGGTTCCTTTACATGCTCCAAGCATAAGACCTGCAACCATGACTACAACATCGGCATCACGCACGGAACTTGCGCCAAGGAATCCCTCCAAGGGGTGTACCAGGGATTCAGCCTTCAAACCATGACGTCACAATGTAAATTGTGTGACAGGGGATGGTTGTTGAGTATGCCACATTAGACAGACAAAGCCCCTCTAGAAACCCTCTTTCCATTGTGTCCTACTTCTTGACTGATTGTGCCTGTTTTGGCTGCTGCCAAGCATGGCTCCGTTGGAAGCGAGTAGCACAAGAACAAGGCAGGGAGAAAAGTTAAGAAGGCAGTCCAGCCCATGATGCACAACACACATGAAATCCTCCGGGATGTCATTCAAGTCCCTCCAGTAGTTGATGGCCTTAGTCATGGCCCTCATGTTCTTGTCCTCCATGCCTATGATGTAGTCAAAGCGGGAGAGGTCTAACGGCTGCAGTGGCCGAGAGCGCGAAGTCAAAATAACTCCTCGCTGCTTTGCTGCGGGCAGTCACATGACCATTGGGTACACTGCATGGTTGTGGCTCATAAGTTGTGAGTCGTCATGCCTGCCCTCGCCTTCAAACAAACTTATGTTCTGGACACAGCTTCTGTAAGCTCAATAGCATGCCTATTTACCCATTCACTGACTTGTATTCTGGCTGTGAGCCTGGGGTTCGCATAGCTTATGCTTGTTCGTTTGATGATTTACAACGTTCAAATGGCTGAGGAAGCAGCTATAGAAACAGCGGAAACAATTGAGGCTCAATGTAAAACAGCAGCAATCACTACCACGCATACTAAACATATGAAGCAGAACTCTGAGTTAGGGCCTTATATGGCTGGATAGACAGCAAATTTTTCAAGTTGCACTTCACATGTACAAAGGCAGCAAAACCTTGAAAAAAGAGCGCACCTATTTGCGTCATACGTGGATCTGCATCTTCGCCTTCATGATACGACCATCCGCCCTTGAGGTACCTGCAAAGTTGATAAAGGGCGCACAACGTTAGTTGCGGTTGAATTTAAGTTTGGGGGGTTGGTGTTGAGGCACAGCTGATCTGTGCTTGCACAAAGGCCCTTAATAATTCAAGGGCCTTTGCAGAGCGCATCAGCAGCGCTGCATGCTGGCAGGGGTCAATCTTTCAAGTTATCCTGATTGCAACCCCTTACTTTCCTCTCTTAGGTGTGCATGTGGTTTAAAACCCCAAATAGGTGTAGGCCTCACAGGGTTCGGCCTGGCGACCTGTTTGAAGCAGGCTTGTGAAGACACCTAGTTACAGCAAAACTTTTGTGTACTCTTGCACCAGGACATACCAATAGGGACAATAAGTGATGTGTGACATGTTGTACATCCTCAGAACAAAGCATGCACATCCATCCCTGGATGCCCAAACAGGCATGACTGCCACACACACGGTGATAGCCTTACCAGTCAGGGTTTCCCCCTCCAGTCCCACAGGAGTCAATGTTGAATTGGTCCTCCAGGCCTGCTGACTTGACGACCGCCCTGAACATAGCTTCAGCGGTAGGGCTGCGGCATATATTGCCTGTCCAGAGTTGTGCACACAAGCGAGGCTAATGTACATCCCACAGGGCATGGTGCATAGTGCAGGAGCACAGTGCTGCGGCGATGTTTGCGCAGGCAGCAAGCATGTGTGGGCACACCTTGCATGTGTGCGCGCGTGCGTGCGTGCGTGTGTGAGTGCATGCGTATGTGTGTGTGCTTGTAGAGAATCCATCAACTGCATTTTTGTAGTGGATGCTGTTTGAACCGTAGGCAAGAAGGCACGCAACCATGTCATCTTGTTTGAATTCAGAGCAGTCATCTCTCTGCCGTACCTAAGCACACGAACAAAACTCCGATCTTCTTTCCCTGGCGATCTGTCCTGGTCTCCTCTCCCTTAGCCATGGCCTAAAATTTGTGTTGTTGTGTGCTGGTAAGCTTGTGCAAGCATCTGTGCAAGCAGAAGCACGGCAGAAACCCAGTTCACCTTTAGGACAACACTATGTTGTCTCTTTATTTTCTGCTCGGAGACTTGCCATTGAGCAGATGAGGTCTGCTTACAGTCAGCTTGTGCACGGCTGCCCGTGGGTTGCCTCTGATTCAGTTGGATTGACCTGGCCACTGGAACTTGTCTACAATTCAAACTTAGAACAGTTCTACGAGATGGACCTACTCTGATGCATCTCATCTCAAAACAAACTAACAAATCCGAATAAGCTCCTATTAAATAGATTGAATTTTCCTATAGGCTAAGTTAATTTGAAACCAACGGAGGTCGGATGCAAGCTCAACGCACTCTAGGAAGACCGCAAATTCTGTCCCGCAGGCAGTGCCACAAATTGCACCAGGCCCGCTTGCAAACTCCAAAGAGGCCCCTACAGCCAGCCATGGTTTTTACAGGCATCGTGCAGGGCATGGCAGAGGTGGGCTGGTTCCAAACACTTGATGTTGCGGCTGCCCATAAGCTTGCTCTCTGAAACTGCACAGGAAAAATACGTATCTATCCTGCACATATTTTTCATGGTGAGCATCTTGAAATAACCGCCTGATAGCGTCTTAATTGCGTTTGCAACGCCACTAACGCCAGGTGGTGGATGTGGACTCCAAGGAGAACTTCAGCCAGCTGCGCATTGCATTCCCTCCTGGATGCGTGGATGATGTTAAGCTGGGCGCAAGTGTGGCCATCAATGGCACCTGCTTAACTGTGACCAAGGTCTGCAGCAAGACTACCACCAGCAGCGAGGCTGTTGTCTGGCGCAGCCTAGTGAAAAAGCACTTGTACTTAATGTGCAAAGCACCAGCCTTACTTGCTCATTAAAAACTAGCTAGTCCCTGCTTCTGGGAGCGTCAGGGCGATCTGGGTCAGGGACCTGCTTGTCCTGGCTTGCCTGGCTAATAGACCAAGCGCTCAGGCACCCCTGATTGCATTCTGAGCTTGTGCATTCGAAGTTAGCACTGGTATGATCGCTGCCAGCACTGCTGCTTGAAGGGGTTAGGTATGGCTCATCTGGCCTAACAGCAGTCCCACAGCATCCTTTCTTGGCCGCATGCTCCCAAGCACACATCCCATCTTTGTGCAGAGGCTCGTACCCTGGCCACACTTGCACATCAAGTAGTTCAGCCACGAGGCTTGCGTGATTCTGTGACTGGGGTCGTGCTGCCTGGGCATGCAGGCGCAAGGGCAAGAGGTTAACTTTGATGTGATGATGGAGACCCTCAGGGCCACCAGCCTGGGAGGCTTGCAAAAAGGCAGCCGTGTCAACTTTGAGCGGGCAGCCAAGTTTGGAGATGAGGTGGGCAGTGTCTGTTCAATGCTCATGCAATGTGGGAAGTACGGATGCCCTGATTTTGGACAGTTCTGGTGCCCAATCAACCAACTGCCAATTACCCCCCCACACTGTACTTGCGGGGGTTATCTTCATGTCTGTGAGGTGGTGTCTATCATTTCTGGTCAGAGTGGGCCAGCAATAGCAGGCGCCTGCCCTCTTTAGCTGAAAATAGGCCAGCGCTGGCAGGTGCTGGTCGGTGTTTGCCTGCCCAACCTTTTTCTGTAAGCTCAAGTTAGCCCGTTCCCACCTTCCTGTCAGAAAATGCCAGCATGTTTGCACCTCCTTGCAATGCAGGTAGGAGGCCACAATGTGTCTGGTCATGTCCACAGCACGGCGCGCATCTCAAACGTGGAGGAGACCCCCAACAACAGGAAGGTCACCATCACTCTCGAGGACACAAAATGGATGAAATACGTGCTGCCCAAGGGCTACATAGCGGTGGACGGCACAAGCTTGACAGTGGGAGAGGTGCGCTTACAAGTTTCAGCCATGGGGGAAGCTCAGATGTTTCAGCCACGGGGATGCAAGGATTGCGCTGATTGGACTACTGGCAGGCTTGCCATGTGTGGCCCTGAAGGTTCAAGTATTATATGGCGTTCAGCCTCATCATTGAAAAGTCATCACCATGCGGGCACGCAGGCTTTGAAATGCAGAAAATCCTGTGGCATGCTCTCCGGTGACAAATGACAGGGGCTCAACAATGCTATGTGGAAATGGGAGCAAAGGGAAATGGTCATGCAGGCAATAGGACGTCCTGCTTGCTGTAGGCTACGCTGCCCTCCTCTTACTGCATAACCTGATCAAGATGATTAACACTTCCATATTTGCTGCGCAGGTAACAGCTGACACGTTCACAGTGTACCTTATCCCGGAGACATTGAGAGCCACTGTTTTGGGGATCAAGGGTGTGGGAGATCGCGTGAACATTGAAATAGAGACGCAGACACAGGCCATAGTAGATACCGTGGAGCGTGTAGTCGCGCAATACTTAGCCAAAGCCTGATCAAGTTCTCTGTACATCATGACCATTTCCTGTTGCACCTTTTTCAAAGGTTACAAGGATAAGGCCTCTAGTCAAGAGGTGCGACTGCTCACCTCAGTAGCACCTTATTCCATAACCAAATTGTTTTGTACTCGACCTATCCCACTGACTGCCGGCCCTCACAGGTCATTGGGGAAAGCTGTGCCTACCAACCTATGCCTGTCAGACTGCTGCCATGGCAGCTGAGTCACAGGCTGTGACTCACAGCCTTGCAATGCCCCCCCATCCATATTGCGAGGGCAAGTGCACCCAAGGCTCAAGCAGGATTTAGATAACTATGATGCCTTGGCTCAAGACTCTGGGAGTAAGCTTTTGGCAGAGTGTCACACAGGCATGGTGCCTGCACTCCCATCCCCACACCTCGAGCCCCTCCTAGCACCAAATGAATTTACAGGGGCACTTGATAGCTCTTGGCTGCTCTTTTTCACTGCAAAGACTTGTTTGTGTGCTCTCTGAGAAAGGCCCTTTCTTTCGTCCCAATACCCGGGGTATTCGTCCCTTATCCTTCTCCGTCAGTCTTACATTTTACATGCATTGCCTTGTCAGACTGTCTGATTTCCTTTCTCAGAGAAAGACAAAAAAAGCCTGCAAGCAATTGCACATTCATTTGGCGCTGCCAAAGCCTGTTTCGGGCCCTATGGAGATGTAGAAAGGCTGTTGTTGTTGCTTCCCAGCCTCCCTGTCCTCAACATCAGGCATACCGGCTGCAAACAAACAAGGACGAGACATTTGCATGTTTTAAGGCTCAAACAAACCGTATTTAGACTCGCTATTTCACGTCTACAGCATTTTCCGTTCAGTCACCCTCAAGAGGGCCTGCAATGAGAATGTCGGTGAATGCACATCACTTGGTCATAGTGTATGGCCCACCAATAATCCAAAAGCAACTGGCTCTATCATTTGGCAGAAGTGCCAGGGCCCACGTACTTCACCATGTGCACCCTTCCTTCTTGCAAACACACTGTGCACATGAGCGCATGAGCACAAGCATGCATGTGCAGGCAAGGCAGCGCGCAAGAAGACTGGGTCGAGCCTGGCAACATGGGACGCCAGGAGGATGAGCTCCCTGGCAGATCCAGGGGCATACCTGGCAGCATGGACGCCAAGAGCAGGTGCTTCCTGGCAGCATGGGATCCTCGCACAGCCGCCTTGAGAGCAGTGGGGCACAGAGCAGCGCCCGGTTCCACTATGCGAACCGTGAACTGCAGTGCACAACAAAGCGCGCAATGCATGTTGGCACAGCTTTGAGAACAGCACGACCAGGGGAACGGGGAGAGGGCATAGGAATTTACATCAAGATCCTGCCTTGAGCTGTACAGACTTTGTTCCCTGTCTCGGAGTTTATCGGAGTCTAACCCACCAACCTGCAACGATTACAGAGATGGGTGGCTTCGAGTATCGAGACTCATTCACATTATTTCATCAGCCATTTCATCTGGTTTAAATTGATGTCTGACAGGGAGTAAGAATTATGTGTGAGCTTGGTTGACTAGAAACTAAATGAACTTAAAAACGGGCCTCCTTGTAATCTCAATTAAAGGCACTCGGAGGCGAGCACTACAGCGTGGAACCATACCCAGGGAATCATTGTGTGACTAAACATAAACATTTCTTTTGTCATCAGATCAGAAGTATCACCCTTCTAACCATCAGGCTCAGGCTTGGGATGGACAGGGGTTTGACCTCTTCATTAAGTGAGATCGCTTTCCAGCCAGCTTATTTAAATACCTTCTGTAGCTTCTGTACAAAAAGCAAAAAATCTCTCATGCATTTCAACGTGAAGATAGACTGACACTTTTCTGCATGAATGAACTGTGAGAACATGGACCTAACCACAAACAACAAGCACACGACATGCACATGCGCATGCGCGCAATACACACACGCATGCGCACACACGCATTAACATACACACCTGAGCATGGAACAAACCGGGATCTCCAGGGTAGGCTAGCAGGTCTGCCCCAAACTTAGGGCCAGCAGACATGGCATATCTGCGAAAAAGCAGCACACTAAGTGATTTTAGATTAATTTATGGCACAGAGACAAGTAGTGATCTATACTGACTTTGTGCTGCGCCATGAGAGGGTGAAAGCGAGAGGGTAAAACACATATTCGCTGCGAATGCATTGGTGCTGCAAAACATGTGCTTCACAACGAATGTAGCTCTCCTTGGAAACACCACCAGCAAGGGCTCCAGGCAGACAGTCTGAATGCTCTGCATGCCAATCATGCCAAAACATACGCAAATCTTCTACAAGGCATGCAAGCCTGGCCACCAAGGTCTTTGAGCCTACAAATTGAGCAACACTCACACCACTTCTGGCAGACTGCATCAAGCACCACTGCACCCTCTCTAGACATGCTTGCTTCCTAAATTTCCAGATGAGAGCACAGCAGCTCCACATGGGATGGTGTGATCAACAGTGAAGCCGGCACGTTAGACCAGGCTTCTGGTCGGACTGGACGCCCATCCAAGGGAGTACACTGGTTGCCCATCCAAGGTATCTACCAATGTGCAAGGAAAGTGACTGATGGCTCCACTTTGGACAGCTTACCCTTGGGCATGTAGGTCCTTGAAAAGGCTCAGGCGCAAGTCTTGAGATGGGTTGGAGGGGTACGCCAGGGGCACAGACGGCTGAGAAGCAACATGCACTCGCATTTGCTGCTCCCTCTGCTCTAATTCGTACTGCTTCTTTTGCTGCTCCGCCTCCTGCTGCTGCTTTTGCTGCTCTCGCTGCTGCTGCTGCTGCTGCTGCTCTTGTTGCTCACCATGTTTCTGGACCTTTTGTTTTTTCTTGCCTTGTCCTTGCCCTTGCAGCTTCTGCTGCTGCTGCTCTAGCTCTCGCTGTGGGGATTTGAGAAGCTGCCCGGGCGCACTTGGGTGTAAGGGCAGCAGGAAGTTGCTGCCGTCTGATAAGGCTTGCTTCCATACTAGAGGGGGAGTGGTGTCGAGCTGCAGGCATATCAAGAACAGGCATATCCAGGATAGGCATATCAAGGACAGAGGCACATCAACGAAAGGTATATCAAGGACAGAGGCACATCAAAGAAAGGCATATCAAGGACAGAGGCATATCCAGGATAGGCAGTCAAGAACAGGCATATGAAGGATAGGCATATTAAGGACAGAGGCACATCAAGGATAGGCATATCAAGAACAGGCATATCAAGGATAGGCATATCAAGAATAGGCATATCAAGGATAGGCATATCAAGGACAGAGCCACATCAAAGAAAGGCATATCAAGGACAGAGGCATATCAAGGATAGGCATATCAAGAACAGGCATATCAAGGATAGGCATATCAAGGACAGAGGCACATCAAGGATAGGCATATCAAGGATAGAGGCACAAAATGATCACTTTGCATTGCAGGCGTTTGCATGGGAGAGGCGTCGAGCCACACGCAGATCAAAGGCACAGGAGCCTCACGAGGATCAAAGGCACAGGAGCCACAAGCGGATCAAAGGCATAGGAGCAGTGTCCAGCCACACACGGAGCAAAGGCAGGTGCCCACAGGGGAAAAGTGTGGAGACACACACACATACACACACATTGAAGGCAGGAGCTCCCGAGGTGCGCTCTGCAGCATTTTTGCAGCTCAAACAGCACATGCGCCTGGATGTGAAGGAGGGTCACAGGCACTGCCTTACCTCTCAACACCCTGCAGAGCTGCCCTCTAACGGTAGGCACAGCTAGGCAACCCCCCACCCCCATGCTTACCAGCGGGGGCAGCTTGAACGTGCAGCCAGGCTGGCTTGCACGGCTGAATGCCAACAAGCGGGTACGACCCAGGGAGTCGTGCTGGACTGGCTGCCCAAAAGGCTGCAGCTGGTGGTGCTCCTCTGCAATCTCACCCGTGGTGTCGGCAAGCGTGTGCTGCTGCTGCTGCCCTTGGCCTAACTGCTGCTCTTGCTCTAGCCGCTGCAGCTGTGCACTCCTTCCGCACGCCCCCAGGCGCTCGTAGTAAGCAAAGTACTCCTCAGTGCCGTCCTGCAGTGTGCACAGGCAGGCAGCGATGCTGCTCCTCAGCTTCCTCGAGATGCAGCGGGAGTTGGGTTAAAGCTAGGCCCCGCTGCAAAGGATAGGAATTCTGGTCAAAGGAGCTCTCGGTCGGTTGAAGGGTTTCTGGTGATTCTGTGGAGGCGTGACCAGCTCAAGCCCTATGTGTCCACCAAGGGTGTCAACGTGACGATGGCACTGGACACGCACACGTAAGTGGATGGAGATGGAACCCTGATTGGGGTTGAGCGTATAAAAAAAAAGTGTCCCCGCCAGTCTAAAGTATGGGCCATCCAGCCTAAGAGGCGCCACACTGGATCCCTACACGCCTTCAGATGATTGGGTCACCTGAGCCTCTTAAAGGTTGCAGATCCCCTGGCAACCAGCATCCCCTGGCAACCAGCATCCCCTGGCATCCCCTGGCAACCAGCAGTCATGGGCCAAGAGAGCCTGGGAGGAGCCGCACAGGACCTCCCTGAGATTCTGGCTTGGAAGGCCCTTTGTAATTGTCGTTGTTGCAGTCATCATCTGCAGGCATCGCCAAGCCTGCAGGGCCCAAGCTCATCATCGAGTTCCCACACAGCCGCCCTTGCAGCAGCCACCTAGGCGCTCAGTGGTATGGGATCACCCTGGCGCTGTGTGTCAGCAGCTGGCCTGGTGGTGGTAGAGGCGCACCGGGTGAAGCACAGCGGGACTGCTGTGGATGGCCGCTGCTACAAAATACATGCCTGTCCAATGGACCAACAGCACTGGCATGCACTGTGAGAACGGGGTGGACAGCAGGTGTTGGTCGGCACAGAGACAGACATGCCCTGCCACTCGCACTGTGTAGCATACAGTGCGTACCTGCAGCCAGTCCCGCCCTCCCTGGCGGCCCCCCGCCCGATGGCGCTTCCTGCTTGCTGCCCCCCAACCAGCATCGGTGCTTGGCTTGGGCTGATCCTCTGGCTCATCCACAGCCACCTCCAGGGCAGGGGGGCACACCTTGGCCCATCCTGGTGCACGAAACATGCAAGTCTGGCACGCATGTCTCCCACTCTAAGGTGGTCATGGATGGGCGCATTTCAGAGGGTAGGCATATCGCAGCCTACCCTGGAGCATGGTTCGAAGAATCAAACGCCCTGGACTGAACGTGGGAAGCAACGGGGGCCATGAAAGACATTGTGTATGCTTTTGTACGGTGGGGTTTGTAAAGCGGCAGCAGTCACCCCACCCTTGGCTCTGCCTGTGTTGCCCAGGATGCACAGGGCGTGGTAAAGAAATGCAACTCTAGCAAGGGGCATGCAAATAGACCCCAGCAGATTTCACCTCAGGGATGCAACGCCCCAACCTTTCTCCCGTACAGGGCAACTGATACCCCACATAGCATGAGTCCAGTGACTGGATCTCCATTCCTCATTGACTAGCTAATCATCAAAGCCCACCGGCTTGCCTCCTCGGCGGCTTACCTTGCTGTAGTGCAATGGTAGCTTCATCTTGACCAAGGAGCATGGGCAGGCCATTCACTGCATTTTGGTTCTTGAATTCTGCAACCACCAGATTAACCCAGGTGCGCTCACGCTTGATGTGACAACGCAGTGCAACACAGTAAAATGTACAATCTGGAGCTTAGAGACATACTCACGAGCCACGCCTCCCACCAGAGCCCCCAGAAGCCGGTGATCACGCCTCAAGCGCACAGCTCCTGCGCAGAACACAAATGCTGGTTGGCGTGCCAACTTCCTTTGTGCACAAGATCATCGGAAAAAGTACATCATTTAGCCAATCATCAGTGTAGTACACTCACCTTCAGCATCCCAACAGTACAGAGCGGTTTCTGGTCCAGGCAGGGCATGGAGTAGAATGGGCACCTGGTTTTGATTCATGTCATGAAACGACATTTTAATGAATTAATTTATTTGAATTTGTATTGTCCAACGGGAGGCAGGTGGAAGCAACAAAGGCTTAGACCTGAGCAGTTAAAGCTATTCAAAGCTATGCAAATTAATTTTAGATGTGGAAAAAAAACTTCTGTATTCATGTTCAAAGAGTTTGAGTGAAAGCCAAGGAGATGGCAGCAAGGGGCAAGGACGCGCCCGTTGTGATAGATTTTGAGTCTCCAGGATGGGATGCAAAAGATGGAGATGGCTTGGAGAAGCAGGAGGTCTGCACTGGCATGGTGGAAGCTGTGCTGGCATGTGCTGAGGAGCACATCACTAGCACCACTTTCAGTCGGCGTGTGCTGGAGCAGACAGTTGACAGCACCGTGGAGGCTGCCCTGAGTACCATAGACACCCTGTTTGTGCCGCGGGAAAACGAGGTCGCAGTGTCCCCTGTGTCTCTGATGCACAGCAGCTGGGAGCCTGAGCCGGAGCCCATGCCTTGCAGCATGGACACATGGCTGCGCGCAGCTATCCCTGAGTCGTCTGTCAGCAAAGACAGCTTCCTCATGACCCAGTTCCTGCGCACCTCCAGTCCGGCACAGACGGCTCAGCGTGCCCACCCAGACTCTCAAGCCAAGCGCAGCATGTCTGAAAGCCTGCCTGTGGCCAGCACATCGCCGTTGCCCACAACAGACTCTCCCTCGTACTCTCATGGCAAATCTGGGAGGGCAGGCCGCAGCAGGAGCACCAGCCCATCCCCACTGACCATGGACAAGACGCTGACACCAGAGCAAGCTGCAGCAGAGGATCGGCTGCGGGAGGAGCTTGAAATCAGGAAGGCGCAGCTTGCGGTGGGTGTAATGCCCAGTGTTTGTGATACTGGTGCCATAGGGCGTGTGTTCACGTTTCTTCTAGGATGCACACGGAGTGTAGCATCCTTGTCTGGAATGCTGCAGTTGGCGGGCAATGTGTGTGTCCCTGCAACAATTGCCTGCAATTCATGCAGACTGGCCTGCACCCCATTTTTTTGAATTCAAATAGACGACCAAACAGGTTCATGCAAGCTTGCAAATGATAAGAGCAGAGCCGTCTCTAGAGGGAAGTGATCTCAAGCAGATCTACCTGCAATGTGTGTGCCCTGCACTTGCCCTACAGGCTGTTAGTGCCTTTCCTCGCCAAGTAATGCATGCTTTGTAAGGGAGGAACATTTATACACACAGAGACACTTACGTACACAAGCAGACACAAGCATGCGTCACAGCTGGGCACGTGTTTGCGCGCACACCAATGCACGCGCATACCAAAGGTGGCGTTTGCACGCATGCACGCGCATGCGTACATGCACCAACGCACGCACTCACAAGTGTGCACACGCGCGCTCATCATCAAGCTTGTTTGTACGCTCGTGTCACGCAAACACGCACACACGCAGGTTGCTGCTGGGCTGGAGGCCAAAGACGCGGAGACCAAGGCAAGGCTGGCAGTGCTTGCACGGAGCCTCAAAGGAAAAGACTACTCTTACGACCACCAGGTGGGGCTGCTACATCACAGGCAGCATCGGGGCTACTGCATCGGGGGCTGCTGCATCAGGGGCTGCAGGCTGCAGCTATAATGTCCAGGTTCAGGGTCAGCAGGCTGCAGCTCTTATTGGTGTATTCCGTGACATCCAGGGGAACGGGCTGAAGCAGACTTATAGCTCTTATAGGTGTATTATTATTTATATTATACTTATAGCTCTTTTTGGTGTATTCCGACATCCGGGGGAAAAGGCTGGAGCAGCCTTTGCATGTGCGCCAAAGCATTCTTGCGCCTTCTTGTGCCATTGCATGTGCACGTGCGCGCCTGGGCCGTCAAACATGCCCCCTTCCGGCCTCTTCCCCAGCACCCACCTGAGACACATACATTCCTACAGCCTTTCTCAGGACCGCATGCGCACATGTGTCATGGCACTGGGCAAAGCACACATACATTCCTACAGCCTTTCTCAGGACCGCATGCGCACATGTGTCATGGCACTGGGC
>LFCJ01002226.1_pt1 | contig 13915 bp, 21 predicted proteins | sample 643141 | NCBI WGS metagenome assembly LFCJ01 (sample SAMN03766243, study PRJNA286221) | soda lake metagenome | biome: soda lake; feature: Kulunda steppe; material: water; isolation source: sample B1-Br-g2 brine of Lake Bitter-1 | place: Russia: Kulunda steppe | collected 2010-07 | reverse complement strand
GGGGGGGGGGCAACATAGACGGCAGCTGCACGGCAGGTTTCTGTTGGAGCCAGGGCATACTTGTCTTGCGGCGAGGCGTGCTCAGCGCGGCGCTTGGGCTGCCACAGGCGCAGCTGCGGGGGAGTGCGTTGTGGGGGGCAGTGCCTGGGGGCCAGCCGCTCTTAGGTCGTTATGCTCAAGCCTTGGGCCCCAGCCCCTAACGCTCACGCATCCCACAAGCTGTCCGTGGCCTCTGGCCTTCTTCTTGATGCAAAGCGCTGGTCGACGCAAGTGCTGGCGTGGCGCCTTGGAGCATGGGGAGCATGCGCAGCGTGGCGTGGATTAGGTGGCGTGGCTAGGCGTGACATATGGGCGCCCGCCCGTGGGCTGCGGGGCGCGCCGTGCCTGGCTCAGTGCCGTGACAGACTCTGATCAAACACGCCTCTGGGCAGAAGAGGGGCAGCAAGCTGCAGCACAGTGGGGGACAGGGCCCTAGTGTGCAAGACCTGCTGCAGCGCGCAATGACTGGCCCCCATGCACTGCGGCTGTGTTTCACCCCCATGCACTGCGGCCGTGCGTCGCTTCCATGCACTGCAGCTGCATGTGTGTCCCCCATGCAAGCTGCATCTCTGGTCGCTTCTGATCGCCCCTGGTCGCACCTGGTTGCAGGAGCTGCGGCAGTACGAGGACCTGCTTGCAGAGCTGCGGCCGCACCAAGCAGAGCAAGTCACGCAGGTGTGTGTTTGAAGGGGGGGCAATGCTGATGAATGTGCCGCCCAGCTTTGTGTGTAGGGAGCCCAGGAGCGTGCTGGCATGTACGGTATGGATCTGCCACAGGCAGGCAGGCATACTGAGGCAGTTGTTGGGCAGGTCGGGCACAATAAGGCAGACACACTGCAGCAAGTGAGGGGTGAGTTGCCCTGGCAGGCACAGGGTGCAGGTGGGTGAGCCGGTTGCACAGGCAAGCGGAGCGCAGGGAGGCGTGATTGCCTCACAGGCAAAAGGCGAGCAGATCTGCAAACGCGACGATTGTGCCCGCGCGGGCACCTAGCACCTCTGCAAGTACACAAGAAGAAGGTAAGGACGGGGAGGAGGGAGCGGGCAGGCCTTCACACTGTACTGCCAACCACACCACCCAGTCACCCCACCTGTTGCTTTGACGCACAGTCAAAGCACACAGTCAAAGAATAGCGTTCCATGCATGCTTCTGTCCATGCATGCCTCAGTCCGTGCATGGATCCATCCTGATATGCCCCACCGTGCCCGCGCAGCTGTGGGAGGCGCTGCATGAGGCGCGGCAGTCGTGCGAGCACATGACCACACGTGGCGTGAGGGTGGCCAAGGACGTCATGGTTGGCTGGGCAGGCGTCGTGCAGGACCTCACAGATAGGGCCACACTCTGCGAGGCACAGGTGATGTATGGCATAGTTGATATAAGGCACAGGTGATGTATGGCACAGGCGATATGAGGCACAGGTGATGTATGGCACAGTTGATATGAGGCACAGGTGATGTATGGATGATATAAGGCACAGGTGATGTATGGCACAGGTCATATGTGGCACAGGTGATACATGGCACAGGTGATATATGGGCGTGCCTGGCCGGCAGCAGGCTCAGATCAGCACTGCGCACGCACGTGCGCACGTGCTTACAAGCCCCTCCCCCCCCCTGCCCCCCTGGGTACTCTGTTCCTCTGTGCTCTGGCTCCAGAGTCACAACAAGGCGGATGAAGGCCGTGAGGGTGGCATGCATGAGGGCGGCCTCAGGGCTCATGCGCGCGTGCCACCCCAGCACTCTGAGCTCAGGTCTGCGGGTCCGAGGTGCCCGAGGGCCATGAGGGTGGCATATGCATGAGGGTGTCCTACACCACCAGGTCCGGCCATGCTGAACCGTGCTCCTGCCCCTCCCCTGCTGCACCCGCGTCGCCGTCAGCGCACGAAAGGCAGCTGAGCAGGGGGGTGGGTGCGGAACATGGCGCGCGAGCCCCTTTGGCTTGGTCGGCATGCGCCTGCGCGTGGCTGCTGGGGCCTTCGGCGTGCATTGCCTCCTGAGTGCAGCACCACGAGGTCGCATGCCAACTCCCCAAAAGCAGAGGGGGAGCTCTTCTGTGTGGCTCACAGGCAGTGGGTGCTGCGTGACTGCCGGTGCAGGTGCGGGAGCTGATGCTGCTCACGCAGAGGCAAGCGGACGTGATCGAGGAGCTGCAGCTCAAGTTGGCTTGCCGGGCTGGCAGCCCTGCGGCGCATGGCGGCGCCCGCAGGGGTGTGCCGGCTGAGGCAGAAGCCTCCTGCTTCACTCATGCAGCTACCAGCTCCAGCAAGGGCAGGGGCAGTGCAGACGCTGCTGGAGGCGCACATGATGCGGCGCGGGCGGAGGTGGGAGATGGCGGCGTAGGGGCGGGTAGCGCGAGCAAGGGCGCAGGGGATGGCGCAGGGCATGCGGCCAGGGCGCAGGCGGCGCAGCAGGAGCTGCAGGCGCAGGCGCTAGAGATTACCAAGCTCACCAGCGTGAACGCAGAGCTGGTGCAGAACCTGGACTCCATGACCCTCATGTTCTCAGGGGTGAGTATGTGCACGTGGGTGCGTGGGGGTGAAGGTGTGGGTGACCAAGGGAGGGTGAGCGTGTATGTGTGTGCGTATGCATGTGTGTGTGTGTGCCAGCGCTACATGTGCCCTGCTGTTTGTCAGGCCTGGCTGGAGAGGTGCTCCTGCCCGTGTGTGCCCTCTCTGAGGTGCCCCTTTTGCTCGCAAGGAGTGCAAGCATGCGTATTTTTGGGGAAGGAGTCCGATGCTGCTGAGAGGGCGCACGCGCCGCTTCCTTGCCCCTCGACAGTCTGTTCACCCTTGTACGAGGAAGAGGCGTGGGCTAGGCCAGACCTTGCGACAGCACGGCTGACAAGGAAAACCCTCAGTAGCCACCCACAGGGGCGCATGCAGAGGCCAAGCCCGGCCCTGTGGAAAGCCCTGTGGGTGCCTGGAGACCGCTCAGCCTGAGCAACTCCTCCAGTCAGGGCATGAGGGTTCCAGGCTACCCTGCCGTTTGGGGCGGGGGCTGCACGAGCCGGGCGCCTGCCACGCTGTTCGCTCGCTGAAGCACCTGCTTTTTTTCCTGTGATAGAGGGCGGCACTCTGCCTGCGGATGTGAGCATGTGACGACACACGCCATGCGCACCTCGTCCCACACATGCGCTGGCACAGGCCCAAGCCGAGGCTGCACGGCTGAACCGGCAGCTGGTGCACAGCCAGGAGCACTGCGCAGCGCTGGAGCGGCAGCTGGAGCTGAGCGCCAGGGCGCGGCAGGACGCGCCAAGCGCCACGGCTGCTGCTGCCCGCCACAGGTACGGCGAGGCTCCGGCAAGGCACTCGCAGCCCAAGCCTTTTGCGCAGGCGCAAGCGCGGCCCGGCACCAGTGCTTGGTCCAGTGCCAGCACCCGCCAGGAGCCGGCATGGCCGCACGTGCAGCGGCATGCGGCGGCAGCGGGGTCGCACCGTGCCGCCTTCTTCCGCACCAGCCTGGGCCCCGACCAGCTGAGCCAGCACACGGATGGTCTGGGTAACGAGTACAAGCGCGCGGCGTTCCGGGCGATGCTGAGCAGGGGCGGGGTCGTATGAGCCCGCAGCCCCTGCTGCGCGGCTGTGCAGCGCTCCTCTGTGCGGCGCTCCTCTGTTGTACCATACCGGCAGCCCTGCTGGTGATGCTTGCCATGCACGCCTGCTGCTGCAGAGCCTTTGGGCAGCCCAAGCGCTAGGGTGTTGAGGCATCATGTAAGAGTGACAATGCAGGGATTGATCACCTTCCAATGACAGTTGCAATCATATTGTATACTTCTCATTCATCCTCACCCCAGGCTTGGACTCCGAAGGTCCCTGAGTGCGGGTCATGTCAAATGAATGAATGATAGCATGTTGAGGTGTGTCGCCGTCAGGTTGTGGTCTTGCTGGCGTGTTATGGGGCATTGCATCCCCAAGACGCAACGGTATGCGCAACGCATACATCAGCTGTGAGGCTGTGCCTTTTTATATTCATTACTTTGTTGGTCTTGTTACTATTGTTGCTTGGAGGAGCTAGCAATCTGGGAAAGCTGCAATCTGAAATGGCTTTAGGGCATGTATGTCTTCCAGTACAAGAGCTGCGAGCCTAGCCTGAGTTCATGACACTGGTGTGGCAACCAATTCATTTTGCTCAAAGCTGCGGGGTTGCAATGAGTCAAGCATTCCGGCTTCTAGTTAATCTCAAACTTGTAAACTAGCAGACTCAATAGAGAAAGTGAATAATTTGGAGCAAACCACCAATCCTTGAGCTCTTCTAAGCTTCTCCTCAGACAAACTAAAGGTAAGGCGGGGACTGCTTGGCTGCGGGTAACTTACCCAAGTCGAACTTGGTTTGCCGACAGAGGCACCTGGTGCATTAGTAGCAGAAAGACAGGTAGCAAGACGCTCCCTTCATCAATTAAGGAAAAGGAGACGTATTCGCCCAAAGTGCCGTGAGTCTCCTTCACCAATGGAAAAGGTAACTAGTGGGGATCTGGAGGGCGGCTACCAGCCCCCTGCTCCAGACCAAGGCCTTGAAACCAATTTGTTTCTTCAAGTGTACGTCTCTTGTCTGTGAGCGTAATGCATGGGGTGAGCATGAGGTTTTAGAGTGATTTTGCGGATCCTTTGTATTGATGTAGAGAGTGTTTAACTGACTGCTGGGCTTGCTGGGTACTGCCAGCCAGACAAAAAATATCCAGTCTCAAAAAGAAAAATAAGTGATCTGTACGTCTGCAAGTAATTTGTACGTCTTACACTTCCTCAGCACCGATGTTGTCAAAGTAGAAAGCTTTGGTCGTCTATGAAAATTACTTTCATGTTACAGAAGTGGATAGTGCAAACAGCACCTGAGATAGTAAGTGCGCAAATTTGTTTCTCTTATAGTTCTAAAGCGCATGGGCCATGGATCTACTTAAGGTTGGATGTGGGGTGCCTGGGCATTCCAGGTTCGAGCTGGAGGAGTCTCCTTCTCTTTTGCTTATGGGTACTTCAATGTAAACTGCAGCTCAAGGGTGTGCGGACAAAAGGTGTAGAAAGAGGCAGTTGTTGCATTGGGGGTGTGTTAGGAATTGGGTGGGAGGGGCATATTATCTGGACTGGTTTTGCATCTTGAAGTACATCGAGAACGTGTCCTAGCAATCTCACGATTCCTATTCTACAGACCTCCCACAAGTGGGCCCCCTCCTTAATTGATGATGGGAGTCTTTCCATCGTATTACTCATGATGATTGGAGTCTTTTCTTCGTTTTTCCCATCGTATTACATCCTACATTTCATATCGCTACCAACGAAGTTTGGCATAGGAGACCCAAAGAAACGATGTAGACGTAGGAAGGGTGTTTAACCCCTCCGAGTTGGGGAAGGTGTGCTACTGTTTTTTGGTATCATGCCACATGATCAGGGCTATCATATAACATTTGATGGATGGAATGGCTTATCCTTCAGACAGTTGTAAAATTGTTAAGGGCAGATGCTCCCAAAATTTTGAAGGCTATGACGCAATGTTTATGGGATGTAACAGAGAAAGAGGAGGCAATCATACTTATCCATTGCAATCATTATGATTCACAATAATGGCGAAGCTCTGTAGGTGCAGAGAATGCAACAAGTAAATCCACCATGTGCATTTAAAAGCACTACACATCAAGAAACAGCTAAGTTGAGTTTTGAATCCAGTGCCTAGGCCTTACAGTGGGACATAAGTCCTCACTGTGTGCAGTGACTGCGCCGGCACTGCGCCGCCAGCCCCTGTCTTTGGCTTTTCCTTACTGAGTGGCCGCCACCAGCAATGGCTGAACCGCAACAGCTTGCCAGGGCTTGGCTCAGGTCCTTCAGAGGCTCCCGCTTGCAGTCCAATGCTCCGTTGGCGGCGGATCTGCAAGTGCGCCAAATGCAAGCCACACTCAGCCAAACCAGACTCTGTTCCCTGCTCCAAGCAAACCCTTCAGGACTTATGAACCAGTTGCCGAGCCAGGCTTAGGATCCTCGCGGGCCTCAAAAGTTGTTTGGACAAGCAGGGGCTGGGTTGCATTTGCAGGGCCACACCCGACGCCTGCTTGCCAGCCCATGCATAGCCACGGGAACACAGCCCGAGAGCAGCGCGGCCCCGACCGGCGCACCACCCAGCACCAAACGTCAACCTTGCATTCACATGTGCGCACGTCTGCAGAGGCCATTTCTGCACACCCGCTGGCAGCAGCCTCCAATACATCTAAGGCACGCACCCTGTCAGCTGATTGTCTGTACCACATCCAGCACACACACCCATGACCGCCTCCACCCTCATCCAGCGCACTCACCAAAGCCTGCCTCCACCCAGTTCAGCTTATACGCACACGCACAAACATGCACACACACTTGCCGGTGACGGTCTCCATCTCATCCAGCGCACTTACCTAAGCCTGCCTCCACCCAGTTTCATCTTACACACACATGCACACACATACACACTCGACAAAGACAGTCTCCACCCTCATCCAGCGCACTTACCCAAGCCTGCCTCCACCAAGCACACCCACACCCACACCCACACCCACACCCACATGCACTAACACGCACACACTCACCGATAACGGTCTCCATCTCATCCAGCGCACTTACCCAAGTCGGCCTCCACCAAGCACACACACACACATGTACGTGCATAAACACACATACGCATGCACACGCGCACACTCACCAATATTGGTCTCCATCTCATCCAGCGCACTTACCCGCACCTGCCTCCACCAAGCGCACACGCACGCACGTGCACAAGCACACACATGCACGCGCATGCACACACTCACCGATGACAGTCTCCATCTCATCCAGCGCGCTGCCCCACGGGAGCTTGCTGCGGCTCAGGTCTGACAGCTGGTCCAAGTACGTCAGCTTGCTCAGCGCGGCGCGCGCCTCCACGCGGTCGTCAAACCAGCCCAGCACCACCGCGTCCTGGGGGCCGGACCAAAAGGTGGCAGTGGCACCGGGCAGTGGGTGAGGCAGGCGCGCGCGTGTTGTGAGCACGTATGCGTGTTGCGCGCTTTACGTGTGATGCGCGCACGTGAACTGCGTGCGTGCGTGCGTGTATTCATCCATGTGTGCATGCCCATGAATGTAACATGAATGTATGTGAGAACTTCAGTAATGTGAGGGGGGATATGATTGAGACAGCCTGTCTGAGGGCATTGTTGTGTGTGTAGGTAATAGCAGTTTGGCATGAGCTGCAACAAGAAGCAAGCACGTGCTTGTGTATCCATGTGGGAGCGCAGCCAAGAGCAGCAGGGAGCAAGAGTCGAAAGCACAAGGATGACAGCAAGAAGTGGCGGCAGCAGGGGGCCAGTTCATAGTATCAGGGCAACAGCAAGAGGTGCCAGCAGCCGGGGCAAAGTTGATAGCATCAAGGCGATGGCGAGGAAGGCAAGCTTGTACACCCGTGGGGAAAGAGTGTGTGAGGGAAGGGCAGGAACCAGCAGTGCAGGAGCAGCCAAAGCACTGAGGTGGCCCTGGGCAGCAAGCAGGGCAGCTCTTCTGTAAGCTTTGCGCGTGCATGCCCCGCGTGCATGGCTCAAGCCATGGGCCCCAGGCTTGCTGCACCCATCCCTCCATGTGCCACACTCAGCCGTGCCATCCCTGCCCTCTTGCCAATTCTCACTCTACCCATGAGAGCAGTGAGCGAGGCACCGCCCAAGCGCACGCTTCTCCCTCTTTGACCCTCTTTATTCATGTGAGGCGCAGGAAGTTGCATAGGAAGTTGCACAGGAAGCAACACAGAAGTGCCAAAGCAGCAGCTGGCCTGCCTGCCACTCACGCCTATAGCCTGCTTTCCACGAAGAGAGCTCACTCCCTGCCTACTTCCAACTCAGATTTTCCCCCTCACTGCCCGCCTGCCTGCCTGCCTGCCTGCCTGCCCGCACTCACGTCCTCGCTCCCGTACTCCATGTAGTCCCGGTGCCCCCGCCCCAGGATGACGACCGCATCGCCTGGGCCGGCGGTGCCGATCGCGGCTCGGATGGCGGAGAAGCGGTCCTCCATCACGTATCTGCAGGTGCATGAGCCGGGCATGCACAAAGCCGGCGCATGTGCATGTGCGTGGGTGTACGTGGTGTGCTGCGTGCATGCGCTTGTGTGTGGGAGCGGCATGTGCGTCACTGCCAGCGGCTGGTCACACATCATGCCTGCCCCCACTCGGCCCAGGTGCACATGAGCGCCCCCCAGGCCTGCGCAAAAGCGCCCCCTGGGCTGGCGCATACCCCTCCTGCTCCTGCTCACCTCTTGGTCGTGCGCTGCGCGCGCTGCAGGTAGGGCTCAAACCACAAGGGCACGTGGCCCTGGTCTTGAAAGGGGAAGTACACATAGCCTGAGTAGCGGCTGACCAGGTCTTCCGGAAGGCCCGCGACCATATCCTGCACCCCAGAAACGGCAGAAGTGACCACAGCGGCATTAAGATGCAGCGCAATAATTGGAGGTTTATGCCGTCGTGCGCGGCAGGTGCAGGTGCAGGTGCAGGCGCAGGTGCATCCCCATCTGTATCCCCCAAATGGTCGTGTCATGATGAAGATCACGTGTCGTGATTCATGCATCATGCATCATGTGTCATCCTCATTCGCCCTTCTGTCATCACCGCTGCTTCGATCATCATCCCCATTGTCATTCTCACTATCATTTTCACAACAAGCAGCCCAGGAGCTTGGTGGGTGCCTGAGCCTGTGCCAAATGTGGCTCTCATGGCAGCACAGGCACAAGCATGGACATGCAGAAGGGCAATAGCGGGAGCACTGCAGTGGCTCCAGCTTGCGAGGGACCCTTGTCAAAAAGAAAGCATGGCTTGGCAGTGTGCACAGTATGCTGACACACACCAAGGGCATCCTTGACACACTTCATGCTAGGTTGGGTCACAGACAAACAGAAGGAATGCGCACAATGCATACCCACCCGATAAAGGTTCAAGGAAGCGCAGTGCATCATCAGTGGGTGCCCATTGAAGGTCCAAGGTAGCGCACACCCTCAAAACATCCACGCAAACAGGCACATATGCACATCCATGCGCGCACACCTCCACAACTGCACACGGCCAAACACCTGCAAACCCCAACACAACTCTACCCACCCACCCACCCACCCGTCTTCCTAACACCCCTACACACGCCCCTACACGCACCAAACACACCAACACACACACCCTTACACTCCCCATCACACACCTGGATGATCTGCTCGGGCGGCTCCTGCCGCGGGCTATCATTTGTGAAGATCACAAGGTCCGACTTGGCATGCACCACTTCCGAGATGTACGGGCGCGTCGATCTGCGCCCATTATCGCATGTTCGTGTGCGTGCATGTGTGTACACGTACGTGTGCAGGCTTGCCGGGGGCAAGACTGGCAGTTTGCATGTTTGTGCAGCAGCACCAGGGACAGGTTTGTGCCGGCACAGGGCCACCCTTACAAGGACAGCTGCTTGGGTTCCTGTGCAGGGCATGCATAAGCCCTGCAAGCGTGGCCCAGGCCTGGTAGGATCCGGGTCAGGTGCGTGACCACAGTGCGTGCAATCGTGCACCAGCGTGCGTGCGCGCGAGCACCAGGCAAGCGCCGCCTTTGTACGCAATTATGTGTGCCTGCACGGAGCAGGCGATGGGTATATGAGCATGAGGGTGTGTGCGCATGCGCATGTGCATGTGCGTGTGTGGGTGGGGGGGGGTGTTATGGGGTGCACGCAGGCGAGTCAACATGTGTGGGCCTGCAGGGTGCCAGTGCACATACTGCACCATGCCCCCCTTGCCTGCTCTCCTTGCCGCGGCAGCCCACCACGGTCAGGATGTTCTTGGCCTTGCCCGCCAGGGCAGACAGCATGGCATCCACGGCCTGCAGGGTCAGGCGCGTGGGAGTTGAATGGGGAAAAGAGAGGAAGGGGGCGCAACAGCGTCAGGCAGCGCAAAGGGGATGGACGCGAGGGCCAAGCGAAGCAATGCTGAAGGCGGGTAGTGTGCGTGTGCGTGTTTGTGTGTGCGCGCGCGTCCATACATGTGCCGCATAACTGTTTGTGCGTGATGGAGAGGCGAGGTGTTGCAGATGTGGATATGGTTGTTTCATTCACCAGGAGGAGACTAAGGTCAGAACAGACAGCACAGCGTCTGCTGCAAGGTAAGGAGAGCAGGAGGGGCACGTGCTGCCCCACAGGGGCGCAGCCAAGCATGCTGCTTGCAATGCTCCATAGTGCACATGCACACGTACCTACACGCCGCAGTGATTGAACAGCACACGCACATACACACTTGCAAGCCTCGGTCATGCCGGTGGTGTTCACTGTCACACACGCAGGTACACACACATAGGCACACACACACATGCGCGCGCACATTGTGTCGGTGGCATTCAATGTCACACACAACACGCACACACGCAACAGAATACAAATGCACATGCACACGCACATGCGCACACACACCTTGGGCGTGCTTTCGGCACCCAACGCCACGGGCAGTGCACACACGCACACACACATGCACACCTCGGGCGTGTCCGCCGCGTCCACAATGACGCTAAAGTTCTGCCCCTCATCGATGAGCTCCGAGCGCCCGGGCACAACCTCCACAGCCTCGATGCCCGCCACGATGCTCTTCAGGGGCACCTGCGTGACGCGCATGCTCAGTTAGGTGAGCATGCTTGTGCGTGGCATGCCATATGGCCACTGCGTGCACATACAGGCATATGCTCATGCAGGCCATGGGGGGCATGCAGGTGCGGCAAGCGCGTGCCCCACAAGGTACGGCAACTTTGCCCAGCAGCTTGTGTGCCTGAATTGAATGAGGATGCAATCAGCACAGCAGCTTGCAACCCCTTCTGCCCGCCTCATGTCTTCCCGGACGGCCAATTCCTGCGCGCCCCTTTCCTTCCTGTACACCTTCCTTCATGCGCGCTGACATCAAATTGGGAAGGCGAACGAGTTAACAGCAGCAGCAGCAACAGGTCCCAGCAAAGAAGGTGTTCCTTTTGGGAGTCCTAAGTCAAGAAATAGAGCACTTGAGGTGCCCAAATATTATCAATCCATCTAGGCAAGACCCGCACACCCTTGCCGAGATGGAGGGGCTTTGCTGCAGATACACGAGGGGGGGGCGGGGTCTGGACGGGGCAGTGGCCTCAGGAAGGTTACTGGGGCAGAAGAGAAGCTGCTGATTTCACAAAGCAGGATTGGGTTATTGAGCCTAACGAAAAAAGGACGCGAGCCAGGGCAGGAGGACTTACTTTGAGGCAGATGCCAGTGGCAACCGCCGCCAGGATGTTGTACACGTTGTGCTTGCCCAGCAGGGGCGTGATGATCTGCAGCTTGCCCAAGGGCGTCCGGATGATGACCTGGACGCACGCATGGCAGCAACAGCCTCACAGTCACAGGTAGGCCGGCTGCAGTGGAGGGCCGGAACGCAGCAGGGATGCATGCAGCAAGCATCAGCGCGTGCCTGGCTGCAGCAACAGCAGCAGCAGCAGCAGGAGCTGCCTGGTGGCAGTACAAGTACCAACGGCGGGGGTACCAAGTTTTTCAACTTCCACAGCCTCTTCCACCTTCCCCTCTCCCTTGCCCCCCACCCCCTCCTGCCACCTGTGCCCCGTTGGTCAAACCCGCATGCACACCTCACTCTCCCAGATGTCGATCTTGGCGGTCTCAGCCACCACGTCTGCATCCATGTTGTCGATGCCGTACGTGACCACGGGTACCGCAGACGCTGCCGCGCGCACCAGGTCCGCCCCGGGGTCGTCCAGGTTCACGACAGCGGCCTGTGCGCGCACACCGGACAGATGCACGTTATTTTTAGGCGTGAAGCGCACACAGGGCAGCGGCACCCTGCCCAGATGAAACTGCGAGGCACACCGATTTGGGAAGCATGCAACTTGGGCACACACTGAGCTGCACAGCATGCTGCGATGTGTCAGCACATGCACACGATGCAAACACACACACGCACGCGCACACACACTAGGGAGTTAAAGAGGGGAGCTAAGGTGCACCCATCTGTGCACCTCCTTGCCATATTAAATGCATACAAAAGGTTTTGATTGGAGCTTGCGGGCTGGGTGTGCGCATGAGGGGGACATGGCCCAAGAGGTCGAGCAGACCGGGCACAGGCGGCTGGTGGCAATGGCTGGTGGTAAGCGTCACGAGGGAATCGTGGGACTCCAACAGAAAACAAGCGCCTCTGCCATGTACGCATAAACACACACACAAACAACATACCAGAGCTCAAAAGATAAGCACACTGCGGCCCACCGGGGGGGGCACTCCAGCCACCCACCCACACACCTGCGTGGCGGCGTCGTACAGCTTCTCAAACAGCGCCAGCTCCGCGCGCAGCTGCTCCTGCATGGGCGAGCCGCCCTCCTCGGACAGGCTGAGCCGCGTGTGCACGGCCACGCTCACCTGCGCGCATTCAGATGCAAGCCCCGCAGTACCGTGCGCATGGGCGCTAAAGTATAGGAGGAAGCCAGCGCGCAAGCGCACATGGTCAAAACAGGCCCCGATAGCAACAGCTTGCAGGGAGGCACTGGAGCAATGCTAGGAAGTGCTGCAAGGTGCTAAGCTAGCTGAGGGGGAGTGGTATGAAGCAGCTCGCACGCCCTGAAGGGTGAGGCTTCAAAGTGGTGTTGGCAGCTGAACCCAAACGATGGAGACCACAAGCAGAGGGGGCATGGGTAAAATCTTCCAAATTCCATGGTGATCCCAAAGCTTGAGTCCAAGCATCAGCCAGTCCCTCCACACCACACATCAGCCTGTCTCCACGCTGAACACTAACCTGCCTTCATGCTGCACATCAGCCTCCCTTCACGCCGCACAAAGCAAACGCGATGATGCCAGCCTGCGCGCACGCCCACCCACGTGCATGCAGGTGCGCGCGCACACGCTGCACACCCACACACCTAGACACGCACACACTGGTTCACCCACGCATGCGCACACCGATGCACACACATGCACACATACACTGCCGCAGGATGTGCCCAGTCTTGCTGCTCGCTCCCTTCGCCCCCCCCACGCGGCGCACCCCATTCATAACTCTTAACCTTAATCCCTGCACCGCACCTCCAGCCAGTCCAGCTCGCGGTTGGCCATGGCCTGGCTGGAGCACTCCACCACCGCGCACGTGCCGCCGCGGTCGCGCACGCCCGCCAGCAGCTTCTGGACGTGCAGGCCGGGGGGTGTCGTTGCAGGGACCATGTACTTGCCTGCGCGAGGCGTCATGGCAAGTGTCACATCTCGGGCCTCTCAGTCGGCTCGAGTGGAACAGAGTGTAGGGGGCTGGCGGCGCGCAGCACAAAGGGAGGGGTGGGTGAGCAGGGCAGGGCAAGGGGGGGCAGGGGGCAGCAAATAGGTGCCCTTTTGCCATTGAGGGAGTGCTGGAGTGGTTTCGCGTGTGAGGTGCGCGCACCCCAGCGGGCGCATTCCTTCGCGTGTTCCGGGACCAAAAGCGCGTGCAGCAGGAAGGCTGTGATGGCTTGGAGTGCTTTTGTGAAAGCCTGTGCGCCTCAGCGTGTGTGTCTGCATCCCGGTCCCCACTTCGAGTACCTGCCGAGGCTACAGCCTGGGGCCTCGCACGCCCAGCGCGGCGTATGGGAGGGCGCAGTATGCCATGCCGTTCATGCACCACACACGCGGCAAGGCACGCGTGGGCGCAGCCATCCAAGCAGGCTCCTCATGCAGGCAGAGAGCTCCCAGCCTGGGAGGCAGGGCTCGTCGCCACCCTCCCTCCTCCCGCAGCCAGCCTCTTGTCAGCGCACCCTCACTCATCCTTGCGCTCAGGGCCACCACTTCTGAGTCTGAGCAGCAGCGCATTGATTGCCAAAGCAAAACCATCCTTCACAGGCGCCCTACCTCGGCCCCACAAGCTGGCACGTGTGTGCACTTGCACTTGCACTTGCACTTGCACACACACTC
>LFCJ01002225.1_pt1 | contig 13920 bp, 14 predicted proteins | sample 643141 | NCBI WGS metagenome assembly LFCJ01 (sample SAMN03766243, study PRJNA286221) | soda lake metagenome | biome: soda lake; feature: Kulunda steppe; material: water; isolation source: sample B1-Br-g2 brine of Lake Bitter-1 | place: Russia: Kulunda steppe | collected 2010-07 | reverse complement strand
TCACATGGGCAAAGAGCAATGCCATGTGCATAGCTCAGAATGGGCTGATGCCTGCATGAAGTTAACCACCCTCCGGGCACTCCCACAAGCCGAGCACTGCTTTTAAATTGATCCAAGTTACAGTATAGAGCGCATCCGAGCCTGAAGACTCGGGAAGAAATTTGGACACCAGGTCCCCACAGGGCGCAAGGGTTACAACAAAGAAAAGCATACTTATAGCATAGTGCATGCACACAGGGCACTCAGGATGCGTTGTGCACGTACTGTTGCCAGGAGGGATTGAAGACAAGCACAGCAGCACTGCCAAGCGAGACGCCAATTATGTCTGTTGCAAGCTGACTTTTGACGCAAGTTATGACTGCAAAGTTTATACATTGTCCAATTCAAGTGCAGCTCAACAGCATCACACGCGGCAAGAGCCTTGCATCAGGTCACGTCCCTGGCAAGGGCCTGCGTCCCATAAGCACATGCACACCTCACGGTCTTGTCATAAGACCCTGATACACAGGTTGAGCCGTCCATACTGATGGCCACGCTGGTTACAATACCTGCACAGACCAGAAGTGATTAAAATATAAGGGGCAGGTCGTCCCTCATGCCCCTCCCAGACCATCATCGCAGCACCATAAAAATCAGCCAGGCAGCTTGGCCATGTTGGATACCCTCTTCCTTCAACAAGCTGTCAATCGTGTGACTCCAAGGCAATGGTACTTACTGCTCATTGTCCTTAGCCTGCACACTCACTGCTATGCCCTTTCAGGGTGCTTTTGCTCTCGCCTGTGGCCAGGTCCCAGACCCTGCAAGTTCCATGCAAACACCCGCCAAGGCAGGGCAACAGACTTATTACAAAGCGAGACTATCACATGGGCGATACCATGTGAAAAGTCCGGAATGGGCTTAATGGCTGCATGAAGTAGGCCACCATCCGGGCACTCCCACAAACCGAGCACTGTTTTCAAATTGATCCAAGTTACAGCAAAAAGCGCATCCAAGGCTGATGACTCAAGAAGAAATTGGACACCAGGTCCTCACAGGGCGCGAGGGTTATGACAAAGAACAGCACAATAACAGCGCAGCGCAAGCACACATGGCACTCAGGATGCGCTGCGCATGTAATGGTGGCAGGAAGAATTGAAGACAAGCACAGCAGCACTGCCAAGCGTAATGACCTTCATGTCAGGTGCAAGCTGGCTTTTGACGCACATTTATGGCGGCAAAGTATATACATTGTCCAACTTAAGTGCGGCCCATCAGCAACGCACGCAGCATGAGCCTTGCATCAGGTCACATCCATGGCAAGGGCCTGCGTCCCTTGAGCACATGCGCACCTTACGGTATAATCCCGAGACCCTGACAAACAAGTCGAGCCGTCCGCACTGATGGCCACGCTGGTTACATTCACTGCACAGACCATAAGAGATTAAGAGCAAAGGGGCAGGTCGTCCTTCATGCCCCTCCCAGAGCATCATCGCAGCACTATAACAATCAGCCAGGCAGCTTGACCATGTTGTTACCCTCTTCCTTCAACAAGCTGTCAATCGTGTCACACCAAGGCAATGGTACTCACTGCTCATTGTCCATAGCCTGCACACTCACTGCTATGCCCTTTCAGGGTGCTTTTGCACTCGCCCGTGGCCAGGTCCCAGACCCTGCAAGTTCCAAGCAAATACCCGCCAAAGCAAGGCAACGGACTTGTTACAAAGCAAGACAATCACATGGCTGATGCCACGTGCATTGTCCGGAATGGGCATAGTGGCTACATAAAGCTATCCACCCTCTGGGCACACCCACAAGCCAAAAACTGCTCTGGAATTAATCCAAATTACAGCGGAAAGCTAATCCAAGGCTGTTGACCCAGGAAAACATTGGGACGCCAGGTCCCCACAGGGCGCAAGTGCTACAACAAAGAACAGCACAATAACACCGCAGCACAAGCACACATGGTACTCCGGAGGCGCTGTGCATGTACTGGTGGCAGGAAGGATTGAAGACAAGCACAGCAGCGCTGCCAAGCGTGACGCCCTTCATGTCCAGTGCTTGCTGGCCTTTTTACATACATGTATGAGTGCACAGTCTACAACTCCATGAGTGGCCCATTAGCATTTCATGCAGTAGGCTTGGATGATGTCGTTCTTCTGTGAATTCCTGTCTAAGCTCAGCTACTGGCACCTTTTGGGGTTTTTAGGATTAAAGGGTGGGCCAGGGTGTTGATGTCACATTTGACACGTTGCAATGGTCAAAAAGCACTGACGCTTGTCTTGAGTAGTGCTTTTTGTTTGATGATAGGCGGAACAGGGAAGCATTTGTCAATGAGAAGTGCGCTAAGGATGATGAAGAAGAGAAGTAAGGATGAGGGTGAACTGAAGGAGCATGCATGAGCATATTATCTCCTATGTGCTGCAGCGGCATGCCAGCAGGATACGTATGTGGGTTCTGCAGTGGTCCCTCATGCACCCCTATTCTCACCACAAACGAGCAGTCAGATAAGCTGAATGGCTACACATGCATCTTGCAGTTTAAGAGCAACCCATGCAAGATGGATAGGCGGCAGTGCAACAAACACGCCGTGGAGTGCCCAGCAGCTGGGCGCAAGCTGGTGGTTTGGATCTTCAGCATGGCAGCTCCCTACGCAGCCAAGCACCGGAATGGGTTAAGAGGGGTGTTGGTGGGCTAGGGGAGTCCAGCCCATAATTCCAATGTAATGTCCTTCAGAATTTTCATCCCTGCCTCTTGGGTGGGGGAGCAAGATTTATACTAAATGAGGGCGGGTAGCCTCAGTGAACCCCTTCGCAAAATTCCAAAGCCTCAGCGACCCTCTTTCACCCCTCTGGATCCCCCCCCGCCGTTCAGCGGGTTGCAACCCCTCTAGCCTGCCATAAGGCGGGAAGAACCTGCCAAATATCAGCCAGCTCTCCATGCAAAATCGGGTGGGTCTCAAACTCTATCACAGCTCAGTCAAATGGATATTGTCACTGATAATGAATTAAAATTGTTATCATCAACTTGGCCCATGATGGGGTGCCTAGAGCCCGTTTCCGGCAATCAACATCCACAGCGGTCTGCTACGGCGCTGTTAAGGGCATTGTCAACCTGAAAGGGACCATTTGAGGTGCCGACTACCTGCATGCCGCCGTGAATGAGAGCGCCTGCAATTAAGAGCACGAAGTGGAATTTGCTGCCATTGCTAGCACCCTGCCTCGTCAGATGAGCAAGCACAACATATGTGTGCATTTACACCAGAGGAAAGCACATGTATATAGAAATCTATTTTTATTTAATCCTGCAGGCTGCTGACATCAAAGTGCTTTCCATGGCGTCATCTTATGGGGTCACTTCACCAGCGCATCCGCAGATTGGGAAGGAATGTAATTATAATATTGAATCCAAGGAATGTAATTATACTATTCAAATCCATCCTATAATCAGGGTTGTGAATCCACGCCATCTTCTAGATTTCTGACCGTCTAAATGGTATGGTGATGGTACAGTTCAGTTTAAATCGTAAAAACACGGTCAGGAGGTCAGGGAGAGACGGTGGCAAACCGACCAGTATGGAGGCACCGTCTGCCAGCTTGGCCCTGCCAGCGTGCTTGCAAGGGCTAGCAGCTTCGATTTCAATTGCTTCAAATATATATTACAAAAATACTTTTGATGCAAAATAATGAAAAGTAAGCACAGCAGGCTTTGGCAGGGTCGAGCCTGCCCTCCCCAAGTAGCCTGCAGGTCAGCTGACAGGCCCTTCCCCATTGGCCAAGCCTGAGGACTTCCCCCACATCAGGCCTCGGCATAGGCCTACCCACATACGCACGAGCACAAACCTGGAGACAACACAGGGGTGAAGCTAGGGTAAGGGAGCACAGCACGTATGCTTATGCGTATGCAAGTGAGGCCACTCCTGCCATCCATGGGCAACCCTTGGCTCCTGCAGCTTGGCATGGCACCATGTAGAGGCCACTGGTGCTTGTGCTGTGCATGGTGCAGCAGTGGGGGGGGCAAAAGGGGTTCCATGTGCTGCTTTTGGTACAGGCCCCAAATCCCAGGCCCGAACGATACACCGAACCGTTTTTTCACCGTCTAGAAATATGGTAAAAATTGAAGGACGGTGCCGTCCCGCTCTAATCGTACAGCTAACCGTCTACCAAACTTTCACATCCCTGGTTACAATATCAATGCGGTGGGTGAGGAGATGCGTTCAAACATCTTGCAAACAAGTAAATATTTGCTCTCTACCTCGGTCAGTGCTATAAATGTTTAGAGTTGCCTACTGCATTTGTGTCAGCGTTTTTCTTAGTGGCGACGGTCGCATTTTAAGCACTTTGCGTCGCATTTTGGTGCTACACAGATGGGCGTCGCTGACCACCCTGTGTAGCCAAGTGGCGACGGATAAAATTGCTGGGGACTACCCCGCGTAGCCAAACATTCATATGTAATTTTATTCGGGATGGTGAAAGTGAGGAAGATTAGTGAATTCCCAAATTGGGGACAGCCCCCTCCCCGTCCTAACTCTAGGGACCTGGCAGCATCAGCTACAGAAAGGGCAACAGCTCCAGCAGCAGCTCCAGCAGCAGCAGCAGCTCTAAGTCCTCAGTCCCATGCAAGCATGCCGCCCCCTGCAAGCGTGCAGTCCCAAGGCACAGAGACAGCAGCAGGAGCAGCAGCAAGCCCTACTCCTCCTCCATCATCATCAGCAGCAGAAGTATAAGCACCAGCAGCAGTAGCTCCCCCAGCAAGCACAGCAGCTGCAGCTCTCCCTTCTGCCACACCACCTGCTACAGCTGGGGAGGATGCAGAATTAAACCATGTGGAGGGCTCAGAGCAGGAGGAGGAGAAGCAGCGGAAGTGCCACGGGGACATGAATGTCATCCCTGGACCGGAGAGCGCTTTGGGGCAGGGATGACTGCAGTGCTTGGTACATTGCCCCTCACAGCGCCATTGAGTGGCACTGCTCTGCTTGAGCGAGCAGATGATGCCCTGCTCTGCTTGAGCAAGCAAATGATGCCCTGTGCCTGCTTAGCTCAGCAGCAAGTTTGGGCAAGTACACAGCTGCCTTTTGGGAGAGCGTTAACAGCTGTGTGGACCTCAACATGAAGATCAGCAAGTGGATGAAGCTAGCCCACATTGGATTGGTGCAAGTGCCTGGCTCAATGGAGGAAAAGCGACTGTTCTGCAAGCTAGCGCACATCAGGGACGAGCGGCGCAACAGCAGGCATAGCAGCAGGGACCACATCATGATATGTGGCGTTGAGAGCACGCGGAATGGTGGCCTGAGCGCAGAGAAACTGGGCAGGAAAGCAGGGAGCCCATCTGGAAAATACTGCCCAAGCCTCCTATAGCCCCTAGCACGACTCTCCAGGCCCACTTAACACATCCCTAACATCTGGAGCACTCTGAATCACATGGTCTACAGCTGGAGAGTTTGGTCGGTTTTGTGGTGCCCCTCTAATCTAATGGAACAGCTGCTCAAGCCAGGCCCTATCAGAGTAAGTCAATAGGTACATTTGTAGATGATACAATCCAGGCATCAACTCTCCAACTTTAAGGCCTTGCAACGCACAGTGCGAGCTGCTGCATCAACGCACAGGCCCGGGGGTCAGACTCTTAGGCGACGTGGGGTCCGTTCGGGGGGTGCGACGCAAGGAATGCGGGGGGTTGGAGAGTACGAGGCATTTCATTGGGGGTTTCAATTTGCAATTCTTAGGCAATTCTGGTAATGCATTGAAGGCGATTAAATCTACACTTGACCTACCCCTGGCATCACCTAAATGCACCGCTGCCACTGCCATTAATCAAAAGTCACGCACCTGCACAATTTGACCACGGTAGGAGTGCACTACAAGGCGCTTCTCCATCTCTGCCGAAAACACGCTCTTGCCCTGCATGTAGTCAACTTTTAGACATCATCGATTGGCCCTCCTAAGGAAAAGCAACAGGCCAACATTAGTAATGGTGCTTTGAGTGTGTGAGGAAATAGGGCACTGACCAAGCCACAGGGTGCATTGCGCGAGATCTAGTCAAGGCCCTGGTTGGCCAAGCATTGGTACAGGTAATTCCGCCGTTTCCCAAGACAACCAAACTAATGTGAAAACATGGCAGTGTGTCACAAGGCAATGCTGGCTGGGGAGAGCAATTCGCGGGGACTCCGCTAGTGGTCGAGGCTTGCCGAACGGTGCACTTGGGCTGAGTGCTGCCAACCCACAAGTGCCTCGCTGCGCCTCTTCCCGCGCCGCACGCATGGGATCAGGTGCCAGTGTTGTCTGTGGTGGCCTTCTGGTGACAGAGGCGGGTGCAAGAGGGGCGGAGCGTGGTGCTCCGATGCACGTGCTTGCATGAGACACCTTGGACCAGCCAGTCGGTCTGTCCCTCTGCGCAGGCGCCCTCCACTAAGCTGCATGTGCTTGGACTTGCTCTCAGTGTGACCTACTGACCATGCAGCCAAGGCCCTCTCACATTTACTGCCTTACAAACCTACATATCTTTGACTCAAGTTCCGTAACAAGCCAAACTACACTGACCATGCCGGGGCCAGCTAGCAGAAGAAACATGCGGCTGTGGACGACAGCTTCAGCTCCTGAAGCTTGAATGGCAACAGCCAGCCAGCTGTTGACCCTGTCAAAAAGCCACTGGCGTGTACCAGACACGTAGCTCTCTAAGAGCAAGGAAATGCCATAGCTTTGGATGATGTGCTTAACCTGCAGGTGCATGTTTGAAACAAAGTGTTGAGTTGTTTAGTTTGTGCTCAAGAAGCATACTGCAGCTTTTATCAGCATGTAAGGGTCTGACATACTGAGGCTGATTGCGAACAGTCATGTTATAAGCGATGAAGCCCTCAGAATTACTGAGTCTTTGTACACACACAAGGTATATAGGAGGAGAGGGTGCATGTCCCTGATGTGAATGTGCAGGATGAATTTCGGAAAATACACGGGGGAGGGCCAGGCATTTGAGCTGGCTGTGGTTTGAAACACGTTCTCAAAGCACAATGGGGCAGGTGTTCCACAAATGACCATGGCATGCTCTATGCAATTAGCAGAAGAAGTACAGTCATAATGAATCTGAGATACTGCAACTGGCTCTCTTGCCTGTACACACCTGCAATCGTCCGGCCACGGTGTCAATTTCTGGAGTCTGAGCAGCAAGGCCAGTCTTTCCTAGGATTGTCTTCAAGTCACAACCCGCCCAGATGACGTCCAGCAGGTCGTTCAATGCAGCAGGGATAGGATCACCAATCGCCTTTGCAAACTCCTCAGCTATCCTCTGCAAGATACAGGAGAGATATGATAGCCAAAGCATTCATTTCTGACTGGTGTGCATCCTTGTTTGAAGCTATAGCACATGAAACACTTCAGTTACTGACATCCACCAAGCGGTAACTTCATGACATTTCAAATAGGCATCGTGGGCAGCTTCCAAGTAGGCAGACTGGCATGAGGTCATCACACATGATGCATGAGCGGGTGTAAGATTAGCTAGTTAAAAGAATGTCACCTGGAGCCCCAGCAGCTCTGTTCGATCCACAATGTCGTCCTGGTTTGTGTCCAGCAGAGGGATGACAATAAGGGACAAGAAGTTAAGTGGGCCAACCTCCTCAAAGCAAATCTTCTTCGAGGCGTCCAACATGCCATCAAAGATGCCTTCCTTCTTCAGCTCCTCTTCATACTCGAGCAGCTCATCCAACAGACTGTGCAGAGTACATGCACGACACGAACAATGACAGTGCATTTTGCAACGCGTGGCAGCCAGGCACATTACAAGTGAATCATCACTCGAAGCAATGCAGGCATCACTCCAATAAGGGCTGAACATTTCAAATCGGCACTCACTCGTTATCTTTGAACCACTGGACAAGCTTAGCGCAGAAGGTGTCCACATGCGCGCTCCGCGCTTTTTTGCCTAGTGCCTGTGTCCACCAGTCCTTCAGGTAACCGGCTAGCTGTGTGTACTCCTCCTGGCGCACAGCTGCCCTGGCAAGCTGCACCTGTATCTGCGCCAAAGTGACATGCACCTCCTCCACCTTCACCTCGAGCACCCCCACCCGCTCTGCGACGGCAGCCAGCTCGGCGTTGATAACCTGCGCGCTGAAGTTGCCGTGCTGCTGCAACAGCTCGCACAGCACCCCTGGCTTGCTTGTGCTCAGCTGCTGTATGGCTTCCTGGGCCTGGTCCTCTAGCATCCCTGCTGCTGCACACACCGCTGCCCGCAGGGCTGCTGACTCATCTGGCTGGTAGCTGCCTGGGCTGGCCAGCAGGTCCATGCTCACACAAAAAGCAGTCCACTGCAGATGCAGAATGTATGGGCTCTAAAGGATTAGGTGGGAAGAGGAAGATGGCAAGTTCCCAGTGTCAATCTCTTGCTAAGAGCTTGCACACTAAGCGGCTGCCAAATTTGCATGAGCATAAGTTGCTGAGAGGCTAGGCACACATGAGCCTTAGAGAGCTGCAAAGGGTATGACCATTGATTCATGAAACACAATGAGGCCGCACTTCTGTTTCATTGCTACACATGTATTTGTGTATTAAATCACACATTGCTTTTCCAGAAGTTGACAATGATCAACCAGCATGTAAAGCATTAGCTCTGGTGTGGTAAACGCATGGTTGGAGGCAAACCTCCCTCACCTCCATAGCGCGGTGGATGCCGACATCCATGTCCTGGAACTTCTTGGCATCCCCCTTGCTCAGGATAAAGCGCAGGACAAAGCCGCGTTGGGCATAGTCCTGGGGATGTGGCACGTCAGCAGAGAGACACTGCTACCCGTCAATCAGATGATGCAAAGAAAAGGGACAATCTTTGCGCTGCGAGCATCTCTGGTGTCTGCTTATGCTCACAGCACAGGCACTGCCATCAGATGTTGCATGCACTTTTCCAGCCCAAGCAGTGCGTCTGACACTTCAATTGTTCAAGTACAACGAGTGAGGCAGTTTGACCTGGTCATTGCAGCCATGGAAGGATGCACTTTGCACATGCTCGTCTTTACCAGCCTGCTAATTTTAACAACCAGAGCCATCAGCAAACCTAGCACATGCCTTTCACTTCACCCTTACAGCACACCTGCATCAGCCTGCCACATTGCACGACCTCAGCAGTGAGATTGAGCAGGGCACCTTCCACGCTGGCTGGCGGCCTCGTCTTCTTGTTGACCATGCTGTCCAGCACCCGCGCAAGCTGAGCATCCACGTCTTTGATAACTTTAAGCAGACGCTGGCAGTTCTTGCTGAGCCGCGCAGCCTGCAGCCGTTGTATCATACAATGCTTCTGTGCCTCAGCACAGACATGACTGTAACGTACATGGGAGCCTGCGGAGGTAAGTGCACGCCTTAGAACTCTGTTGTGAAAAGAACAGTGGCACAACCGGCCTTGGACAAACTAGTACTATGCAAAGTGGAGGAGCATAGACCAATTGACAGTGTGGAGGCACATGAGAATCTGGGGCAAGGCAAGCCTAAGAGAGCTAGCGGCACCACCGTGCTGGATAAGGCCGAGCTCCTTTAATTCTGGGTTGCTCAAAACTCGCTTTGGAAATGATTATTCAACGGCCTTGCCGAGGCCGCGTAGTTGAAAACAGAAATGTCTTGTGAAGGGTGCACATACATGACTTGTGTTGAGCAGTGCCAGATAAATACATGTCACATCGGGCCTTAAATGCTTGAAAGCTGGACACTACATCATGCGAAGGCTCTTAGGCCTCTCAGGCTTAAGGCTTACAAATTGTGTTAGGGCCTTGAGGTTAACTTGCCTGGGCTGCTCTTGCATACACCGCCCCAATCACCGCTGCTGCTGGTGCTCCAAAAGGCATAGCCTCCATGGCGGGCAATGCAATGTCAATCAGCACCTGCACCGTGGGTGCAGACATTCCTTGCGCTTCTTCCCTGCACAGCTGCAACCTCAAAATGCAATGCTGAGGCTCTGACCCATGGCGCAGCTCGGGATGACGTGGATGAGTTGGGTGAGCACTCTGGTGCAGCACATGTTACGGTCTTGGGTGCCTGAAATGAATGGCTCGGACTGAATCTCAACCGGAGGCATCCCTCACCCACCTGGCCCAGTGCTGAGTACTTGGCGAAGCCCTGCTCCAGGGGGGAGCGCTTGCACAGCTCCAGGCTCTGGATGTCCACCGGCTGTGCATCCTTGCTTTTGGCATTGAGGAACAGGCCCACCACCTTCTCCATGCTCTCCAGCACCACGTCTGCATCCCCTGCCAGGTCATCTGCGCTCTCCCCAATGCCCGCCATCCACCGATCACGAACCTGGGCCGCTGCCTCAATACGTGCCTCTACGCTGCCGCTCATGACTTCATTTACATCAGACAGGCCTTGGATGGAGCCAGCACGGGCAGCCACCTCCTTGGCCACTTCCTGTGCTTGCGTTCCAACGGTATCGAGCCCGCCCGCTGCCACTGACTGGGCTATACCGACTGCTTGCTCCACAGCACAAGCATGCCTGCCCTGCTGTTCAGTAGCGGGGGTGCTTGCAGCTAAAGCAGGGGCTTCCTGTACGCCTGCTGCATATGTAGGCTTTGGGGCAGCGGGTTGGCGTGCTGCTAGCTGGGGTTGCTGCGCGTTGGTGACAGCAGTGGATGCTGCACACCCCATCTAAGACTCCTCCTTCGCAGACAGACGTATGCTCAAAGCAATGCGATCAGACTCATGGTGCAAGCCTTGGCCGGCCTGCAGGCCCCACGATGGCCTCTACTTCTGCTGCACTCTCTTTCGAAAGGGCAGCTTGCCTAATTCGTGCTATGTAGTTACATGAAGCTTCTTACAAAAGCGAAAGTCCTTTCCACGTGAAAGGGGGATCCATTGCCACATGTCATCAAGATGTATTATGTATTAATATTGATAAGACAAATAGACAATTGATTAATTTTGAAAATTTGTCCTTGCTGATCTTTAGCAAGCACATACTCTCGCGTTGGAATTCTCCATCTGGCGCGGTGGAATGGCCACTGTGACAACTGCCACAGTGACATTCACTGACAAGCGTTCCTGTGCTGCTGTTCAAAATGAGGTGCATGTTCTCTTTCACTGTCAAGACTTGTTTGTGTGCTCTCTCAGATGAAGTACTCTTTCCTTTTCTTCCCTTTCTGCCAATCCTTTTCTATTGAGGCCCCTTCTATTCCACATGCCTTGCCTTGTCAGACTGTCTTTGATTTTCCTTCTCGATGACACTTCGGACTATTTTTTGGCTGGCGAAGACCAGCAACAAACCAATCAGCTTGACTCCGGATAGTCGAGCAGGCGGCGGGGCACCTGCGATGGAAAGTCGATTATCCACCCTCGCAACCTGTGGGTTCGGGGTTCAAACCTCACTGGAGGCCACAACCGGCTAAGCTGCCCTTGTTCGGCGGATACAACCTTGAAACCTTACCTTACCTTACCAATTAGCTTGACGACCTGGCTGGTGGTTAACCCATTCTCGTAACTTGGTGAATCACCGTGGTAGAACGTGACACTATATAATTGAACTTTCTTCAAGAGGAAGTTCCTCGCAACTCCCTACATGCGTATCTGTTTCTCCACCCCGCTGCAAAACACTCAGTAATTGAAGATGCCGGTATCACTCTGATGGCAAGCAAACTCATACAGGGCCAGAGTCTCTCATTGCTGTTTGACAGGGTACAGGCTATCCCTGCTACCATCTGGCAATCGGTTCAAATCCCAGATGGAGTAGATCAGGGCGCTTGCGATGCCAATCCAGACAGCAGAAGGGGCCTGCGCAGTAATAATGTGAATGAAGCCCATCAGCATCCTGCAGCATTCCTGTATGAGTGGCATTTACCCAGGTGTGAGCTGGCAAGCATGCTGGTAAGTGGCACCACTGCATGAGCTTTTCATGCTTGGGTGTATCTGATGTCTATACACGACTAACTACAATCCATGAAATGCAGGCAGCCTTATCTGTTAGAGTGGGTGGGTTGCAATCAAATTTGGATCAGTGTGATGTTTGTGGGCAGGAGGAGCGAGATGATGGACCCACCAGAACCTGGCCCGCGCTGTGGTCTGCCTGGTAGTAAGCCACTGTTGCTGCCACAGCCGAAGCCCAGCAGCACAGGACGCCAGGCACAGCTACGCCCATGCGCTTCTCTATGTTGTTTATCTGCACATGCAATGGCCATTAATCGATGGCTGACTCACTGGGCATCTTCCTTAAGGTATCTTATTATTAATTGATAGCTGACTCCCTGAGCATCTTATCATTAATTGAAGACTGACTACCTGGGCATCTTTATTCACAAAACACCCCTGTGGCAGCCCCATTCACATTTTGCATATGTCACTACAAATCACAAGGCCACAAAATATATCCTTTGTATTCCCATAAAAGAGATGCACTTGCGTATATGCACACACACACATACACACACACACAATCGCGCACACGCACACACACGCACACACGCACACATAATCACACGCCCACACAGGCGCATGCACACACACCACCTTAGTCCAGGATACAAGGCATCCACCCACATGGTTCCAGCAGTCGCCTATTGCCAAGTGGGCACAGAATACAATTAGAGGGGTTGCCAGCAGATCCCGCCCGGAAGCCTCCCAGACCATCACTGACGCGATGCATCGGAGCAAACCGATGGTGGACCACACAATCGGAAACTGCAAGCACATGTGCCACGGGTGGTACCAGGAGACGGAAGAGCGCATGGCCAAGGCACCATGGCGCAATGCACACTGCACACGTCGCGGTGAGGAGCATGACTCTTGACATGCTGCCGCCTCTTATGCACACAGTACTTATGCTGCATCGAAATAGTGCTCATGTTTATATTAGTGAAACTTTACCGTGCAGACAAAAGGGGCCTGCAGTTGTGGTACACATGGCCAAAGCTTGACCATGTTAAGAGCTCTCATGTTTGACTTGTATGAGTGCTAACAAGAAAGTGCCCTTCCAACCCAGCTGCCCTTACTTAGCCACTAACTAAAGCAAGCATAGTCTAGGAATGTGCCCTTGCTTGTGCACAGGTAGCCTAAAACACATGACTTGGGCGTTGCCTGTGCAAGGGCGTTGCCCAATCCATTTTTAGTTTGGCTTTCTGGCTCGAATACCCACCACTGGGGGAGGGGGCATCCAGCTTGGCCTTTTCTTCTCATCAATAGCCTTGCGCTCTGTCTGCAGGGATTGCACATGAGCGACCAATGACGTGTTGCAGTACTTACTCAGTGTGTGATGTGTTCACTGCAAGCATCCTGTGTGCTGAACTATGCATAAAGAGACTGGTCATGAAAAGGCTTGAAAACACAATTATCTATCAGTGCCTGATGGAGGCTCATGACCTTGCTAACCTTAATGTTCGGACGGGAGGCATCAAGGGGCGAGAAGATCCTGAAGGAGGGACAAGAAGCAGGAAAAGGGTTGACACAGCGAAATAAGGTAGTTGCTTTGTCAGATTGACAAGCGTACGGCGCAATAACTACAAGGTTTGAGACAAGAACTTTCAAATCTCCGATTCAACGTGCATAGTAATGGAGGCACTTGCCAGAATGGGGGATACAAGCTGGATTGGGTGATGGGCCCCTTACAACCTCATGGCCCTCACAAGGTTTCTCTCCTTTAGCTTTGCAAATTTAATTTCATCTTCGCCATGAACTGGGCAAGTAACTTGCCTTGATTTGATGCTAGTAACGAGGAAGAAAAGGGTCACGAGCGCTTTGGCTGCAGTGTCCCCCTCAACGCCACCAGGTAGGCTGTCCAAGGCTAGCAAGATAAAAGATGGGGAACAGGACAAGGAGATACATGAGTGTGCACCTGTGTGTGTTTGCTTGCTAGCTTGACTTTCTTTGATTGCTTATCAACGCGTGCGCGCGTGCATGAGCTCGTGCATTGCTGCGTTCCTATGCATGCGTGCATTTGTGCACGCGCACGTTTGTGTGTGTGTGTGTGTGTGTGTGTGTGTGTGTGTGTGTG
>LFCJ01002224.1_pt1 | contig 13923 bp, 13 predicted proteins | sample 643141 | NCBI WGS metagenome assembly LFCJ01 (sample SAMN03766243, study PRJNA286221) | soda lake metagenome | biome: soda lake; feature: Kulunda steppe; material: water; isolation source: sample B1-Br-g2 brine of Lake Bitter-1 | place: Russia: Kulunda steppe | collected 2010-07 | reverse complement strand
CGATCCTGAGCAGTTCGCGGCGTTCGCCGACGAACTGCTCGAGCGATCAGCCAAAACAGCCATCACAATGGAGGTGTCAGTTGACGCTACCAGAGGCGAACTCTAGACGAGTTTGTGACGGGACCAAGAAATCAGACGCTTGTTGTCGAAGTCGCTTCCCGTCGAGGTTCAAGTCGACAGTCCCGTCTTCGGTGGCGACGTTCGTATCGGTAAGTGACCGGATCAGTCGTTTCTGTTGTTCGGGCCGCATGCCCTCTAATTGCGGATATACGAGTGAGACGATAGCGGACGTGAGCGCATTGGTGTGCTCGCCATTGGTGTCGTTGTACGATGCGAGATACCGGATGATGTCGTAGACGATCGATGGGCCGATGACGCGGTGTTCGTTGATGCGTTGCCACAGGACTGCGACGACGCGGTGGACGTCTTGGAGCACTGGGCGGAGCGTCTCGTCGTCGTCGAGCCAGGCGGTCGCGTAGTTATCAGTACCGTCTGGGTCGAGAAGCGAGGTTCGAACCTCGCCGTCGGTAGTGAGTGGTGGGACGCCGACGTGGATGAAGTTGAACCGTCGCATGAACGCGTACGACATTTCGTACAACGAGGTTTTGTCGTACGTGTTCATGGTGGCGATTAACCGCCAGGATGGTGTCACGGGGAAGGCATCCGGGTTTCTGATGATGTCTGCGAGGTCTTCCTCGGCTGTCGATTCTGAGAGTGAGAGGAGTTCGACGGTGCGATCCCGTTCGTAGGGGAGTTCGGTTGAATCGCCGGAGAGGACCGAGAAGAGTTGACCGAACGCTTTGTCGATATCGGAGCGGTTGATCTCGTCGATGATGAGCCACTCATTGACTACACGGTCTCGTCGAAAGCACTTGAGGAACAGGCGAGGTTCGAACAGGAGTTTTGTTCCACCGTCACTCGTGGACGGGACGTACCCGCCGATGGTGTCGAACGCGGTCCATTCGGATGTGGCGGTCGTGAACCGATAGTCATCGACTTGGTCGTACGTTTTGGCGGTTTCGCAGATCGCTTTGGCGAGCTTGGTTTTCCCGGTTCCAGGCGGTCCAGTGAGGATGATGTGTTTTCCAGATCGTAGTGACGCTTCGATTTCGCGTTGTAGTTGGGCAGCGTTTTCGAAGTAGAGGTTACTGGGGATGGAGATATCTATGGCGGGTGTGGTGAGTTTCGTTGCGAGTTCATCAATGGCCTCTTGGGTGACGCCATCTATGATTGGATCTTCTAATGCAAGGATGGTTTCGAATTCGTCTTCGGTGAGCGGGAAGAGGCTGCCTTGTGCGCGGTTTGAGATCGGGACGGCGTCTTCGAGATCAGGGACTGCGTTCAGATCGTCCCAGCTGATTCCGTCTATGCGGCGGTCAAATTGAATTCGGATTCCGGCTTCTGAGTCGAGATCGTTTACGGGTTGCGTGTCGGCTGTGGTGGTTGAATCGCTATGGGAGGCGTTACTGTCGAGGCTCTCGGTAACGGTGCCTTCGGCGACAACCTCTTTGACCGGGTGGGATTCGTAGAACAGAACGCGGTCGCCGGGTTTGGCGGTCGTGAACGCGTCGAAAAGACGTTTCGCTCATCCCGAGCAGTCGTAACTTGAGCAGAACCCACTCGAAACCACCGGTGATGACGGTCGTTGTGACCGCTCAGCAACCGAGTTATGACTCGTCGAGATGAGCGTCTGATGATTAGACAATGAGTCACGATGGCGAGTCGTGCATCATCCGAATTTCGAAATCGGCAGAGACAGGAGCTCTCGTCCACCGAAACGGAATGTCAAGATAGTTATTCGGGTGCCGTCTTGCGATCAACACGGCAAGACAACTTCAAGCCGCTCTCAGCAACCGCTTCTTTGAGTCACTCGATGACCTTACAGCGGCAATCGATGCAGCTCTTGACCAGCTCTCTATACCAAAAGTGAGTAATTACTTCTAATAATTACTATAGAATTCATCGGAATCGTCTAGTCACCAAATCATTTATAGAGTGGTGAATAACCGCGACAAACACAAGCTATACAGTCCTACCTGACAGTAGGGTTGGTATGCAATCTGATGAAAGCAAAGACTCTGTGGAGAACAATAGCTATTTTGATGCTCACTCCGATATGCTGGAATTCGCAATAGAAGGACGATCAATCGGCGAAGAAGCGGTATTAGAGCGTGAGTTTCTCCCCGGAATGGCAGAGAGTAGTATCGACTATCGCGTTGCAGCGATTAGCATTCCGAAACGATTGCTCCCGGAGATGGCCCTTCGAAGAGCACTCAAAATGGCGACGTTATTACATGAGACGGTGGATCGTTCCGAGGAATTCGAAGTAGCAACGACGAGTGAAGACATTACAAATGCCCCACAATCAGATGCACACACCCTCATTATGGGAATGGAGGGCGCTGAACCACTTCAGGGTGATCCCGATCTCTTGGCCGTCTTTCATCGTCTTGGGTTACGGTTACTGACACTGACACACGCGCGAAGAAATAAACTCGCCGATGGCGCGTTCTATACGCCGCGTAAAACGGGCACAGAAGGAGGGATTACAGATATTGGCGTCACAGTGATCGAACGAGCCTTCGAGTCGGGGATTGTAATCGACGCCTCCCACCTCAACGAAACCGGGTTCTGGGACGTTATCGATATCGCTACGGAACCAATCGTTGCCTCCCACTCTAACTGCAAAGCGATTCAAGATGTGAGTCGAAACCTGACCGACGATCAACTACAGGCAGTCGCCGATACCGGAGGTGTAATTGGCCTCGCAGTCGTCGGTGATTTCATCAGCGAAAACCCCTCACTCGAGGATTTCTTAGATCACGTCGACCACGCCGTCGACACCGTCGGAATCGACCACGTCGGCTTTGGCTTTGATTTTGCGGATTATCTCGCGAAATACCGACCGAGTTGGGACCCCGAAGATATCCCCTTCGGTGGGACGGGCGTCCCTCGAGTAGAAGACGACCACCAAGTGAAAAATCTCGCCCCTGCACTGAGAGAGCGTGGCTATACTGATGACGAAGTAACCAAACTCACTCACGAGAACTTCTTGCGCCTGTTCGAGACCGTACTTCAGTAATTCGGGCCGGCGAAGGCTATCCACTCGCGCCGATTCGCTCTCGAGAGAAGTTATCTATCCTGTAGGTACGCCGAAACCGTCTCGAGTAATTCGACGTCGGCGAATTTCCGGTCGAGGTCCCAGAGATGTGCAGCATGTTGTTCACTGGATCGGTCGCCGACTGCTTCTTCGGGCACGATTGGACGATACCCGTGATAACTTGCATCGTCTGCCGTAGCACGGACACAGGCGCTCGTAGAGCATCCACAAATAAGGACCGTGTCCACACCCTGAGAGGTGAGTATCGAATTCAACTCCGTGCCAGCAAAGCAACTCGCGTGTTGTTTCTCGACGACAAAGTCGGTGTCTTCGATTTTGCATCGGTCGTCAAATTCGACCCAGTAACTGCCCCGCTTCCAGTTTTTGATCGCTGGTATCTTCTCCGTCCAGAGACTCGCATCTTCGGCGTCGGGGTGAGAAAAGACGACACGGACCCAGATGACTGGGACATCCTTTTCGTGAGCAATATCGACGAGTTTGTTTGTGTTCGCAATCACGTCGGACAGATCAGATCCCATTGGATGCTCCGGGTCTGTCTCCCCATTTTGGAGGTCGATGGCGACGATAGCGGGGTTATCCCCAAACCCATACCGGTTGTCTTCGACCATTTTCGCCTTCTCGTACACGGCCGCTCTATTGGCATCCGATGACATGATCCAAAGTGACGCACTACATGTTCATATATATTGTGTCAGGTGAGACATCGGAGACGGAGGGCCTGCCTGCTGTATGATTGCAGACCCGAGTAGACACTGCTATGGAGTACACCGCAATCGGCCTCTGTTGGTATGAAAGATATTCGATAAGCATCGAGAGCCGGTGAGTATGTCTGTCCCTTTCTGACGCCACCTGTTGAATGAGTTGACCGAAGATATCCGAATGCAATAGTTATTTGCTCACACATCTCTATACTACTGGTATGTCCCAGAGCAGAGACGATGATCATCTCGTCTCGTTCAGACGAGACATTCACCAGTATCCCGAACTCGCCTGGCGAGAGTTCTACACGACGTACCGTATCGCGAAAAGACTAGAAGAAGCGGGCGTCGACGAGATTCATATGGGCCGAGAGGCGATAGCAGAAGACCACCGCTCGTCGGTTCCACCCGAGGACGAAATCGAACGCGCTTACGAGCGTGCCCTCGAGTACGGCGCCGAAGAAGCCCTCTTACGTCCGATGCGCGGTGGGTTCACCGGCCTCATCGCGGAGGTACAGACCGGACCCGGACCCACGATTGGCGTCTGGGCAGACATCGACGCCCTCGAGCAGTCAGAATCCGAAACTGCCGATCACGAACCGGCGGTGAACGGGTTCCGATCCGAGCACGACGGCGTCATGCACGCGTGTGGCCACGACGCCAACACTGCCATCGCTGTCGGGATTACCGAACGAATCGTAAATTCCGATTTCGGAGGGACACTGAAGGTGTTTTTCGAGCCTGCAGAGGAGGTCGGTGCTGGCGGGAAACCGATGGCAAAGAGCGGGCACCTATCTGACGTGGAGTACCTGCTTGCACTCCACGTTGGTCTCGACCACCCGACCGGAGAAATCGTTGCGGGTCTCGAAGGATTTTTAGCGACGATGAGCTGGTCTGCAGCGTTTTCGGGGGAATCTGCTCACGCCGGAGTCGAACCCAACGCAGGGAAGAGTACCATTCAGGCAGCCGCAACAGCGGTCACGAACCTCCAGGCAATCCCCCGACATGCTGACGGCGTGACCAGAGTGAACGTAGGCGAAATCCACGGGGGGACGGCGACGAACGTAATCCCTCAACAAGCATCCCTAGACGGAGAGGTCCGAGGAGAAACACAGGAACTCCGGGAGTACATGTGGGAACATGCCGAACGCATATTACAGTCTGCTGGCCGGCTCCACGACTGTACCGTCGAAATCGAAACAGACGGCGAAGTGCCAGAAGTAAAGAGCGACCCCACACTGAGAGATGTGGTCGCAGAGACCGCGAAAGAGAGTGAGGGCGTCGAGTCTGTCCAGGAAAAAGATTGGGTCGGCGCAAGTACGGATGCCGCGTATTTACTCAAAGAAGTACAAGAAAACGGAGGAGTAGCCACGTACGTCGGCGTTGGCAGTGATCACCCCACAGGACACCATACGTCGACATTCGACATCGACGAGAAAGCAATCGGGATCGGTGCAGACGTACTCAGCGACGTGATTTTGGCTATCGATGCAGACGAGCCAGTGTCGGCAAACCAGCCCTGATCACGTTCAAATTACAGATTTCAAGTGAGAAAAGCAACTTACTGACGGTCGAACGGGAAAAAGCAACGGGTAAGCCGGTCTGGGTCTTCCTCGGGCGGTTCGAGTGGCGGCTCGTTCGCGATGCATTTCTCCTCAGCAATCGGACAGCGAGAAGCGAACCGGCACCCCGCAGGTGGGTCCGTGGGGTCGGGTATTTTCGTTTCGTCGAGTAATACCGGGTCCCAGGATTCGTCCGGGTCGGGCTCAGGAATCGCAGACAGGAGCGCCCGCGTATACGGATGAGACGGGTTTGTAAACAACGATCGAGTCTCGGCGACCTCTATAAGTTGCCCGAGATACATCACCCCAACCCGATCACAAACGTTGTTGACGACGTTTAAATCGTGGGCGATAAATAGAATCGAAACGCCGTGCTCTCTGTTGAGGTCCTTTAACAGGTTCAAAATACGCGATTGTTCCGACATATCGAGGCTCGAGACAGGTTCGTCGGCGACGAGAAGATCAGGTTCGAGTGCAAGTGCTCGAGCAACGGCGATTCGCTGTTGCTGTCCGCCGCTGAACTGGTGTGGGTACTTATCACCATCTGCGCCATCTAATCCAACGCTCGCGAGTAACTCGAGTGTTTTCGCTTCTCGAGACTCTTCGGTGCCGATACCGTTGACGAGGAGTGGTTCCTCGACGATATCACGAACCGTCATCCGAGGGTTCAGTGAGTCATACGGATCCTGAAACACTGCCTGGATGTTTCGTCTAACCTCACCGGTGGGATCTCCAGCGATTCGGTTACCCCGAAAGGAGACCGACCCGTCATCGGGCGTCAACAACCCCAGCACCGTTCGTGCGAGTGTCGATTTTCCACAGCCGGATTCTCCAACGAGACCGAATATCTCCCCCTCCTCGATCGTGAGTGAGACGCCGTCGACGGCGTGAACCTGATCCGGTTGAAAGAGCAGTTCGTCTAGCAATCCGTCACCCTCAGAGAAGTGCTTCTTGAGGTCAGTCAGTTCCAGTATTTCACTCATGTGTGTTCGTGGTCTCACTCGTCGCTGGCGATTGATCGGTCTCTCGAGAAACCGATTCGAAGTACTGTTCGTCTGTCGTAACCGGATGGAAGCAGGCGTACTCGTGTCCGTTCTGTCCCTGCATCGGTGGCTCTTGCTCACACTGGTTGGTCGCCTTCGGACAGCGATCCTTGAAGATACATCCCGACGGAATCGTCTGCAAATTCGGTACCGTTCCTTCGATTGAGTGTAGTTCTTCCTCGTCCCCAGTCTGTGGGAGTGACTTCAAAAGCTCGTTCGTATACGGGTGTTTCGTGTCCTTAAACGTCTCTCTGGTCGGCCCGGATTCCATGACCTCGCCTGCGTACATGATAGCAGTGCGATCTGCTAACTGCGCGATCACGCCGAGGTCGTGTGAGATGATGAGAATGGACATGCCAGTTTCGTCCCGAAGACGGTCTAACAGCTTCAAAATGTTCGCTTGAGTCGTGACGTCGAGTGCCGTCGTTGGCTCGTCGACGATGAGCAGTTTTGGGCGAGCGGCGATTGCAATCGCGATCATCACCCGCTGGCGCATGCCGCCACTGAACTCGTGGGGATAGTTGTCGAGGCGGGATTCGGGTTTCGGAATTCCGACCTGTGCTAATATGTCCACCACCTCCGAACGAGACGCCGTCTGTGCGCGCCGGGAGAGTATCTTCGATAAGAGGCGACCGAGCGGATAGTTCGTCCACGACCCCGAAGGAGTGACTGCCTCTTCGACCTGTGACCCCACCGTCAAAACCGGGTTGAGGCTACTCAGTGGGTCCTGAAAGACCATCGATATTTCGTTGCCTCGAAGGCGGCGAAATTCGGCCGCACTCAGCTCAGTCAGATCACGATCACCGTAGCGAATTTCACCACGTTCGATTGTCGCCTCCTTATCGAGCAACCCGAGTATTGCTCGAGCAGTGACTGTTTTACCGCTTCCGGACTCGCCAACGATACCGAATATTTCTCCTTCTTTCACGTCGAAACTGATGCCTCTGAGTGCGCGCACTGTCGATTGACCAGTCTCGAACGACACATTCAACCCCTCAACGTCCAGAACCGTTTCGTTCGCGTTAGCCATTTATGATCGTCTCGTCGTTTCGTTCATCGAATTGCTTCCACGTTTCTTCTCTGTCAGTATAGCTGTTCGGGCATCGAACACCAGTCATACGAGAGCCAATCATGGTAAAATCACGTGTTCGTTCGGACGTCGAGTGCGTCTCGGAGCCAGTCGCCGACTAGATTGATAGAGATCACCGTAATGAAAATCGCGATACCGGGGAACGTCCCGAGCCACCACGCCGTCTGGAGGTGGTCGCGACCCACGGCTAAGCTCCAGCCCCAACTGAGTTCCGTCGCATCCAGACCGAGGAACGCGAGTGCGGCCTGCCAGAGAATAATAATCGCGATGTAAAGGGTCGTGAGCACTAACCCCGTCGCCATGACGTTGGGAAAGAGATGTCTCGCAATAATACGGCGATCACTGCATCCGATGACCTTCGCCGCCTCGATGTAACCCCGCTCACGCTCACTCAGCACGTCGCTTCGCACTGCTCTTGCCAACCAGGCCCACGAGACAAAGACAAACACGAAGACGACGTTCATCGGACTCGGACTGAAAATTCCGACGATAGCCACTGCGAGAACCATCGCAGGGACCGAGAGGAAGATGTCGGCGACCCGCATAACCGCTTCGTCGACCCTCCCGCCGTAGTATCCGCCGATAAGGGCAAGTGGGACCCCAACACCAGCAGCCAGGAAGGCACCGACGAAGCCAACGAGCAACGAGACTCGTGAACCATAGATCAATCGGCTCAGGATATCCTGACCGAGGTTATTCGTTCCCAGTGGATGTTCCCACGTCCCACCAAAGCCGACAGGAGGCTGGAATCGCATCACCAGATCCTGACTGTGCGGGTCGTGGGGCGCAATGAAGTCTGCGAAGATGGCCGCAAAGACGATCAATCCGAACATCACGACTCCCACCTGGGCTTTCCTGCTTCCTTTGAATGACCGAATAAGTGTGCTCATGATTGGATCAATAACTAATTCGTGGGTCGAGGATGGTGTACACCATATCGACTACGGTGTTGACGATGATGTAAAAGAACGCAACGAAGAGGATAATCCCCTGCACAACAGGATAGTCTCGTCGCAAGACCGAATCGATGACCAGACGACCGATTCCGGGCCAGGAAAAGACAGTCTCGATGACAATCGATCCGCCGAGTAACGCGGCAAAATAGAGCCCGAATATCGTAATCGTCGGTAAGACCGCGTTGCGAACCGTGTGGCGCATGATAACTGTCGATTCAGGAAGTCCCTTCACGCGAGCGGTGTCGATGTACTCCTCACCGAGTTCCTCGAGCATACTCGAGCGCATCGTTCTCGTGAGTACCGCCGTCATGTAGGTGCCGAGAGCGATAGCCGGGAGGATAATGTGTGAAAGGAAATTGACCAGCGGATAGATCGTTCCGGAAAGCAGCAAGTACTGAATTGCTTCGAGAGAGCTGTAGTCCGGGTAACCGTGAACCGGGAATATTCCAAACCAGACCGAAAAGACCAGGATCAACAAAATCCCGAACCAGAAATTCGGCATACTGACACCGAACAATGCGATGAACGTCGCAATATAGTCTGGCGCTTCATCCCGACGAGTAGCTGAGATGACACCCGCGGGAATACTGATCGCAATCGCGATGAGGACGGCGATAGCCGCCAGTTCAAACGTTGCGGCAAATCGCTCGATGATGAGCGAGAGTACCGTCTGGTTGTGATAGACCGACCAGCCAATCGTCCCCGAGAAAATATCAGAGAGGAACAACCCGTACTGTTGTATCAGTGGCTCACCGATTCCGAGCGATTCACGGAACGCTTCGCGCTGCTCTTCGTTCGCCTGTGGCGGGAGCATCGTGTAGGCCGGATCACCCGGCGTCAACCGAACGATTGCGAACGCCAACACGGTTACCCCCCACAGAACGAATATCGAGGTGAGCAGACGTTTGATAAGATACGCCTTCATGCTGGCCTATTCGACGAAGTCCAGGTAAATCAGGTTTGTGGCGTTGGCTTCGAACTGATCGAGTTCTGGAATCTTCCCGTGTAAGTCGACGTAGGTGAACAGGAAGAGACACTCAGCATCCTCGTGGGTCACTTCACCGAGGTCCTGATAGATTCCTTCTAACTCATCGAGGTCAGCAGTTTCGAACGTTTCCTCGATAAGCGAATCGACCTCATCATTGTTAACGTAAGACCACTCTCCATCAGAATAGAAATTATCCTGATACGTCCCCGCACCATGGAACAGACTCCAGTTACCCCAGTCGAAGTAGTCCATCCCCTCCATCTCTCCCTCGACGTAGTCGGTCGTCAACGTTCCTTCGTCCCCGACTTCGACACTCGCGTCAATCCCAACTTCGGAGAGGTAGCCGGAGACTGCCTGTGCCACTGATTCGAAGGCAGTGTCGACAGTGAACGTCGTTTCGAATCCATCCCCGTAGCCGGCTTCCTCGAGAAGACGCTCTGCCTCATCGGGATCGTATGGGTACGGATCGATATCCGGATTATATCCGAAGAAATAGTCGGGGATCGGCTGACTCAACGGTTCACCGTACCCTTCTCTGACTTCCTGGATAATCGTCTCGACGTCGACGGCATAGTTTGCAGCCTGGCGCACTTCCTTCTCTGCGAATGGGGTACCGTCCTGATTGAAAACGACCCAGGAGACTCGCACGGATGGTTCTTCTGTGATCTCCAGATCCGGATCCTCCTCGACTTCGACGGCATAGGAACTCGGGAGGTCACTCGCGATATCGAGATCACCCGTCTGTAACGCGTTCATACGGGTCGAATCTTCTGAGATGAACTCCCACGTGATCGTTTCGATTCGTGGGGTCCCTCGCCACCAGTCGTCGTTGCGCTCGAGTGTAATGCTGCTTCCGCGGTCCCACTCTTGCAGTTGGAACGGTCCGGTCCCATAGACCCCTTCATCATCGATTTGATCATCGTCTTTCTCCTCGAAGTCATCGGGATGAACCAGCAGAGTATAGGTTGTAAGCCGTTCTAAGAACGTCGCCGAAATATCGAGCTGTGGCACGTGGAACTCGAGTTCGTGATCGTCGACGGCGTCGACCTCGGTCTCTAATCCAACCTGCTCTGCGAGACCCGGACTATAGCTCTCATCTTGCATCAAGTCGAACGAACGGCTCACGTGGTCAGCAGTCAATGCGTCCCCATTGTGGAACTCGACGTCGTCTCGAAGCGTAAACTGCCACGTTTCGTCGTCGACCTGTTCCCAGTCCTCAGCCAATCCCGGAACAGGTTCGTAATCGTTGTCCGGGTCTCGGCGCACGAGGTGATCGTAGAGGTGTAGGTGAACGTTCAGGTGGGTTCGAGTCAGGCCAGGATAATACGGATTCAACGTCGCAGGCTCTTCGACCTGTGCCACAACGACGTGATCGTACGCATCAGCTGCCTCACCGTTACCGTCGTCGGCGTCGTCAGCATCGTCGTCCTCACCGGGATCTTGCATACACCCTGCCACCCCTGCCAGACTTCCTGCGCCAGCGAGTTTTGCGAACTGCCGACGATTCAGTCTCAGTATATTGTCGTCCATGTAAGTCACTAACACTCAACCAAGTATATATACTTTTCTAAACCTCTTCAACATATAAAGAGTCTTGAATTTTTACGGAGAGAAAAACCCACCCGTATACACTTGAATGTCTTTCCAGAAACTGAACCGACATCGGTTGGGAAATCATACCGTGCTCAAAACGCAATCTGCGTGTGTACGCCCGCCAGTTAGGGGTTGTTGTGCTCACGTCCCATCGACGCATCATCGCGAAGGGACTGTGCACACAGTGTTGACGAAATTACTTCAGTCCCACACACGCTCGTATACGCGCAGTAGATTTTCGCCCATAATCCCGCGAATCTCATCAGCGCCGAACCCGCGCTCGAGCAACGCGTCCGTTAGATTCGGAACCTGCGCAGCAGATTCCAACCCCTCTGGGTACGAAGTGGGTTCGTCAGGGTACGCAGGATCATCGAGTAACACCTCGAGGTCTTCGTACGGTCTGTTGTCGATGAAATCCAACCCGAGCGTGACGTTTTCGATTCCAACGAGGTCATCGAGGTACTCGACGTGGTCCACGAGATCATCGAGGGTCGGATCATCGGCGACGAAGGCGGGATAGGCATTAAGACCGACGGTACCCCCCGTGTCGACCGCCGACTCGATGAGGTGGTCAGGAATGTTCCGTGGATGATCGTGAACGGCCTGTGGATTTGCATGAGAGAACACTGTGGGCCTGCTTGCCGCCTCGAGTGCGTCTGCTGCGGTCTGATGACCAGCATGTGACAGATCCAACAACAGGTTGTTGCGTTCTATTGCATCGATCACCTCGAGTCCATAGTTGCTAATTCCACCGTCGACACGTTCAGTGCATCCGTTGCCACTCAGATTTCGTGAATTGTACGTGAGCTGAATAACACGAACCCCGAGTTGCTTGAATATCCCGACGTTTCGCGGATCATCTTCCAGTGGCGCGCTGTCCTGAAAGCCAAAGAGTATCTGTAAATCTTCACCGTCTTTAAGATCCGTTACCGAACGTGCCTGTGACACGCCGTCCCAGGAGTCGATGCGCCCCTGTAGGTCTTTGATACTCTCGAGTGCCTCGTCGAACCCATCACCGGTTCCGGCGACTGTTTTTTGAATAGCGTCGATTCCCGCGCCAGGGAGCGTCTCGGTAACGTACTCGTCGGTCAACGCTGACGCCGCCAGTCCATCCATCACGAACAAGTCGTCGTGTGTAACCGTCTCACTTTGAGACATAGATACCGAATTGTGGACGACTTTATTATAACTATCGCCAATGCGGGCGTGAGCAACCCTTCTTTCCACCAGGTGAGTGCGTGCTCTCTTTGAGAGCTAAGAACTCGTAACGACGGTTGTGACAATTTGCCACCGGAAGAGTGTTATTCGAAATCGTTCATTCAGACCTCAACCTTTTTTATCACTGGCCTTCGATACGCATGACAGACACCATGCGAGCCACCCGTGTATTCGATACTATAGACACCCATACCGCTGGTGAACCGACGCGGTTGATCACGAGCGGCCTCCCCTGTGGAACGCTCTCGGGGAGCGTCGTCGAACAGCGAGACCAGTTCGCCACAGAGTACGATGACGTTCGAAGCCTCTTGTTAGAGGAACCTCGTGGTCATCAGAATATGTTCGGCGCAGTTCTCGTCGAACCGAGCAGCCACGATGCGGACCTCGGACTCTTTTTCATGGATAGCAAAGGCTACCTGGATATGTGTGGCCACGGAACGATAGGGGCCATCACCGCACTGATCGAAACGGGGAAACTCGAGTACGAATCAGAATCAGCGTCACTTCTCGTCGAGACCCCTGCTGGACTGGTGTCGACGAAACCAATTATCGACGAGCGGAGCGTTGAAAAAGTTATTATCAGAGATATCGAGGCGTTTTATTACGACGCCACCGAGATCACAATCGAGCAAATCGGAACCGTTCCGGTCGATATCGTCTATGCAGGAAACTTTTTCGCGATGGTAAACGCAGACGATATCGGAATCGATGTCAGCGAAGAAAACGCCGAGAAGTTCGTCAGCCTTGGACTCGAGATCAGACGCGCGGTAAACGAGACCGTTTCCATCCACAATCCGCTGACAGACCGCCCTGGACGCGTTAACCTCACCGAATTCTACGAAGAAGATGGTGAAGTAAATAAAAACACAACAGTGTTTGGAACCGGGCAAATAGATCGATCACCCTGTGGGACCGGCACGTGTGCCAAGATGGCGTTACTCAGAGAGAAGGGTGAACTCGACGTCGACGAACCGTTTATCCACGAGAGTATTATCGGGACGCGTTTTGAAGGAACCATCGTGGAATCTCAGACGAGACACGGTGACGTGATCAACAATGCCCAGCTTGCGGGCAGTGCGTACATTACGGCGAAAAATACGTTCTTCGTCGACCCAGATGATCCGATTCGAGGATTTACACTGGGCGAACCCCGCGGAGAATAGGGGGAAAGCTGGAAACTAAAGAGGCCCGTTCTCCACTATCCTAACCCTGTTCAGTGTCTCACACACGACCGGATGGTTCACGTCGTGTTCGATGGGGACACCGTCACTGAGCAGTGTGGTCATCGACCGAGGATAGCCCGAACTGCGAACAGTGCGTTTTCCTTTCTCTCCATAGCTCGCCGATAGAAGTACGAGAGCCACTTATCACCGTAGGGCACGTACTGGAACATATCATACTCGTTGGCAAGTTCGAACTGAGCGTCCTCACGAACGCCCATCAGCATCTGAACCTCGAAGTCAGTTCCGTGGGTCCGATGAAGATCAGTCGCTAGGTCGATCATTTCCGGATCGTGGCTTCCGATTGCAATTCCACTTTCGAACGATTCGAACATAACCGACATCAGGTCGCGGTATTCTTCGTTAACGCGCGCCTTGTCTCGATATGCAACCGTGGCTGGTTCATCGTATGCACCCTTCACGAGACGAACTTT
>LFCJ01002222.1_pt1 | contig 13929 bp, 18 predicted proteins | sample 643141 | NCBI WGS metagenome assembly LFCJ01 (sample SAMN03766243, study PRJNA286221) | soda lake metagenome | biome: soda lake; feature: Kulunda steppe; material: water; isolation source: sample B1-Br-g2 brine of Lake Bitter-1 | place: Russia: Kulunda steppe | collected 2010-07 | reverse complement strand
TCTCTCTCTCTCTCTCTCTCTCTCTCTCTCTCTCTCTCTCTCTCTCTCTCTCTCTCTCTCTCTCTCTCTCTCTCTCTCTCTCTCTCTCTCTCTCTCCCCCTCCCTCCCTCCCTGCTGCTCTCTTTGTATGCCTTGTGAAGAGCAAAGGAAAGGGCTCCTCAGGTGGCAGCAGTGCACGTTTATGCCCCATGTGCCTCTTGCCCCCTGCCACTTTTCACAGGTATGTTGTGGCCATGGGCTTCTCTGGCGATGGCAAGCGCCTGGTGGTAGTCACAGGGGACAACAAGCACACCGTACACATTTACCACTGGCGCTCCAAGCACCTCATCTACAGCAATGTCGGCCACAATGGCCAACCGCCCCAGGTAAACTGCAGCACAGCTTTCAGCATGACAAGCCTGCACAGCAGCTCCAATTTAGTTTCCGATATAGTAGATAGCGTTGTTTGACGAAAGCAAACCTTTCCTGGTGTAAAGGAGCAGAATGATCGGACCTGAATGCAAATGAGCTGGCTTTGCAAAATGGTGCTCTTCTCTTGTAGAGGCGCCCATTGTATCATGCACACTATTAGATATCGCTTTTCACCTTGTGTACTGCACAAATGAGCTTTTTCCTGCCTGATGTGCATTCCACAGCCTGGCTTGTTGTGTAACATCTACAGATGACCCATTCAAACTTTCCCAACAAGTCTCTTAGTGCTCTAAACCACAAACATTAAAAACAGTTTGCATTGCTAACTTTGCAGCCTGCCGCTCCTTTGATCCATTGCTTGCCTTAACAGCACCCAACCGCCTGCCTTCCCAACTGTCTGTGGCCTGTTTTTACGACAGGTGTACGGTGTGGTATGGAACAGTTTTCAGCGCTGCCACAACAAGGATGGAGACCTGGTCATCCGCCCTGGCATGTTTGTCACCTATGGCCTGAAACACATCAAAATATGGACGCTGGACCTGGACTCTGTGAGTCTTGCTGCCTTGCTTGAGGTTTGGATGCTGGACTGGACTGGAACCATTCAAAAATCATCTGGAGGCCCACACACAACGAGATGCTTGTGTTTGCTTGACATACCTGGTGACATTGCGGGGGTCTGCACTTTGAGTGTGCGTCTGTGTGTGCATACATGTCTTTTTTGTGTATTTTCCGGAGACCATCCATGAGTTGGAACATGCCTGAGATGATTGAGTGCCATGGCAGCATATGTGTAGGATATGCAACATTGAGTGCCTTTCCTGTCATGCTTGCTCCAGGAAACAATTTTTCCTTCTGACACAGCATGTGCGCCTCCTGTCTTGCAGCGAGGAAAAGAGATCTATGCCACCAAAATGGGCCGCTTTGGGAGTGCCCAGGTGTGTGCAATTGTGGGTGTGGATGTTTGTGCTGCTGCAGGATGTACACAACTTTTTGTCAGTGTGTTTGAGGTGCTTCTTTAATCAAATGGTGTTATCAGTGTATCTTACTGCTGGATTTTTGCATGGTTTGCCTATGCCTGCTGCTGTTTCCAAAGAGGCCACTCCATTCTATTCCTTTTAAGTTGACCATGTCAAATTGAAGTGCTGTAATTGCGAATGAGACCACTGCACTGTTAGGCCTGCAACCTCTGAGAAGCCTCTGCTGCCGCAATATGTGCCCTCTATAGGTCGGTGATGTGCTATCTGCATGCTTTGTGGGCGTGGAGACGCTCGTCACGGGCACACGTTCTGGAGACTTGCTGGTGTGGGACATGGGGGGCAGGCGCGCCGGCTCCTTTGGATCTGTACTCCATGTGAGTAAGGTGCTTACCTAAGTGCCCAGGAGCCCAAGTTTCCCTGCAAAGCATGGCACAGGGCCCTGGTGTATGGAGCTCTTGCCTGTTTAAGGCCCATCTGCCCACAGTCACACCTGTAGTGCGCCCTTGCTGTTTGTGTTAAAGGACCAACGGTTGGTGGTGCTGAAAAGCACTGCTGATAGTACTCAAATATAATGTTATGGAGCGTTGAAGGATTTGGGATAGGTCCTGTAATAACAACAGACAGGAAGTCTGTCGTTTTAGTTCAAAGCCTTCTCTGTGAGGGCATATGGTTATACTCCCACCCTGCAGGCTGCTTCTCCGCCAATCTTGTATATCAAGTTTTTCCTGCTGCCCTGGCCACCATCCTGCAATACCCGTGTTGTATGGATGCGCGGCGGTCTCAAAAAGCTCTCATCATCATGGAGAAGGATTGGCCTGGGCCTTCGTGCACGGCAGTTTCTACTGCATTATTATCTTCCAGATCAAAGTTTCCTTGGTTGGACACTTTTGCTGCAGGTCGTGCAAGCTCATGGCCCTGGGCCCAAGGCACCCTCAATCCATGACGGTCAGCATGTTTTACAGGTGAGTTGACTTGGATTGATTTGTGTTTTAGGGCTTTGATGATACTATGGCAGTCTCATCAGACTGGTGGTTGGAAATAAAATTGCCCATAAAGCCCAGGCAATCACATGTCTCAAATTGGAACGCTGTCTCAAAACCTTACTTAATGGATTGTAGAGGCCAGCCCTGCTCCTTTGCCAGGTACTGTTTGCGAGGCGCTGTTGCAGGTTCTTGTTAACGTTTTTACGGTTGGACAGTGCTGAAACATAATCTTTGAAGTTAGTGTAGGCCAGGCAGCATTTTCCCCAGGACAACTTGAATTGAGACAGTGCTTGACTTATTTGGCTTATAGACCAGACACCATGGAGTGACCTGGCACCATAGACCTGGCACCATGGAGTGACCTGGCACCATAGCTTGTGTATACGGCCTCTCACCTACATGTCTTAATTCTTGCATTATACGCATTTGATCTTTGTAGGGGGTGAGGGCGCTCTGCCTACGTGCCAAAGGCTCCGAGCTTGTCAGCGGCGGATCAGATGGCACACTCATTGTGTGGGACATCACAAACGGCAACCTGGGCAGGGTGCTGAAGACCATACCGGTGGGGTACAGTCAATCGTGTATCTGCGGGATCTGATGCCTGCTCCTTTGGACCACCACCCTCTGTGGCACTCCAGCAGTGTCGCTCCTTTATTTTCTCCCCTCCTCTTCTCTGAAAGCTTGCCAGATCTTGGACTCCCACCCCACGTTTATGCTGCAGTTCTGCGAGCTCTCCGAGTCTGTGCCGTGCTCCTTCCGCTCCCTGGACGCCCAAAACGATGGCTACACGCTGGTGGTGGGCACCAACCGGTGTGAGATCTGGGCTGTGTCTAATGACACCCCAGAGTCCCTGGTGCAGGTGAGCTAGGCTTAGCAGCTGCCCCGTGTTGGTGCAGCAATTAAGGGCTACCGTGCACGCTATCTGTCCATAAGGGGCCTCTGTGTTTCCTGGGTTGGACTCTTGGCTCTGCTCCTTCCACAAGCTCATTCTACAAGCTTTATCGCACCTCCCAGCCTCTAACACGGAGCTGTGGCTGGCAAACTCATGTCACCGCTGTGCTGTGCTGTGGGCATAAATACTGGATCCATAATTTGTGCTGCAAATGCGCTTTGTTTTGTAGTGCTGGAGCTCATAGCTGATTGCCTCAGTTGTGCTCTGCTAGGTCCCTATTGGCATGCCTTGCCGATGTGTGATTCCCTGCGGGGTTACCGGTCACGGCTAATCTGTGCTTCCACTCCATTGTCATGCAGGGCCACACCAATGATGTGTACGCGTGCGCTTGGCACCCCAAGAAGCCCTACAAGTTTGCCACCTCCTGCGACTCCTCCAACGTGTTTCTGTGGAACGCCCGGCGCCGGCAGCTTATTGTAAGCGTGCCTCTGTGCTGCTGTCATGTGTTTGCTGGTTGGTCCAAGTCCGGCATGGGCTTTCATTCTGCTTGCGCTTGATGAGCGTGAGGGACGCCCGCATGCGCCTGTCCATTGAGCTGTTGCTGCTCCAAGTCACACCTGAGAGGGGAGCCAACCGTGACCCTGTGCCACCCCTGAGGCTTGCACCTCTGACGCCTCAGGCCCCTGGCGCAGGCACCAAGTGAAACCCTCACACCCTTGCCTGGCACCAAGTGAAACCCTCACACCCTTGCCTGGCACCAAGTGAAACCCTCATACCCTTGCTCATACCCTTGCCTTGGCGCAGGCACCAAGTGAAACCCTCACACCCTTGCCTGGTTTGTCTCGGTCACATGCAGGCCTGTGGACGACATTGGCCCATTCTGTCCTTTCTTACCAATACATGCTTTCAGCCCTTGGCACTGAATGGCAAGCGCATGCTCTCCCGCGTAGCGCTCGCTCCATGCTTTCCCGCATGGCGCTGCATGCTCTCCCACTTGGCGCTGCATGATCTGAGCGCTTGGCACCTGTGCTTGCTGCCCTGCTTGGCCTGCAGGCCAAGGTCAACATCGGGCTGCCGGCGCGCAGTGTGGCCTTCTCACCCAATGGGGCCCACCTTGCTGTTGGGACTGTCACTGGAGCCATTCGGGTGGTGCAGGTGCGAAGCCTGCAGCGCCCCAGCTAAGGCAACTGCCGTGGGATGAGTGGGCTGGAGGCGCAAGTTGCTCTCGAGGAGCCAGCTTCCTCCCTTATTTCCTGCCTGTGTGCTTTCTTGGATTTCCAAGCTGCCTGCCGCTCCTCATACCCAGCACGACTCAGGATTTGTTGATCACCAAAGTGAAGCTTAATGTGCGTCAGAATCTTGGTGTGTTGACAGCTTATCTCTGACCTATCTTGCCGTGTTGATCTTCACCCCGAACTTTTCAGGTGGAGGACATGTCCCAGAGGGTGGCTGAGATGCACTTCTCTGCCCAAGGCATCAAGGAGCTGAAGTACTCGCCAGATGGCACCAAGCTTGCAGCAGGCAGCCATGACTGTGACATCGACATCTTTGATGTCATGCGTGGGTGCGTGCGCATGCACGGCCCTCTGTGCCATGAGAGTGCCTCTGGGGCATCTTTGGTGCGTCTGTGGCGTGCACCCCATGTGGGTGCAGGTGGACATGGCTCCTTTTAGTCTTCCATGCGTTGATGCACCCATTTACGCCTGATGCTTGGAAACCCCAACACCTTCTCGAGGCAAGCTTCCTCACAAGGAAGGTTGCCCTGCTGCATTTTCAGGTACGCCCGCCTGGTTCGCTGCACCGGCCATTCCTCCTACATTAACCACATTGATTGGTCAGTTGACAGCCGCATCATCCAGTGCACCAGCGGCTCCTATGAGCTGCTATACTTTGACGCCACAAATGGCAAACAGGTGCGTGCGTGCACGCTTCAAGGTGCCTCCTGCACGAGTGTGCGTGCATGTGCGCATTCGTGCATCTTGATGCCTTGTTGGGGGTGTGGATGTTTCGATTGGCAAGCACTGATGCCTTGTGGGACAGTGCTCATGCGATTTGAGCCTGCTAGAACTGGACACTTGGGAAGTTGGTAGGCTGATCCAGCATGGATATGTGCTCAGGCTCACATACTTTTCAACCAACTGCTATTTGCAACTGCAGGTGCCTTGCATTGCTTGCCTCATTCCCAGATGGTGTGCAATTTTCCTTATAAGACTGCATTCCCAGATGGTGAACGGTTTTCCTTTTTAAGACTGCAGCTGTCAGTGCATGCCGCGAGTTGTAAGAGATGTAAGCTTCATCATTTCCTCCGCGAGCATTAAGAACATCCATGCCAGCCTTGCAATGACACAGCTGAGCCTCCAATCTTGTGTGCTGCAGATACCGACCTTGTGGGCTGCTCTGCCAGTGGCAGCGCCTGCCTGGGGTGCTGAGGGTGTGGCCTGCCCACATGCAGGCACTGCTTGCCTGGCACCGTGTTGCATTCCATTGCATGCACAGGAACAGGGAGCTTGCCACGGCACACACCTTGTGGGCTGCTCTGCCTGCGCACAGACTTGTGCTTTGCGCCCCACCGCTGTGCTGGTGCTGCCACGCAGGTGCGCCAAAACCAGCGTGACACCATATGGCACACATGGACGGTGACCCTGGGGTTCCCTGTAATGGGCATTTGGCAGCCCGGCAACGACGGCACAGACATCAACTCGGCCTGCAGGTGCGACACTGCGCGATCCTCAGCTGCTTGTGCTTTTGACCCTGTGATGGGCATTTGGCAGCCCGGCAACAACGGCACAGGCTCTTCCACGCAGCCTGCAGGTGCGGCGCTGCATGACTCCTGGTGGCTCATGCACCCAGGCACACATTGCCCACAGGGCGGCACCTTCCTTAAGGTGTGGCAGGCGCGAGCTGCTGCAGCGTTTGCAGGGCTCTCCCCAAGGCTGCTGCGTGCCACGTCACTCAGCTGACCTTCCTCCTGCCGCTGCTGCCGGGTGTGGTGCGTGCAGGACGTACCGCAACCCAGCATGGCAGGCACTGGACCCTCTGGCAGGCAGCTTGGAGGAGTATGTGGTGACAGCAGGGGACGATGGCCACATCCGCCTCTTCAACTACCCTTGTGTGGTGGAGAGTGCCCCAAATCGGTGAGGTAGCCCGTGCTCCTGCATTGCTGTGCCTGTGCCAACTGGTGTGGTAGCCTGTGCTGACCGGTGTGGTAGCCGGTGCTCCTGCAGTGCTGGTGCATGTATCTCCTGACTTGCATGCCTCCTGAGGGCTGTCTTCAATGCGCCCTGCAACCTACCTCCAGCGCACCTCCTTGCCTGCTTGCAGCGATTTTTAGGTGTGATAGCGTGCCTGTGATTTACAAAGTATATGTCGCAGCTGCAGCAGTGCGTGATTTCTTCCAGAACGAGGTGGGCGGGCTCGTTAAGAGGGGAACAAGGTCATGCAATATCTTTAGCAGCTTGGCAACCATTAAATGCATGCCTTGCATGCCCTGCATGCATCAATTGCAAACGCATTGCGACATGAGTGTGGTTGTGCATGCTGGTGTTGGGCTCAAATTAGTGTGCTGCATCAAGAAACGCTGGAGGAGAGACTTCAATTAGGTAGGATTCTTGAGATAGAGAGTCATGCCATGAAGTTCAGGGCACTGACTGGCATCCAACAAAGGCATGGTTTGTGCGTGAAAAGGGTATGGTTTGCGCACCGATAAGGGCGTAGCTTGTGCAATGACTTGGTGTTACAGGTACCTATCCGTACGCCCCTCCGCAGTCATGGCCTGGTGGGAAGCCTGTACATGCTGCCCTTGCTGGGCATGTTGCTCTGGCTTGCAGGGAGTGCATTGCGTCTGTTGCTCTCTTGCCTCTATTGCTGCCATGCTTGCCGCTGCCTTGCCTCTGTTGCTGCCATGCTTGCTGCTGTCTTGCCTAGCCTGTCCATGTCGCCCTTGTTGGCCCGTTGCATTGGCTCACAGGGAGTACATCGCGCACTGTAGCCATGTTATGGACGTGCGTGTTGCGCCGACAAACCGATGGATTGTGTCAGTGGGGGGCAGAGATCGCGCTGCGGTATGTGCTTGCCAACTTGTGTGGCTGCGCTTACGGGCTTGCAAGTGATGCATCCCCTATGCTCTGTTGCTTGCGTCAGATGCAAAAATATACCCCAAAAATGCTTTGTCTGGTTATGAGTGACTGCTTGTTCTTTGTTGCTGACGTGCAGAGGCTAGGGGCATTGCCACAGTAGTCCTGGCCTATTCACAAATCCTGACTGACCAATTCTATTTTCTGATGATGGGTTTAGGAGCTCTCTTTTGCATTGTTGCAGATAACACTTGTATGATGGGAGCGCATGGTCAGGCCAAGGTTCTATGCCCTGCCGCAGATGCTGTGTCTTGATCTCGTGCCTGACTGCAGATGCAGTGGCGCATCCTACCCGAGGCAAAAGATGATGTCATTGAGATAAAGCCCCAGGTGCATGTGCAAGTTTGTGGTCAAAGGTTGTAAGAAAGATCATATAAGTTATAACAAGGCTTGGGTCTGCAGATGCTGAAGCGTTCCAATTGTCACGCATCTCCCTTTGCACTTATTGAATCTAGAAGTTGGGCCTGCACCCCTAACAGTACAAGTCGCACACAAGCATGGCAGCAGGCTTTCAAATTCTGGCTGTTCCATGCTCCTGGGGTCTGAGCCCCTTGGCTTGTATTGCTGGCTTCTTTAGGTGCCTTAAAAGTTTTTACTTACAAGCTTTACCCTGGGGCTGCGTGCCAGGCTGGGCCGGACTGCCTGAAGCGGTGCCAAGCAGACCCCACATCACAGGCATCACATCGCATTTTACCCTTTGGGACCTTTTGAAATGCATATGCAGGTGGAGCAGTACAGGGTGTTCACAGCAGCCAAGCGCAAGGGTGTGGTGGCGGATCCGCTGGCGCTTATGCCCGACCCTGCCGCTGCGGTGGGTTATGCTGCATCAGCTACACCAGCTGCTACCTGCCAAGATATGAAGCAGCATCCTCCTACCCACCCCCTGTTTAAAAAGATGGTTGCAGACGCTGTGCTTCATTGAGCGTGTGTTGCCTGTGGCATGCCTGTTCTAACAGTCCATTGTGTGTGTTTGTTGCCTGTGGCATGTCTGTCCTTACAATGATGTGTGTGTTGCCTGCGGCACGCCTGTCCTAACGGTCAGTCATGTGTGTTGCCTGTGGCATGCCTGTCCTAACAATCAGTCATGTGTGTGTCGCCTGTGGCACGCTTGTCCTCACAGTCAGTCATGTGTGTGATATCAGCAATGCTGTTGCTTGCTCACAGGCCTGCTTCACACACATGCCCCCTTTGTAATCAGTTGCGGCCTTTCCTAGCTGCCCATTGATCCGTGCTGTCCGCTTGTGGCTGCAGGCAGCTGCCGCCTCAGCCCAGATTGTGGCTGACGCAGAAGCTGCTGCTGCAAATGGGCTCAAGGCCAAGGAGGCTGAGGACGAGCTTAGGCGGCAGAGCTTGAAGAAGTATGAGGTCACCACTGTCACGTCCAACATCAAGTGGGTGCATGTGGCACATTTTGCGGCATTCGTGCGAATGGCTTGCCTGCGTCCTGGTAGTTGGTGCACTGCATGCAATTCACTTCAAAAGCAGTGATGTTTGAGTGGAAAGTTTCTTGACCATGCTTTTAGTAGCTGGGCATGGCGGACGGCATTGCATGTCGGTTTTCAGTCCAAGCTGTTCAAGCTGCTAACATAGCAACTCTGCCTCTCTTTCTACCCATGAGTTCAAGTTACCCGAGTGCCTGCGGTAATTTTTGATTGCGTTGTGTGTAGTGTTTCCAAATATGCACGAACGTCGTATGTGCAATCCTCCTGAACCCTGCGTCATCCAAGTTCATCAAAAAGCTTGCCAAGCTGAGCAAGTTTCCAATCTTACAGGCTTTTGACAAGGGCTCTAGGCAAAACTGCATGAGGCTGCCTGTGCCTGGCGTGGCTTGTTGCACTGGTTGCAGGGGGGCATGCACTGATGCACAGGTATTTGTTGTGCTGACGGGCACCAAAGGCAAGAGCGCTGACATGAAGCTCGAGAACAGCCCTGACAACTTTGAGCGTGGCAAGACAGACACCTTCCTGCTGGACATACAGGTGCGGCTGGAGCCTTGTTGGCCAATGGCCAGCTAGGGGAGCTGTTTGGATGGTCCTCATACTTCTTGCATTATAAGGCCTGTGGCACTGTTTATGTCCACCTGGTCATTGAGCTTCTCTTTTGCATTCCTCTGAGAGCATTGTACACACTTGGTGTGAAGGTTCAAGGTCATGCTGACGGGAAAGGCGTTTTGGACACAGTGCATGGTGCCCAAAACAGCTCCTCCTTTGTGTGACTTGTGCAGTGGCTGGTTTGTTGCTAGGGCTCAGGATGGGAATTAAGTGATGCCTTTCTTAGAGAGCTGTGCACTGCAGCGCCTGGGTAAGTGCCGTGATTGCTGAAGTTTGGGCACAATGCTGCACGTTGTGTTGTGGTGGCTGCCCTGTGCTGCGCAGGACCTGGGCGACGTCCACACGGTTTTGGTGGGCCACAACGGCAAGGGCAGCAAGCCCCGCTGGCACCTGGAAAAGGTGCGTGGTCATGTAGTTGTGAACTCACTGAGCTTGCGCTCCCCCTCCTTCACTGTCCTACCTTTCGGCGGCAATTACCGGGTGGACACCATGCCTGTGCATCATGTGCACCCAATCACAGCCCTTGCAATCAAACCTGCTGACAATGGCTTGCCATTGCTCTCAAAGCTCGGCTCTCCAATTCCAATGCTTACCTTGGCCCCTTTGCCTCCTTTTTCTGTGGTCTCAAGATTGTCTTGGCCATCAAAAGCAAGATAGCAAGCTGTACCTTCTTTTTAAACCCTTATCCATGTGCAGCTGATTGTGCTGAACAAGACCGACCCTGGCTCCAACCCAGCAGTATTCACGTGCGGGCAGTGGATGGGTGCGGATGTGGGAGACGGCCAGCTCAGTCGGATCCTGAAGCAGGGCACCCAAGCTCAGGCCTTGGCAAGCCGCAAGTATAAGGTGCGCCTCATCATCATTATTCCCCTGAGAAAACCGTGCTTCTATGATATGGTGCATCACTAGGGCGGCCTTTTGCTTGTCACTTTGCATGATCTTTGAATGGCTGAACAGGTCTGCCATTCAAAGTCTTAGAAGCAGTCTTGTCCGCCGCGCAAAATACCATTCACTGCTTCTGCCCCACGCCGCTGGCACCTCATCAGGCCCGGTACCTAGATATCCTTGGAGGAAGTCTGCATGGCATGCTGATTATTCACTTGTGGCTGGCACAGCTGGTCAAAGCCGCTCAGCCAACTTCCTTTGCAAAAAATTATTCCTACATATTTATCTTTGCAACAATGCCACAGTGTACCCAGACTGCTTCCGCGATTCACCTGTTTGTTGTATTTGCTGCTTCAGGTGCTTGTGAAGACATCAGACATAAAGGTGCGTCTTTGCTTGCCCCTGAGATAATTTGGAAGAAAACCAAAAAGAAACTCTGGAATCGAAAACACTTCTGACATCAATCCAGGAAAGTGGTCCACCTAGGGCCTAGACACTGATGATTCCTCCACTAGAGAATCAGAAACAGAAGTCATTGGGGATCAGAAGAGTGGCTGGCAGTGTCCCGCTCTTGGCCTCGCTAACAAGAGGTGGTATAAGGTTTCTAGAAAGCACATTTAGAGCTGCAAAGAGCAGGTACTGAGGGGGGTGCAAGCTAAATTGCAAGCCAAACCCTGCAACTGGCCCTGCCCATTTGCTGATCCTTCTTGGTGTGCACCTATCAGGCCGCTTTTGCTTTACCTTTTAAGCCTGCTTTTGTGCGCATTTGATTGCCGCTGCGTATGGCATTTCCTGGTGCTTGCCATTTGTTGTTGTAGTAGAGCATTCATTTCAGATGACTTTGCTTTGAAATTTGGTTTTATAGGGTGCCGGGACTGACGCCAATGTGTACCTGACACTCTTTGGAGAATTCAATGGTCAGATCACAAAGACAAAGCCAATGAAGCTGGAGAATAGGTAAATGCAGCGCAGTGTGTTCCTTCTATTGCTTGTTTGGCAGTTGTGCCCTGCATTTGAGTGTGCAACAATAACCCTGCTGACACATTACTATTTCCTGCCAACACCTTCAGCACCAACAACTTTGAGCGGGGCCAGACTGACATCTTTGAGGTGGAGGGCGCCATTGGGAGTTTGCGCCACATCTACATTGGGCATGATAACACCAACCTTGCAGCAGACTGGCATTTGCAGGTGCGCAACCCGGGAGCCTCTGACATCTGGGTCCAATGGAATGCAACATCTGGCTGCACAAGCACATGGCCGTGCAGGTTTGCGGCCTCTTTGTATGTTGGAGGTGGAGAACAGTACCAGGTTTATTATTGGGTGCTAGGGGTAAGCCTTGCCCAATTTTGTGCTTTACAGGCTGTCATCACCAATTCCTTTGCATGCCCGGGATTGGATCGTGGCACAACAGACAAGCTCCATATGCTTACTGTGTGTGCTCTGCAGGAGGTCATCATCACCTCACCTGGCATGCCTGACAAGCAATTTGTGGCAAACCGGTGGCTGTCCAAGAATGAAGGTGATGGTTCCACCTACTGCAACCTGTACCCAACGGGTGCTGTTGTGACGGAGGGTCCCCACAAGTACAAGATCACGGTGAGCACGAAAAGCTTGTTGCCGCCTCTTATCTACACCCAGAACTGCCCACCTTGCATTTTTCGTGGACTGGACACCTTTTTCCGGTGTGTATGCTTCTATGTGTCGACAGAGCCTCACAGGCTACCCAACACATGATCATATGAGTGCCTGCCATGAACATGTAAGGCTGAGGGTCATAGGCAAGGTGTAGGAATGTATGTGAGCGCCCCATTGTTCAAGCTATGCTGCCTTGCCGCGTTTTGTTAACTGTCCTCGTTCTTGTTGCATGTCCAGGTGTTCACATCTGACATTCGCGGGGCAGGCACAGATGCCCGGGTGTACATCACATTTTTTAACAGCCAGGGCATCGCATCACGCAAGTTCAACCTGGATACGAGTGCCAACAATTTTGAGCGAGGCATGGTGCGTGCTTGTTTTCCGGAACATGCGTGCTAACATTTGTGGTGAGGACTTGCCTGGTGAGATATGCATGCAAGACGTGTGTTGGGGGCATGCCTATTCTAACATGCACGCAAGATGTGCATGGTCCCTCTATGATTGCAGCGCAGACTCCCTGGGGTGACTAAACAAATACCTATTTTTGGCCCTGCCCTCTTTCAGCTTCAGCACAGCTGCAAGCGTCACATGTGCATTGCATTAATGTATGGCAATGAAATGATTGCTGTCCATTTATGCTCAAAGCGGGTGGGTGCCTGCATTCTCTGCGCACTCAGTGAGGAGCAGATTTATGTACTTTTGCGCTTGCGCAGAAAGATGTGTTCTTCGTGACGTACCCTGACTTGGGCGGCATCTCTGAGATTGAAATTGAGCACGACAACAGTGGTCTCAAGTCGGGCTGGCACTGTGAGCAGGTATGTGCACTCGGGGGATGCCTGTGATACCCCAGCCAATGTGTTGAAGTCAGGTAATCTTTCATTGATGGACTGCATAAAAGCCCGCTCTGCTTTGCACGTTTGTCACTCCTTCTGTCAAGTGCAAGTCCTGCATATGAGCACAGATCTTGGAGCCATTGCTCGTGGCTGCTGCCTTATCATCTGCGTCATCATGCATGTACTTTTTGCACGTTTTCTGGTATGCAAGGTTCTGTTCTTGCTTCGATTTTGATGTACCGCTGCTGTACACAAGCCCATGCTAAGGTATTGCAGGACTTGCCCAGGCCATTCCTGATGTAAGGTGTGCATCAATTCTTGAATGCCTGCTTTGTTCTTCAAGACGAGTCATGCACCTGGTTTGCCAATTGCTGAGCTTGCAGATGTTAAGGCCCCTCACAGCATGCCCGGCCCCCTCTTGCACGCAGGTCATCGTAGAAGACGTGACAGCGCAAACGCGCACAGCTTTCCCGTGCGATAGGTTTGTCTAAGTTATCAATTATGGCCGCTGTCTTGCATTCATGGGCATGTGGATTCCTTTAGGTTGCTGTCTTTTTAATGCTTTGGGGCTGCGCCTCTTCTTGTGCACGCTCTTTTCCTCTAAGGCAGGCAATCACTGGGATCGCATCAATGTGCATGACCTTCATATGCCTCTGGAATGAAGGTGCTGTAAAATTTGTGTCAGGTAGTTACAGCACCTCGTGCCCTATGTGCCTTCTTAAACAAGAAAATCCCTGCATGTTCTTTATGTCTTTTACTGTGAGGCATGATATATCTTAAGGTTCTTTCATCTGTTTGGCATGTATGTCTTGTTGGTAGCTGTCAATACCCTCGCTCAAAGATGGCTCGGTAAATGCCTTGCAGGTGGCTGGCGACTGATGAGGACGATGGAAAGATCAGGCGCCGCCTCAAGGCCCGGACACCAAGCTGTGACATCACATCCTACCGCATCACCGTCATGACCAGCGACATTAAGTGTGTGACACCACATCCTACCGCATCACCGTCATGACCAGCGACATTAAGTGTGTGACATCACATCCTACCGCATCACCGTCATGACCAGCGACATTAAGTGTGTGACACCACATCCTACCGCATCACCGTCATGACCAGCGACATTAAG
>LFCJ01002219.1_pt1 | contig 13943 bp, 17 predicted proteins | sample 643141 | NCBI WGS metagenome assembly LFCJ01 (sample SAMN03766243, study PRJNA286221) | soda lake metagenome | biome: soda lake; feature: Kulunda steppe; material: water; isolation source: sample B1-Br-g2 brine of Lake Bitter-1 | place: Russia: Kulunda steppe | collected 2010-07 | reverse complement strand
CTGCTAGTTGTTTCATCGGGTGTGCCCCAAGCGTTGTTTGCCTGCTAGTTGTTTCATCGGGTGTGCCCCAAGCGTTGTTTGCCTGCTAGTTGTTTCATCGGGTGTGCCCCAAGCGTTGTTTGCCTGCTAATTGTTTCATCGGGTGTGCCCCAAGCGTTGTTTGTCTGCTAGTTGTTTCATCGGGTGTGCCCCCCTCTGCTAATTGTTTCATGGAGTGTGCCCCAAGCGTGGCGCCATTGTACCTGTAAGCTTAGTCACAGCGCCCTCAACACCATGCAAGCGTGTCGCCATTGTACCTGTTAGCTTAGTCACAGCGCCCTCGACACCTTGCAAGTCAACGGCAACAAGTGATGCTGCGTACAGGACCCACGCCCTGCACATTTTTGCCACTGCACACACATACATGTGTGCATACATGCTGCGCAAGTGCCCTTGGTCTCTGCATCAAATTCATCGTGACATCACCTTGTTCTATAATAATTAACATTTGTCATGCCCTTAACGTTGCATCGGCGCACGCACGTGCATGACAGGGAACATGCCTGCCTGCCAACACGCCTGCATGCGCAACGAGATGCAAAAATCATGGATGCAGCACACAGATGTACACACACAGTCTGCTGCCATTGAGGGCTCCTCCTTCCCATGCGCACAATTTGTGGCATTGCAATTTTCTTCATTGCAGGTGGAGGACGCCAACAGCGACGACCCAGCGCTGCTCCCGCGCTTTGCGGAGCTGCTGCAGTGCACGGGCGCAGCCGTGGAGCCTGCTGTTCATCGCCCCACCGGCACGAGCCTGCCTACAGGCAGCGCCGCAGCCGCAGGCCCGCCCTTGTCTGTGGGCCTGCTCCCTCCAGGCAGCACTGCAGACCCAGGCTTGCCTATACATGTGGGTCCGCACGCGGGCATCAGCCACCCCACAGGCCCGCCTCCAGGGGCCCTCATCATCTCCGCTGCTGCACCCCTGCTGCAGGCAGCCCCCCTCCCGCCCATCATGGCCATGCCACCGCTGCAGCAGCAGCAGGAGCAGCAGGCCATGCCGCGCACGTCGCCCACTCACATGGCCATGCAGCCACCCATCCTTCGTGAGACACCTGCCTGCGATGCCCATTATTCCTCCCGGCAGCAGTACCCACTTCTGCACAGGCAACTGCAACTACTGCAGCAGCAGCCGCAGCATGGCCACCCTGGGGCGCCCATGCAGGCACCCCCCCTATACGCGCCCTTGCCCAGCAGCAGCGGCAGTGGGAGCAGCCGCATACAGCAGAGCCTGGGCCTGCAGATGCCACCTGATCAGATGCATCAGCGACAGTAGTAGCAGCAAAAGGAAACGTGGCAGCAGTGTGCAGTTTATTTCGTTCAAGCTTGCACCTAACACAGGTTGGGAATGCAGCGGCTTTTGTTTACACGTAGCAGCTGCCACTGCAACAACAGGAGTGTGATCACTGTCACTGGAAGGAAGCGCAGTGTCAAATAGATTGGAAGCCTTTGCTAGTCAGGGGAAGCAGGATAGGGAATGATTAACAAGTGATCTGCAGCTGCAGCTCAGGCTAGCGTGGGACTATAGCTAGCCTCGGCATTGTCTGTGTGAGCTTCAAAAGATCACACAGCCAGGACGCAAGGCTGATTGGTTTGTGCCTGGTCATCACCCGCCACCCTGCTCGGCATGCCCAGCCCTCCTCCTGCATCTGGAGCACGAGCAAGGAATGCAACAGTGCATGCTTTTCAGGCAGGCAGTAGCTCTTTGGGGGGAGTGCGTGCGGATTCTGGTAAAATACATGGCATCACGCTTTGAAGCAGGACAATAGGAAACGTTTATGGCATCGTAGCTGCACAACCATTCTTGCGTGTTCACACTTCACGTCCATAAAGTGCACATTGCCTTTTGCATACACAGAAAGGCAAGCATAGACGTTACTGTATAGTTCCATGAACTCAAGCTCGCCAACACCCCCATGCAACTGTGTGTGAATCCATGATCAACAAACAAAGCACCATGAGGCAGCATTTTTACCACCACTCGAATACTCACGTGCTCCTTATCTACATTAACCCTAAATCCCCCTTTTAACGTGATAGGCGATAGATATCTGGCAAGCAAATGCTGTGCATGCAGACTTATGTACAGCAAACCCTACAGTCCCTTTTGATCCACTGAGGTATGAAGCCCAAACAATCATATCCATAGAAGATCAAGACGCACAAGCCCTTATTCCACATGCCTAAAGAACCTGTAGAAGAGATCTTGAACAGGTCTTACATAGCCCTGACAGCAACCAAACAAACCAGACAAAAACAATCACCCAAATACACATACACACCTTGGGTGTTAGAGGCGTGTATACTAGCCGTTTGGACATTCAACAAGCTCTACACTGTCACAAACCAGGTATATTTGTTCTTACAAAGCTTGATAACTTGAGAAGGCCTTGGCAAAATGATCTGCTCAAAAAGTACAAGAGTTGGTCTTCCGGGGGGGCCCCCAGTCACTCGCACGGTGCGGCCGGGGGCACCTTGGTTAGTGTCCAGAATGAACTCTCTGTCCTTAATCCCACTAGCCTCATATAAATGGATACTAATGGATACTCCATTAGTACAATTACACAGTTTTTAAAAAATTTTGATAGGTTATAACATTATAAAGAAGAATATAGGAGTACCGTCATTTTTACAAACTTTGTTGAACACTGCCACACTTTGTTGAACAGAGTCTGTTGAACACCTAAAATGAGTTCGCTTAAGAGTGAATTTATGACTTTGAACTCTTAAAAAAATGTTTCTGTTCTATTCTTATCAACCTAGTGTAAAAAGTGGTAAAATTATAGAAAAAAGTTATTTTTTAATAATTACACACCTGGAAAACAAAAGAACGAGTCCTCATAGACAAAGAAAAGAGGGATAAAACTGATATGACACCTTTTAGACTGTCTACTACTAGTAGTAGGTGACCTGTATGACTGGTCAAGGCTCTGTATAAGCTCTGAACACGCATGCCAGTGGTGACAAATTGTATTGAATATTCTGCACATTATATGCAGAAGCAAATTGCCTACTAAGTACCAGCCGGGTGGGCTTTAGAAAGCAGGAAGATACAATACACCAGCTTCAAAATACCAAAATGGTCCTAGACTATGCTTAAATCTTTGAACAGGACATGCACGCATTGACCATAGACTTCACCTCTGCGTTCAATACAACAGACCATGACAGGATTTATGGATCATATATGACCTAGGCCTCCCCACGGACCCCATCGAGGTAGCAAAGAACCTTAACCAACATGCCACAACCCAGGTCTGCCTACCCCAAGGAGGACACAACAAAAATCAGATCTCTGTTGAAAGCGGGACAATCCAAGGAGATACCCTGTCCCCCTTTCTGTTCTTCTTGTACATGTAACCACCCCTCATGTGCTTCCAAGTGGGAGGACATGGGTATGACCATGCCTGCTTTAAAGACACCAGCATTGAAAACCTAGCAAGCCACAACATACCTGAAGCAATTTTGTCTATGGCTCTTTTGCAGACGACCTCCTATGCTTAACTCAAAGGCTGTGCGATCTTCACATACAAGCCGACGAACTCTCAAGATAAGCAGATTGGGCAGCCCTCCCATGTGTCAAGAAAGAAAACTAAAGTTGCCGGTATTCTGCATAAAGCTAAGCGTACCGGCATCTATGGAACGGACCCAAGTCAACATATAAAAACCCAGCTAAAAGATAAGATATCTGTTCAAAAGCAGTGCTCAATTCATAAGAGACACAAACCCCTTCAAATACTTAGGCGTCACACTCACCATGAGCCTTAGTTGGAGCTGCCAACACAAGTGTATGACATAAAACCTTTCTCATAAACTCAACACCTTGAATAAATCATATGCATCCCCATCCCAGACCAAGAAGCGTATCATAAGTACTGCCATCATACCAAGCCTATCTTACTCCTTCCCTGTGGTACCATGCATTCCTTATGAACAGATAGGATAAAAAATGGGGCACTGTGTGAAGAAAGGTTTGTTGTGGGCAGGACCAGCCCCTCCACAGATATCATCAGAGAACACACACAGTCATTTGGACATAGGATGCCCTTCTGTGGGTGTGGAGTATCATGTTTGTGCCGAGGCCTTGATAAGTAGCCTGAATTGCACAACTCCAAGACATGCAGAAATATCAAAGGCACTTCTGCCCAAGCAAATTAGAAGCCTAAACCTGGCAGCTGATGCACTTATCGTAGCCAACTAACCCGCTTTCTGCCCATGCGGAGACAATTGGACTATACTTTGAGAGTGCGCCAGTTGCTGAGCATACAAAGGACAAAATTGAACATCTTACTGGACAACTACGAGGATTTCACGAACAAGCTTGACAAAATCGTTGCTTGTCTCTAAAAATAAAATTATGTTCACTAATCAGAACTTGATAGTGAGCATAGTTGATCCCCTCAAATCTCTAGGAGTAAACAGCCTTACAGAACTATTCAAAAGGAATAACAACAGCAATATCACTGACCTGTCTCCAAGATAAATACAGAAAGCTGGAAGATGAAACATGAACAAGCATTTAAATACTCGTCTGCGCTACTCAGCAGCCCACCCACTCAGGATATAACACCTGAAATTGCTTGACATATCTTCAAGTCAAGCAGAATTCCAGCCTTATCAACTCTTGTAACAAACCACACTTCTGCACACATAACTAGGGAACCCTCATCTTTTCCCGGCCTGGTCACTGCCTTTTGCGGGACAAAAACACAACCAACCTGAGTCCTGGCAACTGTGATACAGTTACACGCGCCTACTAGACAATCAAGATAATGCACCATCAAGATACATCCACCCTATAAGTGGCAGAAGGCTACGTGAGCCTATTCCACCTAGCCTTACATTGGAAAAACGCCAAAGCTGCGAATGATCCCTTTAGTAAGCACCAGCAACAATCATCCCTCCAGGGAGAGGCAAACCAGACAAACTCATGAGGTATGGACACTGACGTCTCAGGATCAAACAACAAAAGGCCACTGTATTACCATCAGCCATGCAGCCAGATTCCAGATGATACAAGACAATCGCAAGGATGAAAACAAGCAGGAACCAAAACGAACAACAAAATGCACATCCTGGACATGTGCAATCGTCCCAACAACCGTTTATGAAGGGTCCACCTCCAGGTACTCAAGTTGCGACACAGAGTCATAATTTCATGATTGAAGCTTGCGGTCAGCTGAATCTCTGAGGGGCTCTGAGAGGCAGCTAGTAAACAAGGCTAAGAAGAGTATGAAGCCTGGGCCCAAGAAGCATGCCCCAACTTCCCAGAAAGAACTCGCGAGGCTTGACAGCTCATACCTAGCATCCTCCCTCTGGAACTATAAAGATCACAGCAGCGCAATCTTACGACCCAACAGAAATGTTAAATACCATCTATCATTACCACCTTCCTTAGAGGGTAAATAAGAGGGTAAATAGAGGGTTAGTAGTCTTGAAGGGTATTAGACTGTAAAAGATGTCTACATCGAAAGAAAAGGAAACTTGACCAAGCTGAAGTAGCAGAAAATCAATAACATTTGTTAGTGCAATACGAGAGGTAGAAAGATGGGCACTGCCAACTGTAAAGAATGTCAAAGGTATTAGAATAGAAAGCATAACACGCCTGTCCAGGTGCTGCCTCAATATGCCAGCTATGAAATATGCTGTTATCCTTGGACTAAAGAAGAGCAGGTTGACCCAACAACAGACATGTATTAGTGTAGTACCTGTCACAGGATATTCTATTGGCAGTGCCTCTTGGACCTAGAATGCAATACTGATGCCCAAAGGGATGGTATCATAGCGAATGATGATTGGGCAGATCCTGCTCATATCCACTTAACCCCTGCCCCTAAAAAGGAGAGAAAGAGCAGGAGTTGATGGAAATAACCTGGGCTCCAACTTGGGAGCCGGATGAACTATAACATGAATGGAAGAGGCTCAAAAGAAGGGTTTCTGATTATCCCGGTCCCAAATACAAGCACCAAAAGATACCAGCTATGATATATATGTATGAGATGTATGTATTCATGAGAACCTGGAACGTTAGGACTTTGACCTTCATCCAAATCTTTAAATGCCTGGAAAACCACACGAGTGGGAAGTCTGGATCAGAGAGATCAACCACATTGCTCCAGTGGAGCTGGCAAGGATAGAAACCCACCACATTTATCCAGAAAGTCCTAAACCATGCCACTCAACCATAGTCTCAAATGATACAAGGACTTTTATACACACTCCTGATGGAAAATGTGCAGGTTTACTGAGCACTAAATTATACATAAATCTAGCAAATGCCTTCCACCATGCAAGGGACTCAGGTTATCAAGTCATGCCTCAACCCAAAGACCTAAACTCTGGACTAGTTGGTCTCCTCTCTTTTAAAAAGGACTTAAGGTTCATAAGCAAACGCATCAAAAATTTAAAGACTCACACATGCGAGCCTTAACTGACCACATACTCAAAGCACTACAAGCATGGGCTATGGTGGCCAAGGACAGATCAGCATCTGATGCAAGCCATGGCTCTACATTTAAAGAGGTGTGGAGCATAAGGAAAAGTGATATGTTTTTTGGATCTAATTTCAATCCTGTAGCTACAAAGTTCACAGGCTTCTCAGTATGCCACCCTCACTACGACGACAGTGTCATGCTTAACACGGTGCGCCATGCAATCTACTCATCTCTTTCCACTGAAAGTGCCACTGCAACTTTTCTGCTCCTCCAAAATTGGAAGGGCCTTAATGCAAATGCTTACATGCAGATTCTTAGAAAATATCCAGAGCATTGTACTTCATTGGGCACTATTCCCCAGGCATCAGTGGCCCATCGCAGACAAGATTTCTGGATTGAAAACAATGCAAGCACTCCAGCTTCTCTGGGTTCTTGAATGGGATCTTGAAATTGTTCTTATACGGAACATACGCTATTTGATAAGAACCCAAGGTGGTGTACAGCCTTGTCAAATGCCATACCCGAGGCAATTTTTCAGCCCTGCCCATGGCCACATCCACCCACTCAGAACGCGGCAAAACTAATCAAAACACCAAGATTTTGGAATGGGTCCAATTCATGCAGCCCCGCGCCCTGCTGTGACCAGGCGGGCCCCGTAAGTAGTTGTCGGAGGACCTCTCTGCCTACTTCTTAAGGAAAAAGATTGAGAAAAGAGTTTTTTGAACCTACGGGTGAGATTTAGGCCGGGCCAGGCAAAACAAGCCAAAAATCCCCAGTCGACTACCACAACTGACTGTGCATGAAAATGCAGCATAAATCTGGTGCTGCACTTATCTGGCGTGACAGCTGAAATATTTGGTAGAATCCAATGGGGCTAAGTCATGTTGGCTACATGTGATAGCAAAGCCATACTTAGTTGAGTAATCCGTGCTTCACTTCCAATATCTTTCAGAATGGTATTTCCTCCAAACTCACCTTTGCTCAAGATTTTGATGAGCCCAAAAGCAACATTATATCTTTCAGACACCATGTTTTGAATTGAAGCATGATGACAGCCAGAAAGCATATGGATACGGCTGTCTAGCTGATGACACAACAGACGCGATGAACTAGTGGCTCTGCCATAGAGATGGGCCATTTTCTGAGAGTAAAGAGTACCCGTTCTGAATTTCTTGACTTTCCTTTTCTGTGATACATGTACTCTTGTCTTGTTTCAAAACAAAGTGCTAGTAAAGCTCACTGACGTAAGCAGTCTCATCCAATTATTTCAGTAGCCTGGGTCTGTATTAGCATCTCCAAGTCTGTGATGCTTGCGCTTGTGAGCTTTAAATTTGTCCTCCGTGTTTTTTAGTGGAGCAAGGCTGGTTCTTGTGGTAGGTCTAAGGTCAAGTCTGTATCTGCCAAACGAGGGCAGCTTAGCCGGTCGAAGGCCTCCATTCTCCATTGAGGTTCGAACCTCGGAACCAGCTGAGGTTGCGGTTTGAGTGCATAATCGTGCCTGAATCTTCTAGGTTCTAGTGGTAGGATAGTCTCATTTTTCTCTTTTGCAAGCCAGTACTTTTGCCCCAGAGCATCACCCAGGGCAGTATTGCCACCATCAAAGAAGGTATACCCCGAGTGTACTCAACCCAAATCTATGAGGGAGCTGGGGCCGAGTCGTAACATCCAACCCACTCCCCCATGCTCCTTGCAGGCCCCCACCTCTTTTCTCCTCATTATGTGTATCCGCAGTGTGTACAATAAGGTCTCAAGTTCACAAGGGACACAGCTGGAGGCCAATGGGGCTGCTTGAAACCCAATGCCGAGTACCTTGGCCTGCTCATTCCCCTGATTGCGCACTCGGGCTGAGCATACCCTGCCCAGTTTCATTGCCTACTAAGCTGGCCAACCTGGATACCTTTTGCACCTCCCAATGGTCTTGCAGAAGATTACACTTACGCACCCGGCAAGACCTTCTGCCAAGCCTACACCAGCCGCTCTCCACATGGGACAGCTCCGCCACGAACTGCTGCTGCTGCTGCTGCTGCATGTCTTGTCCATTGCTCTAGTGGGACAGTGCAAGTACAGAGGGATCCGCAGGGTCCAGATAGCTGCTGATGCTGCTGATGTTTCTGCTACAACTGATCCTACAGCTGCCTAATTTGCACTTGCAGCCAAGCCATGGCCTGGGCAAAGCCCGGGACCTCCACAATCACTTAACTTCGATTTCAAATATGCTCATAAAATTTATCTTATTGTTGTGCATCTTTCGCGCTTGCTTCAGGCCAAGTCCGCCAGATACCGTTGGAATTTGGTCAGACACATAATAGTGGGCGCATCATGCGGACCGAAAGATGATGCCGGGCATCACGGCATGATTTGTAATCATCGTATCAGAGCTTTTTCAAAGTGGGGTACTGATGGCGCCCTGTGCCCCAATGCCTTTTGGCACTCAAGTTGCTTGCGCCAAACAGGCGACTCGGGACTCACAGAACATTGCTGAACAAAATGAGAGGGAAGACATGCAGGGTGCTGTTGTCCTGCTGCTCTTGAGCCAGGAGATGGACATATCTGTGCAAGCAAATTTGAAGCGGCTTCGAGGTATGTTGCTGACCATTGCAACCTTCACCCTGAAAAAATGATCCATCCTGTGTTTTATATATATAATGATACTCACAGTGGCCCCTTCAACTAACGCGCCTGCCTGCATTGGCCCTTCATCTGCACAGGCAAGCGTGTTCTGCTCAGGGCAGATCTCAACGTCCCTATCGACTCCGCAACCAAGGCTGTATCTGATAGAAACAGGATCAATGCAGTTTTGCCATCAGTGCAGATGCTCCTGGCTGCAGGCACCAAGGTAGGCTCGTCCTGGGGAAAAGATGGTGCTTTTGTCGACCCGACCCCACAGCAAGCCCTTGCCTCTCCTCTACGGCTCAAGTTACTCACTTTCCACACACTGTTTACAACATACTCCTCCAGATCCTTGGACGTAGGCCTCTCCACCATCCTCAACCAGCCCCCCCCCCCAACAGGGCCTATGGCATTTCCACTAGGCTGAATGGGATGCCACAGTTGAAGATGTGTACATGAGGGCAATCGGGGACGGTGCTGCCACACAAAGAAAGACACGTACTACGCAATTAGGATAAGGCTCCCTGCACACCGCACCCTGCTCTTTGTCTCCTGTGTGCTGCTTGCAGGTGATCTTGGCCAGCCACTTTGGGCGCCCAGACCCAAAAAAGCAAGCCTGGGATGAGATGGTGGCTCAGTTCAGCCTCGCACCAGTTGCTCAGGCAAGTCCTGTCCATAAAATTATTGTTTTGCCTGTTGTGTGTGTTTTGAATTCAAGGTGTTGTCTGACTCTGTCAGCAGGCCTCCAATGCTATGCCTCCTTTGCAGCCAATTTCCCTGACCTTCGTGATCACCTGCCTCCGCTGCAGTGGGCGGGCCATGGCCCCTTCAAATCAAAAATTTTGGCAGGAATGAGGGGTCCTTGTCCGCTAGCTGCGAGGCAGCAGGGAGTAGGGCCCTGTCTGCAGGTGCAGCATTGGCCTCAGGCCAAGCCACTTCTCCCATCATGGCAGCTGCCCCTCCGTCAGTCTTTTTGTGGCAGCCATGGCGCGCTCACCGCCCGTGCTGCCTGTGCAAGAGCGCAAGGACGCACGTGCAGGCATGTGCAGCCTAGGCTGCCCTGAGGCTGTCGGACCCGAATGCTTGTGGGTCATTTGACGAGCAACATTTGGTCCATATCCTGCACACAGGCCCTGGGGGAGCTCTTGGGCCCGGGCAGCTTCAAGGGACTGGCACCTGACTGTGTGGGCGCGCAAGCGGAAGCCTTTGTGCAGGGCCTCCAGGACGGTCAGGTGCTTCCCTCATGTCCAGCCTGCGCCCTATCTGCTTGCATGTTGCATACCCGTGGTTGGTTCGCACACGCTCCTCTCTTTTTCAAAGTCCTTACCAGGCTTGCAGGCGCCCATTGATCTTGAATATGTGCATGCGCTTGCTTCCCCCTAGCTTGAGACCCTCTGCCACCATGTCATGCTCTTTCACTTCCCCCTGCCCTTCCCTCCGCCCTGCGCCTCATCAACCCACTGCCTTGAGCACTTGCACCTCCACTCTCTTACCCATTCTTCCACTGCGCCATGCCAGGCCTGCCTCCTGGAGAACACACGCTTCCATGCGGGGGACACAAAGAATGACCCCACGTTCGCGGCCAGGCTGGCCCAGCTGGCCAACGTCTATGTGTGCGACGCGTTCGGGGTGGTGCACAGGGACCAAGGCAGCGTGACGGTGCGCGCAGTATGTTGGTGTGAGTTGCGTTTGTGAGAAAAGAGTGTGTGTGAGTATAATGGTGCATGAATCTGGTGTGTTGCATCTAATCATCGTTGTCTGCATGCTCGTGTGTGCGTGCACTACCTTGTGTGTGCGTATGCGCATCTCCGTGAGGTGTTATGTGTACGCGAGCATGTTTCAGTGTGCACATATGCATGAACGTATGAAACGTTACTAAACAAGGCAAACCCTCCATCAAAATTTGACCGCACCTCGTTGGACCAAACCTTCATCTCTGCCCTCTGTAAGAAAATCTTCTCTCTGTCTAGAATCTCAGCCTTGCGCATGTTGGGGTTGCTGCTGCTCATAATGTAATCAGGGGGTGTGTGCGCTCTTGATTTTAAAGCCTGGTGCATGCAATAGCAAGTGTGTGTCTGAGCCCATTTGTGCAGATGCGGGCAGCCAATGCATTGCACTTGCGGTTATGGCCAAATGCATGCAGGGGGTGACGCAGTACGTGGAGGAGTGCTACCCAGGCCCACTTGTTCGGCATGAGCTGGCGTTCCTGAGCCGGCACTTGAACAAGCCTAAGAGGTGAGGTCACAAGCTCCACATTCCTGAGCTGGCACTTGAACTAGCCTAAGAGGTGAGGTCAAGAGCTCCACATTCCTGAGCGGGCGGGCGCGTGTTAAGTGCACGGGGGAAACGAGCTGACTGTTTCTGCGCCAGCACCTGCATACATAGTTTTCGAGTGGGGGCCATGCTGGACATTGCTGAGCTGGCCTTTGCGTGATTTTATGAGCCAGCTGAGTATGGCTTAACAAGAACTAGCGTCGTATACCCCCCAATTCTGCAAACGTGTGCGTATTCCTTCCAGCTGACCTGAGGCTTGACTCAAACAAAAGGCAGCCCTTGCCACTGGCAGTGTAACTTCCTGGTGCTTTGTGATGTGCTTGGGGAACCCTAGCCAAGACCTCTTGCCTTGCCGGCCAGATGCGAGAGCAGTGCTGTCAATGCGAGCTGCAGTGCTGAAATGGCTGGCTTGTTGGCTGGATTCGCCTCTCCCACACGCATCTGGTGAGGTGTGGTGACAATGTGGCAAAGTGAAGTGCTTAAAAAAAGTTTGAGGTGTCAACCGGGTGTGCCTCTCCCACACGCATCTGGTGAGGTGTGGTGACAATGTGGCAAAGTGTAGTGCTTAAAAAAGTTTGAGGTGTCAACCGGGTGTGCCTCTCCCACACGCATCTGGTGAGTGTGGTGACAATGTGGCAAAGTGTAGTGCTTAAAAAAAGTTTGAGGTGTCAACTGGGTGTGCCTATCTTACACGCCAGTGGCATGGTGTTTGCAAGCTCTGGCACAAGGTACTTTGCAGTGAACAGGACCCAACAGTGAGGCACGTTCAACACGTGGTTAGTGTGCTCCATGTTTCCATATGCTTCATGTTTCCCAATGCTACGTGCCGTCTCTCTTCACCTTGCTCATGTCTCTTGGCACCGCCACCGCATACCGTGCGTGGTCATGTGCCGCATCCATCGCACACAACTGCGCACCGCTTCACACACAGTCAAGCGCCGCGTTCATCGCGCACGGACATACGCAGCATCCGTCGCGCACGCTCATGCACCGTATCCATTGTGCAGAGTCATGCGCCGCACCCATCACACAATCACGCGCTGCATTCATCACACACAATCATGCGCTGCATTGCACATGGTCATGCTCTGCATCCATTGCGCACAATCATGCTGGCAGGGCATGCTGGCAATCATGCCGGCACAATCATGCTGGCACAATCATGCTGGCAGGGCAATCATGCTGGCGCGATCATGCTGGCACAATCATGCTGGCAGGGCAATCATGCTGGCAGGGCATGCTGCCTGAGTGCGCGTGCGCAGGCCTTTTGGAGTGGTCATCGGAGGGAGCAAAGTTGCGGACAAGATCGGTGTCCTCTGGGCCCTCATCCGCAAGGTATAGACGCAGCCCAGGTTTGGCTTGTTGGTTGGTTTGTGGCGCCCAGCAGCGGCTGTTGTTGCCAGCCAGCACGTGTCTGGATCCCATGCTGGGGTGCGCCCAACCCAAGCGCTGCATGCTGGTCTGGAAAACAACCCTGGCCACGGGTGCAGGTGCAGTTGGGGTTTAGGGCCTCATTGGTCCCTTTTTAGCTACATGCATTATTGGTCCCTTTTTAGCTACATGCAGGGCCATGGCATGCGGTCTGGATGGGGTGCTCATGGGTCGAACGCCGGCCAGGCCGCTGGCTGAGTTTGCGCGTGGTGCTCGTGCTGGTGCACGCCTTGCGCACAAGCTGCAAGCTTGGGTTGACTGCCTGCCTAGTCACTGGGTCAGGATTAGTTAGTGGCTGGTGTATGTGGCTGGGCATCGTCGGCCAAGAGAATCGTGCGCAGTGTCTGGGATTATATGACAGGGCTTGCAAGGCAAGACTGGTGCGGGCCTGGGTACTGTGCATGAGGCAGGGACTTGGCCACGACTGATCCAAGACTCGTATACAGAGCATCTACCATTAAGCCTGCACCTGGTGGGTGCCGAGTGTTCTGGACTGCCAAAATCATGCCAAGCTGTGCCTCAGTGCCAAAATCATGCCAAGCTGTGACTCAGTGCCAAAATCATGCCAAGCTGTGACTCAGTGGCCAAAATCATGCCAAGCTGTGACTCAGTGCGCCTGTGCCGCATCCACTGCTAGCACCACCAATGCTGCCTATCCTGAGGGACAGTGACAGACTCCCTGAGGGGCAGTCGCCCAAAGGAGGGTCTCTGAACTTGGACAAAACAGTGGCGTGTTCCACTGAGGATCCTTATCAAAGCCTTGGCTTGCTACGCTGACGTGTGCCAACAGGACAAGAGTGCATGTGCGTGTGCCTGTTTGCCTGAGGAGTATGCTCGTACACTGTGTGTGTGTGTGTGTGTGTGTGTGTGCGTGTGTGTGTGTGTGTGTGAATCCATGTGGACACAGTGGGGTGCCCCTGTGTGTTTGTGCTCCCATCCATGGCCGACTGTCTGCACATGTGCGGCTGCTTTCCGTCGCAGGCTGATGTGCTGCTTATTGGGGGGCGTATGGCCTTCACATTCCTGGCTGCCAAAGGCGTGTGTGTTGGCTCAACACAAGTGGAAGAGGCCTGGTTGCAGGTGAGCAGAAATGGAGGCAGCCCAACAACAGGCAGCAGCTGCTCAGGCTGGTGGGATTGCCAACACCTGTCTGTT
>LFCJ01002218.1_pt1 | contig 13943 bp, 13 predicted proteins | sample 643141 | NCBI WGS metagenome assembly LFCJ01 (sample SAMN03766243, study PRJNA286221) | soda lake metagenome | biome: soda lake; feature: Kulunda steppe; material: water; isolation source: sample B1-Br-g2 brine of Lake Bitter-1 | place: Russia: Kulunda steppe | collected 2010-07 | reverse complement strand
GCTCGAGGCGTTAGTTCAGCCGCCACAGCTCGACGTTGAGCACGGCCGCGAACGTCACCCAGAGGAGATAGGGGACGAGCAACGCCGCCGCACGACGGTCAACACGTCGAAAGGCGACGATGGTCGCGACGAGCAGTCCCCACAGCGCCACGATGACGACCAGCCCGGCGAACAGTTCCTGGGCGCTAAAGAAAACCGGCGTCCACGCCACGTTGAATACCATCTGAACGACGAACAACCCCAGCGCGAGCCGTCGGCCCGGCCCGTCCGCTCGCCAGACGAGCCAGAGCGCGACGCCTAGCAGCGTAAACAGCGCCGTCCAGACCACCGGAAAGGCGATTTCCGGGGGGTAGAAGGCGGGCTTCTCGAGCGCCCGAAACCAGGCCGAATCCGGACTCGAGAGGACGCCGGGGACGCTCCCGACGACGTTGACGAGCAGGACGAAGCCGATCGCTCGGAGGAGCCCGTCGCGGTCCGGCAGGCGGCTGGCGCCGGTTTCGAAGGCCATACTCGAGGTACGGACTCGAGTGCCTTGACCGTCGTGGCGTCGACGGCGCCAACGAGCGGTCGAGGACTCAACTCACACAAAGAGCTGAAAGACATTTTTACATGAATGTCCACATTATGGTTCATTCAGCGAAGGTATTTGTACGTTCGGCGACGTTCAGTTCGCATGGTCGTAACGTTTCGAAAGACACTCAAATTCTTTCTCCCGTTCGTGCTCGTCGTCTCGGTCCTCGCGGTCGGCGTGTTCGTTTACTTCACGCTCGTCGACGCACTCCTCGAGGCGACGACGTAGGCCGAGGCCCGACGCGGGACGAGCGACCGCCGCTCAGAACTGGCGTTCGAACTCGAGGAGATCCGAGACGGTGTAGTAGGGGCCGCCGAGTCGGCCGACGGTGTCGAACTTCGCGGCGTCGATCTGGCCGTCGGTGAGCACGTCGTCGGCGACGTGGACGTACTCGACGTCGCCGAAGATCGTCAGCCGGTCGCGGATGCGCATCGAGTCGTACAGCGTACACTCCATGGTGACGACGGCGTCGGCAACTCGCGGCGGGCCGATCCGCTCGCACGGGGCCCGGTCGACCTCGGCGAAGTCGAACTCGCTTTCGTCGGCCTCGAGCGACGCCGCGGTCGTGTCCATCTGCTCGGCTAAGGGTTCGGTGACGACGTTGACCGCGAACTCCTCGGTCTCGAGGGCGTTGCGCGGGGTATCCTTCTGGTCGTCGCCCTCGGCGTAGGGCGTGTTGAAGAGCACGACGGGTTCGTCCGAGGAGACGTAGTTGTAGCTGCTGAAGGGGGCGAGGTTGTCGACGCCGTCGGGGCTCGTCGTGCTGATCCAGGCGATCGGTCGGGGCGAGACGGCAGATTTGATGATCCGGGCGCGTTCTCGAGGTTCGAGGGAGTCGATGGCGTATGCTGGCATTCGGCCGGTGGGTTTCGGTCCAGTCATGATAATCGTTCGCAATTGGGCGGATGCGGCCGACTGTCGACGCCCGAGACGGCGCCGGATTCACTTTCACCACGGTACGGGAACCCTTATTCGGCGGGACGGCAAAGGGCCGTCAATGGCTACGACGGACGAGGAGCCGCCGTCGATCGAGCACCCGCTGCTCGAGTCGAATTTCCTGGAGCGCCGACTCTACCAGTTGAAACTCGCGGGCACGGCCGCGAACGATCACACGCTCGTCTGCCTGCCGACGGGGCTCGGGAAGACGACGGTGAGCCTGCTCGTGACGGCGAGACGGCTCGACGAGGTCGGCGGGACGTCGCTGATGCTCGCGCCGACGAAGCCCCTCGTCCAGCAACACGCCGACTTCTACCGCGAGGCGCTGCGGATTCCCGACGACGAGATCGTCGTCTTCACGGGCGACGTCAGTCCCGAGGATCGCGCGGCGCTGTGGGAGGAGGCGACGGTCGTGATGGCGACCCCGCAGGTGATCGAAAACGACCTCGTCGGGAGCCGCATCTCGCTTGCGGACGTCACCCACCTCACCTTCGACGAGTGCCACCGGGCGACCGGCGAGTACGCCTACAACTACATCGCCGAACGCTACCACGCCGACGCCCGCGAGCCGCTCGTCACCGGCATGAGCGCCTCGCCGGGCGGCGACGAGGAGGCCATCCTCGAGGTCTGTGAGAATCTCGGCCTCCACGAGGTCGAGGTGATGACCGAGGAGGACGCCGACGTCGCGGAGTTCACCCACGACACCGACGTCGAGTGGGAACGGATCGACCTCCCCGACGAGGTCCTCGAGATCCGCGACGCGATAAACGAGGTCATCCGCGAACGCCTCGAGCACCTCAAGGAACTGGGCGTCGCCGCCTCGACCCAGCCCGACCAGTCCCAGAAGGACCTCAACCGGATGCGTGCGGAGCTCCAGAAACTGATGAACAACGATCAGTCGGAGGGGTACGAGGGGATGTCGATCCACGCGGAGGTGATGAAGCTCCGCCAGGCGGTCACGCTGGTCGAAACCCAGAGCGTCGAGGCACTGCGACGGTACTTCGAGCGCCAGCGCAACCAGGCCCGCTCGTCGGGCGCCTCGAAGGCGAGCCAGCGGCTCGTGAGCGATCCGCGGATCCGGGAGGCGATGCGCCGAGCCGAAGGGTTCGACCAACTCCACCCGAAATATCGTAAGACACGGGTGTTGCTGGCCGAGACGCTCGGCCTCGAGGGCGGCGAGCGCGTGATCGTCTTCACCGAGTCGCGGGACACGGCCGAGGCCCTGACCGACTTCCTCTGTGAGAGCTTCGACGCCAGGCGGTTCGTCGGGCAGGGCGACCGCGAGGGGTCCGACGGGATGACCCAGAACCAACAACAGGAGGTCCTGAACGACTTCCGCGCCGGCGAGTTCGAGGTGCTCGTCTCGACGTCGGTCGCCGAGGAAGGACTCGACGTCCCGGAGGTCGACCTCGTGCTCTTTTACGAACCCGTCCCGACCGCGATTCGCTCGATCCAGCGCAAAGGTCGGACCGGTCGCCAGTCCGAGGGACGGGTCGTCGTCCTGATGGCCGAGAACACCCGCGACGAGGCGTACTTCTGGATCTCGCGGCGTCGAGAGAAGGAGATGGAGTCCGAACTGCGCGAGCTGAAGGGGATGGCCGACGAACTCGAGGACGAACTCGACGGTGCCCAGCAGGCGCTGTCGGACTTCGACGCCGAACAGGCGACGACCAGTGCCGGAACCGACCCCGACGCAGTCGGCGACTCCTCCAGTGGAAACGAAGGGGGTTCGGCCCGGCCGGGGCTGCAGGACTTCGCCGACGGTGAGGGTGAGACAGCCGAAAACGAGGGGGACGAAGACGTCGAGCCCCCGGTCCCACACGCCGACGGAGATGCGATCGAAATCGTCGCCGACCAGCGCGAGATGGACGCGAACATCGCCCGGGATCTCTCGAGACGGGACGAGATCGAGGTGCGCCTCGAGACGCTCGAGGTGGGCGATTACGTCCTCTCCGATCGCGTCGTCGTCGAGCGCAAGTCCGTCGCCGACTTCGTCGATTCGCTGGTCGGCGGCGACCGCTCGGTCTTCGAGCAGGTCCGCGCGATGGCACGTCACTACTCCCGCCCGATCGTGATCGTCGAGGGCGACGGGCTCTACGAACAGCGCGACGTCCATCCGAACGCCATCCGCGGCGCGCTCTCGAGTCTGGCCGTCGACTTCGGCGCGAGCGTCCTGCGGACCGAAGGCGAGGCCGACACGACGGAACTGCTCGCCGTGATCGCCGGCCGCGAACAGGACGTCTCGAGCCGCGAGGTGTCCGTCCACGGCGAGAAGGGGGCCAAAACGCTCGGCGAACAACAGGAGTACGTCGTCTCCTCGATCGCCGAAATCGGGCCCGTAACGGCGCGGTCGCTGCTCGACGAGTTCGGGACCGTCGAGGCCGTGATGATCGCAAGCGAGGACGAACTCCAGGAAGCCGACGGCGTCGGCCAGGTGACGGCCGAGCGAATTCGCGACGTGATCGGGAGCGAGTACACCGGTCCGTCCTGATCGATAGGTCGCCGTAGCCGCCGGAGAACAGGTCGCCGATCGGACACCGCGTTCGTGGCCGATCACGCGCAGGCTCACGGGTCACCAGGGGAAACGGTCCTCGATCCGAACGGAAAATACTTGTAACCTCGCTGGGGACTAGACAGGAGACACCCAACCTACTTCGGCGCTCGAGCGACTACGGCCGACCTGCGGCCGGGTCGCCTCGAGCCGAACTCCCCTCCAATGAGCCACGATCCATCCGACGCGAACGGTTCGGTCGACCAGCATCGTAACGACTCACCCGTGACAGCGGGTCCGATACCGACACGTTCGAACCGATGACGTCCCCGTCCGCGCTCGGCGAGTCGCCGCTCGTCCGCCGCCTGCGACGTAACCTCCGCAACTGCGTCCGCATCGATACCCGGTCGCTGGCCGTGTTCCGGGTGGTAATGGGCGCGCTCCTGTTTGCCGACGTGCTCCTGCGGAGTCGGAACTTCGGGTTTTACTACACCGACGACGGCGTGATGCCCCAGTCGCTCGCGATGGATATGACGCCCGATGGTGTGTTCTCCGTCTTCTTTTTCACCTCTGATCCGACGGTGATCGCCGGGCTGTTCGTCCTGCAGGCGCTGGTCGCGATCCAGTTGATCGTCGGCTACAAGACCCGGATCGCGACGATTCTCGCGTTCCTGCTCGTCATCTCGACGGACTACCACAACCCCGCGGTGACGAGCTACGCCGACGTCCTCTACCGATTGCTCCTGTTCTGGGCCATCTTCCTCCCGCTCGGCGAGCGCTGGTCGATCGACGCCGCCCACGCCGACGGGCCGCCACGGGCGTCCGTCGCCGGCGTCGCCTCCGCGCTGATCCTGTTGCAGATGTTCTACATGTACTTCTACAACGGCTACCACAAGATCGAAGACGAGATATGGCACACCGGCGAGGCGGCGCCGAAGGTCCTGGGGCTCGACGATATGACGTTCCTGGCGGCCGAGTACATCCGTGAGTTCCCCTTGCTGTTGCAACTCGGCGGTGCGACCTGGTTCATCATGCTCCTCGGCTCCGGCCTGCTGATCGTCCTGGTCGGTCGGCCGCGGATGGCCGTCGTCGGGATGTTCATGATCGGCCACTTCTCGTTCGCCATCACCGTCCGGATCGGCGCGTTCGCGTTCGTCGCGATGGCCGCACTCGTTCTCTTCCTCCAGGCGCAGTTCTGGACCGACGCGAGACGGGTTCTCGAGTACGCGAACGTGAACGTCGACGGGATCTACCGGCGACTCGCCCGCGTCGAACGGGTCGCGACGTCGGTCCCGCGGCTCGAGATAGCCGACGAGCGCTACCGGCGGGCGAAATCGGGACTGTACACCGCCAGCCTCGTCGTGATCGTCGTCTCGGTCGCGCTGGTGCTTGCGGCGACGCATACGCCGCTGGGGACCGTCGGCGCCGTCGACGAGACCGCGGACAGCGTCGACGATACGATGTCCGTCGTCAACGCCGACCAGCCCGACTGGACCGTCTTCGCACCGACGCCACGAACCACCGACCGGTACTACGTCTTCCCCGCGGAAACCGCAGACGGTGACCGCATCGACGTCTACAACGAACGACCGCTGACGTACGACCGGCCCGGTCAGGAGCTACAGAAGCAGTACGGAACCTATCGCGAGCGGTTCTACATGAACAGCGTCCGCCGGCACGCGAACGACGACCGGGCGAACGGCGCCCACGTCGAACTCGCCGAGTACTACTGTACCACCTGGGCCGACGAGCACGACGTCGAACTCACCCACGTGAACATGTACCAGGTTTCGGAGGACGTCACGCTCGAGACCATCACCACGCCGGACGACCGCGAGACGTGGACGACCGAGCTGTACAAACACGGCTGTGGCGACAACGAGCCAAAAGAGATCGAGCCGCCCGAGTGAGACCAGCACCGCCGCGACCGGAACGCGGTACTACCGCGACCGCAACCCTGAATTACGCGCGGGCGGTACTCTCGATCAACCGATGGACGACGAGATCCCCGCCGAGGACCCGATCGTCCTCTTCGACGGCGTCTGTAACCTCTGTACCGGGTTCGTCCAGTTTCTCATCCCCCGCGATCCGGAGGGCGTCTTTCACTTCGCGTCGTTGCAGTCCGACGTCGGCGACCGGCTGCTCGAGGACCACGGCCTCGCGAGCGACGAACTCGATTCGATCGTCCTGATCGAGGGCGACGACGTTTACGTCAAATCCTCGGCCGTGATCCGGATCGGGGCCATCCTCGGTGGCGTCTACACACTCGCACGACCGTTGCAGTACCTGCCGCGACGGCTGCGTGACTGGGGGTACGACGTCGTCGCGGCGAACCGGTACCGGCTGTTCGGGAAAAAAGATCAGTGTATGATGCCGACCGGAGACGTTCGGTCGCGGTTTCTCGACTGAGTCGAGCCGAGGCGCTCGTGCGGCCCGTGTCGTACTTACCGAAGCGTGTTCAGCGTCTCGCTCGCCTCCCGGGCGGCCTCGAGACACTCCTTCGCGTAGCGGGGATCGTCCGTACTGGCCGCCTCCGCGGCGAACTTCTCGAGGGCGCGCTGCAGTGAATCGCGAGCCGTCGCGAACTCGTCTGACGGGGGTGCGTGTGGTGTCGGTCGGGCCGGCGGCCGGTGGTCCGTCGTCGGGCTCGAGCCCGCGGGGTCGGCTCGGTGGACGTCACCCGCAGCGTCGGCGTCGGGTGCTCGAGGTCGATCGGCGGGCCCAGCGGGTGCGCCTTCGGACGGTCGGTCAGGCGGCGACGGCGACTCGTCGTCGGGTGAGGGATCGGGGCGGTCGGTTTCGGAGTCGTCAACTCCGGGCGTCGCCTCGGCTGTCGACGCGTCTTCGTCGCTCGCCACACCGTCGGTGGCGTCCTCGAGCCCCGTCCCCTCGACGGCTTCGGGACCGCCGTGACAGCTGGGACAGAACGTGGTTCCGTTCTGCTGGAACAGCGGGTCCCCGCAGGTGCCACAGTGGGCGTTCGTCATCGTGGCACCCTTGAGCAGGAGGTCGCTCATCCGTCGGGTCGACTCGCGTTCGCGCTCGTCCCGTTCGTACTTCTCGCGCAGTTCCTCGCGCAGGGCCTCCTTGTCGATCCCCCCGTCGTCGCCTGCGTCGCTGTCGCTCATACGCACACAGTGGGACTACACCGTCGAAAAAGCTGCGAAGTGAGCAGCTTCGATCGATCGAATCGCCGCTCGAGCGGACTTCGGGCCCCGAGACGACGACGGGCGGTGATCGACTCACATCACTCCTCGCGCTCGAGGGCGGCCTCGACGGCGTCGACGGCTTCCGCAGGCGTCTCGACGGTTTCGACGCCGGGGACCTCGTGGGTGCCGAGGCCGACGGTCGGCCGGTCGTAGATGCCCGCGAAGCCGAGTTCCGAGAGCGTGCCGTGGCCGCCGGAGAGGGCGATGACTGCGTCCCCGTTGAGCGGGACGAGTGCGTTTCGGGCGTGGCCGAGCCCCGTGACGACGACCGTGTCGACGTACTCGTTTGCCTCCTCGCGGCGCTCGCCGGGGAGGATACCGATCGTGGACCCGCCCTCGGCGTTCGCCCCGCGACAGACGGCTTCCATCGTCCCGCCGCGGCCGCCACAGACGACCGTGTGTCCGCGGCGACCGAGTTCGCGACCAACCGCGGTCGCGACCGCGCGTGATTCGTCCGTGATCGTCCCACCGCCGATAACGCTGACGCGAACGCCCATACGGGAGACGGCGTGACGGCGATGTATTATCGGTTCGGTCGAACGGAGGGGTCGACCGTTCGACGATCGACGTGCTGTTTCTCGTCAATATCAGGTCTGCGTAACGAATCCGACGGATTTAACGCACGGGGAGGCCGAGTTTGACGTGGTATGACGAAAGTTAGCGTAGTTGGTGCGGCCGGGACGGTCGGGGCCGCCGCAGGCTACAACATCGCGCTTCGGGATATCGCAGACGAACTCGTCTTTGTGGACATTCCAGACCAGGAAGACACGACAATCGGACAGGCAGCCGATACCAACCACGGCGCAGCCTACGATTCGAACACGACGGTTCGCCAGGGCGGCTACGAGGACACCGAAGGGTCGGACGTCGTCGTCATCACCGCCGGCATCCCGCGCCAGCCGGGCCAGACCCGCATCGATCTGGCAGGCGACAACGCGCCGATCATGGAGGACATCGGCTCGTCGATCGCCGAGTACAACGACGACTTCGTCACCGTCACCACGTCGAACCCCGTCGACCTGCTCAACCGCCACCTCTACGAGACCGGCGACCGCGCCCGCGAGAAGGTCGTCGGCTTCGGCGGCCGACTGGACTCCGCGCGCTTTCGCTACGTCATCGCCCAGCGCTACGACGCGCCCGTCCAGAACGTCGACGCGACCATCCTCGGCGAACACGGCGACGCACAGGTCCCCGTCTTCTCCAAGGTGCGCGTCGACGGCCAGGACCTCGAGTTCACCGACGAGGAGAAAGCGGAACTCTTAGAGGAGCTCCAGACTTCCGCGATGAACGTCATCGAGAAGAAAGGCGCGACCCAGTGGGGCCCGGCGACGGGCGTCGCCCACACCGTCGAGGCCATCCTGCGAGATACCGGCGAGGTGCTCCCCTGCAGCGTCACGCTCGAGGGCGAGTACGGCCACGAGGACACCGCCTTCGGCGTCCCGTGTAAGCTCGGCGCAAACGGGATCGAAGAAGTCGTCGAGTGGGACCTCGCGGAGTTCGAACGCGACCAGCTCGGCGAGGCCGCCGAGAAGCTCTCCGAGCAGTACGAGAAGATCTCGTAAGCCACCGCGCAACTCGCTTTTTTACCGCCGACCACGATGGGTTGGGAGCCCACAGCTACCGTCGACGAACGCGCATCTCGACCGGCCCGGGATCGAGCGACACCGTCGGCGTCGGATCGATCGACGCCGTCACTCGCTCGAGGTCGACGTGGCGGTACGGCAATACGGAGACCGAGTCAGGGAATCAACTGCTCGCCGTCGTCGTCGTAGATCCTGATCGCGTCGACCGGACACGTGCGAGCGGCGAACTTCGCGTCGAGTTCCGCGTCCTCGGGAACCTCGCGGGCGAACACGCCGTCGTCGATCTCCTCACCCCCCTCGAGGATCGCTTTCCCGCGCGATTTGTCCTCCTCGAAGGCGTCCCACTCGGCGACACACTGGAACATCCCGATACACGTATCCTCGTCGAATTCGATTCGCATAGCGGTTCGTTCGGCCGATCGTCGTAAATCGTTAGCGGTTGGCTCAGCGCCAAGGAGGCAGGCGCTCTCGAACGGCTATCGTCTGGAGTCGGTCACGCCGAGCGCGATCGCGAGCCCCGGGCCAGCCAGACCGATCACGACGTCTGTCTCACCGGTCGGAAAATCGGACGACGACGAGGTTCCGTCTTCTACCACACAAACCCAACAAACCCCACAAGCGTTCCCCATTCTACGAATACATGGTTGTGAATTAGACTCATTCCATTATCTAGGTAGCTGGTTGGTCTAGATACAACACTAGTCGGAAGATACAAGACAGTGTCTGTGAAAAACCTTCCTGAAAGAAACTCACAACCATGTCAAAATCTACTCACGGGCTGGAAAAGACGCTGGGGAGCAAGGAGACGCTGATTCTCTCCTTCGGGGCGATGATCGGCTGGGGATGGATCATCCTGGCCGGCGACTGGATTCACTCCGGCGGACCGCAGGGGGCGATTCTCGCGTTCGTCGCCGGAGCGATCGTCGTCGGGTTTGTCGCGATTATCTACAGCGAACTGGCGTCGGCGATGCCGCTCGTCGGTGGGGCACAGGTGTACAGTCTCAGGGCACTGGGGCCGATCGGCTCGTTCCTCTGTACGTGGGCGCTCGTTTTCGGATACGTCACCGTCGCGGCCTTCGAGGCGGTCGCGTTGCCATCGGCGATGGCGTTTATCATCCCCGGATTCGACGCGTTCCCGCTCTGGAACGTCGCGGGCGAACCGGTCTACGCCACGTGGATCGTCGTCGGCGTGCTGGGAACGGTCGCGATGACGTACCTGAACTACATCGGCATCCGCATCGCCGCCCAGTTCCAGATCATCATGACGATCGTCATCGCGCTGGCCGGCGTCATGCTGGTCGCCAGCGCGATCACGAGCGGCCAGCCGTCACCTGACCCCTCGTTCGGCGCCGGCACCGCCGGCATCTTCGCCGTCATCCTGATGACGCCGTTCATGTTCGTCGGCTTCGACGTCATCCCGCAGTCGGCCGAGGAAGCCGACATTCCCGCCCGGACCCTTGGACTGTTGATCCTGCTGTCGGTCGGGATGGCCGCGCTGTTTTACATGGCCGTCATCTGGGGCTCGAGTCGCGCCCTTCCGGGTGCCGAACTCGTCGACAGCACGCTGCCTGCGGCCGAAGCGATGGGCGTCCTCTACGACAGCACCACCGTCGGCCAGATCATGGCCCTGGCGGGCATCGCGGGGATCCTGACGAGCTGGAACGCGTTCATCATCGGCGGGAGCAGAGCGATGTTCGCCCTCGCCGAAGCCGGGATGCTCCCGAAGTGGCTCGCGAGGGTCCACCCCACGTACAACACGCCCAGTAACGCGATCCTGCTGATCGGCGTCCTGTCGGTGCTCGCGCCGTTTTTCGGCGAGCAGATGCTGACGTGGATCGTCAACGCCGGCGGCATCGGCATCGTCGTCGCCTGGTTCTTCGTCGTCCTCTCGTTTCTGATCCTGCGATACCGCGAACCGGAGATGGACCGCCCGTACAGGGTCCCCGGCGGCTACCTCACCGGCGCCGTCGCGCTGGTGCTGACCGGGATCTTCGTCACGCTCTATCTCCCCGGCGGCCCGTCCGCGCTGCTGTGGCCCTACGAGTGGCTCATCGTCCTCCTCTGGTGTGCGTTCGGCGTCGTCCTCTACGCGCTCTCCGGCGAGACGCCGGTCGACTCCTCGGACGAAGTCGTCGAGAAGATGAGCGCGCTGGACGACTAGCGTCGACACCACACCCGTTCGCCCTCTCGAGCGCCGGCGTGATCGAACGTGTCCGATGTTGACGGATCGCGTACCTTCATTACCGGTGAGCGAACTCTATCCAGATACGTCGGCTCGAGCGAACCGACCTTCACGTCGTAAACGATGGACGAAAAAGACATCCGGATTCTCAAGGCGGCAGCGGTAGCGGGCACCGACAGCGCAGTGGCGATCCACGAACACACCGGGATCCCGAAATCGACGGTTCACTACCGGCTCAACCAGCTCCGGGAGGAGGGGGTCGTCACGAACGACCTGCTGGAGATGGACCTCTCGAAGATCGGCCTCGAGATCGCGATCATCAGCGAGGTGTACGCCGAGTTCGGCGAGGGCTATCAGGACGACGTCGGCGAGAAACTCGCGAACATCGAGGGCGTCAACCAGGTCTACTTCACGATGGGCGATACGGACTTCGTCCTCGTTGCACACGCGACCAGTCGGGAGATGGTCGAGTCGCTCGTCGAGGACTACGAGTCGGTCGAGGAGGTGACGCGAACGAGTTCGAAGTTCGTGATCACGACCGTCAAAAACGAGACGTACCCGATCAACGACTTCGAGGTCGAGACCCTCGTCGCGGCGCTCACTGACGATTGACCCACTCGGACGACTCACGGCAGGGGTACCGTCCGGAATCGGTCCGTGGAGGGGTTGCGATCCGATTCCGGAACCGTCTCCCCGTCGTTCCCCCCAGGTCGATCGTGACACCGACTGACGAACGGTCGTCTTCGCCCGATGGTCGGGAGCCGGATCGACTGGACGGTCGCCACCCACGTCGACCGATCGGACCGACCGCTCGAGCCCGAAAGACGACACTTTAAACCGCACCACGACCCAAGGACGGCCAATGAACATCGAGGAGCTGTCGGGGCTCCCACCCGGGGCCGTCTCGCACCTCCGGGAAGAGGGCATCGAGACGCTCTACCCGCCACAGGCCGAGGCAGTCGAGGCCGGTGCACTCGAGGGCGAGAACCTCGTGGCCGCCGTCCCGACGGCCAGCGGGAAGACGATGATCGCCGCGCTCGCGATGCTGTCGGCGATCGAACGTGGCGGGAAAGCGCTGTACATCGTCCCCCTGCGAGCGCTCGCCAGCGAAAAACGGGCCGAGTTCGAGGCCTACGAGGAGTTCGGCGTCACGGTCGGCGTCACGACCGGCAACTACGAGAGCACCAGCGACTGGCTCGCGACGAAGGACATCGTCGTCGCCACCAGCGAAAAGGTCGACTCGCTCGTTCGAAACGGTGCCGACTGGCTCTCGGAACTGACCTGCGTCGTCTCCGACGAGGTCCACCTCATCGACGACCGCAACCGGGGGCCGACGCTCGAGGTGACCCTGGCCAAACTCCGGCGGCTGAACCCGCAGTTGCAGGTCGTCGCGCTCTCGGCGACGGTGGGCAACGCCGGCGAGATCGCCGACTGGCTCGACGCCGCGCTCGTCGACACCGACTGGCGGCCGATCGACCTCCGGATGGGCGTCCACTACGGGAACGCGCTCAACTTCGACGACGGCTCGACCCGCGAGGTGCCCGTCGACGGCGCCGAAAAACAGGAGGCCGCGCTCGTTCGCGACATCCTCCAGGAGGGTGGCTCCTCGCTCGTGTTCGTCAACTCCCGGCGCAACGCAGAGGCCGCAGCCCGCCGGCTTGGCCAGGTCTCGAGGGAGGAACTGACCGACGTCGAGCGGGCCGACCTCGCCGACCTCGCGACGGAGATCCGCGACGACAGCGATACGGAGACGAGCGCGGACCTCGCCGACTGCGTCGAGCGCGGCTCGGCCTTTCATCACGCCGGCCTCTCTGCCACCCAGCGGTCGCTCGTTGAGGACGCCTTCCGCGACCGCTTGCTGAAGGTCATCTCGGCGACGCCTACCCTCGCGGCCGGCGTCAACACGCCCGCCCGTCGCGTCGTCGTCCGCGACTGGCGACGGTTCGACCCCAGTGCGGGTGGGATGGCCCCCCTCGACGTCCTCGAGGTCCACCAGATGATGGGCCGGGCCGGCCGGCCGGGGCTCGACCCCTACGGCGAAGCCGTCCTGCTGGCGAAGAGCCACGACGAGAGCCAGGAGCTGTTCGACCGCTACGTCTGGGCCGACCCCGAAGCCGTTCGCTCGAAACTCGCGGCCGAACCCGCACTGCGAACGCACGTCCTCGCGACCATCGCCTCCGGCTTCGCCCGGACCCGCGAGGGACTGCTCGAGTTCCTCGAGGCCACCCTCTATGCGAGTCAGTCGTCGGAGGCAGGTCGACTCGAGCGCGTCACCGACGAGGTGCTCGCGTATCTCGAGCGCAACGACTTCATCGAACGCGAGCCGCCACGCGGCTCGGATCGCTCGAGCGGGGCACCGCGAGAGCGCGGGACGACCGACCAGTCGGCCGCCGAGGCGTTCACCGCCGCCGCCGACCTCGCCGACGACGCCGGCACGGACGAAGAACTCGAGGCCACCAGCCTCGGTCACACCGTCTCCCGGCTCTACCTCGACCCGATGAGTGCCGCCGAGATCGTCCATGGGCTCGAGGGCGCCGACGAGCGGCCCACCGCCCTCGGGCTCTATCAGCTCGTCTCTCGCACCCCGGACATGTACGAACTCTACCTGCGCTCGGGCGAGGACGAGAAATTCGGCGAACTCTACTACGAACGCGAGCGGGAGCTGCTCGGGGACGCCCCGAGCGAGTTCGAGGAGAACCGCTTCGAGGACTGGCTCGCCGCGCTCAAGACCGGCAAACTGCTCGAGGACTGGGCCGACGAGACCGACGAGGAGACGATCACCGAGCGGTACAAGATCGGCCCCGGCGACCTGCGGGGCAAAGTCGACACCGCGGAGTGGCTGCTCGGAGCCGCCGAGTCGCTGGCCCGCGAGATCGACAGCGAGTGGACCGTCGCCGTCCGCGAAGCCCGTGCTCGGGTCGAACATGGCGTCGGCGAAGAGCTCCTGGAACTCGTCTCGGTGGGCGGCGTC
>LFCJ01002217.1_pt1 | contig 13944 bp, 28 predicted proteins | sample 643141 | NCBI WGS metagenome assembly LFCJ01 (sample SAMN03766243, study PRJNA286221) | soda lake metagenome | biome: soda lake; feature: Kulunda steppe; material: water; isolation source: sample B1-Br-g2 brine of Lake Bitter-1 | place: Russia: Kulunda steppe | collected 2010-07 | reverse complement strand
TTCAATATGCGCGCACATTGGGCGCTGCACCTTGGGGGTGGGGGTTGCTGAGCACAGGGGGATGTGGAGGAAGAAGGGGGAGGGGGAGGGTCCCTGAGAGGCTTGGTACGAGTCGAAGAGCAGGTGGGAGGGCGGGCGTGGGCCTAGCACGGAGGGGGGGAGGGCACGCTTGGCAGAAAGGGAGGGGTTCATGGGGCATGGAGCGCCGCGGGCTAAGATGCATGTTGAGGGTAATGCTGGCGGGGAGTAACAGTGCCTGACGCAAGGCTCAGGGCATGGCTGCGATGCGGCATAGCTGCAGTGCACTGAGGCTGTGACGCACTGTGGCTGTGGTGCACTGTGGCATCACTACCTTGTGGCTTATGCGAGGCCGCAAGCGGGCGCCATGGTGTGACCCACAGGCCAGCAGGCGCCATGGTGCAAACTACAGGCTCTGCGCCATGGTGCAACCCACAGGCCAGCAGGCGCCATGGTCCAACCCCACAGGCCAGCAAGCGCCATGGTGCAACCCACAGGCTCTGCGCCATGGTGCAACCCACAGGCCAGCAGGCGCCATGGTCCAACCCCACAGGCCAGCAAGCACCATGGTGCAACCCCACAGGCTCTGCGCCATGGTCCAACCCCACAGGCCAGCAGGCGCCATGATGCAACCCCACAGGCTCTGCGCCATGGTGCAACCCACAGGCCAGCAGGCGCCATGGTGCAAACCCACAGAGGAGCTTCCCCACAGGTCCAGCACGCATGCGTGCCTTGATTACAAGCAAACACGCATGCTTACACCCGCTCACACCCACGCAGCCACACAAGACAGGTAGGCATGCACAACCACACCCATGCACACAAATACGCACACCCCCACACGCACGCAAGCTTGCACACCTGGATGTAACCGAGGGAGACGCCGGCCTGATAGACCTGGCGGAGCTTGTCCTGCCTAGGCTGGATTGATGGCCAAAGCTGCCACGGCTCAGGGCCTGGAAAGGGTGAGGCAAGGGGGATGGGGAAGGGGGAAGGGGGTCAAGGAAAGGCAGGCTGGGAGGACATTGAGGGAGACAGCCGAGATGGGGTCTAGCTTGGGAAAGGCGGGTTGGGGAAGGGGGAAGGGGGTCAAGGAAAGGCAGGGAGGACATGGAGAGGCGCCATAGTTCAGGACTGAAGGGGGATCAGCGTGGGAGGGCAGGATGCGGACGCAATGCAAGCGAGCGCCAGGCTCTGAGGGCTTCACTTGGGCCCCAGGCCTGCAGGGACGAGGCAAGCAAGGGGGCTAGGGTGCACATGTATGTGCTGTTGCTCCACAACCTCCTGCGCCACGCAGCCATGCTGGCTGCTTGCGGTAGCTCACCTTGTCAGTGGAGGCAGGTGCATTGGCACTGGGGCTGCCCTTGACCTTGCTCAGGCGCTTGGACTGCACCTTGCGCAGCGCCTGCAGCGGGCCCGGCAGCATGTCCAGGCCGCGCTGCGCGCAGGGCCACACGCATGAGGCGAGCCATGCTGATGGGTTTGTTAGAGCACTCGGACACATTTGCAGGACATGAAGTAGCGAGTGTGTGTGCGTGTGTGTATGCAAGCGCGTGCATGCTCATGTATGAGACACACAGTCACATGGGGCCTAACTCTCACATGGGGCCACCCACCTACCCACGCCCCCACACCCAAACACACCCACACCCACACAAAACATCTGTGAAAGCACACTTGCCAGCGCGCATTGGCAGGCATCAGATATGCACCACGCCAAAGGCGTGCAGTGCTACACGCGCACACGCACACACATATTACTCATTCGCAAGTTCCGCGCGCACGCACCTCCAGCAGGTTGTGGTGGCTTGACTCGCTTGCCTGGCTCTTGGCCTCCTCGTCCGCCTCCTCTTCAACCATTTCTCCCTCAGTGCTGCGCCGGTGCCCCTGCACAGCAGGCGGCAGAGGGGCGGGGGCAGCGAGTGAGCAGCATGGCTGGGCTTCCAGGGGCACTTGGGTCGCACAACGCATGCAGTGCGCGTGACGGCCTCTGTCAAGGTATGCGCACTGCCATGCGGCACGCACAGTCCAGTTCTGCACAGCCAATACTCCTCCTGGCGCGCGCGCACGCACACACCTTGGGCCGGTAAGCCCCCGCCGCGTTGGGGTCTTCGCCCCTGGCCAGCCTGCGCAGCCGCGCCATCTCCTGCGCCTTCTGCTGCATCATCGCAACTGGGTCCGCCTCTGCGCAGCACACGTACAGCCATGCTGGATTCTGCGCGCATGCTTACACAAGCACCGGCCTGCAGCGCGCGGCTGCGCCCCACACACGCCCTGGGGTGAGGCACGTGCAAGAACAAGCAATAGCACACACATGTGCACACAGCACAAATGCAGGGATGCATGCACAAGCTAACCAGCACCAATGCAGGGATGCAGACACAAGCTAACCAGCACAAATGCAGGGATGCATACACAAGCTAACCGGCACAAACACAGGGATGCATACACAAGCTAACTGGCACAGACGCAGGGATGCATACACAAGCTAACCGGCATGCGCCCCAGCGGCAGCCCTATTCCTCTCCCACGGTGCAGCGCGCTACCAATCTTTTGGCACATCACACCCTTGGCTGTGGCTCTGCAGCAGCCCACAACAGCACAGCAGTCCCGGAGGCACTCTAATCCCGTCCCGAAGGCGCAAGCGCCGTAGCGCTGCTTGCTCTGCATGCCCTGCTGCCACTGGGCAGGCATGGGCGGGGACTGCAGGGCCCAATGGCGTGCTCTTATGCCCTGCAAGCCCTGCTGCCAGTGGGCAGGCGTGAGTGCCACGGGGTCAGGGCCAACCCTGGTTAGAGCAGCCAATACCCCTGCCTTCCCCCCCTGCCCTGGCGCGGCCCACCTTCTTTCTTGGCCAGCATTCCTTTCACCATGTTGCTCGCCCGCTTCATGCGGCCCACGGTGTGGTCCTGCGCGCACACGGGGGCAAAAGGATGCAGAGGCCATCGTGGATCATGCGGCGCGCTGACACCTGGTGCTGGGTGGACTGCAGGACCCCACATCCAAGGCCCCCCAGCCCTAGCCCACCCAGCCAGTCAGCACACACTTCAAGTGCAAGCTTCAGCGCCCTCAGCTGCAGCACCAGCCTCAGCACACCCACCTTCAGTGCACTCAGCTGCAGCACCAGCCTCAGCACACCCAGCCACTCAGCACACACTTCACTGCACGCTTAAGAGCACATAACTGCAGCACCAGCCTCAGCACACCCACCTTCAGCGCACCCAGCTTGTCCCTTTCCTCCTCAGCTTCCTCCGGGTTTGTCGTGGCAGAGGGCGCCATGATAATGTTCTGCAGGCCAGCACAGAGGTGCATGTGTGTGAGCTGATCGCCTGTGCAGAAGCAGCATGGCCTGCGCGGGGTGGAGTACTCGTGCACTTCCCAGTCTTCTGTATCAGCATGCCTTGCAGGTGGCCCAACACATATGTCTCAAGATATGCACGCTCCCACGTTAGCGGTGCACCAGCACTGCTGCAGAGTGTCCTCATGTCCGCGCAGCATTGCACTGCTGCTTGCGAGCAGAGAAGCACACAGGAACAGGAACAGGAACAGGCCGGGCCCGATGCATGCTCAACCACGTGCGCGCACCGCCCCCCTGCCCACACATCCCCCGCCCCGGAAAACACGGGTGCACCTTGTTCTTCTTGCGCCCTGCGCCCACGGGCCGCTTCCTGCCCTTGTTCGTCACCGAGCTGCTCCCCTTCAGCTTGCTGCGCAGCTTCAGGGCATCCACCTCCCGCTTCTTGCGCTCGTTGATGATCTCTGGCGTGAGCACCACCTGCGTGCACCGCCACCCAGCCCCCGGCGAGTGAGACATGAGCGGGTGCAGGCAGTGCCCCTGCTCAGCCTCTTGTGCGCCGAGGCCCCTTGATGGGGGCTTCCCACGTCTTCATGGACGTTTTGTTTGTTTTGTTAAGCCGTTCAAGCAACACAGGCGCACGCACGTTCGAGTTCACACAAAAAACACACATGATGCACAGGCTGCCACCAAGCAAGCATATGCCTCCCGACAGCTGTGGGATGTCCCTTCTCCCGGGCAGCGCCTGGAAGCACACAGCTGGCTGTGTTGATGGACACGGCGCTGTTGCGTTGGCGCGGCCCCACCTGCTTGAACATACGGCCGTCTGACACTTGACCGGAGTAGCCGCTCTGCATCTCCTCCAGGATCATGTACTGCTTCACCATGGCCAGCTGGTTGGCGTTGCCGAGGGGGCTCATGCACTTGTGCCACCACCTGCCGCACGCGCCAGGGCGACACAGTCAGCCAGCACAAGCACGTCAGCATGCGCGCAGCCACCAGCAACTCCATATCCACGCTTGCATCACAAAAGCCCGTGCGAGCCCCGTGGGGAACACCAGCATTACATAGCAGCCTGCTGGGCAAGGTGGCCCCAGCAGGCACTGGGCCGCACCACGCACCTAGCGGGCGCACGGTAGAACTCGGTGACCATCTCACCCCAGGAGGTCAGCACACCAAGGTCCAGCTTGAACAGGCCGCGCAGCATGCCTGCGCCGCGCGAGCACGCAAGCAGTTGCATGTGTGTGTATGTGTGTGTATGTGTGTGTGTGCATGCACATGCGTGCATGCACCCTGCAGTGTTTGTTTGCGTGGGCATGAGCGGAGAAGAGCAGCACTGGCAGGGCTGTTTGCAGCCAAGGGCTCAGTGATCCTAGCATTATCCTCCAGTGCAAGACTGAATAGAAATCCCGAGATGCCAGTGGCATAGGCAGGTGGCTTGCCACACAAGCGTGTGGAGGGAGGGAGCTGCCCTACAATACACAAGCTCACCATAAATGGTGGTCGCAATCTGGTAGAAGAGCGCGGTGTCCATGAAGATGATGACCACAAAGGGCGCCACACGCACAGTTTGCAGCAGCCAATCACCACCGATGCAAGGGAAAGGGTAATGGTACCTGCGTTCAAGCGGCAGGCTTACAATTTGGCACGGTGCATGTGATGTGCCCACCAGCTTCACCCCAGAATTGCCGAACCATGCACAGCATCTGGCAAAATGGGTATCTGGATGCAACCATCGTGTCCAAACAGTGGCTGGCGTAGCAGAGTTGGCAGCAGAAGCCTGGCCTGCCCATTTGCGCTCTTGGCTGTGCCTGTGCTTGAATTCTATCGTACAGCCAGCTTTCTTCTCCCCCCGCCCTGCAGCCTGTGCAAAAGCTCTGTAGTGCCCACCAATTCTCTCCCCCGTAGGAGTTGTCGCCGCACTCCAGCCAGCCACGCTGCTGCACGAAGATAAGAGGCCCCGTGGCGGGCTGGGCGATGACAAAGTAGTCAAATGGGAGTTTCATGCAGAAGACCTGCAGAGAAAGACAGGGCGTGCCAGTAGTTGCAAGGGAGGTCCAGGAGCTTCTGGGCATGAGCAGAGGCAGGCTGCTGCTGCCTTGCCACCCCCTTCAGGTGGGGTGGTAAGCAGGTGCATGCTGTTTTGCCTGGCGCTCCACGCATGGCAGCTGCTATACCACTCACCAGGATCCAGAATAGGTTGTTCAGCCTCCACAGCTTCCACTTCATGTGCATCTTGCCGCTGATCCAGCTCCTGGCCGGGGGGCGCGGGGACTGGATGGTGAACCACTGGGGCAGCCGCAGCATGTGCGTCAGGCTCTCCATGTACCCGTCGCGCTGCAGGCACACATGTGTTTTGTGGGGTCATGGCAGCAGATTAAGCGTGATGTCTGTGAGTTGGACAGCGTCTGCGTGGAGCCCTTTGTGCACATGTTGGTTCGGTTTATTTGCAGGCGCACGAGCAGGCAGTGGGTGACTGACCGTTGCCTCTGTTTTTTTGAGCAGGCAGTGGGTGACTGGCCATTGCCACTGTTTGAGCACATAGGGTCTGTTCATTCCCTTGTCCTGGAATGCTTGCTCCTGGAGCGCTGGATGGTTGAGTCTGCAGGACGCTCTTCGCGGGGCTGCAGTGGGGTAAGCACAGCCGTCCGTGGCATCCACCTACCGCAGTGAGTGCCCAGTGGATGAAGTGCACGCCCAGCAGGCATCCACTGTAGACGGCCCACCAGTCGCGCAGGTCCTGCTGGATGGGGCTCTCGTAGTACTGCATGATGTACCTGGGAGCAAGCACCATGGGTTGCCAGGCAGTCAAGCCTGTGTTTGGAGGCACGGGGCTTTCGGGGAGTGCCGCAAACTTACTTCTTACATGCTCTGCCACCACAGTGAGCAAGTGGTGTGCCTTCGGGCTGACACCCATCAAACAAACATCAGCTCCTGATCATCACACGTGCTGCTCAACAGGTGCTGCCCTCCAAGGCAACACGGCAAAGCGTCACACCTGCCGCATGCCGGAGCCCACCTCATGCGCGAGCCTGCCTCATTTTTGCCTGTGCCAAGTTCAAAGCATGCACGCACAAGCTCCCAACTTGGCGCCCTGCTTGTCACCCATGTGCTGTGTGCTTGCCACTTGGCACCCTAACTTACCAGGTGCCATTGAAGCAGAACCACAGCACCCACTCCACAAAGCCAAAGATGCCTGCATGTATGGGAGGATGTGCGCAGCGATACTCAACGGAGACGGCACGCGCTGGGCGTGTGGGCTGGCCTGCACGACCTGGTGCGCATGGTCACCCCTGAATCTAATTTTGGAGCCCAAATGCGCTGGCCCCTGCACAAGCCCAATGACAAGTGTTGCTTCATGAAGGAGTTGGGGGGTGACGTGACGGGTCTGGGGGACAGTGTGGCAGGGGACAACATGACAGGTGGAGGATGTCGGGACAGGGACCGACATGACAGGTGGAGGTCGACATGAAAGGGGTCTGGAGGCAGGCTTGCCGCGCACACCCGTCTGCCACCCTCCCCACCACACACCCTGTTCACCAGACCCACCGAAAATGGGCGTCCCCTCGATGATGTAGTGCCGCCGCTCCAGCTGCACCCTGCTGCCCATGTAGTTGGCGGCCGGCCCTGCAATGGGCTGCGACTTGCCCGCCAGAGCGAGCCGCTTGTCGATCTCACGCTCCTCCGCACTCTGATTGCCATTGACAGTGGAGTACAGCGCGCGCATGTCCAGGCCCGACTGCGTCTTGAAGCGCCCCCTGCACATGCACACAGGCAGGGGTTAGGTACTAGGTGCATGGTTGCCCAAGGGTGCACAGCTGGGAACCTCAGCACGGGCGGCCTTTGAGTACAATGCTGCAGTTGGGGGGTGCTAATACCCAGACGGCGACAGACAGTGACTCAGCTAACAGCGCGCGCAGCACGCACGCAGCTTATGTTGGGAGCGCACTCACTTGCTGGCAAAGTACTTGGACAGGATGGTGTTGGTGGGCTCCCTGGGTTCGTTGGTCATGAACCAGTTGGCAAAGCGCTCAAACGCCTTCATGCCCGAATACGTGACAAACACTGAGGACAGCTCTCGCCACTGAAAGCCAACAAAGGCAATGACCTGGACACAGCAGCAGGAGAAAGGGCAAGGAGGAGCAGCTGGCTGCAAGAGCGTGGCTGACTTGCAGCAGAGGCAGATCCACCGAAAACAAGCATTGAAGGGTGCATGGGCTGGTCTGGAGTCAGGGACTGTACAGTATAGTGGAAGCATGCACATATTGAGGAGCCAAGACATGCTCACACATTCCTCACTCTTGCATCAAACAGATCGCAGAGGCAAGTGCAGGGCAAAGAGGGAACATGCACATTTAGCTTATGCCATTGCGGGTCTAGGCACTTACAAAGGACAGACCACACACATTCACGCAGCACATCACCCGTAACACACGTGCACACACACACACACCTGAAGCGCCTGGTAGAAGCACAGCTGGGAGACAAAGACCCGGTAGTACGCGCGGTAAAGCGCCAGCACGGAGCGGCGCTCTCGATAGGTCTTCACAAAGACGCGGGACTGCCAGAACTCACTCGCAACCTGCAGACGCCGTCAAACAAACCACCAGCAAATTCCTATCCAGGGAGGCTGGCAGCCAGCCAGCCATTGACTGATTCCGGCCATTGAGCCATTGGTTACTTTCACACAGACTTGAGCTGGGCTGAGCAACCTCAGCAACCCAGCGCAGCGCTTGCATCGCGCTCACCATGGCATCAAACATGCCCATGGCATGCCCTCTGGCAAAGCCCAGGCTCGTCAGCGCCACCCAGGAGTCGTTCCAGATAGCTTTTGCCACTCGTTCCGGCTTCACACGCAGGTCCGCCAGCGTCTCTGCATCAGGCGATCAAACAGTTGGGGAGGTGTTTGGTAGGACCCAGGTTGCAGCGTGGAAGGCCTACTTGCAAACTTGCACACTTTGAGCTCGTGGGCTTGCACGCTTTGAGCATATGCGGGCGGTTCTGAGGGTCCAGACACTCCTGAGGGCATGACAACTGACTATATGCCAATTCACAAAAATCATGGATTATATTTTGGCTTGCAATGAAAAGAAACAGATAAATCAACCTTATTACCAGGCTGGCATAACACCCTGCTCAATACCTCTTAGCTAGGGATGCTGATTGTGTGCCAATTTGCCAAAATGGGAATCTCAACGATTTTCAGCAAACCTACAGCTAACTTATAGCCTGAGAACTCCGCACCCACCATGTACAATCTCCTCGACACACACGTGTTTTTGTGGATGAGTGGATATGCATGCACTCCAAGCAATCACGTCGAATTAGCCTGGTGCCTGCACTATACCCACCATGCACAATTTCTTTGACACACAGGCTTTCATTGAAGTCGTCATAGCCCAAGCGATGCGCCACATCAACACCAAGGTTGCTCAAGTGGTCAATCTGCAGGCCAGCAACAGCAGCAGCAGCAGTGGTCGATCTGTAGGCTAGCAGCATTAGTGCACACTTGCATCCTGAACCAATGTAAGGTGGGATAGATGGGTCACGGCACAAGCACATGGTGCAATGGCAATCAACGTGACAAGTCATGGGCATGATGACAGAGGGGGAAATGGTGCACTGTAATCATCCCAGCATCTTCCTCTGCAAGGGAACTGTGTGAGCAAAGGGAACTGCTGCACAGGTGTTCAGATGCAACCATGTACCATGCTCCTGCAGGGAGGATGGATGTCGCACTCTTGGCAGCATTGAAGCGAACATAGTTGGCCCGCCCACCTCATATGCCATGACATCAAATACAGGGGTCACAATACGGTTGCAGAAGAAGCCTCCGTCACCGAACGCGATCAGGTCAGCCAACAGATCGTGGTCCTTGGTGTTGACCTCTTGGTACTCCTGAACGCGCAAATGCATGGAGCAGGTGGCGGAAGAGCTAAGGCTGGTGGCAGAGCGTCCTTTGGGACACATGTTGTTTAGGTTCGAATGACACAGAGAAGATGGAGCATGGCCCCCTGCGCAAGGCCAGCGGCAGAACAAGCACGTCCACAGTGCCTTGGGCAAGGTCAGCACCCAAGGTGGATTGGTCCAGGCCTGGACCTCTGACCTATCCCTCGAAAGTGCCCCAGCATGACTCGTGCGCGCCTTAATCTTTTATTACCAAGTAAGGCTAGCTGCTGGGCTCTGCCGCCAGCCATCAAAGCTGCTATGGCTGGCTGGGTGCGGGCCTTGGTCGCACACCTCCTGCTCCCCCACCAACGCTGCCACCCGCGGCGCCGCGCACCTTGAGCCGCGAGATGATGCTGGAGATGCGGCCGCAGTCCTCGGGCCTGACCCGGCTGGGGTGCAGCTGCAGCTGAGCCTGCACCTCATGGATGAGGTGCTGGTGCTCGTTGCGCAGCTCCATGACCCGGATGCGCGCATCTGCGGGGAGGGAGCAGCATGAGGGCCGGCGCATGAAGGAGGACCAGGATGCACCTGGGTGCAGCTATTGAAATGAGTAATAATTACTCCTTTGCTAACTGCATCCTTCATGACAGAACTTGCCATGCAAGGCGACATGCCGCATGATCAATACATAAAATTCACGAGGTTATGTAGTTTACAGTTCAACAGTGCACACAGTGCCCATGGTCCTGAAAGTACAGTCTTGTGCGCCAGCTGCATGCAGCGCTACATGAAGACCACGCAAGCACTCTGACAAAGATAGGCAGGCCACTGAGCGCACGAGCCTCCCCTTCCACCCCAGCTTGCCCAAGCTCATGCACTTCACTTTACATACACCTGCCAAATGAACACAAATCCAGGAGCATGACTAGCCATTGAGTGGGCAGGGAGCTCCACCCACCTTGCTCCACCCGGGGCACGCCACTCTTCCACAGCTCGTGCATGACATAGGAGTGATTCATGCACCAGTATAGGAACCAGAGCAGCTCAGGCGTGTGGCGCAGGTTGGCAGCCTCCGTGTAGATCAGTATGTACAGCGACAGCTCGCAAAGCAGCCCATGCACCACGAAAGGATGGTAGTAGCTGTGGGACTCAAGCACCTGCAAGAAAGAGGAGAGGAGTTGGAGCTGGGCATTCCTTCACGAGAAGCGCTTGACTACAAATACACCAGAGCAGATGCGTGCACAGGCCTGGAAATGTGCTGTTATGCTCTCCTTCCTTTGCCAATTAAACAATGCTAGTATTTGCTGCTGTCCAAAAACCATGAGGTGCCTCTTTCAACCTACCTCTACCTCTTCCTCTACCCCTCTCTCTCTCTCTCTCTCTCTCTCTCTCTCTCTCTCTCACACACACACACACAGTGTCAGCTGCCCCACAATTCTTGGATAACTATCAGCAGAATCACCTGATCAATCCCATCAATTTTCAATGTGCAACTTGACACTCACATCATTGCGGTCCTGAGGCCTCCACGACAGATCCACGAGCTTTGTCCACTGCTCCTCATACGGCAGAAAGATGTTGGCATGCATCTCATGCAGAGCCTTTGCAAAGCGCATCTCATCGCTGCAATGAAGCAACAAGGACAACTCTTTTGAGAGTTGGGGATTTGTCTATCTAAGAGAGAAAGACAGAAAAGTGCAGAACAAAGCAAGGCGGCACAGCTCTTATTACAATTCAAGACTGGATTTCGCAGGAGCCCAACCCACATTTGATCACACCGAGAGAGTAGCAACCTCTGACACCCTTACCTGTCATTGCCTTGGGTCATCCGGATGTAGTTGTTCTTGCACAGGAGCGCGTTCAAATGATCGGATGCACAGAATATGGTGGCTGGCACATATTCCTGGATCGCCTGCGGTCCAGGAAAACAGACGGCCCTGTGACCCCATGTGGTCGTCAATAACTGTGCACTCAGACAAGCCCTTGCCTCTCACCTGGGCCAAGCCACTTGTTTGACTCACGGCTGTTGCGCACACCATTCTCTAGCGGAACACACACACGCACACTGGGACCGCTGGGAAGGGGCCGGACCAAGGCAAGTTGCACAGATGCAAGTCTGGTGATGGCTGCAGCAAGCTCATTTCTAGCTGTGCACAACCAGGCAACAGCAAGGGGCAGTCTGCCCTGCGTAACCGTTACCCACCAGATCCGCAGTCTTGGGATTCGGGTTGAAGGCTTGGAAGCCGAAGTGCCGGCCCACACGCCACATCACAGCATGCACATAGTTCTCCCACTTGGTGCTTTCCAGGCTGGGCACCTGCAGCAGAGCAAGCATGACAGGGGGGTAGTAGAAGATAGGGTGGCAGCCACTTTCAAAGGCAAGCCCATGACCATCCCAGTGCTGCACGATAGGGGTCCCCATGGCTGTGGCGAAAGAGCGACAGCGCGTTTCAAGGATTGAGGAATGGGCTAATGATGAGATGGCTTGTCCTGGATGCAGCTCGTGCAGAGCAGCTAGAAGCGCTGTGCTCGGCAGCAAGGAAGATATTGCAACTTGACTACGAGCAGCATGAGCAACATCTCACGTGGATTGTCAGGTGCTCGGGCAGCTCATCGGGCAGCTTGTAAATTGCAGGGTTCTTGTCCGGGCCTCCGGGCTTGGCCATGCAGCTCTTGGGTGGGACCTTGCTCTGCAGCGGGGGCGTCGCCTTTGCTGCCTCTTGCTGCTTCTTCATCTCCAGCTCAGCAAAATGGGAGGGAGCAAACTGGGAAATGTTGCCCACGCTGTAGGCGACCGAGTTGATCCGGGATTCAGCTGGACGCGGTTGCTCTGTCCGAGGCGCAGGGTGGGTGGCGACGGACATGCTGTGGCCGCTATGGCCCTTTGCAGAACCGCCACCACTCTGCACGTCCGCCAGCCAGGCTGCAAGCACAACCCGGGAGCGCATGAACAGGACTCAGCCAAAGGGCAGAAGGCATGCATGGGTATCAGGATATGGTGCTTTCGTGTGACATTTATCGCCCACACCCACATGCACATGTGCGCACACATACAAACGCGCTCACGTGTGCGCGCACACAAACACACACACGCACACGCGAACAAACACACACACACACACTCACACACACACACACACAAACACACGCACATGCGAACAAACACACATGAAACAAAACAGAAAACAAATATAACAAACAAATCAATGAAACATAAAACAAAACACACACAAACACACATGCATGCGTGCCCACATGCGCACCCAAGCGATCAACCGTATACTGCACACCCGAATCAAGAACAAACTTGAAACAGTGACGTCTATGCCCGTGCACCCATGCATGCCCACACAAGAGCTTGCAAACAGTGAAAGCGCGCACATGTGTGCGGGGTGTGTGTGTGTGTGTGTGTGCGTGTGTGCGTGTGTGTGCGTGTGTGTGTGCGCACATGTGCATACACTTGTGAAGCACCCCTTCATCGCGAAAGTGTGTTCAGTGGGGACAATGAATAGAAGGAATGCCTTTCCAAGGCATTGGAGGACAGCATGCAAGCACCAGGGATTCCCCAGCCCTGACTCGGCAGAGCGGAGCATAACACGACACAAAAATACATACATATAAACGCTCAGCAAATTCCAGGGCGTTCGTAGCTGGAAGGTGGTGCTCGTGGCAATCCCGGAGGTTTCTCGCACTCACATTTCACAAACTCCTTGTGGCCCTCCTCCGCCTCCAGATCATCAACATGCTCCAGAGCACCCTCTGACAGCCTCGTGGTGAGCTGCCTGCTGGCTGCCAAAGCTGCTCGCGCTTGTGCTGCTGGCTGTGTTTGGTGCCCTGACGCAACTGCCGCTGCAGCAGCCGAGCGCATAAGTTTTGACCGTCCAAGTGTGGCACTTGACATTTGATGGGCCATCTCGGGGCGGTGGAGGGGGTCCAAGCCCAAGGGGACAGGCCCGGGGGAGGAAGGCGCTCCGGGGGTTTCCCCCTGCTGACCCCCCCGGCCCAGGATGCCCCCCAGGCCAAGGTCACTATCACTGCTGGTAGATTGTGGGCCGGTGCCTGTTGTCGTCCCCGCGGCGTGCATTAGCGTCCTGAGAAAATCGCTGTGCTCCCCAGTTTGGGGCCCCTCGCTCTCGCCCAGCCCCGAGGACCTTGAAGCCAAAACCCGGCCCAGCTTATCCACGAGGCTGTGGGACGGCTGGATGGAGCGGGGGGTACTGGCCTCACTGAGACCATCGTTGAACTGGCGCTCCATTGCCAACCCCAAGGCAGTGCTCGCCTAGCACCTGTCAAGTCGTTTGATCCTTCATACTATGGATGTTCGAGTTTCTATAATTGACAATGCGTTTTGAAGAAACAATAAGAAACGGTCGGTATGGCTGGATACATATTAGTACAAAGTACAAAGCCATAGGATACGCGGATATGCCGTAAAATACATGTCATAATGTGCCGAGAGCAGCTAGCTCTAGTGATCTAAGGGGGGCTTAGGCGCAGGGTCAGCATCTGAAAGCCTCCCAGCTCTACTTTGGAAGCCTTTTCCTGTGGCTCCCTTCAACGATACCGATATGTCGCCACCGGTGTCATGTGCAGCAGGAAGATAGGCCTGCAAGTCTGACAATCCTCGCTCAGCCTGCATGCGGTTGGCGAACATATGAGACTGTCTCAAGCACATTGCAACCAAAGACAAAGGCGTTATTGCTTGCGGTACACACACGCACGCGCACACGCACCCACGCACA
>LFCJ01002216.1_pt1 | contig 13949 bp, 18 predicted proteins | sample 643141 | NCBI WGS metagenome assembly LFCJ01 (sample SAMN03766243, study PRJNA286221) | soda lake metagenome | biome: soda lake; feature: Kulunda steppe; material: water; isolation source: sample B1-Br-g2 brine of Lake Bitter-1 | place: Russia: Kulunda steppe | collected 2010-07 | reverse complement strand
GGGGGGGGGGGGGTGGCTGCCAGCACGCTCCAGCATGCAGGGTAAATTCCCCAACGTGCCCCAGCGTGCGAGGCAGCGCTCTGGGCACCAGCAGGCCTGCACGATGCGGCCAGCAGACAGAGCACGCAAGGCGAGCAGCAGGAGCGAGAGGCGAGGGGCCGCAGGGCGAGCTCATTGCTGCACAGAGGGTGCAGCCGCTGCTCCTGCGGAGGCCTCCTTCCCTCGGCACCTGGCTCCCCCCGCCCAGATACAGAGACGTCCCATCCCTCCACCCTTGACCCCATGCCCCAACACACCACGGAAAGTCTCAGAGCTTACCCCTCCCGCCCCCGACACACACACACACACACGCACACACACACACGAATTCATTCACACCTTGCTGTCCCGTTCCGCCAGCGCTGCCGTGGCCCTGCCCAGCTCCTCGCGTGTTGCAGCCAGCTGCCGCTCTGCCGCCTCCAGCTCTGCTGTCTTGGCACGGATCAGGGCCTCGGCAGCTGAGAGCTCGGCGGTGAGCTTGGCGCTGCCGACCTCTGTCTGCTCCAGCAGCGCCTGCACGCATGCGCCAAGGATACGTGGCGTGTCGAGGCCCCTGCCGTGCGGAGGGTCTCCACTCACCCACTGCCACACTGTGTTCTTGGCATCCATGGTCAGAGCACAGAGGGAGTGCCCGTGCCCCAAAGGCTGATCTGGCATGTGTGCTGCAGCACAGCTCGCAGCCTCGCAAGGGTAAGGCCATGCATCTGCCTACCACCTTACCCTAAGGTTCCCAAGGAAATTGGCTATAACAATACAGGCCACGCCATGCCGTCATGAAAACCTTTTCCCGAGGCAGCTGCACACACGAGCCCCCACACGTTTGTGCCTTTCCTGCACGAAATGTTTGCGCAGACAGACAGGCTGCACCTGCCCACCCACCCACGCCCACATTCCACACTCTTGCAAGCGTGCGCACCTCAACCCCACACCTCTCGCCCTCGCGTGCGCGCACCTTGACCTCTGCGACCTGCTGCTCGATAGTGGCCTGCTTCTGGGACCACTCCACTTTCTCTTTCTCCAGCACGCCCTCCACCTCCTCCACATGGGTCTTCAGGGCCTGGCAGTCCATGTCCGCCTTGTCGCGTGCAGTGAGCAAGTGCCAGCCTACCGCCCTGCGTGCGCAGTCAAGTGCGCGCGATCAAGCTTGAATGGGGCACAACCCTGACTCGTGCATGCTGCCGGATAAAGCGCCAGGTTGTCGCCCTGCACGTATGATCAGGTGCATGCAATCAAACCTGTGGGGCATAGGCATGTCTTGTGCATGCGGCCAGTTGAAGTGCTGGCTTGCAGCATGGCGCGGCTTGCTAGGGATGATTTGTGGTGTATGTGTGCGTTACTCGGTCAAATGTTGCATGTGGGTGATTTTGTAGCCTGCACCCGCAAGGAAGGAACAGGGACTATTGCCATGCTACACTCAAGTGCATGCACATGCAGACACATGCACGCTCACTCACGAAAGTAAGTTCCCCAAGTGCAAGCAGAAAAATGCTTGACACCCTTTGAGGGCCTTACCCTTGAACGGGCTCACGCGAGCATTCAATGGGATCAATGATTGCCATTCTGCCATTGATCTGGAGACATGGTCAAAACCCCGCGAGCTGACAGTCCTCTGTCTCAATCACTTCCGGTGCGGGCGCCCCCCAGCCACACCTGAGCTCCTTGATCATGGGCGCCATCTCTTCAATCTTCTTCTCAGGCTTCATCCCGCGCTTGAAGGCCATCTTCTTGCTCAAGATGTCCGTCTCGCTGGCACCCGTGCGGTCCTGGATCTCCTCAAAAGTCTCCTCCCCAGGGGCTGGGCCGGTGGCTTTGCTGCCATTGTTGCCCTCGCTGTGGAATGATAGGCCTGTGATAGCGGCAGTCAGAGCAAGTCGTTGCAGGTCAGGACCATTGACCTTGCCCAGCATGTACATGTGGGCAAGAAGGCACATGGCCCACAGAGGATGCAAAAAAAAGGGAAGGACACATGCTTAGACACACACTTGGTCAACACCTTCGCCTACAAACCAGGCACCACCCGCACTTTAAAATTTGATTGCATGGGCACGCCTGAACCATGATCCATCAGGGCATTGTTTATGAAAAGCATTTACGATTTTCATAAAATGTGGTGCCAACCGGTATTTGTTGTCGTGTGCCTGTTCGCGTGCATGCACAAGCACATATGCCGCGTATGATACGCGTATACATGTGTGCTTGTAATGTTTGCTTGAGCATGTTGTACGTGTGTGTGCGTGTGTGTGTGCGCATGTGTGTGTGTGTGTGTGTGTGTCTGTGTGCACGTGCGTGTTGCATGTATGTGCAAGTGTGTGTGCAAATGCGTGCGTGCCTGTGTGTGTATGTGAGTGTGTGCGTCTATGTGCGTGTATGTACGTGTATATGTGTGTGTGCGTATGTGTGTGCGTGAGTGTGTGTGTGTGTGTGTGTGTGCGCGCGTGCACACGCTCGCACATGTGCGTTTGCATGTCATCAATCGCATTGTTCTCTGATGCAATTGGGCTACATATTGATATAGAGGAAGTGTGATTAACTTCCCTGCATCCCATGTCTCATGCACTGATCATGGTGAAGTCAACCCTATAACTCCCACAACCCTAAAGCTCCTGTTCTGGCACTCCTCACCTCCTGAGGAGGCCCCTGAGGGTGCTGAGCGGTTTGTAGCTGGTGCGGATCGAGCAGGCTGCGCGGACCCCGGCCGCTGGTAAGCTGGGCGCTTGTGTGCAGAAGTCGTCGCATTCCCGTACTCAGGCACGACATCCAAGCCAGCAGCAGCCTTCCGCTTTCTGTCTGTAGTTGTAAGACGCCTTTCCGTGTTCAAGCCAAATTGTACGTTGGGAGACTGCAGGGCCGCGCGGGTCGAGGAAAAGTTGGGGCGGTCAAAAATGCAGGGTTGACCGGATAACAAGGGGTGATAGGCAGACAGCATGTATCCCACCTTCTCCTGCAAGGGAGTTCCTGTAGAGCTCGGCCTTGATGGCCTGGGTATGCGGGACGTGCGCCGCTCCTCGGTATTCATGACGCCAGCGGAGGTGGCAGGGGAGGACGGGGCGATAGTTCAAAACCTATTTCAACTATTTTGGGGACATATAAATTTGGGGACATATAAATTTGCAAGGTACGTGACCATGAGAGTACTCGAGAAAAGAATCTAGGTAAATGTGGTAAATGTGTAAGTATTGTTTAATATAAAAATTGCTTGATAAGAATTATGATAGGCTGGTGCCTTTCGCCAGCAGCAATGCCCTAGGCAGTGCTGTGCGCAGTCCGTCACTTTTTGCTGCGGATCTGCTCATGAATCCAGTCGCTCTTTCCTTGCTGCAGCAGCTCAACTTCAGAATTGCATAGTCGCTGTGAAGGTAAGGCGTGTGCCCAAGTTGGTGTGCCAGCTGCCCTTTGTGGGTTCTTTGTTGTGCTGCTTTAGCGCCACCTTCTTACTCTCCAATTACCCTTGCTATTAGGATCTTTTAAGCTTGTGTAACAGAAAAAGGTGCATGGGAGAGATGCTCGTGGTCAAGGGATGAGCTTCAAGTTGTTCTGCTGTGACCAGGTCTCTCGAGATTTTCCCGCTGGCCTAGGACTGCAGCATGCACGCGTCCAAGGGTGAGGAGTATCATACTAGGAAGGGCCCTATGTGATTTCCTCCAGCCTTGCCTGTTCCACAGCACAACCACCAGGTTCAAGCTGCAGGTCCTCCTGCCTGCAAGCCTGCAGTTCAGGCCAACGGTGCGTTGCTGTATCCTTCCACCTCATGCATTGGCATGAGGCTGTTGCTGCCTCCTTTTCTTGCACGCATTCATGGTGTTGCTGCTTGTTTGAGCACTGCCAGAAGCTACCGATCCGAATGTGCGCACCATTAATTGCAAGACTGGAAGCAAGGTCAGACCCAAAGATACAGCTGCTCATGGCATTGCAAGATAAACTGCCTAGAAGATGATGCGGGTCAGAAACTTGTCAACCTTAGCTGTAGTATAAAGAGAGGGAGCACATGACCACCTCTGCCAGCAATGTTCAACAGGCCTACATGCACGGGGTGCAACCCCCACTCCATCTACCTGCCTCCTTGCCTTACTTGCATTCCACTCAGCAAGGTCACAGCTGATGCTGTGTGCATGAACCTGCCGCTTGCTCCTGTTTGTCTAGGCAACTACAGCGGTGGTGGACTTGGCCCTTCGCCAGGAGGGCTTGCTGTCAGTTCCATCCCAGAGGGGCATGTGCCTGCCGGCCACCCTCCTGCACAGCAGCCACAGCAGCCTTATACGACTGAGCCAGGTAAGGCCACAGCAGCCCTACGCAGCTGAGCCAGGTGAGGCCAGAGCAGCACTATACGACTGAGCCAGGCGAGGCCACAGCAGCCTTGCGCATCTGAGCCAGGTGCAGCCACAGCAGCCCTGTGCAGCTGAGCCGGGTGAGGCCGCAGCAGGCCTATGCGACTGAGCTAATGAGGCCTTGCCTCTTGGCAGGCAGGCTTTTGTGGCAGAGGCATTTAGACACAGCAGATGCTGGAGCCAGAAAGGTGTCTGCCAGGCTAGTGTCTGTGCTGTAGGTCAACATTGAGCAAGGTCGGGGTCTGCGCCAGGCAGGCGCCCGAGCAAAGCGTAGCTCTGAATGAGCGGGCGGGCCAGCCAGGGTGGTGTCTCAGCCCAGTGAGGCTCGCCCTTGAGGCGCGTGCCTCACTGCCGTCCTGATGGCAGCAAGCAACCATGCATGTTAGGGCTCCTCTGTCCAGAGGATCAGATTTGCGGCTGAGGGGCGGTCATCCGCCAGGTCAGGCTGAATGGTGGGGGTATGCACTCCAAGGGTCCCAGGCCACGGAGCCCATGCTGCAGTGCCTTTGGGGCGCCATTTACCGTTTGCTTAAGCTTGGGAGGCAGGGGCTATAGAAGGCGTTCTCTTGTACGTGTGCGTGCACATTGGTGCACGCGCATGGGCAAGCAGACATTGACGTGCGTTTGTGCTGTGCATGCATGGATTTGCGCTTACGTGCATGCACGCACACAGCATGTATTTCCTGCAGTGCGGGTCTTGGCAGGCGACTGCTGGTTCGAGAAGGCTGTGTCAGGGCAGGCTCACCTGACGTCCTCCCCCCCCAGCAGACATGTCACATGTGTGCCGCATGTGTCTCCCTGACTCTGGGCCAGAGCGTGGCACCGGCACATTCATCCTCCTCCAACTTCCTCCTTGTTCTGCTTCTTGTTTATCGGCAATCATGGGCCTTGGAACACTGCTCAGGCACATTCATCCTCTTACTACTTCCTCCTTGTTCTGCTTCTTGTTTGTTGGCAATCATGGGCCTGGAACACTGCTCAGGCACATTCATCCTCCTCCTACTTCCTCCTTGTCCTGCTTCTTGTTTGTTGGCAATCATGGGCCTTGGAACACTGCTCAGGCACATGCTTGCACATATCCCCAACACATGCCAGCATGAGGACACTTGTGCATGCACACATAGGCACACAAACATGCTTGCACATCCCCAACACATGCCAGCATGAGGACACTTGTGCACGCACACATACGCACACAAGCATGCTTGTACATCCCCAGCGCATGCCAGCATGAGGACACTTGTGCACGCACACACAGGCACACAAACATACTTGCCCGTGCATGCGCGTGTGTCTGACAGGCGACTACCGTGATGTGGAGCTCAGCACCACGCCCGTCAAAGTGTCCCGCAGCGTCTGGCAGAAGATCGCGGTGCAGATTGGACTGTGGGGGCTGCTGAACAAGCGCGCCCCGGGAGAGCCTGCCAAGACCAACCAGATCACCACCGCCAAGTACACCATCATCTCCTTCCTACCCATCAACCTGTACCAGCAGTTCATGCGCCTGGCCAACCTGTACTTCCTTGTCGTGGCGGTGGGTGGGATGTAAGCACGAGCTGCCTGCAAAAGCCCCTGGGCACATGTGCAAGCAAACAGACTTGCACGCTCAAATGGCAACCCTGCGCCTGCATGCTTGCATGCAAGCCTATGATCTCTGGTGTCTGGGGGTCTTCAGGGGCACCTTCGCTTGCAACCAGCTAGCCTTTAAGGGCTCGCCCTCCTAGGGCCGTCGAGGGGCGGCCTGGGCTCACAGCTGCCACTGGGTACGCGCTCTTTCTTTATTGGGTGAGGGTTGCGCGAATCCCTAAATCTGCCAAACCCAGAGATATATAGTGCGCACTGTTGAGGGTCTGGGAAGAGCCGGCCTGGCTATGCCATGAAATCAGCACCTCCAACATGCCTACTAGGATTGAGACAGCTCCGCATAAGGTCATGAGCCGCATAAGGTCATAAGCCACATAAGGTCATAAGCCACGTAAGGTCATAAGCCACATAAGGTCATTAGGTCATAAGGTCATAAGCCACATAAGGTCATAAGCATAAGGTCATAAGCATAAGCCACAAAAGGTCATAAGCCACACCACGCCAAGCGCGAGGCATGCCCACCCGCCATTTGCCTTCGCTGCTTGCCGTGATGGGCTGCAAGAGTTGGGCATGGGGTTGCAGGTCTGGGACTCCCCCCTATGCACCGGGCCTTATCGGCCTACAGATTGCAGACTGCTGCTGACAGAGGTCACACAAGCACAAGGTCACACAGGATCACACACACGATCACGCGCACCACAAGAGCTGCGCTCTTGGCCCGCACCTTAATTGCACAGACCACTATGGCACCCAAATGCCCCTCTGCTGTGACTCCCACGAGGCGGCTAAGAAAAGAGTCAACTATTGAACCCTGTACACTTCCTCGCGAGGCAGGCCGCTGTACACCCAGGCCCCTGCGCAGCCCCCACACTTGCCCTGTGCAAGATGCCTTGCGTGTGCTTTCTCCTTGTGCTGCAGATCCTTCAACTCATCCCAGGCTTGGCCCCCACCTCCTGGTTCACCACCGTGTTCCCGCTGGTGGTGGTGTTGGGTGTGAACGCCATCAAGGAGGCGTATGATGACTACCACCGCCACAAGTGAGCACTGCGTGGCGAAAGGCGCGGGCAGCAATGCTGCCACAACTCATAGGCAGAGCTACTGGGGTGGCTCATGATGGCCACCTCTGCCAATAGGGAGGGTTGCTTGAAGAGAAAGGCGTGGACGCAGCAGTGCAACCGCATTATGACGTAGAGCTACCTACCAGGAAGGGCTCATGATGGCCACATCACACAAGAAAAGCATGATACTGGCTTAACAAAGACAGATTAAGGGCATTGTTACCAGCAGGGAGTGTTGCATGAAGTGAATTGCACAGGCGCAGGCAGCAATGCATTATGAGTAAGGGCGGCTTGCGATGGTTGCCGCTGCCACTACGGAGTTTGCATGAACTCAAAGGCGCAGCGATGCAGGTGCAGTGAGGAAAAATGGCCACACAGGTGGCTACAATGACACGGGGCACTGTCACTGCCGTGTGAGTGTTGCCTGCCAGATGGCAGGGACGCAGCGATGCAGCTCAAAGGCAGCAGGTCCTGGCTGGCTGTGAAAGGAGCCTGGCTATCCTTTTGGAGTGCCTACGCCTTCCCCTCTTGTGTGTGCTCCAGATCCCTCCTTTACCTGCAAATGCCGCACAAGGAACACCCAAGGGCTTGCTAAGGTGGTCTTGGGGGTCGTGTTTTCTGCGGACGATGCCTCCCTTGCTTGTGGTGCCATTCATACCCTGCCTTTCCCCCAACCCACGGCCTGCCTGCAGGAACGACAAGCAGGTGAACGCGCGGCTGTGCAGCGTGTTGGGCCTGGGCAGGCAGGAGCACCCCACGCCCTGGAAGGGGCTGCTCGTGGGCGACTTAGTCAAGATCGAGCAAGACAGGGTGGGTGCCTGGGTAAAGGTTGTGTGGTCCGGTAGCGCAAGAGCAGGACACGGGGATATGTGTGCGCCTGCTTTGCCAAGCACTTGAAAGGCCTGCCAGGGGTCCATGCCCACCGGAGTTGCCCACCAGCAGGACTCATCTCGACCATTCTTGCGGCTGCACTACCTGGGGCAGCGCGCTTGTCCCAGCTCCTGCCGTCAAGCCAATCCACCACCACTGCTGTACAAGCCTCCCGGTCTTGCAAAGCCCCGAAAGCCTGGCAAACGCGTGGCGCGCCGTCCCACCACTCCACAGCCCCATGCACCCACCGCACTGCCCCGCACCCGCAGGAGCTGCCCGCAGACATGATTCTGCTGTCGTCCTCGGACGAGGGCAACGTGTGTCACGTGGAGACGGCCAACTTGGATGGTGAGCGCGCGCGCGTCGGTCGCATCCCTGTTGGGACCTGTGCCACAGACCCATTAAGAAGGAAGGGACCTGTGCCACAGATCCTTTAAGAAGGAAAAGGGACCTGTGCCACAGATCCTTTAAGAAGGAAAAGGGACCAGTGCCACAGATCCTTTAGGAAGGATAAGGGACCTGTGCCACAGATCCTTTAAGAAGGAAAAGGGACCTGTGCCACAGATCCTTTAAGAAGGAAGGGACCAGGCCCCAGGCCCCCCCCCCTGTACGCAGGCTGGGTTCCTGCAGCTCACTTGCCTCTGACACCCCAAAATGCAGCTGTGGCCTGGAGCGCAGAATGTAAGGCTGAGGCCACAAGCTTTTGATCTGCAGGATGACGCGTGCGTGGCTCCGGCCTTTTTTAGTAGTGGTGCACCTGGGGCATGCTATGCACTTGGATGCCCTCATCCTGTTTTCCCCTCACTGTTCTGCGTTCTTACTTTGCTGGTCTTGCCCTGCTGGGCTCTGGTCTGCTTGGCTCTGAGCTTCTTGTCTTGCTTTGTGGCACTTGACAGGTGAGACAAACCTGAAGTCGAAGATGTGCCTGGCGGATACTGCAGGGATCACCTCCGCTGACGAACTCATTGACTTCCAGCGCAAGTAGGTGTGCTCACAGCTCACTCGCATACAAGTTAGGACTAACCACATGGCAGTGCTGCTGCACGGTCATCAAGCTCACTCGACACATTTGAGCAGGCACTCTCCAAATGTGTCCTTTGCCCTCTTAACCTAGGTTGCAAGTTTCTGGTTCCGCTGACCTAGAATAGTTTTATAAGGTCGAAACTTTGCACAGGCTCTATGCTGTCTGAGCATGCCCTTCATCATCTAGACCTGGGTAGCCAGTTGTGCAAAGCCACTGAATCCGTAGGTTCCTCTCAGGTCAAAAAGGCTTCGGTAGGGCTCTGTTGTCGAATTTGCTCTATGACAGTTGCCGGACATGCAATCCAATCTGATGCATGTAATCCAATCTAGTGCATGCAATCCAAGCTGATGCATCGTTGAACCAGAGCTTGGGCAGAGGACCTGCTCTTTGGGTGGCTGGAGATCACTTGAAGTCCTTTGAAAGTGAGCTTTTGCATCAAACAGACGCATTTGTGCAAGTGGCTATGATGAGTGGTTGAGTGCCACCGCCCAAGCTGCACCAATTGCCTGACTTGCACAGGCATGTCATCTGGTGCGAGCTACCAAATGCAAAGCTGCACCAATTGCCTGACTTGCACAGGCATGTCATCCGGTGCGAGCTACCCAATGCCAAGCTGTACAAGTTTGATGGCGCCGTGGTGAACCGCATTGACCCCGCACAGCCCCATGTCCCCCTCACCATCGACAACTTGCTGTTGCGGGGCTGCACGCTGCGCAAGACCAGCTGGGTGGTGAGTTTGAGGCTGACGTGTGGCCTGTGTAGGGCAGGCGCTGTGCTGCTGACTGATTATTGCCGTGTGTGCTGTGCGTGTGGGGTGGAAACGTAGCCGGGGGCTTGCGTGTGTAAGCATGCTGCACGCACTTGAGCAAAGCACCAATGACCATTGCAAGCCTGTAGTGGAACCAAGCTTGCTTGTTGCAGCAGGGCAGGATTTTTAAGACTGCCTGCATGTGCTCCACTCTTCATCCTGGCCCTTGCCTGCCAGCCCAGAGCGCAGCCCCACAGGAGGCTGCAAGTTAATCTCTAACTACATCTTCACCACCCTCCGACCCCCTCTGGCGCCTCTGCCCAGCATCACTCTCTCTTGGCTGAACTTTGACCTGTGATCATGTTCTGCGTGTGCCTGACCACACTCATGTGTGTACTTATTAAGCTCACACCACGCCTTGAAGGGCATCATGCCCGGCAGGGTGATCAATTTTCTTGCGCTCGGCTTGCCGTGAGGGCGCGTGCCCATTCACGTTCAGATTGGCCTTGTGCGCGTGTGCCCATGCACGCGCAGATTGGCCGTGCGCGCTTGTGCCCATGCACGCTCAGATAGGCCGTGTGCCCATGCATGCGCATATTAGCCGTGTGCATGTGTGCCCATGCACGCGCAGATTGGCCTTGTGGTGTACATTGGCGAGGACACCAAAGTGATGATGAACCACGTGCCCTCTACACGGAAGGTGCGGCGCTGGCAGGGGCTCGCCCGCGGTCTCTGTGAAGCCCCTGTGATCCCAGGCACCCTCCTGGATCGGCAGCCGCAGCGGAAAGCTTCCGCGTCTCTGAATTTTATTGCAGCTGTCATTGCTGACTCGTCAAGATGTGTGCTGTTCCCTGTGATGGCTCGTGCATGCCCTGTGATACGTCATGCCCTGCGATCTCTGATGGCCTTATAGGATGTGTGCTGTTCCCTGTGATGGCTCACGCGTGCCCTGCATTATATTGCTTGCAGTCCCGCATGTGCACATACACACACATGTGCGCACACACCGACGAAGGCGTGTGCACGCGTACCCACTTGCACACACCCACGCACGCGCAAACGCACACCTACGCCATTGCGCGCACAAAGATGCGCGCATCCATGTGTACGCTTACGCGCGTGCAAACCGACCACATGCACATGCACATGCTGCGTCTCCCCACAGATCACCCAGATGGAGCGCCACATGAACGTGCTGGTGGGCTACATGCTCCTTTGGGTGCTGTTTGCGTCCGTCATGCTGGGCGCGGGCGACCAGATCTTCCATGGCCTCCACCATGGCCTGTGGTACCTGCGTTTTGATGGGACCTGGCCGGAGCTGGGCCAGGTGGGTGGGGCCACAGGTCATGGCCCACAAGTCATGGCCCACACAGGCCATGGCCCACAGGTCATGGCCCACACAGGTCATGGCCCACACAGGCCATGGGCGCAGGAGGAGTGATGTGGCGCGTGGCAAGCAAAGAAGTAAGCGATCACAAGACTTGACGTGCTTGTGCACAGGGGCACTGACCCAAGAGCACAGCTAACTTCACCAATGCTGTGGTGGCACAGCCTGCACAGTGGTGGCACAGCCTGCACAGAGGTGGCACAGCCTGCACAGTGGTGGCGCAGCCTGCACAGTGGTGGCGCAGCCTGCACTGTGGTGGCACAGCCTGCACAATCACAGGAGCTCGCTGACTGCTTTCAGGGCTGCGTGAGCCCCAAAAGTAGCACTCAGTAACACCCTTAGAACTTGCCGTTGTGTTCCCCTGCTTTCACTCACCAGCATGAGTGCCAACCACTACATTGCATGAGTGCATGCGCCAACCCAATCGCCTGCCACCGCGTGCGCAGGGCTTCCCCGGCTGGATCATCCAGACCATCCGCTTTGTCATCCTCATCAACGGAACCATCCCCATCTCCCTGTACATCACCCTGGAGATGATCAAGGTCCTGCAGTGCACCCTCATGCTCAACCAAGATAGGAAGGTGAGGTGCAGTTAGGGTTTGAAGTCCAGGGTATCAAGGTCCTGCAGTGCAGCCTGATGCTCAACCAAGATAGGAAGGTGAGGTGCGGGGAGCTCCTCCCAGTGTGTGGCGAGCTATAACGCGATCTTTGATTATTAGGCAACTCATAAATGCGCATCCTTAACTTATGTGGAGCCCTTCGCCAAAATATCATATGCGACCTGAACGCTGATGTTTGACTCGGGGGAGTTCTCATACCTGCATGCGTAGTTTCGTTGCTTTTGTTTGTTGTCCTCCTACCCACAAATCTGTGCCTGCTTCAACTGCAGATGTACCACAAGGAATCTGACACGCCTTTTGCTTGCCGCACCACTACCCTGAATGAAGACTTGGGGCAGGTGAGGCGGGGTGGGTGAAGCTGGGCATGTAAGGTGAAGTAAGCGGGGCAGGTTCCAGCAGCATGTGCCATCCAGGAGGGGACGCAAGGACATAGCAGCCAGTGCACCAAAATGTGTGCACGCATGTCCACGTACGTTTCTTCCAAGGGATGAGGTGCATGCAAAGGAGAGGGTTTTTCATGACGGTACATTTGAGCAATATTTATGTTCAGGCATTTCAGGGCCTTGATGGCTGAAGTTGTCCAGACTTATAGAATTACCCATTTGCACGTGCGCTGTTGGAAGCATTAAATCCATATGGTGCACGTGATGCACGCGCACGCGACACCTAAATGTGCTTTAAAGTGATTGTACAAAGGTGCGCCAGACATGGTGGTGTCAATGCATGTAGGAAGGAGCTCTGTTTTTACACAGCACACTGCGCCTGTGTTTACACACGAAAAGGCTTTGACTGAGCATGACCTCTTGCATTGCCAACAAACCCCAGGTCGGCTACGTCCTAAGCGACAAAACAGGCACCCTTACGCAGAATGTGATGGGCTTTGTGTGGGCCAGTGTGAATGGTGTGATGTACGGCAAGCCGGAGGAGGGCAAGCCTGACACAGTGAGTGTGGCCTGACACAGTGAGTGTGGCCTGACACAGTGAGTGTGGATGGATGTACGGCAAGCCTGACACAGTGAGTGTGGCTGACACAGTGAGTGTGGCTGACACAGTGAGTGTGGATGGATGTACGGCAAGCCTGACGCAGTGAGTGTGGCTGACACAGTGAGTGTGGCCTGACAGTGAGTGTGGATGGATGTACGGCAAGCCTGACGCAGTGAGTGTGGCTGCGCAGCAGTGGTGGGCCAAGGCCATGTCATCAGTGCCTGCCTGTTGTGTGCGGCAATTGTGTGCCAGGTCCCTGTCACCAATGCTTGTGCAGCAGTGGCGTGCCTGGACCCCGTCACCGATCCTATCCAGGAAATTCCATCCATCCATCCATCCATCCATCCATCCATCCATCCATAACATTCCATCAAAAACAAGCGACAGCAGCAGAGCCGCCGTATTTCTAAACCAACCAAGCTACCTGAGCTTAGGTTCTTTTCCGTCGAGAACGCTGGCCTGTTAGCACGTAATGTGTACCTGCGCAAGCCAAGCCCTGTGTCTCTTGTCCTCTCCCGCAGGACTTTGACCCAGACTTACCAAGCTACGTCCCCAAAAAGTGAGCCCACAGCACAAGCACTTGGTGATCCCGTGGCCCCTTCGTCTCTTGACTTTGATCTCTATGGCCACTTGCTTCTTGTCGCAAAGTTCCGCAGCTACTTGCCTCCAATCAGGCAGGAGCTGCAGTAGCCTCACAAGCTGCCCCGGTATGCTGCCATGCCTTTTCCCCTACTACCCTGATGCGTTAACGCGCAGGCAAAAGCGTATTTTTGTGTGCATGCGTACGCGTGTGCCTTCTGCTTTTTTCACCTGCACTTTGTGCTTTGATGTGGCGCTCACTGTAGCCAAGCTCGGGCACCTCTGCTTGATGCCCTCCTGGACCTGCTGCCGCAACTGCTGCGTCCCCCCTTATGTGGGCCTTCCCTTGGCCCCTCAGGGTCAACCAAGTAGTGGGGCAACACAAGCTGCTCCTTGTCCTTGGCGCCTTCAGCACATGTTGCTTTCCTATTGTTATTGGCACTGCGGCTGCTGCTGCTGCTAACTTTGATCATCCTCTTTTACACGCCATCCATATGGTGCAGCACAAGCCACTCCCTGGCTCTGGACCCTAGAATGCACGACGCAGTGCGCCCCCCAACCTTGATGGCGAAGGGCAAGGTGCGCACGGCAGCAGCTCACTGTTGCTTCGCCCCTTGCTGGCCTCTTTGAGGATTTGTGGATGCCTTCTTTGCGGGGTTTGGAAGCTGCTTGCCTGATGCGGGGGCAACACTTGCACGTTCTAGGCAGCCAGAAGCGTCCCCCCCCCCCCC
>LFCJ01002214.1_pt1 | contig 13950 bp, 17 predicted proteins | sample 643141 | NCBI WGS metagenome assembly LFCJ01 (sample SAMN03766243, study PRJNA286221) | soda lake metagenome | biome: soda lake; feature: Kulunda steppe; material: water; isolation source: sample B1-Br-g2 brine of Lake Bitter-1 | place: Russia: Kulunda steppe | collected 2010-07 | reverse complement strand
CCAATTATGTAAGTTTGCTTGTTTCCATCCTTAAATGCAAACTTGCGTTTGTGGTATCTTGTCCTCCACGTTGGCTAGCTAGGCCTGACTCAAAGCCAATCCTTAGAATGTGGGGTACAGCTGGAATTACAATGCGATGGCATTACTCAATCTTCTACGTGAATGCCGTGCTCATATCATGATTATTGTACAAGCTAAAGCAAGCTTGCTTGGATGACAAAGTGCATTTTTAAATGTAAGACCTGAACTCTGGAGGCTTTTGCAGTGTGTAGTGATTCTATGCCTTGCACCACGACTATGTCCTCCTGCAGCATGCTGGCCATTCCTGCTTTTGTACTGCTTGCAGGCATCCACGCGGGTCAGCCTTCCTTTGCACCTCCAGGTTAGTGCTGTTTATAATGATGATCTGGGTTTACCTGAACCACCATTACAATGATGCGTAGGCAAAATTAAATGAGCCGAGTAAGCACAGTTTGCTTCAGATAAAACCAGGGTTGGGTCATGCGTAATTTATTGCATTTTACGCATTGATAAAATTGCCTGAAATTCGCGATTGAAAAACCCTCGCGTCCAATGCGCCCCCCTACCCCTCCCCAAGGCCTGGGGCGTTTCCTGTGTTCCTGCTCAGCCTTGTTCAGCGGAGCACTCCTTGGTGGTGGCGAGGCGTTGCTTGCAGTTGCTGACGTTATGCTGTCGAGCTGGAGCTGCACTGCACTGCTGCTGCCTTGCTGAGCATCGACGGGCCCAGGCTCTCGCCTCATCCAGCCCGGGCTCTCATCTCATCCAGGACAGGCTCCAGGACTGCTTCATCCGCTGTACACTTCATGTACCCTCAAGCTGGATTAATGTGCAGGAAGTGCTTTCTGATGCAGGACGAGCTTGCATTACTTGTGTGCACAGCATGCTGGTGCATGGGACTTGTCTTCCAGCTCAATGATCTTGGCATGAACGCACTTGTCCCCCTTTTCTTGGCACTTTAAATGTATATGTTTTAATAATGCATCGTGGTTGTAACAGGTAGCTGGGGGGGTAGTTGATGGCCCACAGGCCCCCCCAAACCCCCCAACCTCTACCATCAGAAATGACCCCTGAATGCGGACGCATTGACGTTAAATACGCGCATTGTTTTTATCATACGCACGTTGGTCTGGGCAAATGAATGCATAACCCAACCCTGGATAAAACTAAGGGAAAGTGACAGTCTTCACTGAAATGAGAACTTTCCGTGAGGAGTGTTGTGTTTCACCAAATCCATGAAAGTGTGCCAGCTTCTCTCGTGCATGCAGGTCACGGCCTGCACTGATGTAGCTCGGGCAGCTATTGAAGCTGCAGGAGGGTCTGTGACCCGTGTGTATTACACTGCTGAGGGGTTGAGGGCCCTAATTCAGGTCTGTGCCATGGCAGCATTGTACGCTCACTCATAATGTGCTTAAGCTGTAGCTGTGACACTAAATCTTGATTCAGGGTCTCAGTTGTAGTGTTGCTCTGCAAGCCATAGAGATGATGTTTCATATGATGTCCTTGCCGCCACTGGCCTTTGCCTTGGTCTTGAGGAGTCTCTTAGGCATGATAAACATGATTTTGGCCACATGGTGGTTTTTCAGCTTGTCTTTCCATCCCACGCCTCTCCTCCATCAGGCATCCTGCTCTCACATCTGCGCGAATGTTATCCATCACATTCTCAGCAATGCTCCTCACCCCTCTCTGTCTGGTTTCTGCGCAGCCTGAGCTTTACATCTCCAAGCGCCTGCCCCTGCCTGTACCGGCACACTCATGGCATCCTAAGTTTGACAACAAATTTGATGCCATCGGGCAGCTGCCTCCAGTACTCAGCTTGCCAGAGCAAGGAGCAGAGGCTGTGGCAAAGATAGATCAATGAGCGTTGTGCGCTCTGGATGTTCTGTTGATCTTCAATTTAGATCCATCTCAAATTGAGATTCTCAATAGATGTTTGCTGCGCGTATATGCTCTTGCAAAGATAACCTAGATAGTAATATAACTGATCTGCATGTCAGTTCAATGACACGGTAGGCCATGCTACAAAGCTGCGCCTGCCAAACAAAACCAGCACAGCTGCAGCCATTGGGGTACTACTACAGTACTACTACAACCATTGGGATTAATCTAAACCTTATTGCAGCCTGAGAAAAAGGCAGGGCTCTGAAAGATTAGGCACAGCAACATCATGATGGCAATCCTTGCAATTGTGTCTTTCGATAAAAGTCCAACTTGAAGCTTAGTAATGAAGCCTCGCTCACCTGATGTTGTCCCGAAACGAGGGCAGCTGAACCCAGGCAGCTAAACCCAGGCAAAGCTGTTACGTAGGCATGTGACAAGAGTCTCAGATCTTATTTTAGGCCAGAATTGCAGCAGTGTGGCATCTGCCGATGGCAGCAAAGGAGAGAATCTGTGGTTCAGTGGGTCTGAGTGTCTGACGGCTGAAAGCTCTCACAAAACGATGTGTTTTGAATGGTCGTAGGTATGCGTAGAAAATGCATGTGTGCAAGTGCGTATGTTTGATCGGCATTTGCTTTCTGCTTGTCGCAACTAAATGTGACGACGGGACAAGCAGCATACGTAGCACATTTGTCCGAAGGAATGAGAGCAAGCCGATAATTTCAGAGTTCAACCCGGATGGAGATGCTGCCGTGCATATCGAAGACAGGGACGGCCTCCTCATCCGCCGGTGGGTGCGCAACTGCAGGGGGGTCTGGAACTGCTAGCTTTGCCACCCCTACATGTAGTAGAACACTTCAAAATCTTATGTTGAGATCCAAGCAATGTTAGATGCATTGTGCCTGCTGTGGCAGCGTTCCTAATCTGCAAACAGTTGCAGTGATCATGGACTGTTGCTTTCAGGGCCCAAACACAAGTGACTTACAAGTCCGGCCATATCCTGGACATGGCAGATGCCTCTTCAAATGTTGGAGGGAGATCAGAAGGCAAGGCCCACGCTGGTCAAGATAGTAAAGAGGATAGGCTTTAATTGCCCACGTGATAGATTGCTACCTGTAGATGGCAGCCAAATTTTCCAATACTTTCTTGCACCAACCTCAAGATCTAATTGTCCATCCTTGATGCAAGTTTAGTACCAAACGTCTGCTGGAACCGCCTGCCATTGACAAAGTGTGCAAGGGACAGTGCACAAGTGGGATGTACGTGTAGGTCCACTCACAAAACCCAAGCGCATGACAGGCAGGAGGGAAAAGATTATGAGAGAGGAGGAATTTGTTTTGAGACACAACATGAAATGGAAGAAACTTGGGCTACGAACGCAACTTCTGCATCAATAAAGGAGAAGGGGCTACCTTGGGCCAAGGCACTAAGTAACTCCTCAACCAGAGGAACATGATTAATAGAAAGCGCTCACAAGAGCACTTTTAGTATTGAAGAATTGTATCGATGGAGCACGTAATTAATGTGACAATTATGTGACTTGTGCTTTGCAACACAGCTAAGAGCAGGAATATATGTGCAATCTCTGCGGTGCACAAGCTTTATAGCTATCAGGGAGGAAGTCACCTATGATGCCGCGATGGAAGATGCTGTGGCGATTTTCATGTGCAATAGAGGCCAAGAACCTGCCAGCTCAAGTGGTTACAGTACCTAGCACTGCCCTTGCTGACGTTATTATTTCAGGTCTGACCCAGGACCTGTGCACCTTCCAGTGCTTGTAAGCACACTTTCGGGCTGCGTGTCACTATCGGCCGTACAATGTATTACTCCCTGGGAAGTACTGCAAAGCACGGCAAAAGGGAGCACCCTTGTCAGCTCTGACACTCAATGGTGTAAAGCAACGTTGCCATATGGAGGAATTAGACGGCGCTGGAAGCCTGCCAGCAGATGCTGGATGTGTCCACACCTCACATTGGGGCTTTGGCGTTCTGGTCTGCTTGAAATATATGCACAATTGAATCAACACGTAATACAAGTAAGCCTATTCTTTGAGAAAACGTACGCAAACATGGAAAAACTGAAACAGCTTCCATAAACAGGGATGGTAGACACTCAGCTCATGCATGATCATGCAAACCCCTTAGATCTGAGGTACTCCATAACTATATCAATGCGAGTTCAAGTGCAACTATTTCGAGCATTTTCATAGGCATGCCAGCACAATCAACGTTGTTAACATGAGTTGCAAAATGATATTACTCAACAACATGAGCTGCAACATGAATGTACTCCAAATGTGTTGCACAATGATTTCGCTCCATAATCCTCCCTTTTACTTTTGAGTCTCAGGGTCCGAGGATAAAGGGGCGCTATTATAAGAATGTCAAGGCTTGCATTTATCATGGCCATATATGGCCACACGGATGCATAATTTCAAGTATTTGAAATCAAGGTGTACACGTGTACGTACGATGTACATGTATGATTTGAACTTGACCAGAGGCCCAAGACTTGAATACAATCGGAGTTTGAACCTTGAGGTGGTATACCCGATTCCCTCTAGAGATCTCTTTCATGAACTGCACAGCCATGAGCTGTGCAGATGATGTAAGCTAGTGCATCATACTGTTTCATTCCTCCCACAGCCAGAAAACAATTCTTCTAGATCGGGGCAAATCAAGATGAAGAAAAGAACAGGAGATTTAGGTCTCTGTCATCACGTACAGGTCTTCGAATTTCAGAGATTAAACGTCATCTATTTTATTTTTAAACAAATGTTAATCAATGAATTACTTGTACGCTGACTTGAAGGAGGATGTGCCTCCACATCTGGTGGAAGTGTACGAAGCCAGGGCCTCTTCTTACTGGGATATATTCTATGATTCAAACAGAGACAAGTTCTACAAGGACAGGTGAGTGCCATTGAGGGCAAGAGAACAAGCTTGACGGACAGCCAGCCTCTCTTTGAGACACCATACCTGAGTGGCTCGCATTGGAGATACATCAGCGAAGGGAGCCTTTGTAAGCCAAAAACTAATATACCATGATCCTGTATCGCAGGCACTACCTGGATAGAGAGTTTAAAGACCTTGCACATGGCCCAGCCGTCTTGCTAGAGGCAAGAGAGAAAAATGCCGCACATGCACGCTCGTACATGAGCAAACTCACACACGTAATTTAATGCACATGCACAGACATGTGACAAACACATGCGCCTGCCTCAAGCACCCATGCACGTGCATATGCACTCGCAAGCGCACACTCACTTTTCAATCAATAGGAGATTTATAAAATGAACTTGGAACATGGACATGAACTTATCTTTCTGCCAATTCATGCTAATGGTGTCATGGCCTGCCTCTTCAAGCTCGCAGCTAGAGAGCAAGGCGCCTGCTTGTGCATCAGCTTGCCCATGCATGCATGTGCGCCTGCGCCTGTGAGTAACGTACATTTACTCTCAATGAGAGTATTGGTGGACTTCAGAGGAATCTAGGTAAAAGTTGCTTTGTTGCCTGCACTTGCAAAGCCTAGCTTCTGGTGCCGATATCTCCAAGATTAAATGAGCCAAAAGAGAGCCAATGCTAAGCTGCAATCTCAATTGCCTGCTCTACATCTGGGGCAGGTGGGCTGTGGAGCTGGAAACACTGTCTATCCGCTTCTGGAAGTCAACCCAGAACTGAAGATTTATGCCTGCGACTTTGCACCGAATGCTGTCCAATTAGTGAAAGATCATCCGTTATTTTCTACCGGTGCGGCACTTACCTCAGCTTGATGATGGCATGTGACCACCCTCATCAAATTTATGCGCTTGGGATACATCTATTGGGAGCTTTCATTACGCTAAGTATGGGACTGACTGGGGGTGGGAGTAGGGGATCCTTGAGGAGGTTCCCTCGAGGAGTTTCATAAAAAATAGAAATTCCTCGAGGGAACCTCCTCAAGTACTTTGAGCTTGATCACAGTCCAATGCCTTCTCAGTACTGATTAAGCAAGGCAGGCATGCGTGTGCATGTGTGCGCCTTTTGCGTGTGCGCGTGCATGGATATCCACAAGTCACAGCAACGTGCCCACAGGTGAGGCCACAATGCCTGTGAAGCTAAAGGAAAAGCAAACCATTCCACACATCCAGGGCAGTGTATGCCAGTACCAGATGCTCAGCAAACTGCTGACTCAGCAAACTCTGAGGAAACCCTGGAACATGGAAGGTAGCTGTGAGCACCATGAAGGTGCCGTGTGGAAGAGATTCAGCCTCTCAGTTCTTACTCTGAACTCAGCAACACTACTAACGTAACGTCTTGACAAAGATGCACATGGTGCAAATTTGAGAGAGGAACAAGTGATTACAAGTTTGTGGTTGTGTGGGGGCCCAGAAAAGGTCAGGATCTGGGGTGGGGGTGGGGGGTCAAAGGTGGCCCGGAAATCTGCCAGTTGTGCCCATCACCTCCTTGTGCATCCTCGTGGATGCGGCTTCCAAACGCACTGAAGGGTACATGAAGTTCAATTGAACACCCTTTAACCTTACAAGGCGGGCTTCCGCGAGGTCCAGCTCAGCCGTTTCACATGGATACCATGTGATGCTTTTACGTGCCGGAGGCATGTCTCAACTGTTCATGCTTTCCCTTCTTTTGTTTAGAGATGATTAACAGAGGAAATCATTCCATCAGCGCTTGATGAGCTTGGCTTAAGCCTGACAAAGGACAGAGGCACCAAGAGTCAGGTTAAGCTGAACCCAGGCCTTGGAACGAATTTTTACAAGTAAGACAAAGAGTAGCTTCTGAATGAGCACGCAATATTTGCACACTTATTCCTAGAAACCATCGATGGAGCGCACGCCAACCAGGCACAGCATGCACGCATCACGCTGCCACATGTGTGTATGTATGTGCAAAAGCAGGCCGCGTTTCAGCCTTTGTGGCTGACCTGACACGGGATGACTTGCGCTCCCAAGTGCCAGCAGCTTCAGTTGACTACGTTACCATGGTAAGCCTATCCACTGCCAGCTTTCTCACCATGCGTGCTGACTGCGCCATAAGGCTTGCCCCATAGAGCAGGCACTGCTCAAAGTAGCATGGCCGGGCAATCCTGCTCAAGAGTAAGACGTCTCAGCCTTGGACACACACGCACACAGGTGTTTGTGATGTCCGCCATTTCCCTGGAGCACATGCCTGCAGCTATTGCCAATGTGGCAAGGGTAATGCGCGCGGGTGGGCGGGTGTTCTTCAGAGATTACGCTGATGGAGACCTCACCCAAGAGCGCCGCCAGGTGAGGTAAACCCAAGTTCCTCCCCCCTTTGATCATTGTGCTGCAGATAACTGTGATGAAATGGGTGCAAATAATGCTACCTCAGTCCAGCTTCCAGGGGCACAGTTTTCCTGCTTAAATCCATGTGCGTCAGGTGTATGGGCTGCGGTGTGAGCTAGGAGATAGCATGATGACCATGCAGGTGGCCCATGAGGTTGCTAGATGGCGAGCAAGGCCAGACAATGCAGCAGTCCAATGTGCATGGGTCCACAGGCACTTTCATCAGGAGAGCACAGACAGATATGTGCCGTCTGGACAATACACCAGGCACATTGCACCAGGCACATTGCACTGGCCGTTGCATTGCACTCAGTTTTGTTGCACTGACCGTCACAATGTTCCGACCGTTGTATTGAACTGGCCGTTGCACCAGGCGTTGTCTGGACGGTGCACCAGGCACACAAATTGGTGGCCTCCTCTGTCTTGATGCAGGCTTCAGGCTCCAAGCGCCTTGGCAACCGCTTCTACTTGCGTGGTGACCGGACCAGGTGTTACTACTTCCAGGTAGGACAAGCTGGTGCACCGCTCATCTTTCCATGTCCGCTGCACCATGCCCTGCCCTGCGTTGAAATGGCAGATTACAACTACTGAGCTGGGCATGCTAACCCCACAACGCTTGTGCTGATATCCTGCTTGTGTGCTGCCGCAGGAGCCAGAGCTTGTGGCCTTGTTTGCACAGGCAGGTTTTGAATGCCTAGACATACGCGCCCACGACCAAGAAATTGAGAATCGCAAGCGGGACCTAATCATGAGCAGGCGCTGGGTGCAGGTGTGTTTGCTGTGTGTGGAGTCTTTTGGAGTCGTTGGAAGCCCTGGTAGGCAATCTTGAGGGCAACAGGGCCAACCAGAGCTGCAGCTCCTACCCCCACCCATGCAGCGTGCTGCACAGTGGACACAGGCTGCCAACCACAATGCCGCCACAGTCCTTCCCACAAGGCCACGTTGCTGTCCCTCCCACACCAATTCGACGTCAGGATGAGTTGCCTGTGCTTGATGTGTCTGGAGCCAGCTCATCATGTCAACCCTCTGTACACTCTGTCCATGACAGAACTGGCCTACCTGCTGCTTGCGCTGCAGGCTGTGTTCCAACTCAAAGGCCAGCCCCAGGCGGATGTGGAGATGCGCGATGCGCCTGCTGCTACTGCTCAGCCCCAGCACCCGCCCCAGCAGGCTCAGCAGCAGGGCTCACAGCGTTTGCAGCAGGGCTGCAAGAGGTTACCTGGCCCCACATCTGACCCGCCCAAGGCTGCTGCCAAGGGGGCGCTGCCCCAGGCCCTCATCTCAAATGGCCAGGGTTGGCTGGCAGGCGCAGCCGGCCGGCTTGCATCGCACATATACACGCTCCCCGGTGTGTGCCTCCTGCCCTCAGCGTATGGATGCAGTGCAGCTGAAAGTGGCGCCGTCCTGCAGCATGCGCTTTGCCCTAAGGCGAGCATGACAGGGTTGGCAATGCCATTCCCAACCAGCCATTTCCTGTGATTTATTGCCTGCGCTGCATTCATGGATGTTCCTGCCTGCTACGTCAACCTGCACGGCAGGGCTCGCTGGCAAATGCCAGGGCTGTGGCATTTGTAATGAAGCGGTACTGCAGGTCCAAGAGCAGTTCTGAGGACTTGTACAGCTACAAAGCACTATCCCTTCGCACCCTCCTTCCTAGTCCTCCCTGCTTGACCTTCTGCGCCCGCCCTGCGTGTCCTCTTGCAGGCGTCCCAAGCGGAAGGGCACTGCTCCCTGATACACTGGACTCAGCGGATGAGTGTGCTGTGACCCTATCTCCAGGTGCCCGGGCGCGGGCTGTTGGCAGGCCTGAGGATGCAGGTCAGGGTTCAGCTCCAAGCTTTGGTGCAAGCACTGCCCCACCATTTTTCCACATGCCAGCAGAAGCTTAGCTAACAAGCCCGTTGGATTCAACACGCATGCAGGTGATGAGGGCCTGATGAATGATCGCAGAACGTGTCAGGCTCAAAGAGACATTGAAAAGGCATTGGAAGCCGAGTTTTTTGCCACCATTCAGCGCAACACTCAGGTGGGTATAATTTTGCCGCGACCAGAGCTCACTTCCAACAGAGTTCACTACCGTTGTGTTTTGAAGGAAAGGGTTGCGCAGCTGTACCTACCAAACAAGAGCTGCTTGTTGTAGAGACATCCATGCCCATCCCATCCCAACTCCCAAGCAGGCCACAAGTATGCACAGAAGCCTGCTTACAGTGTGCAATGTGCACCTGGCAGCAAATTTGAGGAGGCTTGCACACTGTCCACTCTGCCTGTTGCAGGATGTCGTCTCCGAGGAGCTGACGGCAGCCGGGCTTGCCAGCCTCACCCTGTCCTGCCCCGAGCCCGTCTGCTGCACTGACAGCTCTCTGCCTCAGATATGCACAGGCCATCACGCACAGCCATCAGGCGGCATGACGCTGGGAGCCCCTGGAGTACGCACGCAGCCGCCAGAACCAGCTCCACATCTCCCTGGAAGATCAGTGCCTTCTTGGCCCAAGCAGCCGGCACCCGAGCAGGCCCCTGCCATTGCCAGGAAAGACGCAGTAGCCGTGTGTCCAGGGCTAACGCTAGCCCGCCATTGGCCTCAGCCTCCCGCTGCCAATGCCGCTGCCGCTGCTGCATCTGGTCAAGACACCTGCACCACAGCCGCGTCACAGCTCCACCAGGCCGCCGCAAGCGAGGAGCTGCTGGCCGGCCTGCTTGCGCACAGCCACGTGCTGCGCATAATGCTTGCCAACGCGCAAGTGCTGCAGCTGGCTGCCGGCCCGGGCGCCCTGGCAGCAGCAACAGCCGTGCGCATGGGAGCAAAGCGGGTGCTGGTGACACACCCTGAGCGCACGTGCTTGGCGTGCCTGGCGTCTTCACTGCACGAGAACAGATCAAAGGCAAGTAGGGTTGGAAGTGCATCCAGCAAAGGTGGTGACCCATGCATGTCCAGCTTACCCAGGCGAGGGGGTCGTTATGCGCGCGCTTGGAAAGCACAGGATCACATCTCCTTGAATTGGAACCTTGATAATGATTTGGGGGGGCCAATGTGCTGCCAGCCCTTAGAAGTCCTCAACTCAATATTGAACTCAAAATGGGGAATGCGCTTTGATCTGGGACGCCCAACTCTCTGTCCTCATCCATCCCTGCGTGCAGGTCGTCATTGAGCGTCTCAGGGTGGCACAACTTGTGATGGGAAATGACCCAGGGCTTATGGGCAATGCCCATGACCAAGCTTTTCCCCCTTCTCGAGGGAGCAGCTGCTTGGACAAGCTCGTGAGCAAACAGCAGCAGCAGCCGCTGTCAGGGAGGCTCATCATGTGTGCAGATCTGAGCACGGCAGCGGCTGCTGAGCTAGCATGTATGCAGAGCAGCCACATAAGTTTTCTGGGGGGCACGGGATGTGCCTCAGGGAGTGAGAGGGAGGGTGAGGACGACCCCAGCTTGCATGCCCTCTCGGCAGTCCTTCGAGGTGCCTGGCAGCTGGCGGTTGGTGGTGCAGCATCTGGGGAAAAAGGGAGGCTTGTGCGCACAGTACTACCCCGAAACCTCACCCATGCGCGGAGGGCTACAGGGCAGGATAACAGCCACTGCAGTGATCTGGATGGGCCCGATGAAGGTCCTCTTTATGAGAGCGCGCTGCTGCTGATGGTGCAGGAGGGGCAACAGGCCTTGGTAGCGTCTGTTGCGCAAGCCTGTGGATGGCGCCCAGATGCGAGCACGAGCGCCCATCTGTTGGAGGGCTTGCAAGACGGGATGATCTGCAACGCTGGCGCCGCCGCTACACGCATCCCGCTATTCTTGCGGCCACGGGCATGAAGCAAGAAAAATTTTATTTAGGCCTTTTGGCCTGCTGGAGCATTCTGGGACGCCTGTTTCGTTCGGTCTGCCATTTTTTGCCTCGGCACCTTCGCATTTAAAATTGATATGAATTACTCGGATGTTATTCATTTGCGGATATTATTGTGACATGGGGGTCAACTAGCGATGACTTGAGCAAGGGACACGATGGAAACTGCCTTCGTGCACAGACTCGTCGACCATGCGTTACTGCAATGTCAAGTGCCTGAAAAGGACCGACAGGCCCACGCATCGCACCTGTTCAGGTCGGGATTCAACGGGAGTCGCCTAGCTTTGGACTACGAGCTGTTGCTTACCCGGAAAGGATCCAGCCATCTGTTGATGCACCACCTTCTTGTGAACTCACATCTTTGTGTTTTAGCTTCCTGAGTCTGTCTGTCACCTCCTGTCTATTCGCAGCTACGCGGTGCGTATACTTGGGAGCAAGCTGTCATCCAAGACCTTGAATGATGAGCAAGCTGTGCTGCAGGCACTCAGGCAGGAGCTTGAACAACAGAATAAGGCATCGGAAGCATCAAGGTCCGTGCTTGCACCCACGCCTGAAGGAAGGCATGATGCTAGGCTGTGCTCGAGAATGTATGCAGGCAATCTGCCTAACAGCTTGCCCTAGCTGCTTGAGTGTATGTGCTTGCTGCACGTTTGGCGCATGCAAGGGTCACCGCCAGTCTGGTGCTCGGCAGGGTGCACTTGAACTGATCCTTGTTGACTGTTGCCAATTTGATGCTGGCTGCGAGACATGCAAGCTGCCCGGGCACGCGCAGGCTCTTGGAGTGCCACCAGAGGCTATGTAGCAATGCCAGCCTCAGCTCTGGCACGCGCTCAGGCATCCTCCGCCTGCTGCGCCTGTGTGCTGGGAGTGGGAGGAGCAAGCCCTCAGGAGAGGACTTGCTCGGGTCGACAGTTTCGTACTTGAGCAAGGTGGGGGTGCCCTTGTTGACTGGCCAGTGGGCTGCTTGTGCCCCAGCTCGGACCTGGGACCAGCTTCCACGGAGGGCGCTCCCGCTCCTCTCACGGGGCACGGGAGCCTGCCTGAACCATAATGCACATGCCTCCTGCCAACACTGCGCACCGCCATGCTGCTCCATCGCGCATCGTTGCAGTGCCCTGTTGATTCAGGTGTGCCCTTACAGACGCCACTGTCTGACTGTTGCTCACAGGGGGGGCTGCAGGCGCTTACAACAAACCTCCCAGGTAGTATATCCCGCCCAGCCAGCACTTCCTTGCCGACTCCCTCACAGCAGCACGGCAGCCAGCAACAGGAACCATACACGGTCTCCTTCCCGCCATCCCTGTCGAGCTCGTTTTCCAGCGCACACTCAGGACCAGTTAGGCAGGTAGGTGTGTGCTTGTGAGTGTGCGTGTGCGTGTGTGCGTGCACGTCTGCACGCGTGTCCACGTGTGTGCGCGCATGCGTGTGTGTTGTGTATGTACTGTATTTGTACCGTGCACACTGTGTGCGCATCTCCCTTAAGGGGCCTCGCATGCTTGCCCGCACCCCTGGATGCCCCGGCCGGCGCCACTGCCTGCGGCTGCCACTGCATGCAGGACGCGGACTACTTGAGGAAGCAGCGGCTCATGGCTTCTCCTGCCAGCCAGCAGGACGGGGCGGCTACCTCCTCGGTGGGCTCGGGGCGCGATGGCACCTTTGTTGGGGCGCGTGCTGGTCTGGCCCACCTGTAGGGTCTGCAGAGCACCCGGCTGGTGCCTTCCCACCTTGCCCATTGGACCAGAATGGGCCACATCCCTGCCCTTAGGGCAGCCGCTTTGCCCATTGCATCTATAAATGGGTACCACCCCCCAACTGTAGGGTCTGAGTCCTGGCCTGCTCAGGATGAAAGGCAGGGAGGGAACTCACCCTCAAGGCGCTCCCGCCTGGGGAGACCCTTAGTTTGGACGCGGCTTGATGTGCATTGCAGCATGGGACACAAGGACCACATCGGCACACAGCAATCCCTGAGCTGTGGGCTCTGTGTGTGTTTGTGTGTGCATGCGTGCTTGCATGGGCTGGTGGGCGAGCTTTGTTGCATGCTTGAACAGTGTTTTTCACATTGCCCCCTGCCAAGGTGCACCTGGCTTTGCTTCGCATTGGATGATGCGGCTGTATGTCCTCCCGCTGTCACTTCCCTTCATAAAACAGACTACGCCTGCATGCTCATCGGAGCCTGTACAGGTTAAGGAGCCCCTCTTGGTGCGGGACGTGCTGTACGCCTGCCAAGGGATAACTGGCAAATTCATGGAGTACCAGGTGGGTGGCGCCCAGCTTTCGCCGCCCTCAGCAAAAGGGCACGCACGTGCGCTGACCCATGTTCAGCACTACTGCTGCTGCTGGCAGCATGCACATGACCAGGCAGCGCCTCCCCCGCTGCAAGCCCCTCAGCTCCTGCCCCTTCCCCCACCAGCCTCCTGTGCGTGCTTGTGCTGCCAGCACTGCATGCGTGGAGGCCGGCGCGGCAGCGTGTCAGGCATGCATACTCTTGCGGGCATAGCATGTGCTCACTATACTAGCTGACACGTGCTCGCAAGCAACGCGCGCGGACCGCGCACCCTTGCCGCAGGAGGACGACGCGCAATCGGCCCCCAGCAGCAGCAGCAGCAGCGACCCACGCAATGGTGCATCGTGCTGCAGAGGCGGCTACACCCTGGCCCCAGAGGTGGAGGCATCGCACGTGGAGAAGACGCTGGTGGCGCGGCTCACGGAGCTAGGCTGGCTGTTCAGGTGAGGCAGGCGCAGGCAGGCAGGCGGGCGGGCTTGCCAGGTGGGAGGGGCGCAGACGGCAATCAGGCTGGTGTTGACAGGTGGCACAGGCTGGTGTTGACAGGTGGCACAGGCTGGTGTTGACAGGTGGCACAGGCTGGGTTGACAGGTGGCACAAGCTGGGTTGACAGGTGGCACAGGCTGGTGTTGACAGGTG
>LFCJ01002213.1_pt1 | contig 13954 bp, 12 predicted proteins | sample 643141 | NCBI WGS metagenome assembly LFCJ01 (sample SAMN03766243, study PRJNA286221) | soda lake metagenome | biome: soda lake; feature: Kulunda steppe; material: water; isolation source: sample B1-Br-g2 brine of Lake Bitter-1 | place: Russia: Kulunda steppe | collected 2010-07 | reverse complement strand
TTCCCGAGCGCGAGCCGACCAACGGGTGAGTCGAGCACCCGTTCGACGGCGTTGGTCACGGCGTCGCGCTCGCCGACGGTTCGCGAGAGTTCGTACCGTCGGGGCCGGAGTTTGTCCATCGTGCCGGAATCCTCGAGCAACTGGGCATAGCGCCGACCCGCGGCGGCTGGATCGGCGTTGCCCCGCGTGACGGCGAAGGCGTCGGCCGCGAGTGCGCCTGCGGTGACAGCGTGGTTCATCCCCTTGATGATCGGCCCCTGGGCCTGCATCTGGCCGGCGGCGTCGCCGACGAGGACGAGCCGGTCCCGGTAGGGTTCTGGGTGGGCGACCTTCTTGGAGTCGGGGACGAGCTTTGCGGCGTACTCGCGCTCGTCGTAGTCGTCCCCGATCCAGGTCGCCATCATCGGGTGGGTGAGCAAGGCGTCGAGTAGCTGGTGTGGCTCGGCGCGCTCCTCGACGAGGCTATCCAGGTGGAAGACGGTCCCGATCGAGAGCGAATCCTCGTTGGTGTAGAGGAACCCGCCGCCGCGGACACCCTCGAACAGGTCGCCCGAGAACAGGTGGGCGACACCCTCGTCGGGGTCGAGGTCGAACCGGTCGTCGATCACGTCCGGCTCCATGTCGACGACGGCCTTGACGCCCTGGAACCACTCCTCGGGCGCTTCCCAGTCCATCAGGCCCGCGTCGCGGGCGAGTTCGGAGTTGACGCCGTCGGCGGCGACGATCAGGTCCGCCTCGATGGGATCGAGTTCGTCGCAGGTCACGCCGACGATCTCGCCGCCCTCTCTGAGCAGCCCGTTCACCCGGACGTCCGTGAGCACGCCGCCGCCCGCCTCGCTGGTCTTCTCGTGGACTCGGGCCTCGAGCCAGGAGTCCATCCGTCGTCTGAGAACGGCGTCACACCACTCGGTGTCGTGCTCGTGGAGGTCGGTGAGGTCGTAGGTTTTGACGCTGTCGCCGGCGACGTTGTGGATCCGGTAGTCGGTGACGGGTCGTTCGGCGGCCGCCTCGCGAAAGCCCTCGAAGAGGTCGTCGATGGTGTACGGCGCTGACTCCTCGGCGTAGACGAGCCCGCCCGAGACGTTCTTCGAGCCCGCCTCGGTGCCACGTTCTAAGACGAGCGTCTCGATGCCGTGGTCGGCCAGCCGGGCGGCGGCCGCTGCCCCGCCAGGACCGCAGCCGACGACGACCGCCTCGAAGTGCTCTCGGTCGTCGCTCGAGCCACCGGCGACGTCGGCGCTCATTCGTCACCACCTCCGCTCCCGTCAGCGATGGCCTCGGGAGCGAGATCGCCCGCCCGGACCGCCTCCGTCAGCTGTGGGAGGACCTCGAAGAGGTCGCCCTCGAGGAAGTAGTCGCTGAAGTCGTGGATGCGAGCGCCCGGGTCGGTGTTGATCGCGACGATCGTGTCGGACTCGTCCATGCCGACTTTGTGCTGGACGGCTCCCGAGACGCCCGCGGCGATGTAGAGGTCGGGCGCGACGACCTGTCCCGTCTCACCGATCTGGCGTTCCTCTTTCGAGTACTCCTCGACGTGGCCCTCGAACTCGTACGAAGACGTGACGATACCACGTGTGATGCCGAGTTCGGCGTCCTCGAACGCGTCGACCAGCTCGAGGCCGAGTTCCATGCCCCGCGTCGGGTCCTCGGCGATTCCCCGGCCGAGACAGACGACCACCTCGTGGCCGGTCAGGTCGACGCCGGCCTCGAGCGTGTCGTGTTCGGTCACCTCGACGCGGAACCAGTCGTCCTCGAGGTCCATGTCGTGTTCGATCACCAGCCCCTCCCGGTCGGGGTCGGGCTCGGGGACGTCGAACGTCCCCGGGATCACCGAGGCCCCCTGCGGGTGGAAGTCCCGATCGGGGTTGTCCAGACAGAGGATCGTCGAGTACTCGAAGCCCGAGAAGTCCGGCCGCTTCATGTGCAACACGCGTTCGAACGTGACCCGCTCGCCGGGTTCGCCGGTCTTCGCGGGATTGGTGACCTCCTCTGGTTGGATGAACAGGTCCGAACAGTCCGAGGCGAGCCCGGAGTCGAGTTCGGCCTGGACGAGCGCCGAGAGGTCGCGGCCGTTGTTCGTCGCCGGGAACAGCGCGTACCGGGGCTCGTCGTACTCGCGCCAGTCCGTACTCTCGATCGTCCCCTGGCCGCGGGCCATGTGCGCCGCGATTTCGGTGTAGGGCTTGTGGAGGAATCGCTCGAGTCGGTCGTCCTCGTGGTAGACCGCGACGTCGGCGCCGAAGGCGATACACTCCTCGGCGAGCCCCTCGACGTCGTCGCCCATGACGACCGCGACGACCCGCTCCTCGTCGCCGTAGTCCTCGGCGTAGCCGTCCATCAGCTCGCGGGCCTTGCCGAGCATCTCCTTCGAGACGTCGAGCAACTCGCCCTGCTGGGTCTCACAGAAGACCCACATGTCCTCGTACTCGCCGTCCTCGAGCGCCCGGACGTGTTTCTTGTCCCGGGTCGGATGCGAGAGGCCGTCGTCTTCCTCGTCTTCGTCCGTGTCGTCGTCGCCCTCGGCCGCGTCTTCGTCCGTGTCGTCGTCCGTCTCCGCCTCGTCGGCGGGTTCTACCGCCGCATCCTCGCCGACGTCCTCACGAGTCTCCTCGTACTCGCCTTCTGTCTCGTCTGCGACCGCCTCGTCGGCGGCGTCCTCGTCCAACGCGTCGATCGCCTCGAGTCGGCGGTGGATCGCCTCCTGGGCCGTCTGGCGGTTCTGGCCGGCCTGTTCGGCCTCGAGGACGGCCTGGAGTTCGGCCTCGTCGTCGATCGTCTCGAGTTCGTCGGTCAGTTCGTCGACCGTGTGCTCGTCCGGATCGATCTCGGTCATCGTCAGTCACCCCCCGCAGCGTACGGTTGCATCTCCTCGAGAACCTCGCCCATTCCGTCGGGATCGTCGGGTCGGATCATCGTCGCCTCTCGTTCCGAAGGCGCTTTCGGGATCGGGTCGACCGAGGAGACGATCGTCGGCGAGCCGTCGAGACCGATGTATTCGGGATCGAGGTTCAGGTCCTCGTGGCCCCACGTGGTCAGCTGCGCCTCGTGCTCGGCGGCGCGCTCCTGGGTCTCCGCCCGAAGCCGCTTGTGCTCGAGTCGATGTTCGGCCTTCCGGTAGGTCGGTGCGAACTCCGGGTCGGCGACGACCATACAGGGCAGTGGCGCCTCGACCGTCTCGATCTCGTCGACGTCGCCCTCGACGAGTCGCTTCGCGCGAAGCACCCGCTCGTCGGGGTCGATGTCGAGTGCGAGGACGTGCGTGACGATCGGCCAGTCGAGACACCAGCTCGTCTGGGGCCCAGTGTGGCCCGTCTCCCCATCGGCCGTCTTGAAACCAGCGAACAGTAGGTCGACGTCGCCGACCTGTTCCTGGTACTCCTCGATCGCCGCCGAGAGCGTGATCGCCGTCGCCCACGTGTCGGAGGCGGCGAGTTCGCGGTCCGAGACGAGGTAGCTGTCGTCGGCGTACACCGACTCCATCGCCTCTTGAAGCACCTCGCTGTAACTCGGCGGTCCCATGCTCATCGCCGAGACGTGACCGCCGTGGCGCACCCGCGTCTGCAACGCCGCCTCGAGGGCGAACGCGTCGTTCGGGTTCATCACCGTCGGCGTCTTCCCTCGCTCCAGGTGGCCGTCCTCGTCGAACGAGACCGCCCCCTCCGAGAAGTCGGGGACCCCCTTCGTCAGCACCACCGATCGCATGTACACCTCCCTCCATTTGCTGTGCGTTCTAGTACCATGCCTGACTCTCCCTATCCACACACCCGGTATTAAGAGTGGGGGAGACAGTCACCGATGGAAACGTCGTAGAAAACGGCACGAGCGCCCTCGAGCGCCGGTCACTCGGGGTCGCGTTCGGTCGTCCCCATCGAAATCTCGCCGTCGGCCCGGATCGTCCCGTCGATCTCGGCTTCGGGACCGAGCTCGAGGTCAACACAGGAGACGTCACCGAGGATGCGTGCGTCTTCGGCGACGACGACGTCGCCGTTTCGGGTCGTGAGGTCGCCGTGGATCCGCGTCCCGGGACCGACGGTGACGTCGCCACGTGCCCGGAGGCTGCCGAAGACGTTGCAGTCGGCGCCGACGTCGATCGTCTCGGCCCGGACGTTGCCGTGGAGTCGGCAGTCGTCGCCGATCGTCGCGGGCGTCGAGACCCGCCAGGCGTCGTCGCCGACGGTCGCGTTTCTGGGGATCACGAGCGGTTCGGTCGACGGCTGCTCCTCCTCGTCCTCGTCGACCAGCTGTGAGATCAGCCGCTGGGCGGTATCTTCCTCGCCGATCACGAGCAGGTGCTTGAGGTAGACAAACAGCAGGACGATCGTCGGCATCGGGTTGCGGATGACGATCCAGCCGTTGGCCTCGAACCCCTCCTCGATGTCGACGTCGTCGCCGATATCGAGGTCACCGGCGACTTTCAATTTGCCGCCGATATGTACCCGCTCGCCAATGTAGGCGTCCTGGCCGACCAGCACGTTGTCGGCGACGTCACACCACATGTCGAGCCGGCAGTCGCCGTCGGCTTCGATGTCGCCGCCGAACTCGACGTTCTCGCCGGCCAGGACGTTCCGGCCGCGGACCCCGAACTCGACCGTCGAGCGCGCGCCGACGAGGACGTCCCCGTCGGTCTCGAGGGCCACCTCCTTCGCTTCGGTGCCGTCGGGAACGACGAGTTCGTCGAGCGGATCCCTGCGTATCGCCACAGTCGGCTTCAATGTGACCGGCCCGTAATAAACTTCGTCGTTGTCAGTCGGCCGTCTGACGCCCGTCTGCCGCGACTCACGCGGTCCTCCCTTCGCCCCCGTCGGCCCGCGTATTCGTCCCGTTTTTACGCACCCGCCGCATATCACCGGGCATGACTACGCTCGCATTCGACGACGAGGGCGTCGACGTCGTCTACGAAGGCACCGAGTTTCGCCTCGAACGCGAACTCATCGAAGAGGCGACCGAGAAGTCCTACTACGACGTCACCGACCACGAGGTGCTGAAGATCGTCGCCGAACAGCCGAACCTGCAGGGCGAGCCCCGTCGGATCGCGGACATTCTCGACTGAGACGAACTGGTGGATCTCGGTACGGACACACCACGATCCGACCGGCTGTCGGGGTGGCGACCCGTTTCGGCGTTCCGTACCAGCCGACCGCAGTCAGCCATCGTCGCCGGAGTCGACTCGCTCGGCGGCCGACTCGAACCCGAGTTCGGCGTGTTCGCGGCTGCGACGCCCCTCGAGTTCGGCGATCGCCTCCGGATCCGGCGCGGCGTCGTCCGTAACCCGCGCCCAGGAGGTGTGAACCTTCGCGTGACACCACCGACAGAGGTAGATCGTGATCTCGTGGGAGAGTTCCTCGCCGTCGCGGGCGTACGAGAGGTGATGTTCCTCGAGCAGCGGGCGCTCGTCGTCGTGGGCCATTCGCTTCTCCGCGAGGCCACAGCGGGCACACTCCCGGTCGCGGTTTCGACAGCAAAAGTGGGGGCAATCGCCCCAGTAGGGGTCCGCGTCGGCATCGTCGGAACCGGCGTCGGGGACCGACTCGAGGTCGCTCTCGAGGCTGGATTCGGGATCGACGATCGGGCAGGCGTAGTCGTCGGCCGCACGGTCGCGCGCGAACTCGGGATCGTGTCCGTAGTGATCGAAGGCGTACCGACAGGTGCCCTCACCGGTGAGGTAGTCACAGACGCCGACGAACTCGTAGGGGTCGTCGACCCCGACGGACGTCCCGCGTGGCGTTTTCTTCATCCCTCGACCCGCCGTTGGCGGGCCAGCGATTTGAACCTGCTGTCGCCGTCTCGGTCGTCGCGGCGGCTCCGAACGCACTCTGGCTCGAGGGGTCTCGAACCGGCCCGAGGCGAGAACCTTTTTGCACCCCGGGTGCCGACTCGAGGCCGTGCGCGTCGTCCACTATCCATCGATCGGCGGCGAGTCAGGCTCCGGCGAGCCGTCGGTACTCGCGACGCAGGTCGACGTCGCCGACTCGATCCCGAGTCGAATGCGCGGCCTGATGGGCAGCCGGTCGATCCCCGATTCCTACGCTCTGGCGTTCCAGTTCGGGCGAGCGAAGACGCGAGACGTCCACATGCTGTTCGTTTTCTTCCCGATCGACGTCCTCTGGGTCGTCGACGGCGTCGTCGAGCGCGTCGAGCGGCTCCGCCCGTGGCTCGGCTTCGCGCGGGCCGAGGCCGACCTGATCGTCGAACTCCCCGCAGGCACGGCCGACGACGTCGAACCGGGCGATCGAGTCCGTCTCGAGGACGGCTAGTCGGCCTCGCTGACCTCGACCTGGCCGTCGACGATTTCGACGTCGAGCAAACTCACCACCTCGTGGTCGAAATCGGGCTGGTCGACGTCGGCCCGGCGGAGGACGGTGACGACGGCGCCGATCTCGGCGTCGACCCGCTCGAGAGCGCCACAGACCGCCTCGATGGTGCCGCCCGAGGAGTAGACGTCGTCGATCACGACGACGCGATCGCCCGCGTCGACGCCGTTCAGGTAGAGGTCGCTCTCGCCGTAGCTGGTCTCCTGGTGGACGGCGACCTCGTCGTCGAACCCATAGGATCGTTTGCGGACGACGACGAGCGGGACGTCGGTCGCGAGTGACAGGGCGGTGCCGTGGTGGATGCCCATCGCCTCGGGCGCGACGAGCGCGTCGACGCCCTCGAGGTCGACCCGCGTTCGGATGCCGTCGGCGACCGCTCGCAACACGTCGGGTGCGAGCGGGGGTACGCCGTCGGTGACGCCGTGGACGAAGTACTGGTAGCCGTTTCGGTCGACGACCGGCGCCTCGCGCAGCGACCGGGCGAGGGGCTCGAGGGATGGCTCCATGCGGGAGGCTACGGCAACCGGTATCAAAGCCTTCGGGACTGGCGCCAAATCGGCCGCCTCTCGGTCGGTCGACTGACGGGGGTGACCCCGCGACGGACGCCGTTCGGGTCGTTTCGAGGTGTCTGAGCGTCCACTCGTCGCCGGTATCGACGGCGGTCACGTGGACGAACGGTCGGTTCGGACCGGCGGATTTAAGTCGGCACTGTTCGATAGGACGAGATACAATGGCACGAGATTCGTTCTCATCGCCGAGCGAGGATAGAGGAAGTCGGGGCAACCCGGCTGGGCGTGAAATTCAGCGACGACACTGATCGCAGTTCATTACTCTTGCCTGTACACAACTCCACCGACCAGACGATTCCATCCGACCGTACCGTCCGCCTTCTCGACACGACGCTTCGCGACGGCGAACAAGCCCCCGGCGTCTCACTCTCTCCCGACCAGAAAGTCGAGATCGCACGCGCACTCGAGCGGGCCGGCGTCGCCGCCATCGAGGCGGGCAGTGCCTGTACCGGTGCGGGTGAGCGACAGGCAATCTCGCGGGTCACCGACCTCGACCTCGACGCTCGCGTGACGAGCTTCTGTCGCGGGCTGCAGGTCGACGTCGACCTCGCACTCGAGTGTGACGTCGACGGCGTCCACATCGTGGTTCCCTCGAGCGACCGCCACGTCGAGGGGAAAGTCGGCACCTCCCGCGAGGACAACCTCGCGACGACCGCCGACCTCGTCGAGTACGCCACCGCCCACGACCTCTGGGTCGAGGTCATCGGCGAGGACGGCTCGCGGGCCGACCTCGACTACCTCGAGCAACTGGCCGAGACCTCGCTGGAGGCCGGCGCCGATCGCTTCTGTTTCGCCGACACGGTCGGCCACACCGGCCCCGAACGCACCCACGAGGCCGTCTCCCGGCTCGCCGACTACGGCCCGGTCAGCGCACACACCCACGACGACCTCGGGCTGGGCGTCACCAACGCGCTCGCGGCCGTCGCCGCCGGCGCCGACCTCGTGCACTGTACGGTCAACGGCCTCGGCGAGCGCGCCGGCAACGTCGCCCTCGAGGAAGTCGCGATCGCCCTTTCACACGTCTACGACGTCGACACCCTCGAGCTCGAGGAGCTGTACGACCTCGCACAGATCGTCTCGCGGGCGACGGGCGTCCAGTTGCCGCCGAACAAGGCCGTCATCGGCGAGAACGCCTTCACCCACGAGAGCGGCATCCACACCGACGGGACGCTCAAAGACGACAAGATGTACGAGCCGTACTCGCCGGAGATCGTGGGACGGGAGCGACGGCTCGCCCTCGGGAAGCACACGGGTCGGGCGGGCGTCGCCGCCACGCTCGAGGAACACGGCGTCGACGCGGGACCAGACGAAATCGCCGAGATCGCCACCCGCGTCACCGAACTCGGGGACCGCGGTCGTCGGGTCACCGACGCCGACCTGCTCGCCGTCGCCGAAGACGTCACGGGCGACGACCGCGAGCGCGTCGTCGAACTGCTCGATCTCACCGCCACCAGCGGCGGGGCCGTCCCCACCGCTGGCATCCGACTCGAGGTCGACGGCGAGGAACGCGTCGCCAGCGGGACGGGATCGGGTCCGGTCGACGCGGCCGTGTCGGCGGTTCGCGAGGCGCTCGGCTCGGCCGCCGACGCCGAACTCGAGTCCTACCACGTCGACGCGGTCACCGGCGGGACGGACGCCGTCGTCACCGTCGAAGTGACGATGATGCGCGACGATCGCTCGGTGACCGTCGCCAGAAGCGAAGCCGACATCACCCGTGCGAGCGTCGAGGCGATGGTCGACGGGCTCGATCGACTGCTCGCGACGGACGAGAAACCGCTCGCGCCGGCCGACGACTGATCGGTCGACGCGACGTTCGGGATTCGGTTCAGTTTCGATCGACGCCTAGTGCAACGGGTGTCGCTCGAGGATACCCAGCGGGTCGAACAGGTAGACGACTGCCAGGAACAGGGCGACGACGACGACGAACAGCCGCGCGAGCGAGTCGGTCGCCGTCGGATCCGTCGGATCGACGGTGATCGCCATCAGCCCGGCGACGGCGAGATACAGGAGGCCGACGATGGTTCGTCTTCGGTCCATACGTCGACGTATGCGGGAAACGGTAAGAACTCCTCGAGTCGTCGCGACTGCTCGAGATTGTGTCGTCCAGCCCGCTCAGTACAACCCGAGGTCGACCCGCTTCTCGTCGAGGACGGAGATTCGGTCGTCGACCTGCCCGACGTCCTCGTAGGCGACCGGTCCGGGGACCTGCTCGGCGTGTGGCCCCGGCTCGTTGCCGATGTAGACCACGTTCGGGTTGGTGTTGTACTCCTCGAGGAGCTTGAACCGGGAGACGTCTTCCCCGTACTCGCCCTGGATGAGTCGTTCGGCTTGCTCTTCGGTCAGTCCATCGTCGTCGTCCTCGTCGGCCGGCTCTTCGTCGCCCTCGAGGATGGCGATGGCCTCCTGCAGCTCGTCCTCGTCGGGGTCGTTCTCGAGTGCGCGAGCGAGGGGGACGTTCTCGAGGTACTGCTGGGGGTCGCTGTCGGGGTCGTTCATGTCGCCGAATTGGATCGCGCCGGGCGGGCAGGCGTCCTCGCAGGCTGTCGTCCCGACCATCTCGTCGCCCATCTGGCCGTCCTGTCTGGCCGGGTCGAAGACGCACTTCTCCATGACGCCTTTGGGCCCGCGACCGCTGACCCAGCGGTCGCGCTGGTCGAACATCATGTCCTCGTCCTGTTCGTCCGCCTCGACCGTGGGATCGTCCCACTGAAAGTAGTTGACGCCGTACGGGCAGGCGACCTGACAGTACCGACAGCCGATGCAGACGTCGTAGTCGGTCAACACGAGCCCACCTTCGTCACGGGTGTGACGCGCCGTCGTCGGACAGACCTTCTCGCAGGGGGCGTCCGTGCAGTGCTGACAGGGCCGGATGATGTAGTTGAAGTCCCGGGTGCCGGGGTCCTCGTCGGGGTCCGGCGACTCGACCACGCCGTCCTCGTACGCGAGAATGTACATCCAGTTTGCCCCCTCGTCCCAGTTGTGTTCGGCCTGACAGGCGACGACGCAGGACAGACAGCCGTCACAGGTCTCGAGGTCGAGGGCCATCCCCCACTGGACGCCGTCATTGTCGTCCTCGTCGTCCTCCTGCGCGGCGACGGTGGGGTCCGGCTCCCTCTCCCCGTCGGCCGTCGCCAACGCACCGAGCCCGACGAAGCCGGCGCCGGCACCCATCTTCTTCATCGTCTCGCGGCGGGTCTCCTCGTCGAGCCCGACTCGGGAGAGCGCGTCCCCGACTCGACCGTCCTCGCGGGCAGCCTCGACCGAGTCGGCCATCGGCCGCTCGTCCTCGCCGAACTCCTCGAGGACGTCCTCGTGGTACCGATCGTAGAACTCCGCCTCCGAGAGCTCGCCTTTCGTGAGCCGCATGGCGTCTCTGGCCATCTCCATCCCGAGGTCGGCGTCGTAGTCGCCCGCCTCGAGCAGCTCGCGGTAATTCTCCTCGGCCGTTTCGCCCAGCGGGTGAAACGGCTCGTCGTCAGGGTCGGAACTCATCGAACGACGTCACCCCGATCGCATCGGCTCCAGTCGGACAGAATCATGGCGTTCACTGACACCCGTGCTAACCAGCCACATGTGGAAAACCAACCGGCCTGCAAATGACGGGCCTGACCTCGGGACCGAGCCAGGGCCGTGCGGTCATCGGGCCCGCTCGAGTCATCGACCCACGTCGCTCGGTGTGGGTCGTCGCCGTGAGAAGCGACGAGAGAGTTGCACCAACTGATGGTCCGAGGCGCGACTATCGTTTTCGGCAGCACGGACGACTCGCTACGCTCGTCGGTTTGTCCTGCTGAAAAGCGCCGAGAGGGAGATTTGAACTCCCGAGTCCGTGAGGACAGCAGATTTCGAATCTGCCGCCTTGGCCGGGCTAGGCTATCTCGGCTCGTTTGTACGTAACGGGGAGACGTTTTTACCGGTTTCGATTTTTCTCCCGGACTGTGATGGGGTCACGTTGTCACAGGCGAAACAGGTTGGGGACGTGCGTGTGTAGGCTTCTCGTGGCCGGTACACGGGATAGCCAGGGCAGTACGGCGCTCCTCGAGGCCGTCGACGGCGAGTCCAGAGTAGGGAAGACCGTATGGAGTGTCGGCCACGAAGGAACTGCCACCTCAGAGCCGTGTCCGCTCTCGAGGGAGGCGGGCCGTGTTCTCGACGGATCGGTCCCTCACGCGACCGCCCGGCGGATCTCGTGGCATCGACACCCCACGGCTGCGCCCCGGCCTGCACACACGCCACATCACGCCGGGACGCAGCAAGGAGCTGGGTGGATCCTGCATCGAGAGTACGCGAGTGAAGGCGTCGGTGAGGACGCTGTCGATGTGTGCGTTCCGGAACAGTCGGGACAGATACCAGTCGACGAAGGCGGTTCCGCGGGGCCGTGTGCCCTGTGTCTGTGAGAAACTGAGGTCCGCCCCAGTCGCCAGCAGCCATGCGGTGTCGACGACCTCCGCGGCGCGGTCGAAAAACCGTCGTGCGAGCTGTTCCCGGGCCTCCGTCGCGAGGGCCCGGTGGAGCACCAGCGCCTCGAGTGCGGCCACCGACATTCCCTGGCCGTAGATCGGGTTGAAACTGGCCAGCGCATCGCCGACGACGAGCAGACCGTCCGGAAACCGCTCGAGGTCCTCGTACCGGTAGCGGCGGTTCGAGGGGAACGGATAGAACGCGATTTCGTCGGACACGGTGGGGAACTCCGCTAAGAGGTCGCTCACGATCGGGGTAGGGAGACTCGCTGCGAACGCGCTCGAGGCCTCCGGCTCGGTCGGGGGATGGTCACCGTGGACGCCGTGGAGGTTCACCAGCCAGCGTCCGTCTTCGACGGGTAATACCGCTCCACCCCGGGTACGGGGTGCTTCAGCCAGAATACCGACCATCCGGTGATCGTCTTCGGGTCGTTCGAGACAGGTGGCGCTGTAGGCCAGGTCGATGCGTACCTCCTCGGTTGGTGGTGGCCTGTAGCCGTGTCTCTCGAGCCAGGTCGGCGTCCGACTGGTTCTGCCGGTGGCATCGACGACCAGATCCGCTGAGAGCCCCGTTCGCCTCGAGCGGGTCTCCCGAATCGTCACGCCCTGTACAGTCGTCGCGTCGTCGTCGACGCAGTAGTCGACGAACCGACAGCCACCCCGCAGGGTGATGCCGTCTACGTCGGCGACGCGCCGCCGGAGCAACTGCTCGTACAACGGGCGCGTCGCTGCGTAGAGGGGAAACGGCTTCGTTCCGGCTGCAAGGTACCCGCCCTGGCTGTACAGGTAGAGATCGCGCCGCCCATCGATGTTCACCCCTCCAGCGGCGAGGAGTTCCTCGCTGTACCCGGGGAAGAGCTCCTCGAGGACCGCACGGCCGGCCTCCCAGAGAATGTGAATTTGTCGTGACTGGGGGACGCCGCGACGGGCGACCGGCTCGCCGGGAAGCGGATCTCGATCGATCACTGTGACCTCGTCGACGGCATCGGCGAGGACTCGAGCAGCCAGCAAGCCGGCTACGCCCGCGCCGACCACCACCACGTGTCCGCCCCGGTCGGTGATCCGGTCACGGTCGTACCGCGGAACGGTCGCGAGAGTCATCTCTCGCAGGGTTCAGCACTCGACCGGCTCGACCCACTACGTCGCCGGCTCTCCGTCGGGGATCCCCAGGAAGGTGACGTAGGCGAACGCCCCCTCCTCGCTGTCCGCCCGATGGACGTGGCCGGGGTCGATCCACGCGTCGCCTGCCGAGTAGGTGCGAGGGACGCAGTCGTCTTCCATCAGGTGCTCGATTTCACCCTCGACCATCTGGACGATGGACATCCCGGGATGGCGATGCCAGCCGGACCGTGCCCCTTCCTCCCACGTCGCTTCGGCGAGGATGGCGGTCGATGCATCCTCGAGGTCGACGTCGATCGGCTCTCCGTTATCATCGTCCTGGTAGGTGATCTCGAACGTCGCCGCGACGTCGTCGGCGAACGGCGCGTGTTCCGAGATCACCTCGACCTCGAACCCCTCGGGTTCGTCCACGTCTGCCCCCTCGTCTTCGTCATCGTCGTCACTCGCAGTCGCCGGCACGCCCGTCGCGGCGACGCCTGCGGCGAGTGCGCTGGCTTTCAGTACTGTTCTGCGAAGGATGCTCTCTGTCGCGTCGGAGTTTCGTGTCATGGTATCGCTCTCGGAGTCGTGGCCGTGGGCGCCCAGTGAGAGGTCACGAGCGGAAGAGGTAGATAGCTAATTGCTACGCGTTCGGCAGCGACTGCCGTTCGTCCAGGCGTTGACTGACGTCCGGCAGGTGGCGACCGATAGAGTAGCCACTGCACTCAGTGCACCGCACATCGCTAGACGAATCGGCGATGGGTCTGCACACTGTTGCAGTTCCTACTATCGCAAACACGGTGGCGTCGGCCCCGTGTGGAAATCGGGTGCGAGGGGAGCGGCCGGCTTCGGTGAACCCCTCGGCTGGTAACAGCGATCACGAGTGTGATGATAGAGAACACAAACCGATCAGTGAGATCTGAGGATACTTATCGACGATGTCTGTACCGTCCACACCGGCCCAATTCGGCGACTCTCCGCCTTTCGGTGAATACTGCTTTATTTCCTCATACGTCCATCCATAGTTCGTCATGAGCTCACAAGTGACGCCCCCACAAAAGTACGACGTTACGCTCGGACAGCTCGGTGCGCGACTCGACATCGCTCGGACGGAGAACGAGGCGAACGTCGCCATCGTCGAGCACACGCTCCCGCCGCACACGCTGGCCGCACCGCTTCACCGCCACAGCCGCGAGGACGAACTCTCCTACGTGCTGGAAGGCGAGATGACCGTCCTGGCCGACGACGAACTGACGACCGTTCCGGCCGAGCAGTCGGTGGTGAAAGGCCGGGGGGTCTGGCACACGTTCTGGAACGCGGGCGACGAACCGCTTCGCTTCCTCGAGATCATCGCGCCGGGCGAGTTCTCGGAGTTCTTCGAGGAGATCTCACACATCTACCCACTCGATCCCGCGGACGAGGAAGCGTTCGCCCGGTTCGAGGAGATCTGTGAGCGATATGCGTTCGAGGCCGATCTCGAGAGCGTTCCCACGCTCTGTGAGGAACACGGCCTCCAGAT
>LFCJ01002212.1_pt1 | contig 13954 bp, 22 predicted proteins | sample 643141 | NCBI WGS metagenome assembly LFCJ01 (sample SAMN03766243, study PRJNA286221) | soda lake metagenome | biome: soda lake; feature: Kulunda steppe; material: water; isolation source: sample B1-Br-g2 brine of Lake Bitter-1 | place: Russia: Kulunda steppe | collected 2010-07 | reverse complement strand
TTGGCACATCCAAGCAAGCTTTGGGTCTTCTTTTATGACCGGCCTCCCTGCCCCTGCTGGCTTGCCAAACCTTACCCTAAACCCTCTGACTCCGCCCCTGCTGGCTCGCCAAACCTTACCCTCAACCCTCTGACCCTGTGGCTCTGCAGCTGTCCAAGACTTACTCCCACAACGATTGGCGCGAGGATCTCAAGTCTATCGCGCGCAATGCCGGCGAGCTGTGCAAGCCGACGGTGTTCCTGTTCAGCGACTCCCAAATCAAGGACGAGTCCTTCCTGGTGGACATCAACAACCTGCTGAACTCTGGCGAGGTGCGCGGCGGCTGGGCTTGCACCTGGGAAAAGGGGGCTCTTTGCGCTGTCTGTCAGGAAAAATTGCGCCAGAGGTTTGGAGGGTCTGTGGCCAGGTGGGGAGAACAGGTAGCAAGTCCATCCGCGGTTGATACATGTTACCAGCACAGCACCTCCCAGCCTCCCTCAACCTCCCAAGCCTGCACGCGCGGGTGATACCTCAGGTGGTGCGCTCCTTGCAACATTTGGGCAAGTGCGCTCCTTGTACACACACACTGTCGCGCTGACACTTGTCGCACTGCCCCAGGTACATATTATGTGTGCAGGCGTGTGGCGTGCATGCAATGTGCTGGGCCCTTTAATCAGCGTTCGACAGCCAATGCTGGCCAAGTTTGCACTTTCTTCTCCCGTCACCACCACGGCTGTTGCTTCAGTGAAAGCACAGGCGCGCATGCCCCGCCAGATACAAGCCCTGTCGTGCAGAGGCAAGGCATGCGCACCTTTTCAAATGCATGCTACGTCATGCGGTGGCAACAGACGTCTCGTGGCCCAGGCTGTCCCTGGCCCTAGATCTCTGCGGCATCTTTTTGCCTGGACAGCATCCAGCCTTGCATTGGCAAGGCACTTCACTCGCATCTCACTCTGGCTTGTGCCCACATACTTCAGCCCTGAGAAGCGCTGAATGCCTCAGCCCTGCAAGCTGCTGTTGCTGCAGGGCTGGACAAAAGCGTCCGCTAAATCATACCGCTGTTCACGGTTGTTTTAAAGCGCCCCCTTATTTCATCCCTGCAAGTGCTGGGACCTACATCCCTGCTACTGCTGTGTGCTTCAGCCCAGCGTGTGGCATGTGCTTTAGCCCTGCACGTGCCGCACGCACATCCCAGGTCCCCAACATCTTTCCCAACGATGAGCGCCAGGCGCTGATGGAGACGTGCCGCCAGAGCAGCCTGAAGAAGGGGCTTAAGCTGGAGACGGCGGTGGGTGTCTAAATTGACCGAGCCGTCCGGTCTGTGCAGGCTTGTGCCTTTTGTAATGTTGGCTGTGTGACATGGCGATCTCAAGCGTCTCAACCTTCTGTCAGGCTCACAGATTGGTGGGGCATACAAGGACTCTTGCAACACTTCAGCTGAACTTGATAACTGTGAAGGGTGCGGCAACAACTTTGGGCGTGGCTGATCAATTTCTGTGCACAACAGTAGGATGGGCAAAACAAGCACTCGGTTGTGTGCAATGCTGGCGCTTTGTTGTGCTCCTCTGTGCAAGAGGGCTGCCGCAGTCATGCGCATAAGTCAACCTGCCCATCGGGTGAAAACAGCTGTGCATGTACGCACTTGCAGGTGGAGGTTTGGAACTTCTTCCTGGACATGTCCCGCGAGAACCTGCACGTTGTGCTGTGCCTGTCGCCCGTCGGGGACGCATTCAGGGAGCGGCTGCGCCAATTCCCCTCCCTCGTCAATTGCTGCACCATCAACTGGTGTGTGTGTGTGCGCGCGCGCAAGCTCATTCACTTGCCCATCAAGACAAGCAATGGCTGTGCCAGTCCTGTCCCTTGCCATGCTGCTGCCGCGTTCATCGCAAAGCTGGTGCTTATGCGGGCATGTCTGCATACTGAGTTGAGGCAGAAGAGTGCTGCAAGTGCCAGTTGGGCTACCCATCAACTACGTCTTGTGTGTGTTGGCTGACATGCTTGCATGGCAGGTGCTGTTGGCAGTTCTGTAATGGCTTTTGCTGTGCTTGAACACCACAAGTGCTCCTCAAAATGAGCAGATTCAACTGATGATGGGCAAGCGGTTTGCTCACCTTCGTCCCCTTTCCCCTTATACACGCGTGCGCACGCGCATTCAAACGCTCCTTGTGCTTAATACGTGCATGGCAGAGACAGCGCAAGGCTGCTCCGTGGGAACGCCTTGGGTGGCACAGGGCCTGTCTCTTGCCACACGTCTTTGCCCACCTGTGCCTGCTGCGGCTGCACAGGTTCCCGGAGTGGCCGGAGGATGCGCTTGTCGCGGTTGCGCAGAAGCAGATGGAGGCTCTGCCAGATGTGAGCAAGGAGGACCGCTGGAACATTGTGACCATCTGCAAGACCTTCCACCTGGACGTGCAGCAGCTCAGCAAGCAGTACAGGTGAGGCAAGTGGAGAATGGCAGGGGGGTGGGGGCTGAATTGTGGTGCCCCACGCCAGCCGGTGCCTGACTGCACAGCAGCCATGCTGGTGTTGAATTGTGAAGGCGTGCTGCAGGGAGGGAGCCAACCACCATGCGTGGCTTGCAGAAAAGGGCGTCAGATCTGTGCTGCAGCTGTGGCGGCTCCCCAAAAGCCACGTCCACCGCACACGTGTAGCACACCAGAGCTGATCAGGTGCCAGCTCACTGTGTTTGGCCTGCGTGCTGTGCCTGGCCATTCCCTGTGGCACTCTCTGTAATTGGCCAGTTTGCTGTGGCTTGTCTGCATAATCGATTCCCAGACGCTGGTGGCTCATGACCTCTGTGCAGGGAGGAGGCTGGCCGCATCAACTACGTGACCCCCACGTCTTATCTGGAGCTGCTGAATGCCTTCAACACGCTGCTGGGCGTGAAGCGCGCAGAGGTGCGCACGAATGCACAGCTCGGGTGGGACAGAATTGCGCACACAGTATATCACGCGCGCACATGCCCACGTGTATGCACATGAGCACACTCAAAAGCGCTCACACACAGGAGCCCACACGCATGTACCCATGAACATGCAAGACTTCTGCTTCATCCCAACAAAACCATTGCTCTGCACGTAGATTGTGGCTTAATCCACCCAGCCTTGCATGTGTACACAGCCTGTGCCGCAGATGAAGCTGCAGGCTGTGGCTTAGACCATCCAGACTTACATGCGTATGCAAGTGACTGCCCACAACAGGTGCTTGCAGCCTTAAAGCCGAACTGCGTATATGCATACACACATGCATGCATCCATACATGTGTGAACAGGTGATGGCTGCAAAGAGGCGCTACGAGGTTGGCCTGGAGAAGCTGCAGTTCACTGAGCAGCAGGTCGCCATCATGCAGAACGAGCTTACGGAGCTGAAGCCCAGGCTGATTGAGTGAGTGGGCATCAACAAATCCTCCTTGCATGTAATGCATTGCTTTGCATCATGCTGCGCTGCAGGTCCGTTGATAGACAAACCCCAATGACTGCTCCATATGATAAGCGTTGCCGTGATGCTGCCAATCTTTTGCATGCAACTCTGTTTGCTGCTACTTCAAGCTGACTCCAGCTCTCAGGCCTGTCCATGTTTCACACTCTGAATTCACCCCCTCTGCGTGTGCATGTGTGCCATCCAGTTCCACTGCTGCATTACTCTCAGCGGCTGCCAGACAAGTGCATTTCTTTGGTGCTGCGCTCTGATGCAGCACTGTGGCTGAGACGGAGCGCCTCATGGCAACTGTGCAGAAGGAGAAGACTGAGGTAAGCCTTTGCTTCTTTGCTGTCAGAGGTGGCCAGCAGCGTGTATGCACTGCGTGCCCTATGTAACACAAGGCTGCAGGTGCAGTACATTAAACTGAAGAGCAGCGTCCTTCCATGCTTTGCTGCCCCTGGCCAAATGGGCAGCCCAGAAAGGCACGCTGAGGCTAGGATCAAGTGCGTGCAGTCGCCCTGCCGTCCAGGCGCGTGCCCAGACCTGCCCCTGGGGCTTGTCTCAATTGCTTGAAATGCAGTGTGGCCAACGCCACTGCGCTATTGATGAGCAGGGCCTGAGGGGCTGCCCTTTCAGAGGCATGCCACATGCTGCTTGTGCTTGTTTATGCCTGTGTGTATGATGTGTGATGTCCCTTCAGGTGCATGTCGCGGGCTGCTTGTGCCTGCCGCTGCTCACAGGTTGTGGAGCCCAAGAAAGCCATTGTGGATGTGGACGTGCAAAAAGCAGAGGAGGCGGCCAATGCAGCCAATGCCATTAAGAAAGAGTGTGAGGACGCGCTGGCAGAAGCGCTGCCCATCTTGGTGCGTTGGGAAATTAAGGTGGACACATGCTAGGCATTTATCCAAGGCTGCTGAGTCGTGCTTTGTGCTGTGCCAGGCCATATGCGAGCTGGCCTGCAAAGCCCCCCGGATGCCCCACTTGCTGCGCCGTTGCGCTTCCTTCAGTCGCCCCCGGAAGCTGCACAGGTGGAGTTGGACACTGCCAAGCGCGCTTTGCTGCAAGCACCCTGCGTTTGACCATGACCACGCATGTGTGAGCGGGAAGTCGGGCTGGCTATGCTGGGCACTGTGCTGCATAAGCTTCGCATCATGCACAAGCAGGACAACGTTCAGATCTCTGTTCGGTAACGCCCTGAGCTTGAGCGGCCGTGCACATGTCTGTGTGCACAGGAAGCTGCACTGGCTGCGCTGGACACCATCAAGACTGCCGACATCAAGCTGGTGCAGAGCTTCAAGAGCCCCCCCAGCACCATCAAGCTGGTGCGTGCTTTGCCTGGCTCCACGTGTTGCGCGCTGTGCTGCATGCTGCACACATGCTTAATGCTGCACAGTGTGTGCTTCACACTGTACTGCATGTGCTACCTTTGCTGCCTTGTTTGTGTTTGCATGCCATTACACTTTTGGCTGGTTTCAGGTCGCCACAAAGATTGCACGGCTGACGCATCATGCAGGTACTGCCGGGTGTTGGAAATGTAACGCCCTGCCTGCAAACTCCGCCTTAATCCATGGATGGCATGTGATGCCTGTGCGTGTTGGCCTGCTGTTGGTGTCATGCCGCAGGTCATGGAGGCTGTGTGTGTGCTGCTGGATGTGAAGCCCACGCGCCTCAAGGACCCCAGCGGCTCCGGCAAGATGATTGAGGACTTTTGGCCCAGTGCACAAAAGGTAAGGGAGGAGCCTTGGAGTGGATTTTGGGAGTGACTGGGGTGTCAAGAATGAGGACTGGTAGCTTGGTGTACAGAAGGTGGGGGCCTGTTCAGATTAGGCAAACAGGCAAGCGTCTCCTGCCGGCCTGTGAGTTAGCACAGGGAAGCATTGCTGCATTTGACTTTGTTGGCTTGGTTGCACTCAATTTGCATTGAGTTATCAGCCTAACAACAAAATACCATTGTTTTGACCCCCCAGGGTCACTCATAAAACCTTTCCCTGTGTAGGTATAATGTTAGCATGACAGAGTTGCCTACCTGCCTACCCACACACCTTCTTGACTTTCTTACCAATGCAGGTCCTCACTGACCCAAATTTCATCAAGACGCTCAAGAACTTTGACAAAGACAACGTGCCAGCTGCGGTACGCTGCAGCCACAGGCCTTCATCTAAATCATATTGCTCATCAGATAGAACTGGCTTAAATTGCACCATCTGGAGCTTGGTTGCGGAGCATACCCAGGGCAAGGGAACAGGGGATACAGTGCTGGGTACCTGCACCCAGAGAGGTATCCTTTCTGTCCACAATGTGCTGTCAGTGCTGCACGCATGCATGTTTATTTGTGTGGGGCATGTGTGAGGGAGAATCTTTGAGTATGCTGCCGCATGCTGCATCCTCTTGAGCTCCTGCGGCCGCTATGCAGGGTCGTGCACATTTCTGACCTAGCTTGCCGCAAATCGTGGCCTGTCATGTCATTTCCTTGGCATACGCAGATCATTGAGCGCATCCGCGACAAGTACATTAGCCACCCAGACTTCACGCCTGCCGCTGCAGCCAAGGCATCCAGCGCAGCAGAGGGCTTGTGCAAGTGAGCATGCACAGGGAGGGCAGCACCTTTCTTCCCAGCGGGCACCAGCAGCTTGTGACCAGGGTGATGCACTCCTTGGATGCAAAGCGCAAGGCACCAAGCACAGCAGTGCAGCTCTGTGTGTGTGTATGGAATGCACAGCTCTGCGCACGCTGCCGCTCAACACACTTGTGGTGTGCGCATGCCCCTGGCAGAGGCACAGACCCACTCCGTCTGCATGCCCTCCTTACACCCTGCAACAAGCATACGCACACACTTTTTCTGCCCTACCCTTCCCAATCTGCATACTGCTTTGGTCCTTATTGCACAGCTGCGTGTCCACTGCTTGCGTGCAGGTGGGTGTCTGCCATGGCCAGCTACGACCGCGTGGCCAAGGTGGTGGCCCCAAAGCGCATTGCTTTGGCGGAGGCAGAGGAGGCTTATGCGGTGGTGGAGGCAGACCTGAAGGCAAAGCAGGTGAGCATGGGGCTCTTAAATTGCAATATACACATCAGGCAAATGTGCGCTCAAAACATCTGGAAGTGGGTATTCTCAACTTACCGCTCCTTTGCACAGAAATGTATGCGAAACAGGACAGGGATTGGACAGATGCTCAGACAGGCAGAAGTGACACACGCTTAGCGCTTTTCACGCATGGTTTTTGGTGTGCAGCTGCCTTGAAGATCCCCTAAGTCTGAAGGGGTACACCGGCAGAAATAAGAGGGCATGGAATAAGAACAAACATGAAACATGCATGCCAGCTGAGGCACTCTGGTTAAGGCGGTAGCATCACTCTGAATGAATGGCCTTATCATAGATTTGCACAGTATGCTACTTTTGAGGACATAGGGACCTACTCTTTGGCCTGCAAGGATGCGCATGGCAGCATTGGGAATGCTGGGTGGTTGCAGAGGCCAAAGAGATGGAGGCTTCCAAAAAATGAATTGGAGTGGTCAGTTGCATGCGCTCTGGTTGTGCACTTCATTGAATGAATGGAGGCACCACTGAACTTAAGGCACACATTTTGACCGAGTGACTTGTGCTGTTGGGTGTTCGCAGGCTGATTTGAAGGAAGTGATGGATCGCTTGCACGACTTGGAGCATCAGCTTGAAGAGAGTATGCAGAAGAAGGTGAGTAGGTGTACCAAAGAGCTTTGCTTGCAATCCTTGAAATAGCTTTCTTCTTCTTAAGTAAGTTTGCCACAGAAGAAAGTTTGTCACAGGAGGACAAACACGCCACTTGAACATGCACGTGCACACACTCCCAAGTTCTATGGAATGCAGTGCATGCAGCAGGCTGCTTCCTTTGCTTTTGCTGCGCGTTTGCTCTGCGCCCTCAGACCCATGGGCACTGCCACGTGCAACAGTGAGTTAAGCAAGCATGCGCAAGGGTGAGCCACGCAAGCATATGCAGCAGTAAGCCGAGCACACGCATGGAGCAGTGAGCCGAGCAAGCATGCACGAACAGCGGTGAGCCAAGCAAGCATGCGCGTGCACATGCAGATCCGCCTTGAGCATGAGGTGGAGGAGTGCAAGCTCAAGCTGGAGCGCGCAGAGAAGCTGATAGAGGGCCTCGGGGGCGAGAAGGCCCGGTGGACGGAGGCTGCGGCTGCCTTGGGTGTCAAGTAGGTGGTTGAGGCACAGGAGCACGGGTCAAGTAGGTGGTTGAGGCACAGGAGCACGGGTCAAGTAGGTGGTTGAGGCACAGGAGCAAGGGCAGGGGCCAGCTCACCAAGGTCCCAGAGCAGAGCACCTTGCAGCTGTGCCTTGCTTGCCTGGGGCAGCCCAGGGGACATACAGTGTTAAGCAGACATCCTGCCTATTTGAGTTAGGATTCAAAAAGGGCTGCTGAAGTGCAAGCGCTGCTTTGACCTCCAGCGCACATGCATTCCTCCTGAAATACACATGCGCATGACACATAGAACTGCAAAACACACTACACATACAACTGAAAAACACACTCACACAGGTATGGCAACCTGACAGGAGACATGCTCATCAGCGCAGGCTTGATCTCCTACCTCGGGGCGTTCACCACCACCTACCGTGATCAGGTGTGCACACGCATCCGCAGTGTGCGCTGGACTAGGCATGTGCATTCCCTGGAGCAGCCTGTTGTGACAGTGGTCAAGTCCTCCACACAATCCATCACCCAAGAACCATGAGTGCCCTGCTGTCTCCTGAGCCCCAGCCCATTGTGAACAGTGTCACAGAGAGCAGCAGCCATGGGGAATTAATCCTATTTGAGGGTGCAATGTGCAAGCTCCAAGACCTGCTTGGGGGCGAATCTTTGGGTGAAGGGGCGCGGCTTCATCTCACCCCTCCCGCCTGCACGTCACTCGCGGATCCTGAGTAAAGAACGCGCAACTGCATTAATCTCATGGAAATTCCCTGTGCACCACAAGCATGTTTCCCCTTGGATGGACCAGGATAAACCTGAATAACTCTCATGGACACCACAACATGCAACGCCTTATATGAGCCACAATAAAACCTGCATGAATCCCCTTCACACCAAGACATGCAGCCCCTTGGATGAGCCAGGATAAAGCTGCATAACTCCCTTGGAAAGTGCCCACGCACCACCAGCATGTGACACCATGAACTGGTGCCCATAAGCGCGCACACGCGCGCGCGCACGCGCACACACACACACACACGCACACACATACACACACACGCACACACACATACACACACACGCACACACACGTACGCACTGCGCAGAGAAGCCCTGGGCTATTGTGCGTGGCCATGCTAGGGTGCATGGCGCACACCTGTGCCAGCACAATGTTGGCCTGTGCGGGGACACAGACTGGGCCCTGGTCCAGCAGGGTTGCTGCTGACGCTGCACGCATGTGCTGCGTGTGCGCATGCAGATCCTGGGCAAGTGGGTGGCCACGGCCGCGCAGTTTGGCATCCCCCGCTCTGCCACATTCTCCCTGGTGGCCACGCTGGGCGACCCCGTCAAGATCCGCGCATGGGGCATCGCTGGCCTGCCCAACGACTCATTCTCCATTGACAACGGCATCATGGTGACGTGCGCGCGCCGCTGGCCGCTCATGATCGACCCGCAGTCGCAGGTGGGCCGGGATTGGCGAGGCGGGCGGGATAAGCGCAATTGCTTGCTGGCTTACTTGCGCGGGCGTTGGGGGCATGGGGCTGGCGTGCGTGCGTGCTTGTGTTTGTGGGGCCCATCTCAGGTCTCACTAGAGGAGGCTTTCATGGGTCAACAAAGGGAACTTTATAGAGGTCCTTGGGTGCAGATAGTAAAGAGGAATGTAATGGAAAGGATTGGCGACTTGGCTGCGTGCTGTGCAGGCCAACAAGTGGGTGAAGGCCATGGAGCAACCGCACGACCTGCGCATCATCAAGCTCACCGACTCCGACTTCATGCGCACCCTGGAGAACGCCATCCAGTTTGGCATCCCCGTGCTGCTGGAGAATGTCGGTGGGTGGGCACTGGAAGGCCTGCGTGCGGCGGAGGGCGTGAGGCTAGTTGCATGAGATGGAGGCTGTCTGGCTGCACACCCGTCCACCATAATCCTGCCAGCAACAAGCCCACCTGCGGTGTTTGAGTCGAGATGTGCCAAAGATGTGCCATCATTGCTCTGACAATGCTCTGACACTGTGCTGGCTGTGCCAATTTGCTGGCCAATATATGTGTGCCCGCACCTGCTGACATTGTGCCGAAGTCACGTCACGCTTAACGATAGGTGTGGATCATGTGCATGCTATGTGCTGATGTTGTGACGGCCTTGTGGCCCCGCGTGCCCAGTTGAGGAAATGCGCCCCAGCCAGGGGCCGCTGCTCCTGTGCGAGCATCGTTTGGCACAATCCATGGTGTCGTCATCTGTAAGCATATGAGTGCACCTGCCTGCGTGATGGCATGGTGCCGTGCAGGCGAGGAGCTGGACCCCAGCCTGGAGCCGCTGCTCCTGCGGCATGTGTTCAAGCAGAACGGCGTGAACTACCTGCGCTTTGGGGACACAACGGTGGAGTTCTCAGACCAATTTAGGTGGGCTCTCTTTTGTGCAGTCCTCTGGCGGCAGGAAGGGTGGTGTACAGAGTTTACAAAGTCTGTGAGCGGCCAGGCCGCTTTGATCTCCGGCTCTCCCCCCCTGCTGTTCAAACCAGCCCGGCAGCCCACCTGGCATGCACAGGCTTCCTCTGCCCATAGAATGCGCAAAGCCATCCGATGCCTGTCTCTTTCTCCCTTCCACCATGGCTTGCAGATCCAACCAGCAAATCCGCATGCACACATGGGCGCGCCAATCCTTGGGCTATGGCCAATGCATGTGTGCATGCGTGCATGCGCGCGTGCATGCAAGCCCTGCATCATCATCAACACCAGCCTGCGCATGCATATGTGTGTGCACGCACGCAGGTTCTACATCACGACCGCGCTACGAAACCCGCACTACCTGCCGGAGGTGGCGGTCAAGGTCACGCTCATCAACTTCATGATCACGCTGGAAGGCCTGGCGGACCAGCTGCTGGCCGTGGTGGTGGCGCAGGAGCGGCCGGACCTGGAGGCGCAGAGGCTGCAGCTGGTGCGTGCCGCGGACGGGCAAGGGCTCAGGCAGGGATGTGGGCTGGGATGCAGCTGGTGTGTGCGGCAGGCAGGCAAGGGTCCGCGCAGGGATGTGAACCAGGATGCAGGGTGCATGCAGTAGGCGGGTAGGGATGCAAGTGGAGATGCAGCTGGTGTGTGCGGCGGGCAGGCAAGGGTGCACACACACACACACACATACCCACACACATCTACACAGGCGTGCATGCAGGCGCGTGCACATGCCCTGCCATCGGACCAGGCCTCCTGCTGCTGCGCGCCCACGCCCACACCCTCACGCACGCCCTTGCACACGCGCGCGCGCAGGTCGTGGAGTCGGCCGAGAACAAGCGCAAGCTGAAAGAGATCGAGGACCGTATCCTGCACGTGCTGTCCAGCAGCCAGGGCAACATCCTGGAGGACGCCTCAGCCATCCAGATCCTGAGCGAGGCCAAGGCCGTGTCCAACGAGATCACCGAGAAGGAGGTGGTGGCCAGCCAGACGCAGGCCGAGATCGACGGCGCGCGCGTGGTGTACAAGCCGTGCGGCATGTTCAACGCCGTGCTCTTCTTCTGCATCAGGGACATGGTGCGTGCCCCCCCCTCTCCCCCCCTCTCCCCTCCCTCCCCGCAACGCGGCTCCTCTGTTGGCTGCCCCTGGTCTATGCTTACAAACACTGTGCTGCCCTCTGCTGGTCTGCGCTGGTTTGCGCTTGCAACCCCCTGCATGTCTCCATTGGCCCATTCTGGTGTGTACTGGCCACACCTGGTGCACTCGGCGCGCTGCTTATCCACTCCAAGCAGAACACATGGCACACTCTGGGCGCCACTGGTAGACTCCAAGCAGAACACACATGGCACACTCTGGGCGCCACTGGTAGACGCTGCCTTGCAGCACCATCTCCTCGGCGTTGCGCTGCATCATCCTTGCTCCGCCCGGGGGGCCTCCGCAGGGCTACACACTGGCTTACGCTGCATCCCCCTTCGCTTGACCCTGGACATGAGCAAGCATGTAAGAGGGCGGGCCATCATCAGCCATGCCCAGCCGAGCCCAATCGGCAGCCTGCGCATGAAGATGAATGCCAATGGAAGGATGCAGGCGTGAGCTTGCGCCTGCCTGGGTGCCGGTGCACATGTGTGCTTGCATGCGCCAGTGCCCATGTGTGCATGTACAAGTGTGTATGTGTGCTCCCATGCACCAGTGTGCGTGTGTGTGTGCGCATACTAGTGCACGTGTGTGAATGTACGAGCAGGCGCTTGTGAGTGCATTTACAAGCGCGCATGGCTGCTCGTACAAGGGCGCGTGTGCGCATGTACAATTGCGCGTGTGTGCGTGTACAACTGCGCATGGGCTCGCATAGATGGCAGTCGCGCTTGAGCTGCTGCGGCCAGAGTGTGATGGGCCCCAGAGCGTGGGCAGGACATAGACGCTTGCACAAGCATGTGTGTGTACCGCTCGCCTGTGCCTCTGGGTGTCCGCGTTTGCTCAATAATCAGGCCTCGATACAAAACCCACAAACATGTTATCCCTGTGGGCGCATGTGCACTCATGTGCAATTGCGTGCAACGGTGTGCAACGGTGTGCAACAACACCTGCGCATCAGTGCGTGCATGTGCACCCGTGCGCACTGTACACCTGCACATCAGGAAATGAGGTGCGTGCCCACAAGTGCTTTCACTCTCGAACCCACTTGCAAACTTGCCATCATCTGTGGACGCGCGCGCCTCTACGCCCACGTGCATGCACGCAGGTGGGCATCGACCCCATGTACCAGTACAGCCTGGCCTGGTTCATCCAGCTGTTTGTGCGCTCCATCACGGCCAGCGACAAGAGCAGCGACATCGAGGAGCGGCTGCAGGCCATCAACAGCCACTTCATGTACTCCCTGTACCTCAACATCTGCAGGTCGGTGGCCACGCACGCACGTGCGCGCAAACGCACCTGCGCACACATGACGTGTGCGCACGCCCCCCTTCAGTGCATCAAGCCACTGCAGGGGTGGGCCGAGCAAACACCACAAACGCCCAGCACACCACATGTTGTAAGCCATGGGCATGCCACCCATGGCACGCATCAACAAGGAGGCAAGGTGGTGGTCAGTGCTGTGCCACCATTGTGAGGGGGGTGGAGAATGGCAGGAGTGGGTGCTGCAGCACTCAGGCTCTCAAGCCAGAGCGGCTCATCACGCGCTCATCACGCGCAGGCGTGCACGACCCCTCCATGGGCCTGTAACCAAAAGCGCTGGTGGCCCTGGCTTGCCTGCACGCGCTTTGCTGCCCCTCTGCCCTTGCATGGACCGTGTATGGCGGGGCCGGAAGGGGGGGGGAACGCGCTCCTCGGTGCCTAGTGGCATGCAAATGCAGGCGCTCCTTCCTCTGTGCCCTAGTGGCAAGCAACGCAGGCGCTCCTCTGTGCCTTGCTTGAGCACAGCACCGCTATGCCCCTGCCACAGCTGCCTCGCGCCAATGCTTTGAGAAGTGCACAACACAGGTCTGCTGCAGCTGAACATGTGTGGGTTGCTCTCCGTGCCCCTTTTGCCGCAGGTCCTTGTTTGAAAAGGACAAGCTGCTGTTCGCGTTCTTGCTGTGCGCGCGCGTGATGCTCAGCAAGAAGGACATGGACAGTGCGCTGTACCAATTCCTGCTCACTGGTGGGTGCGTGCAGATGCGTCACTGTGGCATGTGGCAAGTGCCCGCAGGGGCATTATCCAGAACAGCAGAGATGCGCAGGGGTGTTGTCATGTACAGCAGATGCGCACGGGAGCAATTTCACATACAGCACGTACGAGCAGGGGCATTGTCCGGAACAGCCGACGCGCGCAGGGGTATTTCAATGTACAGTGGTGGAGCATTGAGGTGGGCAGGGGTGTGCAGAAGACAGGAGAGTGTGAGGATTCAGTTTGATGCACTTGGCAGCAAGGCCCTGCCGCCAACCCCGGCGGCCCCGAGAGCCCTAGCCCCGCCCATAAATGACCCTTTTGTTGTCTGCTTGTGAAAATGCCGCAGGCGGCGTGGGTGTGCCTGCGAAGGATGTCCCGCGGCCGGCGCACGCAGAGTGGATCAGCGCCAAGGCGTGGGGTGAAGTGTGCAGGGCGGCCAACGTGTCACCGGCCTTTGCTCAGCTGCCCGAGGACATTGTTGAGAACCTGGGCGAGTGGCAGGCCATGTTTGATGCGGTGCGTGTGCGCGCATGTGTGGGCGTAAGTGTGGGTGGGGGTTTGAGCGCGTGCGTGTGCACGCCTGGCGGAGCGTGGTGCCTCTGCCATGGCTCTGGTTGCTGCAAGGGCGTACGCTTCAGCAGTCCTGGAACAAAAGCAGAGCCTCTCATGTAAAAAGCAGCAGATTGCGCTGGTGACGCCCCTGCAAGTGGCCACCACCCCTCGTTCCTCTATCCGTGCGTGGCTTGTGTGTGTGTGTGTGTGTGTGCGTGGCTTGTGCGTGCGTGTG
>LFCJ01002211.1_pt1 | contig 13954 bp, 18 predicted proteins | sample 643141 | NCBI WGS metagenome assembly LFCJ01 (sample SAMN03766243, study PRJNA286221) | soda lake metagenome | biome: soda lake; feature: Kulunda steppe; material: water; isolation source: sample B1-Br-g2 brine of Lake Bitter-1 | place: Russia: Kulunda steppe | collected 2010-07 | reverse complement strand
GCGCATTGTTAATTAAGTGTGTGCTCTTTGGCTTACCTGCAAGGGCCCCAGAAGGCCACTCAATTCTAGAGTTCCTGCAGACAAGTTAAGGGAAGGAGCTGTGTGAGTGAGTGAGTGAGCATCCCCATTGCCAGATGCGGAAGGTACGAACGTCCATTCGAAGTGCTATCTGCGTGTAGCATGGATTGCAGATTAAAGCACGTGCACACCTAGGAGGAGGAGCCCACATGAGATCACCACCAGGGCAAGGCTGGCAATGCTGATAACCCAAGCCCCCTTTTCATGCGAAGAGGACATGGGAATGTGGAGTGGGACGCTCGTTTATATCATATCACATTGATAATTTGCATCGCATCCAGTCAATTCAGTTAATACATTGTTCAATTCAGGTGAGCGCGCGCGCAATGCTTGATGCTTCAACTGAATTTCTTATCAAAACATTTCTAAAATTTAATGTCACCTCCTTTTTTTTTCATACGCTTCAAAGAAGCGTCGCAGGTTACTGAAAGCATGCAACCACCCCTGGATGCTTCAGAGATGAACCTTCAGGGAAAGTGTGTGTGCGTTACCGGTGAGGAAATGAGGCTATTTCAAAATTTTTGGGGGCCTGCGGCACGGGCACACACACCTAGACAGGGTGCAAGCTTCAGCATAGACGAATTCCACGCGACAAGGTTCATGGAAGCATGCATGATCTGGAAAGTCAAAGTCTCGAGTCTTGTACAGCTTCCAATGCCAGATCAGAAGCGGGTCATTGATCAAGCGTCCGTGGACGCCGGGGTCACTGGTTGACCTGTGCTATAGAGTGATCTTTATTCAGAACGCTGATCACCACATTGATGATACTCTGATGATAAATGTGTAAAGTCTCAGGCTTAAAAAGCATGTGCTTGCTGCTTGACAGGTGCAGGCGGCTACATTGGTTCCCACATTGTCGCGAGACTTTTGAAAGCAGGGTGCTGTGTCCATGCAACTTCCAGATCATTGAAAAGCTTGGCACATCTTTCAGCACTTGCGCCAACCTCAGAGCAGCTCAAGCTCTTTGAAGCAGACCTTCTGCAGGTGTGTGTTGCTCTTTACCCGCGGAAGCAGCATTGGTGGCACCAAGACAGGAAAGGGGAGCAGCAAATGCAGAGGAAAAGACTAAATTTGAAAGTGAACTAAAATTCAAGAATGCTGAAGATAGCAAAAGCAAGGATGTATTAAAGGATGAAATGCGTGCATGATCATCCTTATACAAGTCGGTCATATGCATGACTTAAAGGATCGGGGAAGCAATTGGCCTTTAGAGCACATGATGCTCAGCAAATTCACCTGCAGACACGCCAAAACTTGCCATCGTTGCTGTCCCTTTCATGCATCCACAGCCACATTCATTCGAGGAGGCGATTAGGGGATGCACTGCCGTCGTACACACTGCCAGTCCTTACATCATCAACCTTCCCAGGGGAAAAGAGATGGAGATGGTGGTTGATCCAGCCATCACCGGTAACGAGATAAAAGTCACTCTCTTCCTTTGTTGACAGTTCCTCATGGCCACATGGGATCCATGCCAGAAACTTCAGCCTTGCATTGAGTCTAGACCATCATCTTTGAATCACCCAGCTCCCTCATGCTAGAAGCGTTAAGGAAAGCCAAGGTGTGTCAGGGCTTGCGATACTGCCCATTCCTTGCCTTGCGGACCTATACTAGATCTATGCAGGTTTCTCCATGTGCACTTGGGCATGTGATCCTCATAAACCGCACTTCCTGCCCTGTCTGCTGCCACAAAACACATACAAACCTCATACATACATACAAACCCTGCAGGAGTCAGGAACGTACTTCACACAGCTGCTTGCTGCCCTAGCGTTGATACTGTGGTAAGCACACAGATGTTGGGCCTTAATGTACACTGCCAACATTTTTTGTCTATAACCATGCTCAAGCTCATGAGTTCCATTATGGTTGACAGGTGCTAACTTCATCCACTGCAGCATGTTGGACTGATCCCAAAGAGCTTGGCCCAGACCATGTCTTTTCAGGCAAGCTTCCAATTTCTGTCACAGATCACCATGAAAGTTTCCTTCAATTTCACTTTTGCTCAAGCTTTCAATGATAATAATATGGTGCGCCCTACCAAGAGGGCCCTGGTCACACATTCGCCATACACCCTTCCTAGATACATGCTTCTTGATCTTCCTTGTGACGTTATTCGCAGCGTGGCTCGCATCAAACTTTGTGCCCACACTCTATGAATTAAAACTGTGACCTGGACTCACGATACCTCCCCTTCTTGTGACTTGTGTAATGCTCATGATGTACAAGATGAGCAACACCCCTGATGAGGCAAGGGCACAGAGTAAGGGCAATGCCGTAGGCCTGAGATAGTAAAAATGACAGCACACGAGGACACGCGCGGTCCTCTCTCCTTTGATGCAGAGGCTGATTGGAACAAAATTCTTGAGGACCCCTCGGCTGCAGGGGGGCCCTTGGCTTACTTCTACGCAAAGGTAGGCACTAAGTGACCTGGCTCAGGGTGTGTTGCTGCACATGCACACACACACACACACACACACACACCTCACCCATTTTGGGCTGCTGCATGTATGTGATCAAGACCCCAAGAGCTTGTGCTGCCTGCAGGCTGCTGCTGAGAAAGAAGCACATGCAATAGCAGAGCGCTCTCGCTTCCGCTTCGTGGCCATCTTGCCTCCAGCAGTCTATGGGCCGCCGCTCAGCTCCAGGTACAGCTATGCTGCTCATGATGACTTTCCATTGATTGCTGTGCCTTTCAGCAGCTCTTGCCTCACCGCAGCTGTGAACTACATGGGGAAACATGCCAGCATCACATGCGCTTGTGCCCCTGAAAAGGGTATTGCGTGCCATGTTCAGAGAGCCTTCTCGCCTTGCTTGCTCTCATGGCAGGGTTGACAGTGAGTCTGTGGGGCAAGTGCTGCGCATGCTGAACGGGCGCATGGCCATCTTTGTGCCACTCCTGGGAGCGGGTTCCGCAGATGTGAGGTACAGCCACCCATTGCTTTCACCTCTCGACAATGCTATGTGTGCATTACACCGGCAGTGCACCCCTAGGCATTGGTTGCAAGCTCTGTGTCCATCACAACTGAGACTGAGCCATTGCAACGTGGGAGCTTCTTTTGCGCCCCTGGGAGCTCTTCTTCCCTCCCCTGGTTTGCGTGCAGGGATGTTGCTGCCGCCCATTGCCGAGCTCTGGCAAGGCCAGAAACACGCGGCCGCTACCTCCTCAATGCGCGCTCCGTGTATTTCCTACTCCTGGCCTCAAGGGTGGGTGCAAGCAACTGAGAAGCAGCTGCCAAGATTTCCACCAGCAATGCCCGCTGTCTCAGCCGTCAGACCACCAACTGAGCGCCAATGGCTCCCCCCTGCACCAAGCATGATGTCGGCAATTCCACTCGCTGGAGTCCTGATGCGCAGCCTGCGCTCCTTTGGTTCCTGTTGCCCTACACACACGTGCAGGCATTGGCACAGCTTTACCCCAGCAAGCGCCTGTGGCTGCCGTTCCTCGTGGCGCCTGCTTGGGGCGCAAAGCTCCTTGGTAATTGTCGGGATGACGGCATGGTTGTGCCCTCTGCTGGGCTGTGCAGCTGGCAAAGGAATGCCCGTGGTTGGGGGTAAACATGATGCAGCAATCCAAGCATGCGTGTGCTCGACCTGCCTGACGGCATGTGTGGATGGTGTACAATTGCTGCCTGATAGCATGTGTAGATGGTGCACAGTTGCTGCCTGATGGCATGTGTGGACAGTGCACAATTCCTGCCTTATGGCATGTGTGGATGGTGCACAATTGCTGCCTGATGTAGCATGCAACAATGTAGCATGTACCGCTTGAAAATCCCAACATGTTCAACTGAAACACGCGCGGACAGGTCCACTGCTAGGCCTGCCTCGCGCGATCACAGACACCCATTATGCCCGCAAGCCTGTAATCAACACTTCTAGAGCTGCCCAGGATCTGGGCATGAGCAGCTACATCCAGCCCGAGCAAATGGTCACAGACATGGCCCACGCAATGGAGCAGCAAGGCCTGATCTAATGTGACGAGCAATTCGCCCAAGAGATCCAACCAATTTGCAACCTCTTTTTGTGACTCTTGCTATCTTGTTTAGGAGCTTCCTTGCTGTGACATCTTTTCCAAGGGCCCAATGTTATTGAAATCTCCCTCGCTGTGACACCTTTTCCAAGGGCCCAGTGGCTCTCTTCGCGGCACGCTTGCTTGAATGACCATGCGTGGAGTGCTTTATGCTTCTCTTTTCCATACACCAGTTGGTAATTGGATGAATTGATGCTTAGGGTAGGAGAGTGTTCTAAGGGAAGTAAGGAAGGAAATACGTTTGAAAGTGCTGGACAGCATTTGATTCACGAAACTACTGTTAGAGCTGTTTAGATGCCATTGTCGTCAAGCATCATAGGAAAGGAATTGGTACAGCAGCTGCAGCAGCTGCAGCAGCAGCAGCAGCAGCAGCACAGCTGCAATAAGGTGCCAAGCTGCAAAGCTCTTCAGCCACGCTAGGGGGTCTGTCGCACTGTTACGCGGAAGTTCGTGTTGGACTTATTGCCTGTGCTGTGATCTGTGTGTGCGGGCCTTGTGCTCCTTACCTAAATTTCAAGCCAGCCCACAAATTCAGGGCTCCGAGGTGATCTGAATCGGCTGATGCTCGGAGTACCTGACCTCTAGATCGACAAGCTGATTGCGCAGCATTTCTTGATACCTGTCTGGCCGTCCCTGTTGGTTACGTTGGTTACAGTTACAATGGGATGAGAACTTCAGCCAGATGGGCTGACTGCTGGGCTTGCTGGTCACTGCCAGCCTGACAAAAAAGATCCATTGTCTCAGAAATGAAAAGAAGTGATTTGTGCGTCTGCTTCACGAGGAACAAGGTCACATTTTTAGCAATGTTGTCAAAATAGAAAGCTCCAGTGTCTCCCACATAAACTCCGTCAGCCACGGTAAGATTTGTAAATTGCTCTTCTCAAATTGCACATTTCCATGCAAGGGCATGAAAAGAGGACATGTTTTTCGTCCTCAACTTCAGCCACAGTTGTCACAGTGCCTATTGTGGATTTGCCAACATCCAGTCTCACCTCTCAGGGTCTGGGATTGTCGATGAATGAGCAATTACAGGTACCCATGTAAAGCAGATTCCTCTACTGAGCCCTGGCATCTCTTGCAGACCTGTCCTGGCAGTTTTGCTGACACCAGCTAAGGTTTTTTCACATTCCTTCAAATCCAGCGTCTAATCCTTTTGAGGCTGGATAACACATCATTTTCTTGCAATCCTGATATGAGTTGGGATTTGTAGCCCAACAGTTGGAGAGATGAATTCTAACAGGCTACTTCGAGCGCTAGCACGCATTTTGCGAGTTGCAAAGCCTCCGCACAACAACATCAATCAGTTCACCAGTAGTGAGCTGGCACTCTTAAGATAAGTGGGCTGCCTATCGCGGTGTTGGTTCCTCTTGCAAACCGACTAGGGTTTAGAGAAGCTCTGCGCTACTGGAATCAACCTACAGATCGTAATAATATCAATACTGTGTAGAGCAGTCTAGGAAAAGGCAATGCCTGGGCTCCTGGGATTGCTGAGGGCCCCATGCCTGCAGGGCCAAGCCCAGCAGCAGTTGACAGCTGTTGCGCAGGGCTGGAGGGGCTTTGCCGCACGCGCGCTGCAGGGTTCCAGCAGGTAAGCAAAGTACTTTTGAGTTCCATCTTGCTGGAGAGGATAATTCTGGCTTTACAGACAGACTGTGTGAAGCGAGAATGCCTGAAGAGGAGTTGGACGCGCTAGAGCCCTGCAACCTATCTGCACCCTCTACTGCACTCTGCTGCAGTGCTGACGCCCCGTTGCCAACCATTCTCCAGCAGCAGCAGCAGCAGCAGCAGCAGCTTGCCTCTTCCAGCCCCTGCTGCAGCACGTCAAGCAGCGACAGCAACATGCCGTGGGCACTGCAGCAGCAGCGGTCTTTTTCCTACGCGTACGCGCGCAAGCCCGAGGGCAAGAAGTATGTTCACCAGCAGCACGCTAAGGACTTTGCCTTCGGGCGGGAGGGAGGACTCACTGACTACCTCATCAAAACCGTGCCCAAGTTCATCACGATGGCCACGCACGGGCCGTCCATGTCCGCTCACACGCTGCCCGGCTTCCAGGAGCCCACGCTTTATACTACGCCCGAGCACCTAGTCCCGCTCATGTATTTCTTGCGGGACCACGTCAACACCCAGTTCAAGTGCCTGGTGGACGTCACGGCAGTGGACTTCCCCGAGCGCCCTGCCCGCTTCGAGGTTGTGTACCACCTGCTGTCCCCTAGGTGGAACAACCGTATCCGTATCAAGGTGTGTGGGTGGGAAGCAGCATCCTAGAGCCAAGGCAAATGGCCATCCAACTTTGTTGGCGTGTGAGTGGGAAAGCACTGAAATCCTTCAGGCGCACTCTTCTTTTACCCGGGGTGTGCTGAGAATCACTTTGTGGGTTTGAGAGGTAACCCATGCATGCTCGCTAGTGCAGTGCAGTGCAGTGCAGTGCTCTCCCTAAGAATCCACTCAGGAGCGTGCGAATGTGCATGCCTGCTTGCTTGCGCGCAGGTTTGTGTGTGTTTGTGTATGTGTGTGCACATGTGTAGCGTCGTCTGTGGTGTGCATGCGTGCACTCGTCTGTGCGCACAGACCTTTGCTCAACTGAGTGTGTCTGTAAGTGAGCACGTCGAAGCATGATATGGCCCTTAATAGTACGAGCAGTCTTTAGGAATTCACTCAGTTCTCATGAGTTTGGGCATCAGACTAAGTGCCCAGCTTGCTTTGCTCCTGGCCTAGAATAGAAAGTAGCTTGTGATGACTTGATGAAGAACATTGTGCAACAGTTCATTCAATAGCTGGCCATTCCCTAGCTGGTTTGTGTTAAGAAGAGCATCTCCTGAGTTTTAACATGCACAGGTGCCAGTTGATGAGGTGACGCCCGTTCCCACGGTGGTCCCAGTTTGGAATTCAGCCTCCTGGTTTGAGCGAGAGACCTGGGACATGTATGGCGTCTTCTTTGCTGGGCACCCAGATCTCCGCCGCATCCTCACCGACTACGGCTTCACTGGATACCCCCTGCGCAAGGATTTCCCCCTGTCCGGCTACACTGAGGTATGTGAGGGCTGGATGCTGGCCAAGGGTCTGCTTCAAACTGTGTGTGCGGTCTCCGTGCACCATTCTGTCAAGAGCAAGCCTCACATTGGCTGGCTCTGGGGCACAGATGAGTCTATTTGGATCTGCAGAGCTAAGGGCTCTGTACATGAGCATGCGCATCAGTGGTGTCCGCTCAGGGCTCTGTACAAAGCTGTGCCTGCAGGGCTCTGTACAAAGCTGTTTGAACCCATCCTTAATTCATGCAACAAAAAGCTAGTCTGGGCTCAATCACAATACGCATTTGCAAAAGGCGCTCTGTTTCCGTAGTGGTTTTGCATAGTTTCATAAAACTTTTGGTTTTATAAAACCATGCCTCTGCTTTTCCCCTTGAGTGCCTTGGAAGCAGGAATTTGCAGGTGCAAGGGTTCGTTTCTCTCAGCTGCATTCCAGCAGCTTCATCATTTTTACACACTTCTTGTCATTGTGCAGGTCCGGTACGATTACACCAAGAAGCGCGTTATTTCTGAGCCAGTGGAGCTGACTCAGGAGTTCCGCTACTTTGATTTCTCCAGCCCCTGGGAGACGCTTACTAGGTAGACCAAGCAGCCTCCGCCCATTCTCTGGGTGTCACTGCTTCCCTCAGGCATACCCTCGGGTGCTCCCTGCTTCAGCCAAGCGTCTTCCATGATGGCAAGCCGCTTCAGCTTATTTTGCATTGTGAATGTGTCATGTCCATGCTTTACTGATGCCTTACCTGTGAAAGCAGGAGGCCCATTCTAGCTCTGTGAGCCTGAGCACTGATTGGGCCCTGCCCCTCGTCCACATTCCGCTCGCCAAAAGTTCCTCCTCTGCACTTGAGGAGCATTGTAGATGTGCACGCTTGTGTTGCAGCTGCTAATTGAGGCCATGACCTCACAATGAGTTTCTAGCACCCATCAGGACAAGGATTCCGTGCGACCAGGTGGTTATGATCTTTGAACAAGACTTCCACAGGCAGTACTCCGAATACTGGAGTCCTGGTAAAAGTCCCTGACATTAAATTGATTTAAAACTTTTGATAAAAGGGTTACTGTAGGTAAGCAGGACTAGTTGAAGTTTCAAGCCCCACACAGGCACGGGGCCAGAAACTTGTTACGTTTTGGTTGCAGGTCTGGCTAAGCTGTGTTGGTTCGGCAGGTTCAGCTATCTATGCACCCTCACCCCGCCTAAATTTAAATTTGACCTTCAGCCAGGTAGTTTGACTGTTCAGGTTGCTGGTGAGCACCAGCCGTACAGAAAACATCCATAAGCTTTGAAATGAAATGATGGGAGAAAATTGAGGACATCCTCAGAACAACCTTGGGAGAAATAAAAAGCTCCAGTCTGATTGGCAGTAATTTTGTGTGCCTTTGGTAAATCATGAAAAGAAAAGAAAAACTAGGCAAGCAGCAAAAAGCTCCTCACATCTACTAAGGAAAAGGGGCCACTTGGGAAGAAAAGCCCCTTCACCAGAAAAGGCAAGGTAAGGTAAGGTTTCAAGGCTGTATCCGCCGAACAGGGCAGCTTAGCCGGTTGTGGCCTCCAGCGAGGTTCGAACCCCGGACCCACAGGTTGCGTGGGTGGATAATCGACTTTCCATCACAGGTGCCCCGCCGCCTGCTCGAGTATCCGGAGCATTTTTACCTTCACCAGAAAAGAAAAGGGGGGGTCAGTGAGTGGTAAATCATGACACAAGTATGCAAATTGAAGCCTAAAAAATCACGTTTGCAAGCAAGGACACAGGAAAAGAGCATGGTCTTAGTCTTGAATTGCCTGCAATCCACACTTATACCATCGTGATGTTCCCAGCTTCTTTTCTCGACATGCAGCATATGGTAATGTAACCTGAAACGTGCCACGTTGTGCTGTGTTTGCCTGCCCAAATCCAGATGCAAATACCTAGGCACAGAAAAAGGCGGTCCATCAACAGTCACCGACCTAAGAGGCAAAGCAACCCAATTATGATATTTTGCAGCTTTGTCCGTTTGATCTTCATTGCCTAGCTGGTTTGCTTGGCTCCAGATACTCCTCAACCTCTTCCTCACATCAACAACAAATTCTGAGCGTCAGTGACTGTGGGATCATTTGCAAGTCCTCACGCGATGTTGGAAATCACCGCTCCTTTCCAGACCATGTAAAGCATCCAAGAACTCGGCACTCCTGCACTTCTTGTTGACAGTGCTCATCGCAAAATCAGCCTTGAGGACTTTGGCAAGAGTGCCACTGTTACTATATAGCAGAGCATTTTAAAATCTCACAGCCGCTCGGAACCAATAGAATTGCAAGGGCTCTTGGCCACACTCACGCAACACAGACCAGTTGGGAGTGGTGCGCATGCGCACACCTAAGATACCTTTAAGCAAGCACATGTGAATTGTTTGCAGAGGGCAGTCCATCTCAGCTCCTTACTTCATGTACCTGGTGCCCCATATTTGACTTGCATACATGTTATGGCCATGCCGCGAGTCTAATTTGGATGCAGCAGTCTTTCGGCGTGACAGCATACATCATGTATGATACATGCTTGCTGGAAGAGCATACGTTGGAAATGTTTGGCCCATTGAAATGCAGTTGAATCAATCATTTTCTGGTTGAAAAAGCCAGTTGAATCAACATGGGCTGACATATGCTTTTTGGTGGATTCAACTGCGGTTGATTCAGCGGAAAATCAACTGGAAATTAACTGACAAACGCTGGTTGATTCAACTGTGGTTGATTGGACGGTTGAATCAACTGCGGTTGAATCAACTGGGTTATCAACTGGTCTGGTTGATTCAACTGTGGTTGAATCAACATGGGTTGACATGTGCTTCAAGCAAAAGTTTTCGGTTGATTCAACTGCGGTTGATTGGACGGTTGAATCAACCGTGAATCAACTAGATAGTATCCTTAAGCCAACCATATATGGTATGGGGTATGAAAACTTGCGGACGTCCGTGCGGGCTACCGCGCGCGGATATCCGCAGAGGGTATCCTCCGGCCTGACCTGGCGGAGTCCTGGGGGGGGGTCTGCGGATACCCGCGCGGATGGGTCTAGCCTACTAGGGATAGCATGCTGTGTGGCCTATCTGTTAACCAGTGCTCCGATGCAAACTGCCTGATTCTATGACAACCAGCCATGAAAGGCGGAAGCATATGCTCAGCTGCAGCAGCCATGTTGTGTGTCTTGGTGAAGATCATGCCCAGGTATTTAAAAGAATCTTTGTTGGTAAGTTGCGACCCTCCTAGCGTGAACACAGGTACCCTTGTGCGTCGAGAATTCAAGTGCATTACCTCTGATTTAGGTGTTTTCACAATCAGTCCCTTCCTTAAAGCGTAGGCGCTCAGCCTATCCAACATCATCTGCAGTTGATCTGGCTGGGAAGGCCCACCCCGCCTAAAACTTACCTTGTAACCCTTGTAAAACTTAGACTCAAGCTTAGCCCATCAGCAAGCAGCTATTGGGAAGCCCCAGCCCTGACGGCCTCTAGTTATGTGCTACGAATGCTCAGTAGTGGGCAGCAAGTTACAAGTTATGGGTTAACCGCCAGCCAGGTCGTTAGGCTGATTAGTTTGTTGCTGGTGTTCGCCAGCCAAAAAATAGTCCATAATGTCCGAAATCAGTAGTGGGCAGCAAAGCCAGCACATGTTGTGAAATTCTACTTCGGAATGTTCCTTTTCGATACCAGGATTTCTGGCGCTTACATTTTTATTTATTTAAAGCGTTGGTAACCGACTGGTAATCCTTTAGATTATGCATTCTTGCACACACGGATTTTGAGGCAATTGTCCAGTAATCGTGGGAAACGGATCACCAGTAATGCCCTGGTTATCGCGGTGGCCTGGTAATGCCTGCCCCCTTCTAGAAATCCAGCTGATAATGGAATGCGCCAGAGAGCCCAGGTGCCTGGGCTAAAAGCGGCTGATGCGGCTGAGATCAGCCTCGGCTGAGGTACGGTGTACGGCTGATATGGCATCAACTAGAAGTGCGGCTGACTACTGAAATCATCAGCCCCTGCTCAGCAGCGGCTGATCTCAGCTGCATCAGCCGCTATTCAGCCGGGTCTGGAAATGTCTGAGGCTCTGAATTATACTACAGTACCAGTTTGGTTACTGGTCCAAACCATTAGAGCTGCATTGAATTCTACAACGGCTTGTTATCCTTCGATAGTGCCACTCTTAAGCAGGTCTTTCAAGCTGACCTCAAGATGCTGCCTCGGGCTATTAGTTTTATAAAACATGTTGGGCTTCGGACCTCTTGCGTGCCTTTGAGGGATTGCGGGGCTGTGACACGTACAAAATGTTTGCAGGGGCTCCCTATCTGTTACTCAGATTTCACTGCTGACCTGAGGTTTAGGATGAGGAAAGTGCGGAGGGAATATCTGGATATTGCTGACATGAACCCTCTGGAAAGCAACAACAAACTGGTGACTTGTCATTCTTGGTTTGCCTCTCCCCTCCTAAATCTTCAAGCTGATGCAGACATTGGTGTGCGGAATGGGGGTGCTCCCTGGATGCCACCTCGCTATCTGTACCTTGACCTCCCTAAGCATGTTATGAGTAATGTGAGCAGGTTTTGTTTGCGTGCACATACTCTGGCGGTGGAATCCTCCACCTGGCACGGTGGAAATGGCCAATGTGATAAGTGCTCTTGTGCTGCTGTGCAAAATGAGGTGCATGATCCTTTTAATGTCAATACTTCAAGTTGTTTGTGTGCTCTCTCAGGGAAAATTATTCGTTGCTTTTTTTCCTTTCTGCCACTGGAAGTGCCAGTCCTTTTCTGGGCCAGTGGCCCAGTTGAGGCCCCTTGTATTTTGCGCGCCTTGCCTTGTCAAATTACCATTGATGAAATCAAAGATAGAATCTTTGATTTTCTTTCTTAACAGCACAACAAACTCTGCCTTTTCATCTCAGACATTATGGATTCTTTTTTGGCTGGCACAGACCAGCGCTGCAACAAACCAATCAGCCTGACGATCAGGCTGGTGGTTACCCCTAACTTATAACATTGTAGCGTGGCTTGATTTAGAATCTGTGTACACAATCTTTAAAACGAGACAGCCACTTGGAATCACAGGTCCTTTACAAGTTGCGACCGTTATGAGGCGAATGATACTATCAGGAGCAACATGCCACCTTCCATTGTACTACACCCAGGTCACCCGGGAACCACAGTGGTTTCTCTCTGCAGGAAATATGCCCACCTGTTCTCTGACAGGATCTCTTGATGTGCGTTTTAAAGAAAAAATACGTAGGCAGTGATACCACCCCCAACATCAATTAAGGAAAAGGAGACACATTAGCCCAAAGAGCTGTGAGTATCCTCCACTCTTTCAGGGAGAAGGAAGAGCTAGTGAGGATCTGGAGGGTGACAAGCCGCCCCCTGCTCCAGACCAAGACCTTGAGAGCAACTGGATTTCTCAAGAGCGCGTCTAGTTGTTGTCAACTTGTGTGCATAGAGGACAGAATGAGCATATTACTTAAGGGCAGTCATATGGGCTTTTTGTGTATTAAGGCCGAGCTCTTTAAGATGATTTAAAGTGTGTGAGGTATAGATAGAGCCTCACACACCAAGAAGAATGGTGTGAAGGATAACTTTCTTGGCCTTCAAGGGCTTACAAAGAACCTCGTGTTGTTTTCTTGAGGCCTTCAATTGGTGTCCAGGCTGTGTATCTTCACAGTATCTAACCTCAACGAGGTGTATCTCCCTCTTGTTGACATTGAGCTCGTGAAATCTGCGCACATCTCTGCTGGGTTTTCTTGGGTGTGACACCTAGTGCAAATGAGGAGTGGTCAGTGATTTGGGTTTTTAGTAGATAAGGCCTTACCCCAAGGGGGTGACCAAAATGGCATCAGGGCGACTAGAGGTGAGTCTATCTCTAGCAGATTAACGAGCATCCGTTGCTCCTCCTTTTGAGTCCTTTTAAGTCACAAGGTCAGCTGGGTATAGTCCTGTTATTAGCATGCTCAGAAATTTGAAGGTTTTCTTGTGCCAAACGTAAACATTAGCAGTGCTGCCGGCATCCAAATGGACCAAACAACCTGCCAGAGAGCCTTTGCTGACGGCTTTCATAATGAGCCTGCAGGAACATTATGGCGTTCAGTGATCATACCCGAGATAATTATATGTCGACACCCTGAGAGAATATGGAGAGCACTATCTGCTTGCTGACAGAGCGGACACTGAAGGCTGGTGGACATTTAAAAACGGACAGCGTGTTTCTGATTTAGAAGGGTGCCTGTGTGGTATTGGAAGGTATTGCGCTTTATTCAGAGAGAAAGTTTGGACATGCTCCAAAAAGCGTTGCTAATGCCATTAGGCACTGACTGCCTTTGTGGACGTGTGGAAGCAGAATATGGTAATTAGAGTAGTACCCTGTTTATGAGTTGGCGTAACCCAGTTTTATGGTTCGAGTGCATGTGGGATTTTAGTGCGGCTTGGAGATTTGGAATGTTAGTCAATCTAGGACTGTGTTGGGGAGCTTCAATGCCAAACTCTTGCTGATTACGGTACGGCCTACTCGTGGTGTCAAACAAGGATGCCCTCTTTCACCTTTGCTTTTCTCTCTGTACATTAATGATGTTGTTGCATAGCCCGGGACGTGTGTGGGGCGGTGACAGGCATAGCTGATGTTACCGTGACACACATGTTGTATGCAGACGATCTGAGCTTAACTGCAAATGAGCCAGGCCAACTGCAGATGATATTGGATAGGCTGAGCGCCTACGCTCTAAGGAAGGAACTGATTGTGAACACGTCAAAATCAGAGGTGGTGCATTTTAACTCTCGACGCACAAGGGTACCTGTGTTCACGCTAGGAGGGGTACAGCTTG
>LFCJ01002209.1_pt1 | contig 13960 bp, 15 predicted proteins | sample 643141 | NCBI WGS metagenome assembly LFCJ01 (sample SAMN03766243, study PRJNA286221) | soda lake metagenome | biome: soda lake; feature: Kulunda steppe; material: water; isolation source: sample B1-Br-g2 brine of Lake Bitter-1 | place: Russia: Kulunda steppe | collected 2010-07 | reverse complement strand
CGATCGGGCGTCACCGAACTACCAAGGCTAACGTCAGACCTCGTCTTGACGGGTGCCCGCAGGGGCGAGGTCCTCATCTTCTGCGTATTAGTTTGTAGAGCCCGGGTACTACTTAAGACCTGCTAATTGAGTATACTCCACTAGTAGAACATATGAGTTACACCCACAGGCGAAAGAACGGCTGTCCCTGGCTGACGATTTTCGCTTTCGCGCGTGGGTAAACGAGTGATCGAACTCATTATTGGTGATATCGTAGGTGACGCATGGAGCTACGAGAGACGGCACTCTCGATATACCGAACTGCGAGCGACCGCGACATCACCTTTCTGGCGGCCGGGTTCGCTTACTATGCGTTCGTCTCGCTTATTCCACTGATTTTACTCGCGCTCGTCGTCGGATCACTGCTCGGTGGAGAGGAACTCGCAGAACGGTTGATCGAATTCACAGGTGATCTCCTCCCGGCAGCTGGTGAGGAACTGGTGACGGACGCACTGACGACCGAAGCCGGCCGTTCGGAGGCGTCGATCGTTGCACTCCTAGTTGCCACCTGGGGTGGGTTGAAGGTTTTCCGGGGACTGAGCAAGGCCTTCGACGAGGTTTACGGGGCTGCAGGTGAGGATTCATTCCTCGAGGAAATCAAAGGGGGGGTCGTGGTCATCGCTGCGGTCGCGGGCGCGATCACGTTGATGATCGTGATCGGAATCGTTCTCGGAATAGTCGCAGCCGAGATACCGTTCGCCGGCGTACTGAGTTGGATCGTGTTGGTGCTCGGTCTCTTTCTCGCGTTCTTGCCGATCTACTACGTTCTGCCACCGACGAGGGTGAGCGTCGTGGAGGTGATCCCCGGAACGGCTTTTGCCGCTGTCGGCTGGACGGTTCTCCAGATCGGTTTTCAGCTCTACGCCGCGAACGCGGCCCAGTACGAGGCCTACGGGGCCGTCGGAGCCGTGTTACTGTTCGTCACGTGGCTGTATTTCGCTGGAATACTGATTCTCTCCGGCGCCGTGATCAACGTCGTCCTTTCGAGGCCCGAAGTCGCTGAGGGGGACCCCGAAGTCTCGGGTCGATAGACGAGAGGGAAGAAAGACTATTATCACACAGCGGCCAGCCGTGACCGATGAGCGACGAGCGATCGGACGGTAACGGAGTAACCGGATCGCCCACTGACGCAGACGACGACGCCCCATCGCCCGGTGGTGGCCCAGAGCGCGTCGTCTCGGAGCAAAGTGTCGACGACATTCTCGCATCCCTTTCGGAGACGAAAGGGACCGAACCGGACGGGCCGGATCGAGCGGTCGACGAGCACGCCGAGAACGGGGGAGACGACCGACCCGACGGTGGACGTGGAGAGGGCCCCGACCTCGAGTCGGAAGACGAGGACCTCGAGGCACGCATCGAGTCGGGCGAGGTGACCGGGGCGGACGTCCGGGCCGCCGAAGCGGGCGAGGGGAGAGAGCCGACGCCCGCCGTAGACGAACTCGACCTCACACTCGATGACGTCGAGCGGACGAGTCCGGGAGGGGCTGAAAGAGACGGTGGTGCACGGCCCGACAGTGGAGACGGGAGGACGGAAGTGGCGACCGACGGTGTCGAAGATGCGGGATTGCTGGCTCGAATCCGTCGGTTGTTCTCCCGGTGATTCTGTGGACGCCGACTGTCGCCTACGTCCCGTTTGGACGGTGCGTTTCGGCCACACCGGTCCGACTTCCGGGACTCTCCGGCCTGTCGGCCGTAATCTGCACACAACTATCTTTAATTATCCATTTTTTAAGCTGAGAACTATTATATGATGATTGAAATAGCCCCTCTTCGTAGGCCATTACATGGCCGAAAACGATCCGATTGGGGCCATCCGTGAAATCGAGATTGATGGGTCTGCCTACAAGATGGCGGATCTCACCGTTCTCGAAGAACAGGGCCTTTGTGAACTCGACAGGCTGCCGGTCAGCATTCGGATTCTTCTGGAATCCGTCGTGCGAAACGCTGACGGCGAATACATCACCGAACAGGACATCAAGAACGCCGCCTCGTGGGAACCCGACGTGCCGGACGTCGAGGTCCCGTTCCAGCCGAGCCGCGTCGTCTTACAGGACCTGACCGGTGTTCCCGCCGTCGTCGACCTCGCGGCGCTTCGCTCCGCGGCCGACCGCGCGGACAAGGATCCCTCGATAGTCGAGCCCGAAGTCCCGTGTGACCTCGTGATCGACCACAGCGTCCAGGTCGACTACTTCGGTAGCGAGGACGCCTACGAGAAGAACGTCGAACTCGAGTACGAGCGAAACGGGGAGCGCTATCGTGCGATCAAGTGGGCCGAACAGGCCTTCGAGGACTTCAACGTCGTTCCGCCGGGAACGGGTATCGTCCACCAGGTCAACTTAGAGAACCTCGGTCAGGTCGTCCACGCTCGCGAAGAGGACGGCGACCCGTGGCTCCTGCCCGACACGCTCGTCGGCACTGACAGCCACACACCGATGATCAACGGAATCGGTGTCGTCGGCTGGGGTGTCGGTGGGATCGAGGCCGAAGCCGCACTCCTCGGACAGCCGATCACGATGAACCTCCCCGAGGTCGTCGGTGTCGAACTCACGGGCGAGTTACCCGACGGCGCGACCGCGACGGACCTCGTGCTCCACATTACGGAGAAACTCCGTCAGGTGGGCGTCGTCGACAAGTTCGTCGAGTTCTTCGGACCCGGCGTCTCCCAGCTTTCGGTCGCCGATCGCGCGACCATCTCGAATATGTCGCCCGAGCACGGCTGTACCATCAGCATGTTCCCGGTCGACGACAAGACCCTCGACTACCTCGAGCTCACCGGCCGCGACGAGGACCACATCGAACTCGTCAAAGAGTACCTCGAGGCACAGGGTCTCTACGGCGACCACGACCCCGAATTCACCGAAGTCGTCGAGTTCGACCTCGGCGACGTCGAACCGAGCCTCGCCGGTCACAAAAAGCCCCACGCCCGTATCCCGATGGGCGATCTGGACGAGCACTTCCCGACGCTGCTCGAGGAACAGGGCGTCCTGCCAAGCGGCGATGCGACCAGCGACGGCGGCCTCGTCACCGGGGAGACGCCGGCTCTCGACGAGAAGATCCCCGTGGAACTCGAGGACGGCCGTGAGATCGAGATCGGCCACGGTGACGTGCTCGTGAGCGCGATCACCTCGTGTACGAACACCTCGAACCCGTCGGTGATGATCGCCGCGGGTCTGCTCGCGCGAAACGCCACAGAGCAGGGACTGGAGGTGCCCGAGTACGTCAAGACGAGCCTCGCACCCGGCAGCCAGGTCGTCACGGAGTATCTCGAAGCGTCCGGCCTCCTCGAGGATCTCGAGGAACTCGGCTACCACGTCGTCGGCTACGGCTGTACGACCTGTATCGGGAACGCCGGCCCGCTGCCCGAACCGATCGAGGCAGCGATCGACGAGCACGACCTCTGGACGACGAGCGTCCTCTCGGGTAACCGAAACTTCGAGGCGCGTATCCACCCGAAGATCCGCGCGAACTACCTCGCCAGCCCGCCGCTTGTCGTCGCCTACGGTCTCGCGGGGAAGATGGACATCGACCTCGAGAACGAGCCGGTCGGCACGAACGACGAGGGCGAGGAGGTCTACCTCGAGGACATCTGGCCCGACACAGCGGAGATCCACGAGACGATCCACGACAGCGTCTCGCCGGAACTGTTCGAGCAGAAGTACGCGAGCGTCTACGAGGGCGACGAACGCTGGGAAGCACTCGACGCACCGACGGGCGACGTCTACGAGTGGGACGACGAGTCCACCTACATCCGCGAACCGCCGTTTTTCCAGGAGTTCCCACTGGAGGAACCCGGCGTGGCCGACATCGAGGACGCCCGCTGTCTGATGACCTTAGGCGACACCGTGACCACGGACCACATCAGCCCCGCCGGGCCGTTCGGTGAGGACCTGCCCGCCGGTCAGTGGCTCAAAGAGCGTGGGGTACCACCCCACGAGTTCAACACCTACGGCTCCCGCCGTGGGAACCACGAGGTCATGATGCGCGGTACCTTCGCCAACGTCCGTATCGAAAACGAGATGCTCGACGGCAAGGAGGGTGGCTACACGATCCACCACCCGACCGGTGAGGAGACCACCGTCTTCGAGGCCTCCGAGCGCTACCGCGAGGAGGACACGCCGCTCGTCGTCATGGCCGGCGAGGAACTCGGTACCGGCTCGAGTCGTGACTGGGCGGCGAAAGGGACCGACCTGCTCGGTATCGAGGCGACCATCGGCAAGAGCTACGAGCGCATCTACCGTGACAACCTCATCGGCATGGGCGTCCTGCCCCTGCAGTTCGAAGACGGCGAAGGCTGGGAAGAACTCGGCCTCGACGGCACCGAACACTTCGAGATCCAGGGTCTCGAGGACGGTCTCGAGCCAAACGACGAGCTCACCGTCATCGCCGAGGACGACGACGGCGAGACGACCGAGTTCGACGTCACGGCACAGGTCGGCACGCCTGCGGCCGTCGAGTACGTCGAGAACGGCGGTGTGCTCCACCTCGTGCTCCGTCGCCTGCTGACCGAAGACGAGTAACGCTGTTTCGACCGACGATTTGCCTTTTTTTGGCGATTAACTCGAGGCGGTAGCTCCTGGCATACCCACCGTTCGGGAGTCTCCTCATCGGATCTTATTTTCGAAAGTAACTGGAGAAGTGTATTGGGTATCACAGGGGGAAATGGGGTAAGTGCGGCCACCGTGCTAGTAGGTATGAGCCGACAAACTGCGGCTACCGGCGACACGTTCCTCAAGACGATCGTCATCGTCGTGGCGGCCGTCTTGCTGGTGCCCATATTCGCGATGGTGTTCATGATGCCGATCGCGGGTGGCGGCCACATGTGGTACGTAAACGGCGCGGAGATGCCAGGAGGACTCTGGCCGTGGCTCCTCTCGTGGCTCGTCGTCCTGTTGATCGCCGTCGGCGTCGTCTACGTACTGTACAGGGGCGTCACGAGTACCGGGGGCGAAGAAGACGCCGCCCTCGAGGAACTCCGTCTCGCCTACGCCCGCGGCGACCTCACAGACGAGGAGTTCGAGAACCGACGGAAGCGACTCGAGCGCGAGCGGTGAACGGCTGTGTCCGACTCACCGCACTCCGGCCACGGCGGAGCCGAGGCCACGGGAGCAGCCGGGTCCGGAAGAGAGAAGCCGACCGACCGGCGCAGTCCGTGTTGTCGGGTTTGCCATCTGAGTGAGGGGAGGAAGCACGCTGAAGAACGCGACCGGGACCGTCTCGAGCACGAAGCGGAAGAACATCCTCCTGAGCACGATCACGAGGGACGCGCGGACCACGACCACGAAGCCCACGTCGACCACTCGGGCCACGAGGAGATGTTCAAAACGCGGTTTTTCGCCTGTCTCGCACTCGCCGTTCCAGTACTCTACTACAGCCCGATGCTCCAGGAGTGGTTCGGGTATACGGCGATCGGATTCCCCGGAAGCGCGTTCGTCGGCCCCGTCCTCGGCGTCGTGATCTTCGCCTACGGGGGCGTCCCGTTCTTGCGGATGGGCGCGGTCGAGGCGAAAAGCCGCGAGCCTGGGATGATGCTCCTCATATCGCTCGCGATCACCGTCGCGTTCGTCTACAGCCTCGCCGCAGTCGTCTTCGGCATCGGCGAACCCTTTTTCTGGGAACTCGTGACGCTGATCGTCATCTTCTTACTCGGTCACTGGATCGAGATGCGCTCGATCAGGCGTGCCTCGGGTGCACTCGACGAACTCGCCGAGTTGATACCACAGACCGCAGAGCGTGTGACAAAAGAGGGCGACACCGAGGAGGTCTCAGTCGAGGACCTCGAGGCCGACGATCTCGTGCTCGTCCGGCCGGGAACGAACGTTCCCGCCGACGGCGTCGTCGAGGAGGGGACCTCGAACGTCACCGAGGCGATGATCACGGGCGAGTCCAAGCCGGTGTCGAAAGAGCCGGGTGAGGAGGTGATCGGCGGGACGACCAACCGAGACGGCAGCCTGCGCGTTCGAGTGACCGCCACAGGCGAGGAGACCACCCTCTCGGGAATCATGCGCCTGGTCGAAGAGGCCCAGGAGAGTCGCTCGAGAACGCAGGTACTCGCCGACCGCGCCGCAGGATGGTTGTTCTACGCGGCGATCGGCGTGGCAGCGATCACGGCTGCCGCCTGGACCGCAGCGGTCGGCTTCGGACTTCCGGTCGTCGAGCGGGTCGTCACCGTCCTCGTCATCGCCTGTCCCCACGCGCTGGGTCTTGCCGTTCCGCTTGTCGTGGCGATCAACACGACGATGGCCGCCAGCAACGGGATGATCGTCCGCGATCGCATCGCGATGGAGCAAGCCCGGGAGCTCGATACCGTGGTCTTCGATAAGACCGGGACACTCACCGAAGGCGAGCAAGGGGTCGTCGAGATCGCCACGGCCGAGAGATGGGACGACGAGGACGTGCTGGCGCTCGCGGCCGCCGCAGAGGGCGACTCCGAGCACATGATCGCCCAGGCCATCCGTGAGGAGGCTCGAGAGCGGAACCTTTCGGTACCAGACGTGAGCGGCTTCGAGGCCCTCGAGGGCCGGGGCGTCCGCGCGACCCTCGAGGCCGAAGCCCCTCTCCCCGGCGGTGACAGCGGTAGGGACGACGAGGTCGTCTACGTCGGCGGCCCCAATCTGTTGCGCCACCTCGAGGTCGACCTCGGACGCGACCTCGAGGCCTTCGCCGAGCGGGCAGGCGAGCGTGGCCAGGGTGTCGTCTATCTCGTTCGAGACGGCGGGGCGGTCGGTGCGCTCGCGCTCGCGGACGTGGTTCGCGAGGAGAGTTTCGAGGCCGTCACAGCCCTCGAGGAACTCGGCGTCGAGGTCGCGATACTCACTGGGGACGACGAGGACGTCGCCCGCGCCGTCTCCGAAGATCTGGGGGTCGATACCTACTTCGCCGAGGTGTTGCCCGAGGACAAAGACGTGAACATCCAGGAGTTACAACACCAGGGGGAACTCGTGGCGATGGTCGGCGATGGCGTCAACGACGCCCCGGCCTTGACCCGCGCCAACGTCGGGATCGCCATCGGCTCGGGGACGGACGTGGCCGTCGAGTCCGCGGACGTCGTCCTCGTCGAGAACGATCCGCGCGACGTCGCCTCTCTGGTACGTCTGAGCTCGAAGAGCTACCGGAAGATGCAGGAGAACCTCGTCTGGGCGGCCGGCTACAACGTGTTCGCCCTGCCGCTTGCGGCCGGGGTTCTCGCACCCGTCGGCGTCTTGCTCTCACCCGCCGTCGGCGCGGTCTTGATGTCCGCGAGCACGGTGATCGTCGCGATAAACGCCCAGCTCTTGCGCCGGGCGGAGATCTGACCGTCACCAGTAACTCGTCTCGACGCGGTGGCTGACGCCGACGGCACGGGCCGAGAGGACGACGACGAAACCGACGGCGACAGCGAGCGTCCCGACGGTCGCCCCGTCGACGCCCGACCCAGTCCACGGGCCCTGGTTAGTGAGGAACCCGTAGAACCCAACGATCACCGTGGCGACGACGAGAAGCGTTCCAACCACCCCAAGCAACTTTCGCCGGACTGTCCTCATACGTCTCTACTTGCGGGGAATGACCATAGTAGACACGGCCACGGCGAGGGACCGACGTTCCGGAACGTTTAGCAACGCAAGGCCCGGAGTGGAGGCTATGGGGCTGTTCGACTCGCTGTTTCGCTCGAGTGAGGTCCTCGGGATCGCCGAGGAGACCCTCGAGTTCACCCTCGAGTCCGCGGAGGCGACCCACCCGAACGAGTACATGGGAATGCTTCGCGGAACGGAGGCTTCCAGGCTCGGACTCGACCGGGACGGGCTCGTCATCACAGACGTGCTCGTCATCCCGGGGACCGAGGCGAACAGCGTGAGCGCGACGGTACGAACGAGCCAGATTCCGAACGACGTGAACTCCTTGGGGAGCGTCCACTCCCACCCGAACGGCGTGTTACGCCCGTCGGCTGCGGACCTGGAAACCTTTACCCGCGGGTCGGTCCACATCATCATCGGTGCGCCCTACCGGCGAGAGGACTGGCAGGCGTTCGACTCCGGGGGGAGTCCGACGACGCTGAACGTCATCGACGTGGACCTACCCGACACCGAGGAGTTTTTCGACTTCACACAGGCCGACATCGACGAGGAGCTTCGGGAAGGGGCGGTTGAACGCGACGGGAATACGCGACGGTGGGGGTAGACGATGACAGATGCCACGACAACGGTGAGAGCATGACACGGACCGTAATCGCACAGGGAACCTTCGATCTCCTTCATCCCGGCCACGTCCACTACCTGGAAGAAGCCGCCGAGCTGGGCGACCGACTCTGTGTTATCGTCGCCCGGCGGACGAACGTCGACCACAAGGCCCCGCCGATCTGTGACGGCCGCCAACGACGGGACGTGGTTGCCGCCCTCGAGGCCGTCGACGAGGCGATCCTGGGCGACGAGGAGGACATCTTCACGCCGATCGAGAATCTAGAGCCCGACGTGATCGCGCTGGGACACGACCAGCACCACGACGACGCGGCGATCGAGGGCGAATTACGGCGACGGGGGATCGACTGTACGGTCTGTCGGGTCGATGGACGCGAGCCGCGATACGAGGGGGAACTGCTCTCGACGCGGCTGATTATCGATCGGATTCTCGAGCAACGCTAGGGGTCGACGTTTCAACGGGATAGAGAGCCGGTAGCGTCGCTATTCGGTTTCGGCTCGAAAGAAAAGCAGTAGTTGTGAACTCGTCGTCTCCGACTTACCCGAAGAGGTTGCCGAGGCCCTCACCGCTGGCCTCTTCTTCCTCGTCGTCATCGTCGTCCTCGGTCGTGTCCGGGACGTCGGCTTCTTCTTCCTCGTCGTCGTCATCGTCGGCTGCGCTTGCGGCCGCGCCACCGGCAGCACCGGCTGCGGGGACCGCAGCGGCCTCGGAGACCGCTTCCTCGATGTCGACGTCCTCGAGTGCGGCGACGAGCGCCTTGACCCGGGACTCCTCGACGTCGACGCCGGCAGCGTCGAGAACGCCGGTAATGTTGTCTTCGTTGATCTCTTCGTCCGTTTCGTTCAGGATGAGTGCAGCGTATACGTATTCCATTGTTGTAGTCCTCCGTTATCCGAACATCGCACCGAGACCTTCCGCACCGTCGCCGTCGTCGTCGTCGTCGTCGGCGTCGTCGTCGGGTTCCTCGGTATCCTCTTGGTCGTCAGCCGATTCGTCTTCCTCGGTCTCTGCCGGTTCGGCGGCGGGAGCCTCGACGTCCTGGAGTTCCTCGGGCAGGGCCTCCTCGTCGTCGATCCGGGCAGCAAGCGCACGCAGCTGTGCGTCGGCCTTGCTGATCAGGTCGGGCATGAGCTCTTCGTCCTCGATCGCGGCCTGGAGGCCGAGACTCTTCGCCTCGCCCGTCGCTTTCGCGATGAGCGTCGGCGCGGTCTGGGCGGTCGGGTAGCTCGCGTTGACCGAGAGGTTCCGGGCGCGTGTGGCGGCGGTCGCCACGTCGCTCTCGTAGGCCTCGACGTCGATGTCGAGGTCCTCCGGGTCGAAGAGCACGCCTTCGGAGTGGACTGCACGAAGGTCGAGTCCGACCTCCTTGGGCTCGATACCGAGTTCGTTCAGGACGTCGGCGAGGTCTTTCGAGACTTCCTCGCCGGCGTCTAACACCGTCGAGTCCTCCATGACCTGGATCGAACCGTCCTCGATCCGGGCGTTCGCGCCGACCTGCTGGAGTTCGCCGACGAACGGCCCCGGATCGACACCCGTGTCACCCTCCGGGATGACGATGTCGTTCGGGGCGACCTCGCCCGCACCGATCGGAGCCGGCGTCTTCGAGGCCTCGAGTTCCTTGTAGAGTGCGAAGGGGTTGTCGTTCGTTCCGATGAGGCCGACCTGTCCGTCGACTTCCCCGGTTAGCTCGCCGAGTCCGGCGGCCTCGAGGGCACGCTCTAGGAGCGTGTTCCGGCTGACGCGCAGTTCGGCGGTTCCGTAGAGGTTTCGGCGCATCCCCTGGAGCTGTTTGCTCGGGATGCCGGCGATGCCGACGATACCGACGCTCTCGTAGCTCTCGATGAGCTCTGAGAGTCGTGCGACCTCCTCTTTTTTCCACTGTGGGAGATTTTCGGTTTTGCGTTCGGCTTCCGCGCTCATCTTAGGCCACCTCCACGGCGGGCCCCATCGTGGTCTTCACGTAGACCGAATCGATGTTTTGAGGGCCCTTCTCGAGGTCGGCGTGCAGGCGCCGAAGGATCACGTCGATGTTACTCGAGATCTCCTCGGCGCTCATGTCCTCCGCGCCGACGCGCGTGTGGAACGTCCGTCGGTCCCGGGAACGGACCTGCACGGTGTTTTTCATGCGGTTTACCGTCTCGACGACGTCGTCGTCAGGCGAGAGCGGAGTCGGCATCTTCCCCCGTGGGCCGAGGACGGTACCGAGGTACCGACCGATGTCTTGCATCAGCGCCTCTTCGGCGATGAAGAAATCCGTCTCGTCGGCCAGGTCTTTGGCCTCGTCGTCGTCGTCGCCGAGGTCGGACAGCGCGTCGCTGTCGAAGACTTCGTCTGCGACCTCTTCGGCGCGGACGGCGGTCTCCCCTTCGGCGAAGACGACGATCGTGGTCTCCTGTCCGGTCCCTTCCGGCAGGACGACCGACTCGTCGACACGGTTTGACGGTTCGTCTAGGTCAAGATCGCGCAGATTGATCGCGAGGTCTACCGTCTCGGTGAAGTTCCGATCGGGCGACTCCTCGAGTGCGCGAGTCACTGCTGTTTCAATATCCGAATCTGCCATCGTTCACCTCCGTAGTACGCAGGGTATGCTCCTACGGGTCAGTGAAACAGGCACTCGCCTGTCTCCTTTGGACGGAAGGTGATGGCGAACTTAAACCCGTCGAACTGGCTCCTCGAGGGGCGAAGCGCGCTTTGAGCGCCGGTGTTCGTCCCCGTCGCCGGCAGTTGCCCTCCCTCGTCCTCTCGTAAGCCCGGAGCGGTGGTACTCTCGGTGTGTTCACCGGGATCACGTTTGTGACTGTATATTACACCGAAATTCACTTCCGTTTCGATAGCGGATACGTCCGGTGACGATGGTGCCCTCACAGCGACCGGTACTCGAGACGACGGCCGAGGGCGGTGGCCTCCCGTCGGTCGCGACCGTCCTCGATGTGTCTCGTGATCTGGGTGTACTCGGCCTCGGTGCCGGCGGGTTCGTGGCGACGGTGGTCGTCGCAACGACCGTGATCGGCCTCTTTCCGGCCTACGGGAAAGGTGCCGTCCGGAAGGCGGCGGGAAGCCCGCTGCTCTCGACGCTGATCGGTGTCCCGCTCGTGTCGGTCCTCGGTGGGCTCTCTTACACCGGCTTCGTGCTCGCCGGGACCGACGTCGGGACGTTCTTCGCCGTCCCACTCGTCGTGGCCGGGGTGCTTTTGTTTCCCGTCTGGGCCGCCACGGGGCTCGTCGCGATCGGGAGTATAACTGCCCGGGTAGGAGCCGAATCGCTCTCGGTCGGGGTGATCGTGGGTGGGATCGCCGGCGGCATCGCCACACTCACTGCGCCCTACGGGATCGCTATCCTCACCCTCGCCGCGGCCGTGGGTGCCGGCGGTAGCACTCGAGTGATCCTCGGAGGCGGCCCCGGTTCTGACCGTGTCGTCCCACCGACAAACCGGATCTGATCGAAAAGTAACGGACCGTCGGGGGACAGCCGATCGGGCTGGTGAGCGCAACCGCTGGTTTCACTCGGCCAGAACGTCGTCGAACTCGCCAGCGTCGACTTTCTCTTTGAACTCGCGGGCGTCCTCGCCTTCGATGGTGACACCCATCGAGGCACAGGTGCCGACGACTTCCTTCGCGGCGTTTACGGTGTCGTACGCGAGCAGGTCGGGTTTTTTCTGCTCTGCGATCGTTTTGACCTGATCGATCGAGAGATCGGCGACGAAGTCCTTCTGTGGTTCCCCACTACCGGTTTCGAAGCCAGCCTCGTCTTTGACCAGTGCCGCCGTCGGTGGGACACCGACGTCGATCTCGAACGATCCGTCGTCTTCGTACTCGACGGTGACGGGCACTTCGGTCCCGTCGAACGCCTCAGTCCGGTCGTTGATCTCGCCTACGACCGCCTGTACGTCGACGGGCGTCGGTCCGAGCTCGGGACCGAGCGGCGGGCCAGGGTTGGCCTGGCCACCCGGAACGAGCACTTCGATGGTTCCAGCCATACCCGATAGAATCCCCGCACGAGTTTTAAGGGTTGCTTTTTCGGGCAGTCACCACGTGGCCGCGTACCGTGGTGACTCTCACCGGAACCGATCGACCGTCACTCGAGGCCCCCGACCGTCGACTCGACCCACTCGGCGTACTCCGCCAGGACGTGGTCCTCGTCGAAGCGTTCGAGACAGGGAACGTCGTGGGGGTGAACCTCACGGATACACTCTACGAGATCGTCGTAGGCCTCCTCGGTCGTCTTCGCGAGTAGGAGTGTCTCCTCGTCGTGGATGATCTCCCCCTCCCATCGGTATGTCGACTCGATCGGCAGCCGGTTGACACAGGCGGCGAGGCGGTCCTCGAGGAGGGCCTCGACGACGTCCCCGGCGGCGTCACGCGGAACCGTGATGTAGATCGTCGGCATGGGAGGGGGTACGCCGACGGCCGGGAAAAACGTAGCCGATCTCGGGCGTCGCCTCGAGGCGCAGGCCTCCGTCGGGCCGTTCGACCGACAGAGACGTCCAACGTGTTGAGACGACGGTCGACGCCGACTGCTACGCCCGGACGCGTTCTACTTTCCCTACGCAAAGACGTGAAAAAACGGCGGGAATTGAGAAGGCTTACTTCCCCCCAAACACAGTTGCCGTGTATATGGGGTATTTCGACGTACCGGAGATCGACTACACCCGGTACACGAACCGCCAACTCGCGGCGGTTCCGCTCGCGGTCCTCGCGGTTGCACTCGCGATCCTGGGCGGATGGTACGTGATGTTCGGGACACCCGTCTCGCTCGGGCTCGAGTTCGGCGGAGGGACCGAAATGACGGTCGAAACGACGACCGACGAGAGCGACCTTCCGGCGGCGTTCGAACAGGAGCCGACGAACGTCCAGACGGTACAGGCGGCCGATAACCAGTATATCGTCCAGTTCACCTCGACCGAACAGGAGGCGTTGAGCGACCAGGCGGAGGCGAACCTGGAACCGACTGGGGAGGGTGACGTCGTCCAGTCGGTGTCGGTGACCTCCGCGAGTTTCGGCGAACAGACCCAACAGACCGCTCTGCTCGGGATCGCCGCCGCCTTCCTCGGGATGAGCGTCATCGCCTTCTTGCTCTTTCGGACGTTCGTCCCGTCGATCGCGATCGTGATCTCGGCTTTTTCGGACATCATGATCCCGCTTGCCTTTATGAACGTCGTCGGGATCGATCTCACCCTCGGGACGGTCGCTGCGCTGCTTATGTTGATCGGGTACTCCGTCGACTCGGATATCCTCCTCAATAACCACATCCTCCGTCGGGGCGGTGACTTCTACGAGAGTACCCACCGTGCGATGCGAACCGGCGTCACGATGACGGTCACGTCGATGGTCGCAATGCTCGTGATGGCGATTTCGGCGTACGCCTTCGGTGTCGGACTGCTCGCATCGGTCGGCATCATCCTGTTCGTCGGACTCGCGGCGGACCTCATGAACACCTACATGTTGAACCTCAGTCTCCTTCGATGGTACAAGTTCGAGGGGGTGAACCGATGAGCGCGACCGGCTTTCTCAAGGAGAACTGGCGGCTGATCTTGCTCGTCGTCTTCGTGATCGGCGCACTCGTTGCCCTGTTTATGCCCGGCGGCGTGATGGGCGACGACAACCCAATAACCGCCGACGAAGCGGTCGGTGAAGACGACGAAAGCGCGGCCGAACGCGGACTGACGAACCTACAGTACGGCCTCGGCCTCGACGGGGGGACCCGGATCAACGTTCCGCCCGTCGGCATGACCGCCGAGGGCCTCGAGAT
>LFCJ01002208.1_pt1 | contig 13960 bp, 21 predicted proteins | sample 643141 | NCBI WGS metagenome assembly LFCJ01 (sample SAMN03766243, study PRJNA286221) | soda lake metagenome | biome: soda lake; feature: Kulunda steppe; material: water; isolation source: sample B1-Br-g2 brine of Lake Bitter-1 | place: Russia: Kulunda steppe | collected 2010-07 | reverse complement strand
CCATTGCGATGCTGAAGGAGGAGGGCTTTGACAGCGTTGTGGCCCGCCACCATCGCTTGGCAGAGGGCGTGCGGAGGGCCGTAGCGGGCTGGGGGCTGAAGGTGCGTGGCCGCTGCCTGCTCTGCCGCCGTCCCAGCACCTTTTTTCTCTTTGCACCTTTTGTGTGGGCTTCTGCATGGGAGGGGAGGGCGGGGGGCAGGGGGGGAGGATTTGCCCATGGGCTGTGGGCTGCCGCTCAAGGCGAGACTGAGGGCCTGCCTGAGTCAATGGGTGCTTGCCAGAGCAGGCAGCCTGCCCAACCCATATGCTCCAGGATGTCGTGACCTCTGGGAGGGAGATGACTCCCAAGGGAGAGGGAGCGGCGCTGCGCGCGCCTCTCTGACAGCTTGGCCCATGCGTGCCACTTTGCCAGAGCGCCTGCTTGCCCTGGTGGGCTTCAGCATGCCATGCCAGACCTGTGGACAAAGAGGGCTGTGTGCGCCTCCTTAGGGGCTGTCTTGGCATGCCAAAACAGGAGGCAGCATGCGAGAGGACTGCGGCGCTGTTGTTGCGTCTCAGACCTCATCTCAGGGATGGCCCAGAAAATCAGCACTTGTGCCACTAAGTCACTCACTGGCTCCAGGCATGGAAGCATCCTTTTGTCGTGCATGCAACTGCTGCTGCTGCCTGCGGCTTGCAGACTTTGTGCAAGGAGGACCGGTGGAAGAGTGATTCCTTAACAGTGGTGGAGACGCCGGGCGTGGACAGCAACAAGGTGCGTGCGCGCAGGAGCTGCAACTTGTCTCGCCACAGCAAGCAGCCTTAGCTGCTGCTGTTTTGCTGGGCCACATGATCATGTAGGCAGTCAAGTTGTCCTGTGTGCATGGGCCTCTGTCTGCTTTCCTCAGTCTGGCTCCCTAATGGAGGAAGCGCCCTGTTGCTTATAAAGGCAGAGGTTTTGTGTACGCTGAGGTGGTTTCAATGTTCAGGCACGCGCCTGCTGTGGTGTGCCGCTGGACCTGACCCGCAGTCTGGGCCATGCGTTTGCTTTCCCGGCCCCTGTGAACATCCTGGTTGGTGCAGACTGGGGTCTTGACAGCACACACTGTGCCCTGTGCTTTGTACCATGGCTGTGCAGATCGTCAAGGCCGCCTACGCCAAGTATGATCTGTCCCTGGGAGTTGGGCTGTCGCAGATCAATGGCAAGGTCTTCCGCATCGGTACGTAAAACGCATGAGCCTTCAGGTGTCCTGTTTGTGTGCAGGCTGCCTGAATGCCCAACTGTAGAGCCCCGCGGTCCTCCAGTCTAGCCCTAGCACTGGCCAGCATGAGTGACTGCACTGGAACAGCAAGTGGTTGGGCAAGCTTGGCAGGGTTTGAGGGATGTGCAGCCAGCGCAGGCTAGCTGCACTGTGTTCAGCCGCACCCAGCTCGAGTGCCGAGCAAACAGGCTGGCCTGACCACCCTTGCATGCCCCCCCGTGCGAGCAGGTCACTTGGGCAACATGAACGAGCTCATGCTGGCGGGCGCTCTGGCAGGCGCAGAGATGAGCATGAATGATGCAGGCAAGTGCTTTTGCTGCCTGCCTGCTCCCAATTTTTGCCTCCCGGCCTATGGTCTGACCTAGTCCGCTGCACCTTTCAGACTTCTGTCTGCTAGCGAGCAGCCATTGTGGGGAGCCCCTGCTACTACAACTTCTTTGTCCTGCAAGATACTTGTGCAGTGCGTCTCGAGTCTGAATGTACAGGCGGACCCTGCATCCAGTCCGTCCTAGGTATCCAGGCAGCTCCAATGGCCAGCTCAGTGGTCTGCACCCCCTTCGCATGTGCGCGCAGGGATGCAAATAGTGCCTGGCAGCGGTGTGTCACGCGCGCTGGAGTACTGGCAGAAGTCGGCCCCAATCATCCCCACTCGTGAGAGCCTCATGGCTTGACACCCTTGGGCCATCCCATGGCCAGCATGGCCTATCAGCATTGCAGCCCACACAGGCCCGCCGATGTCGCTTCACTGGGGCAGATGCTGCGCTGCGCGCACTGATTTTAACGCTAGAAGTGTTGCTTTGCGCAGGCAGGGGCGGTGAGCGCCATTTGCAGGCACGGACCCAGCACCTGCTCTGGCAGCGCAGCTGGCTTGGCACTCTGCATTATATCCCCTAGCATGATGCTAGTGTTGACGGCAAACAGGAAATGCAACTGAGGCGCTGGGTTGCCTACCAAGGCAACATGGTGTTGGCTGTGACCGGCCTCAAGAGCTCTCCTGCTTGGACTGCATCCGTATATTCTTTTACGCCGGGGGCTTTGATGGCCGACGCCTGGACTCTGTATACTTAATAGGCTCATTTTCTCTCGTAGGGTATTGTCACTGCATCCACCCCTCAGGGCCTGGCTTAAATGTACACGCCAAGTCCGTGTCACCGACGGAGATTAGCTGTTTGTCCATCCTTCATCCTTTGCATAGAAGACTGCTAGATGCAATTTAGTTATCTGCATCTGTTGATGTAAATAAGCTAAATGCACAGCTGGAACGGGGTATCGTGCAGAGCACTGAGGGTTTGTCTGGTGCTTGCACCAGGTTACAAGAATGGGGCTAGGTCACGTTTCATAGCTGTATCTGCCGAACAAGGGCAGCTTAGCTGAAGCCTTGAAGGCCTGCAACCTGACCAAGACTTTGTAGGCGCTCAAAGCAAAAGAAGGGCAGTGTCTATAAGCTAGAGTTTTTTTGGTGAACAGAGGTTCAAGAGGAAAACCCGAAGACGCTCGAAGGCAGTAAATGAGCACATGAGGGCAAGATAAAAGCAAAAGATGACCTCTGAATAATTGGGAGAACCACCAGCTTTGTTGTTAGGTTTACAAGGTTTACAGCCTGGTCGTCAGGCTGATTGGTCTCTGAAACCATATAATGGTATTTCAGGGAATATTTTCAACTCAAAAGCCTGTGCTGAAAGCCTACATTTCTCTGTACCCAGGTATTTGCATTTGGATTCGGGCAGGCAAACTCAGCACAATGTGGCACGTCTCAGGTTACATTCCCATACGCTGCGTGTCGAGACAAGAAGCTGGGAACATCATGATGGTACGTACCTGTGATAAGTGTGGATTGCAGGCAATTCAAGATGAAAAACACGCTCTTTTCCTGTGTCCTTGCATGCATATGTGTTCTTTGAGGGTTCGATTTGCAGACTTATTTCATGATTTACCACTGGCACACAAAATTACTGTCAATCAGACTGGAGCTTTTTATTTCTCCAAGCTTGTTCCGGGGATGTCTTCAATTTTCAAAATTGAAGATATCCTCGAAAAGGCTTTTTCAGAGACAAACTAATGACACCTATCGTTTTATTTCAGAGCTTATGAATATTTTCTGTATGGCTGGTGTTCACCAGCAACCTGAACAGTCAAACTACCTGGCTGAAGGTCAGATTTAAACTTGTAAACTTGAAAGCCTACACCTTTCCTTTTCCGAGCTGCATTCCTGCCCCAACGTCTTACAGCCTATTATAGCCTGATACTAGCAGGCAAAGCTGCCCTCCTTTGGAAAGTAAACAATAACCCTTACCTTACAGCCCTCTTTTGGCAGGTACAGCTACTAGCAGCTACAACCCAGAGAAGAAAAGAAAAGAAAAACTACTTACCAAACCTAACAACTGTGTTTAGTAGCATTTGTTGACAGGTACAGACAGCCATGTGACTGTAATCCTTACCTTGGCAAGCGAACAGCCAGGAGATGAGGCAGCGCTTACAATAGTGCTTACCTTTATCATCGAAAGAGCATTGACGGAACGGCTGCTTGCATCACATGCAAACAAGGCCTATTGCTAAGTGTTTGTTGCAGTCTTGAATATCAGGGTCTAATCATTGAGCAACACGCTTGTGCAAGGACAAAAAGCGCATCCAAGCATGACAGACATAAAATCTGCTTTGTAAGCATCATATTAAAAGGACCATACCTCTTTCTTCAGTTTTTTCTTAGTGATGCAAACAAAAAGGTATCTTAGTAAAAATAAAGCACGAGGGAGGAAGACCGTCACCCACATGCAACTGTATACCTGTTGAAACTCCCAATGCCATCTTCCTGGCATTGATTGCTTCTTCACAGCTTAATAATTCTGTAAGCATGACATTCATTTGCAAGCTTGAGCTCGAGGCAGACCTCTCATGCTTTCATCATACATCATCTGTTTCCACTTCTTGACATGCAACATCTCCCTCATCTGCTGCTCATTCCCTTCATTGAACTTCATGCAGCCCACCTAAGCTGCCTGCCTTCAAGCGCTTCCCCTTGCGCACTGCCAGGCCGCACCATGGCCGTCGGGTAGGCAGATGCAGTTGTGAAGCCTGCCCCTGCACTAGCTGTACCCCATTGCCCAGAGATGCCGCCCACTGCATCTGTCGGCGCATCTTGGGCTCTCCCCTGCCCTATTCGCTCCCCTCGGCCTCCGTTCCGCTTTCCCATGGGCGACAGGGGTACAGCAGACTGGGGGCGCATGCCCAAAGATGATGACGAGGATCTGCAGGCAGGCCGGCAAGCAGGCGAAGGCATCAACTTTTTTAGCCCACGTGGAGGCTTGCAGGCAGGCAGGCAAGCAGGTTTGCAGGCATGCAGAAGCATCATCCCTGTTTGCTTGCACGGCATCCAATTCCAGGAATCCGTGCCAGCAGCCACACGCCTGCTTCCATGCGCCATGTTGCCTACAGCTGCTTCTGCATCCCCCTTCTGGCAGGCTCTGCACGTGCATGTCCAAGGGCCTGCGTGCGCGTGCCTCACCTGCTGATGGGCTGCGTGTGCACATCATGGGGCACAGCGCCAGGCAGGCCCCCTCCATACCCTGGGGGCCCGGCACTCATGGGGCGGGGCCTCGAGGTCGGCCTGGCACAGCCCTGCTCTGCGAGTCCCCCTTGGCCGCCCCTGCTGTCGTCGTCCCATGTCTGCCCCCCCCTCTCCTGCTGCGGACCGCCTTGTGTGGCCTGTGTGCGCGTGGCCGCCAGCTTTGCATCCAGGTACTCCTGCTGCTGCTGCTTGTGGGATGCAAGGCCGCGGGAGCGCATGGCGCTGTAGGGGAGGGCGCTGACTGGCCGGCGCTGGCCCGTGGCTTTGAACATGTCAGGCGCACGCAGTGATTCATGGACCTGCACCGCGGGCAACGTGGCACATGTCTGATTTGGTCAGGGTGCCTGCTGCCATCAGCTAGTTGTACTGTGTGCGTGCGTGTGCAAGTGCGTGTGCATGCGTGCTCATGCGTCTGTCGGCTGTGGCGCGCTATTCCGTGTGCTGCCCCTACTGAGCCACGTACATCCAACCAGCGCGTCCCCACTCGCACGTACCCACACCCAGGCTCACACATGCATTCAGGCACGCCCTTCGATGAGCTCTGGGCAGGGGCATGCAGAGCCTCTCTACCGGCTCTGCGCAATCAAGGAATCTTGGTACCAAGCTAACCCAACGTCCATCATCTTGCACCAAACCGCCCTCATCCACATGAGATCAACCAGTGCATGGACGGATGCTAGGCACTCCACTGCAGTGCACGCCCTGCACCCCACACACTGTGCTGTGTGTGACTAAGGGGGCTCACCTGCGTAGCAGTCGCCCAGCTTTGCTCAGACAGCCTCACATCTGGGTGCCAGTACATCCTCTCAGGACCCAGGACCATGTGAGGAATGTGATTGCCTGTCTTTTGGGCGTGCGGGGCGTCTGAGGCGTACGTGCCCAGAGGGCGCAGTGTCTGGTTCATCGTCTCCGCATCAGGCCGGATGACACACATGTAGTCAATCTGGTTCTTATGTGCGTTACGCTGCAGGCAAGTATGCCGCCAAGGCAGCATGGCGCAGTGAGCAAGCGGCTCAAGGGATCAGATCAGCATCACACTCAACCATTGCCTGGTTGCTGGTCACGGTCTTTTTGATACCTGTGTTGTGCAAGCCCATGTTTTGTAGGGTTTCCCTGTGTCTTGCAAGTGTTCCTGGTGCTGCGGCTTGAACCAGATCTGTCCACAATACATTGGGGCTGGAAGGAAGTAAGGGCACAAAAATGTGTTTTATTAACAAAACTGGACCTTCAAAGGTCTTAAATCAACAATCAACAGTGCACCCAACACCAATGAATTTAAGTAAGTTATGCTTATTACCTTGTTGAGTCAAAACACACAGAGAAGAAAAACAGCAGTGCCCAGGCCAATTCTAAACAAGAGGGGACAAAGACGCTTGCACAGAAACACCTTGCTGTGATATACCCCAAAGCGCTGTACATGATGGCTCAATACATTAAGTCTATCTGGGAACATTTGCTCCTTGCAAATGCCTTGATGCATGTTTCCACTGTCTACACAAACTGACATGGCACCACCTAAGAAACCCACTTATTCATATCCTGAATGATGAGCCATATAGGCGTGGTATCAGTTGGTATATCAATTTAGGCAGTTTGTGCAAGACAGGCAATGCTGCCTGAAGTTTGTGAGCTTGTTTGTCTGCGCACAAAGTCTGATACATCTACACCAACAGCTGTCTTCTGAAGCTGCAAAGCTGTTAAGCTCACCTTGGTGATCCGTGGGTGTGTGATACTGATAGGTTCCGGGGCAAGATCAGGGTTCAGGTAGGGCTTGAAGCTGGTATGGGTGTACACTGGTGCATTTGTGTTCGTTGCAAACCTGCAAGTCATGTACACCGACATGTTCTCACAAGCAATTGCCAACCTAAAAATACTGGACAGGCAGGTCGACATGAGGCAGCCCCTGAAGATCACCAAAAAAAACATTCTGATCTGCAGCTTTGCAGATGAGCCAGTCGCTCCCATTTCAGATCCTAGCAGCCTTGTGGGATTGGAAACTTGACTCCGCAAATAAAGGAACATGTTTCCATACCCTATCATGCTCAGGCAGTGACATTGCCTGATCTTAAGTCTCATCAAGGAGCCATCATGCTTGCGCATTAAGTGTTGGCATGCTTATTGTCAAGGGAATAAGAAATTGGCAGCTCACCCGGACAGGGCTTTGGGATTGAAGTCGGCGTTCGCTCCTTCGACATAGGATGAGGCGTTGAGCCGCGCCTCATGACGAGCAGCTGCATCTGCCAGCATGCGATCCCACACATTTGGGATGTATGCTTTCCTCCACAGCCTACATTGTGTGTAAAAAGCAATGATACACCAGAAGGTTGGAAACATCGGCCAACACCGAAAAGAGTTGTGCTGCATGCTGCGCTGAAGCAGCTCAGGCAGTGCGCATGGCAAAGTTCTGGGTGGAAACATGTTTATTTATGCATGCTCACACATGCACATTTGCACATGCTCGGAGCAACACTGGACACTTTTGAAGCATTGCTGAGCTAGCATGGGTATTCAGTCTAACATGTATGCGTCAGCCGGAATGAAAAAGTTTGTGAGTGATTTAGCATATAGATTGTTGTTTTACTCAGACTCATCAGTATAGAGAGCGCTGCCATATGAAGGCGGTTGCCTGGAAGGTGGGGGGCTGTCCTCCACTTCTTGTAATCATGCCCTGTGCCTGTGCCTATGCATGCATGAATAACTTACATGCACGAAAAACTTACGAATTGTAACTGAATTTATCCTCCTGTGCCAACTTCGCCCGCTCTTTGTAGCTCAGATGGCTGGGGCTCAAGACATCGTTGTAGGCAGGAGCCCTTTGTGTCATCATCGTCATTGCGATAAAATCTTTAACTTAGACACATTTACATAATATGGTTTTATGTAAAGGCGGTCACAAGAGTCTTTTGTCTATCGGTTTAAGTTATCGTTAACAGTTATAAGAATACTTTGATTTTCCCTAAGTCTGTTCTCAATGACGAATTAGCCACCTGTAGCCTTATATGCTGTAGACAGTGTCCAAGAACCTGGCCTTTGGCCCGTCTGGCAATTCACACTACCACAATGTCCAGTCGGGAGCAAAGGCTGAGGGAGCTCTTGGCTAGGGAGAGTGCTCAAAAGGTAAATGTGACTCCTGCAGCATGTCCTTGACACCGAGGAGTTGGCATCACATAACAGTTTGCCACAATTTTCTTTCAGATCATCATTGCAAATGTGCTGCTTGTTAACTTAGTCTTGCCTTGAATGACAGTACATGCTCAGTTATGTATGCATCCATTGCGTGCTTTGCATCCCAGGTGCCAGTTGGCCAGCGCTCTCCGCCCGTGTTCAGAGATATGATGCCTGATACGCACCGTGCGCTACCGCCTGAGCAGTTTGGGGTAGCTGGTGCCTTTCCTGGCACCAAACAGGCCAGTATGAGCAGCAGCGGCATGCACAACAAGCGCGACAGTGGCTACAGAGGCCAGGTCTCAGATTACAGAAGAACAACAGGTGATTTTGGCAGCTGGCCATGTCCCTTGGAGGACTGCGATCCATGTCTTTGCAGCTATGCCACCAGTTGTTTAGTCAGAGAAACCGCTTTGGGAGTGCAAACCTGAAACCGTTGCACCTTCTCCTACCTGACACTCAGGTTCAAAAATGAGCGCCTCTCAGCAATTCAGCTGCTCAGGAGTTCAAGGCCCGGTGGAGTTTAGGAGTGTTTTCAAGCCACGGCCTGAGCAGGTGTGAGTGTGTGTGTGTGTGTGTGTGTGTGTGTGTGTGTGTGTGTGTGTGTGTATGTGTGTGTGTGCACGCGCGGGACCATGGCAATGTTGTAGCCATCATGGCTACAAGAGAAGCTATGCAGCCATGACCACTGCACAATAGTTTTGCCACCATAGGAAAGGGATGTTTCTAACGGATGCCAGTGCCCACCCAAAAGTCCCAAGAGCGAATGCTGCCTGACAATGCTGAGCTCAGAATCAGAGCCTTGTGACTTATCCTCTCAGGCAGTGCACGGGCGACCTGGCATGTGTTCATTGGTTGCTGTATGGGTACCTCAAAACACAAAGCTTGGGCCCCTCAGCAAACTGTTGGTGTGAGGCGCTCATTAGAGGTAAATTTGAATTTATGGGGTCTGAAACCTAGTATAAATGCCGTGTTACTTGTTTGTGCCTAATTAAGGCGCCATGTCACCGATTGCCAGGATTTGTGCAAGGCATCACCTTCTGCAAGCAACATGTCTTCAATTGACACAAGCCGTTCTTTGAGGAGGCAACACAAGGCATACATCTTAATTGCACCTGTGCAGGAGCCCGCCTGTGAGGCAGCGAACGAGCGCAGAAAGCTGGTCATGAACAATGAGTGGGCGCTCCTAGACACCCTTGAAGTTGAAATGTCCTTAAAAGAGAAGGAGGCACGTGAGAGGTATTTGCAGCAGCTCCAGGTAAATGAACTGACACAAGGGGTCACCAACAGGCAGGCCTTGAAGCAGAAATGTGCAAAAAGCTTGGCAAGGTCAGGGTCACCTAGCTACACTTGCTTACTGAGGGCTGCTTAGCTGAAATCTATCAGGCCTGCAACTTGCAACGTGCACCACCTAGGCCAGAAGAGCACAAATACCTTGTGAGCGAGACAACTACTGTGCAAATCGCAAGTTTGTTAAGGCAGATCATGCGTTTGCGTGATATAAGAGACCGTGCAAAAGGTAGAGAACACTCGATGGTACCACAAGTGAGGCGCGCCACTTCAGGCCAGGCTAGTGCACGTGCACTTCAGCTGATGGAAAAGGTCCTTCTTGCAAATAAATACTTGCAAGGCCTTCTTGCAAATAAATACTTGCAAAGCTTCTATCGCCAATCGACCGTGCGCTCTTGCTCATACCTTGACACATGGCACCTGAATCCAGGATGAGGACCTGTATTCCAGGGGCCTGAGCCCCTCTTGCATATCCTGTGACTCAAAGTCTTTTATGATTTCTTACTCACAGGCCACACAGCGCAAGGCTTTGGATGCCCAGATAAAGGAACATGAGGCTGCCAAGCGGGCAGAGGAAGCCGAGATTGCCAGGGAGAAGAAGATCGTCCAAGCTGAGGTATAGGATGCAGACCAGAGCTGCTGAAGTCAATGGAGGGTTCTCCTTGCAGGAATGGCTGCGTCTGAGGCTGCACGTCTGTCATTTGTACGCGTCTGTTCTGTGATATTTTTGGGGATCTCTGTGAGCGCTGCGGCCTTTGGTGCATGGACCTTTGTGTTCTCCAATCCTCCTCTGCATCCTGCTAGCAAATGAGCCTGCCTGTGTGTTATTCAATTTTCCTCTGCATCCTGCTAGCAAATGAGCCTGCCTTGTGTGTCAAAGGGGCGACTCAAAGAAGGGCAGCTCGTGGCAGGTGCCTTGTTGCATGGCAAGTCACCATTGAGCTCGCCCATGCCTCAAAGGGCTTGCTGTGTGAAGGAAGGCCTGCAATGGTGCTCAGTCGCAGGTACAATGGTACTAGCAGGTTGCAGGCAGACCGGTGCTCGGTTGCAGGTAGAGGTGTACGAGCCCAGGTAGAATGGTACAAGTTCATGGAGGTCTGCAATGATGCTCGGTTGCAGGTAGAACGCTACAAGCTCATGGAGGCCCAGAAGGCGCTGCAGCAGAAAGCACAGCACCAGGAGCTTGGAAGACAAAGGGAAGAAATGGTGGGTGCTCTTCCTCCTCTAGCTTTTTTCTCAGCGATGAGCGCAGCATGCTGCTCTGAAAGCTAGTGCCTGTTGGTCTTCCTTACAGCCCCTGTCTCCTGCGCGTGTACAAATCAGCAAAGTTTGCAGGCCTGAGTCGGACAGGGCAACCACTGTGTTCACGCTTGATCCCATGCGCTGGCTGTCTGTGACGTGCAGCTCAAAAAAGCAAGAGCAGCTCGTGTGGCTGCACAGCGTGCCAAGCAGGAGGAGGAGGTGAAAGAACTGGAGGCAACTGCACGCATGGTAAGCCAGTGCTGGCGCCCTCTGCAATTCAGAATGCGTCTGTCTGCTCTGTAACTCATGTTGCCTTGAGCAGTGAACCAGCAAAGGGTCAAACAGGCGGGAGTGTCCACTGATCAAAGGTGCAATGCTCTTCGCTAACTTAGCCCACATTCGATGTCCCTTGCAGAGCCCTGTCACGGATGTCCGGCTCAGTGCTCCAAACTTGCTTCTGTGCCTGAGTTCTCGTCTTGTTTGGCCCCCATCCCTCCCCCTGCCCGTACAGATTGAGGAAGATTGTGCAAGGCTTGCGGCCAAGGCAGAGGCTGCAAAGAAGCAGCAGGAGCAGCTCACCCGCGAGAACGATGCCAAGCTCCAAGCAAAGAAGGTGCGTGGCGCCAATTTAGAAGTCCAGTGCCATGGCCGATGGCTCATGCACTCCCGTGCGGCTTGCCTGCTGCCAAGCACCTGCCATAGTGCCACTCGACTGTGGCAGGGCTGTTTCTCATCAGTTAGGCCGGAGCTTCATGCCAGCTCAATCCCTTTGTGCCCGCCGCGCACTCTCAAATGGTGTGGCATGCTGGCTCATGGACCTCCATGAAGTTTGGCACGCGAGCTTCAGGGCTTGCATGAGACTTGGTGGCATCAGGAACCTCAAGGCAAATGCATGATTTCGTGAAGGCCTGCAGGAAGCATGGTCGCCTCGGCATTTCCAATGAATCACGCCTCCTGTGCCTGCACCAGGCATGATCAATGCAGCCTGACGCATTTCGTGTATACGCGGTTGCCCCCCCACAACCCGCAGCTCGCGCTTGCCAGGGAGAAAGAGCAGGATGAGGCCCTCATGCAGCAGACGCTGGCGACTCTGGCCAGGCAGGAGGAGGAGCGCAAGGAGAAGGTGCGTCCTGTCACTGCATCGCAGGAGTGCTCACCACAGCTCCTTCAACTTCTTGGAAATTATGCTTTGCATTGAATATGTCAACCTTAGTGGGCAGGGCGATGACATGGATGTCTGCAAGGATCATGCAAGTGCTTTTGAAGCTTCTGGGCTTGACATTTGAGTGGGACGTGATTGCGGTTGCTGCTACGCGTCTAGGTCAAATGTTAGTTTTGCTTGATTTCTGGCCCAAAGCTCACACCTTTGACTGTGTGCAGGCGGCTAATCCTATGCGCTTACATTCCAACAGCCTTGCTCACATTTGCTGATCACATCTGGTAAACAGTGGACAGCTGCTGCAAGCCACTTGGGCAAGGCACAAATGAATGAACACCTGTGTCCTTGCCCTACTACCTGCGCCTGCAGCTGAAAGCGTTCCATGAGAACATCGCAGCCAGGGGCAACCGTGCAGGCTTGCAGGTGGTTGCTGATCGGAAGGACCGGGTTGAACGCGAGGAGCGGCTGATCAAGCAGTTTCAACAGCAAAAGGAGGAAGAGTGAGTGCACCAGAATGCTTGTCACGCTGACGCCGCATCTGTGTGCATGCGCTCCCCAATTACGAAGGTTGGCGCCGCGCGCGCAAATGCATGCCTCTTGTGAAACCCTTGGTTGCCTTGCAGCTCTGCAAGTCCGTTTTCGTATCAGCCATGCTTCACCACATTTTCCATGCACGTGCTATACCTGTGACCCTATTCTTGCAGGTACAAAATCAAAGAGGCACTGGCAGCGGACAAGAAAGCACGGCAGAGGGCTGAGCGCATTGAAGCCCGGCAGGTGTGCACGCGCGTGAGGTCTGCATTTAGAGCGCATGCCACTGCTCACACAGACATTTGTGCTTCCTGAGCCTTTGTGTGTTTCCCTCCGCTATTGTTGCAAATGTGCAGGAACTGCCTGAAATTATCACACTCCATGTGCCAGGCTTCTGTGGCATGAAGCGCACCTGTGCATGTGCATACACTTTGCCATTAACGCCAGATCATTCTACACTTGCGTCGGACCCCGTGGCTTGCTAGATGGGGGGAGTGCGTGCTTGCATGCAAGCCGTACAGGCTTTGAGGGTCCTTCACTTGCCTGCGCTCGCAGATATTCCTGGCAGAGCAAGCTGCAAAAGCGGCGGCTGCAAAAGCAGAGGGGGAGAGGTTGCGGATTGAGACAGAGGTAAGACAGCCAGGCCATTATCGAGTATGCAAACACCTGGTTGGGATTCTAAATGGTATACAAAGTATGCCCCCTTTTTCTTGAACTCCATGTCAGTCCAGAGGTGGGTGGGAGTAAGCAGACAAAGCTCAAGGTCCTTTACCAAGATCATTTACCTACCAGCGTTGATTAAGGCCCAAGGCATCACTTATAATTACCATGAAAACACGCGCAAGCCAGTCTGCCAGCATGGATGCCAGTGGCATGATGAAGCAATAATCTTGTGCAAGCCTGCGTAAAAGCAACCTCCATTTCAGCCTACCATCCACATGGCCAGCTCCAGGAAGCAGCATATATGATGTTGACCTGCCTTTGTACCACACTCGGCATGCAGGAACGGGCTTTTGCGGAGGCTGCTGCGCATGAGCGCAAGATGGCTGCCATCCGCGAGCGAGACCAGGCGCACGGGCAGAGCATCAGGGATCAGATGGCGGTGCGTGGCCGCGGCCCCCCCCTTTGTTGCTGCGCACAAGCTCGCGTTCTGACTGGCCCCCGGCTGTGTCAATGGCTGAACACGGCATCAGAGCCAATCCCCCGCCGCCAACACAGAGCGTGTAGGGGACTTGGATCTTTTCAAAACTCTGCTCAGCCTGTTCGTTGCTCTGACTTGCTGCACTGCGGCTGCGAGACGCACAGCACCCCTGACACACCTGAACATGTGTGCATGTGTTGGGACCGGCTCTGGCTACACAGGAGGTGGAACGCGCCAACCGCCTGGACGACACAAGCATGACAGACCGGGAGCGCGCGCTCAACTCGCAGCTGCTTCGAGCGGCAACACAGATCGTCGGCCAGCCCAAGCAGATGAGCATCAAGCTATTTTGATCACTAGCCAAGGCTGCTGGCATCCTGGAGCTGGCATGGCAAGCCTTGGTGGCTTCTTTAAAGGCTCACCTGAGCTGAGCTCCCAGATCCTCTACCTTTTTCCTGTCCTTCCTGTCCTCTGGTTCCAGTTTGGTGAAATGTATCCTGCCTAGGAGACTGGCTACTTGGTGTGAAGAACTTGATTTCTGGAAGGGGGTTGGCTCACGTGTGTGTGTGTACAAAATTACCAGGGGAGAGCTGAAGGGGGGGGGTTGTGTAAAACTCTGTGTGTTT
>LFCJ01002207.1_pt1 | contig 13963 bp, 12 predicted proteins | sample 643141 | NCBI WGS metagenome assembly LFCJ01 (sample SAMN03766243, study PRJNA286221) | soda lake metagenome | biome: soda lake; feature: Kulunda steppe; material: water; isolation source: sample B1-Br-g2 brine of Lake Bitter-1 | place: Russia: Kulunda steppe | collected 2010-07 | reverse complement strand
TGATGCAGTCGAGATGTGGGCTGATCCTGCTGCAGTTGCGGAACCTGTGGAATCAACTCTGATGACTGCCGGAACGTACGGGACAACGGTTGAAGCCAGATCGATCGACCCAGAGTTTCGGGCAACGGCACTCTCTCAGTTTGATCACACGTGCCCTGTATCAGGTGTGGATCATCCTGCTTTGGTGGACGTCGCTCACGTTTTATCGTGGACCGAGTATCCAGAGTACCGAGCTGATCTTCAGAATGTTCTCCCACTCAGTAAGACCCACCATGCGGCGTTCGATCGCGAGTTCTTTACCATTGACGAGGAGTTCCATATTCGGGTGAATCCGGACTTTGAGACAGACAGTCGATTGCTGCGTGAGACGATTCACGAGCAGGAAGGGGAGCAACTTCCGCTGTCAGATACGACTGTGAATCCAGAGTACCTCCAGGCACATAATTCAGCGCTCGGGTGGGTGTGACCGACAGATGAGTGGGTTTCTTCACCTGAATTAGGTTACAGCCAGGCAAGAGCTGTGTTTCGTTCTCTCAGGTAGTCTGGCCGGATTCGAGCTTCTGTGGGTAGACTCACTTCTCCCCTTTCTCTTCTCACGATTGTTTCACGCAAGAACGGATGCCCGGGATCAAATTCGGGGTTCACTCGAATTCGCATCTCTGTATCAAGTGTGAACAGATCTGCATCGAACGCTCGGTGATGAAGTGCGTTCATCACGAGTACGTTGTTGTCGTCTTCGACGAGATCGGGGCGGTTACTCCGTGGCAGTATATGTGCAACGTCAAGAATGGACGACTCCCCAATACCGGTCACGACACAACTGTGACCGAAGCGAGCGAGTGTATCATCTCGAAACTGCCCACTCACGATCGTTTCTTCACGTTCGACACGCCGGCGATGACCGGTAGTATCGTCGATTCGGTCACCAAGCGGCCAGCGTGAAATGACCCCCTCCTCTACCCACTCTGTCCACTCTAGTGGCGCCAGATCCTCATCAGAACGTTGAGCTCGGTTGTGGAGCCACCCAACTGGTACTCGTTGCACATTCAGGATCGTGAAGTGGAACAGGTAGTTCGGGATCTGTGCACCAGGCTTGTCATGGTACGTGCAAACCTCGATGGTTTCCGGCACGCAAAGTCCACAGAACTGTACTACGCCGGGCTCGGGTTTTCGAAATACAAGGACTGGTGGTACCATTGCACGGTTGCCACGTACAGCATGCTCGAATGCACGCTTGATTTTCCTGTTTTGCGTAGATTCATCATATCGTAGATCTGCTTTTGCGTCTCCCCAGTATTCGATATACCCTGATGAAACGTCCAGATTGTCCTGCCAGGGGTCTTCGTGCTGGGAGACACCTTCGTCGTTAGAAATTAAAATCAGTGCGGCTGTTCCCTCTCCGTCTTCGAAAGACAGTGGGCGTATCCCTCCTGTGTTTTTGATCCCTGCTGAGAGGGGGCCTCGGATCCATCTGAGGAACTGGTCGTCGGGATCGCGCCATGTCCCTTTATCTCTGTATCGTCTGTTCACTTCAAATGAGACATCCATGACGGATTCAAGACAATCATCCTTATTGATTATTCCGTAGCAACATGACGACTGCGGACCGGGAGGAGAACGTAGATAGCTAAACCAACACACGCCGCCGGTATTGAGTACAGACTACTCTAATGGATGCTCGGCTCAGTTGGAGCGAATGACTCCAGCGAAACAGTCTGTTGCATCGCCTCGAGTTTCGATTGCGGTCGTCTTCAGCGTCTTGAATTACGTGCTCGACGGACGCTGTGTTCTCTGGGAGTCGCGCTCGCGTTTGGCGACGATAAACACGAACAACCGGCGCAGAAGAGAGATCTTCTTGCAGTAGCGGCGGAGTTGGATGAGGAGGTGTTCGCAATTGTTGTAGTTCCTAGCGAGTGTGATCTTGATGAGAGAGAGAGTCTCGGTTGTCGCGCTTATGGGTCAACAGCAGGACGGCGCTACTGTGTCTGAACGACACCTCGTAGTGGACATCGTATCGAGGTCGGCGAGGTCTTACTGGAGTGTCTGGTAGAACTCCAGCCTGATCCAGATGTTCGCGGACTGCCCGGCTGTCTTTGTAGCCTGCACGCGGGGGATCGTGAGGACCTCGAGTGTGTAGTGGATACGGGTCGTCGCTTGTTCTGGGCCGTTCGATTTAATTTCATCGTCGAGAAACATCTCCGGAGATTCACTCCTAGAGATATAAGATAGATCATTCCATAGTTGCAGAGTGAATGGGATTTGACGAGTTCATCACAAGTGACCATGAAAATTTAAACGAAGAAGATAAGCGTCTTATACGGAAGATTAAACTTCAGGATCCTACGCCAACAAAGCGTGGCGGTGTTTATGTAATCTACCACCGGGAGACAGGAGAGCCTCTCTACGTTGGACGAACCGAGAAATTGATTCGACGGATTAGCGATCACTTCCGTAGAACAGATGGAAAACAGCTCTTAGGGTTGATTGATAGAGATGACAATATCAATATTGAGCGTGGGACAAGCAGAGGACAGGACGGAAATATCTGGGAGAAAACCTCTATAAAGTTCGTTGAGATCGAATCCGCCAAACGGCGTAGACGGATCGAAAATGCCTTCGAGAAGGAATTAGATGTCCGGTATCCTTCTGGGTGAAAGAACTATGCCACTTGGATCCAGGCATCCAGCTTAGACAGAACATCGCTTTTGCTGCTTGATTGCTCAATAGTTGTTTCCTCTAATTCAATATCCAGTTCCATATCCGTGTTCCGTCGTAATAGTTCTGCAATATCAATCAGATTCCCTATTTTGTTACCTCTTGACTCTAGATGGATCAAACCTTCTTGTTTGAGAGTGGTGAGTGCGTTATCAGCGTGAACCCAAGGTGAAGTTCCGTTCTCCACTTTGTACTCCGTCTTCACGGTATCAACGCTGTCTTCCCCTCCATCTGGCTTGACTGCTTCAGAGTCAGAAGTCTCAACTGTGTCCGGCTCTGCAGCGATTTGCCGTAGAAGGCTTTCGACGATGGCCTTCAGCATCCCTGGTGGAACCGCATTCCCGATCTGGGTCTGGATCTCTCGAGGCGGTCCCGCAATGTAGTAATCCACCGGGATATCCATCAACCGCATTTGTTCTAAAAGGGAGAAACGACGGCTACGCCAGTGGAATGGCCCGACATAGGTACCCGGAGAGGCTTGTATGGTCCACGTCGGCCGATTCAGATCCTGCTTTAGTAGGTAGTTCCAGTGTCGGGAGCGCCAATCGAACACCTTTTCGTCCAGCTCGTCTTCACTTCGTTCCACATACTCTCCCTTCTCGGGATCGTATTTTCGGTCGGAGACGTGCTGGTAGTTCGCACCCGGCGGAATATCCTTCAGAAGATAGCCGTACTTCCCACCAACAGCGTTGGTGTAGCCACCTTGCTTTTCGATCTTTTTGTCCAAGTCAAAGTCTTCGAGTGCTTTAGGCGCAGTGACCCACGTCTGTTTCCCGGTTAACGTACTCTGCGTGTAACTTTCACCGGATCCTGCCTCGACATGAGTCGGTTCCGGGAAGGCAGGCTTCTTGTCGGAACGGAGGCCGAGGACTAAAAGACGTTTCCGTGTCTGCGGAACGCCGAAGTTCGCAGCGTTCACCACCTTGTCGTTCAACCTGTATCCCTTACTCCGCAATTCCTCTTTGATCATCTCGAAGTCTTCTCCGTCGTTGGCGGAAGCCAGACCCCTAACGTTCTCGAAGATGAACGCAGACGGTTGTACTTCTTCTAAGACACGAGCAAACTCCTCGTACAGCATTCCACGGGCCTCATTTGTTCCTTGACGATTCCCCTCGTTAGAACGGGAGAACGTCTGGCATGGTGGTCCACCGACGACGAGATCAATCTCTTCTGCATCAACATCCGCGACATCCAAGATCTCGTCCGTCGAAAGATCGTGGAGATCTCCTTCTAGTACAGTCCACGGATATCGTTTCTCGATCAGAGACTCAGAGGAAAGAGGGAAGTCGGAATGCTGGGTGCTGTTTGCCCGAAGGGTCTTGGCGGCGTATTCATCCTTCTCGATACAGACAGCGGTCTCAACACCGGCTTGGTGAAGGCCTATGTCGATGCCTCCAAGCCCAGAGAACAGACTAAGTGCGACGGGCTTACTCATTTGTAATCCTCTGACTTTATGTACATGATGCACATAACTTTTGTCGTTCTCTACTGAAACTCTGAGAGTGCTGATTGATTCTCATTGACGTACCAGTCCGGTGGCTTAGACTTTGGTTCGTATTCACTGTAGTCAGAGATATAATCCACGAGTTCCTGCTCGTCCTGAGCTACACTACCGTCAATACAGGCAACAGGCCGGAAGGACCCCATAGACGCCTCCGTAACATGGAATACATCGTCATCGACCCGGTCTAAAAGCTGGCTTCGCAGTACAAAGTGGAACTGTTCTTCGCGTGGCTCAGTTCGATTCTTGTAACGTTGGTCGAAGGCCAGGTAGTCTAGAAAATCGATGACTTTCTGGTTGTCTAATGCATCTTCTCCGTGCCGCAGATACCGGTAGCAGGCGTCAAACATCTCGTCGTCGTTCTTGAATTTACGTCGGATATTGTACGGGGTGGTGGAGATGATACTGACCATTAGAACGTCAACGTCGTATTCATCTTCGAAGAGTTTGTAATCGTTGGAGATATTGTACTCGTTATACCATAGATTTGCCAGTTCTCCGTCGTAGCACCGTTGAGCTCGTGGACAGGTAAAACAACCCCAATCACTCCGGTCTAGGATCTCGCTGGTATAATCTAGTTTCACACCGGGGTTGTTGTCCATGCCGTACCAGCTCTTCTGTGTGTTGATGGATATTCCAAGAATCGGATCAGCCTCTGCACCGTGATCCTCGTAATCTTGTCTGTCGAAGAGAGCGAAGTCGGTGCTGTCAGCCAGTTCCTTTAGCATTTCAGACTTATCTTCCTCACTTACTCTTCCTTCAGGGTTGTAGCCAAGCTGATCGAGAGCAACGTCATCTAGACCATCGCAGTGCGTCTCGAACCAGTACCTGAAAAGTGCTTCACCAGCATCACCGATAGCTAAATTCCGATCCATTACATCTGGATCGTACATCAAATTGGCCCCGTCTGTATTCACGCTATTTTAACTAGAAAACTGAGCCAAATTGTAGTCTTGTGCACACTATTGGTTTTATGCACATTATGCACAGCAAAGCCATTATGCACAGGCTTCAGTACTCGAGATAATGGGTGAACCATATAACGTCAAAGCTCGTGTTCATCACGGCTCTGAATCATTGGATATTACTATTCCCGCAGAACTGAAGCGTGAACATGGCATTTCGCAAGGTGACGTATTTCTGGTCAATGTAGATGAAAAAGATGATCAATTAACACTGAAATACGAACGCATTCACAAGCAAGAAGATTAATCAGTATCTTTTTGGAAGGTTGCTAATGTGGGCTCTGCTTGATCCTGATCAGCATCAAGTGACTCGATGAGTTGCTTCCATTCCTTGCGACTTTCCAACTGAGAATTCATTTGGTCGAGCGCATCGCTAACAGCTGTGCGGAAATGGCGACGGCCCTCAACTCCACACAGTTTGAGACCACTAAGGAGATCATCAACCGTCAATAGCAGTACGTCCAGAGAACTTTCCTCAATTACTGCCATAGCCTGCTCCTCAACGTTAGCATCCCGGAACCCTTGGCCGATAATAAAGAGATACTCAGAGAGGCCATGGCGCTCTGCAGTGGAGATCGCATGCTGTACAGACGATTTGCTAACCTTTCGGTCCTTCACCTCTGCTGCTTGCAGCAGTGTTTCCTGATTTCCACCTTCAAATACTTCGATATCACCAGCTGCATCTGACTTGGAATCTGCAACGTTGACGTGGTCAATTTTGATGTACACGTCTTTTCCTGCGACATGATATTGTGCATCGAGTACGCCAGCTGCGACAGCTGCAAGGCGTTCACCACGAGTGGACTCACTTACATATTCTCTAATCGCATCCTCCAACTGTTGAAAAGAAACACCTGTGGGGTTATCAATCGAGACAGTTCGGAGTGGGAGTTGTGACACCTCATAGAGCGCCTGTCTGAGTACGTCTTCTGGATCGATATCTCCCTTCGTAACTTTCTGCTCAAGTTCCTCCAGAAGTCGATACAGGGTATCATAGACATCCTGTTGTCGAACGTCGAAGTCCTCATTGACCTCCGCCTGTCGATAGTAGGCATTGTTGGTCCGAGGCTCATTCGACCCACCAAGCCGGTCACCGTGGTCTTTCTCCCACTCTGTAACGACCTCGGTCGCGAGCCCCCCAGAATTGAATGAGCCAGACAGGTCACTCTTCGCTTTCAGCGCGCGGTAGTGAATATCTGGATTGACCGCCTTCGCAAGAATATTCGTGACGAGGATGTACTTAAGGGTCTTTACCCCGCCCTCTGTGTTACCTATTACCTCATGTAATTTTTGACAGACTATAAAGTCATCGACGTACTCAGACTCCTCTGATGTTATCACTTCTTCCCAGGTGTCGCGAAGAAGGGCCTCTGCTACCTCGTAATCAATCTGTTCTGCCATTGATGAAAATAAAATATAGAAAGTAGGTGTAACTTCGTGCACATAATGTGTTTTAGTTAAATAATGTGCATGGGATAGACCACCTCCCAAATAACGTGAACAAGACTGACAAATCTATATTTTAGCTGTTCTCTTCTATCACTGCTGGAATAATTGATCAATGGTGCTCAGAAGATGCACTAATAACGGCCTATAACCCAAGAGAAGATTACTACAAAACCAAAATCTGAATCTTAGTAGAAAATGGGTGTGTACTTGTTTCATTCCAACTAGCAGAATTATTATTCACAGATACTATTCTCAAATCAACAGTTTCTATCAAAAGAATTGATATTATACTGGAATCTCTTTGTAGTCGAAAAACAGAGAGTATTAATAAGCATCCCTGAGTTCACCGTTCGTGTGGAAATGGACCTGAGTCCGATAAAGCAATTTGCTATCATTCTCGTTATCGGGACTGTGGTAGGTATTGGCTTTGCTTTCGCTGGTGATCCACAGCCGAATGTAAATTTGTTTGTGGCATTAGCAACTGTCCAGGGATCGTTTCTAGCTATTTTAATTACACTGATGCTGTTGTCGATCCAGATTACGGCAGAAGAGTACTCATCACTCACGGTGAGGGACGTTCAAAATAAGAAGTTCTTGACTGGGCTAATTGTACTTTTTGTAGTTTCAATATTATTGAATGCATTTTATATATTAACTATTGAAAATCCTCTGTGGACAGTTTCGACTTCGCATTCTGTAAGCGCTGGGATGACAATTGGACTTGCTACCATCTGTCTCCTTTCATTGATTCCCGGCCGTGACATCATGACAGAGAGTATCGCTCCAGAAAAGGTACTACTCTCATCAAAGAACAGGCTCAAGCCAACAGATGTCCCATCAAAGAGTTTTCAGGAACCCGACCAACCTCCACAACGGAATCCGCTGGCGCCTATGGAACAAGTTTTGGTATCTGCAGAGGAAAGAAATGACGAGTCAACGGTTCGACGTGCAATTTATGAGATGGGAGAAGCTGCGAAAAAGCTGATCCAGGAGACTGACCGGAACCCAAACCAGATCGACGATGAGGCACTGTTTGAGTGTCTGAATACCTGTGATGAGGTTGCTCTTCAAGGAGAGTACCAACGTATTCGCCTAGTGGCCACGGTTCACTCAGCGATTGCTCGAGAATTAATCCAGCACGATTTGGCTTGTTTCGCAGAAACCCGTCTTGATGCGCTCGTAGAACTTGCAGTTGAGGCTGACACAGCCGGAGTAGAACTAATCGATAATCTCGCTCGGATTCCCCGAACTGCTATTATATCAGACGAGCCAGAACCAGTATTTATCGCCTCCGAACAAGTAGCGTCACTGCTAGATGAATATCAAGACAATAGTACATGTACTAAAAAATCACATCTATCTGATGATAAAGTATCAAACATAGTAGAACTATCTACGCTGTCGCTGTTGTCCTTGACTGCCGGTCTTACCACCAACACCTTCGAAACAGAGGACGACCATGCTAAACTGTGTTCAACTGGAATGCACTGTTTTGAGAGGGGCTATCAGTGTCTCGTGGAAAATCGAACATCTGAGGTGCAACCGCAGCCCAGAGATCTGCTGAAGAAAGGTGCACGAGTCTCGACAGCACTCGTCGCTGCAGCTACTCGGACTGGTTCTTCACGGTGCTCAGAAATGGCACTGAAGGCACTTATCGAGATTGCTATTCAGCTTGATGAGAGTGTGGAAGAAGTTATTGTGCGTCTCCAGCACACAGATACTGATATAGAGATGGTTTCGCAGGTATCACGGAAACTCCTGAGACGTTGCAGAAATGGCTATTCGACGTCCATTGATGCGCTTGACACCAGTGCTGATGATGTCAAACCATATCTCAAACAACTCGCTGAGGAGTAGTTTCATCTCAACGGACGTCAACCTTCAGCGCGGCGTACGTAACGGATCTTCATATCGTTTCTCTGTATCAAGACCTTTTATCTCGAGGTTCGTGTCTTCTATCTCGATAGTTCCGTGAAGATGATCACACCGATTTCGGAGCGTCTTCCAGAGAATCGAGGATTTATATTCCTCTATCTCTGGTGGGATATGATCGAGTAATTCTCTCGAACAAACGACGAACAGTCGGCTTTTAGCTCTCGAAAAGGCCACATTTGCACGGTTGAGATCGAGAAGGAATTCTTCATTCTCTGCGATCACTGCCGGATCACTGGCGGTTGCGGAGACGATCACGTTCTCACATTCTCCACCTTGCATTTTTTCGACGGTGTCTACGACTCGGACCGCGTCCTCGGTCGGCTTCCCTTCAAGCTGTCGACGGAGTTGTGCCCGTTGGGCACGGTGTGGAGTTAGAATTGCAACCGAATCCGTTTCGGGATCATCTGCCTGTTGGAGTAACTGAGTGATGATCGCTGCTTCTGTCTGATTGCTCTGTCGCGACTCGTCTTCGTCGTGGACGAGTAAGTACAGTCCTGAGGAAACTTCCCATAGGTGTCTGAGATCATTCACAGAATCGATTTCAGGAAGCGCTTCCGGAGTTGACGTAGTTTCTCTGCTATGGATGCCGTCTCCCTCTTGTTCCGCATAGATCTTATTGATGAGTGATGCGATCGCAGGCGGAAGTCGGAACGACTGTTCGAGTGGAGACATTTTGATGGCTTTCGTATCGACTCCCTGATCGACTCGCAAATTACGAACTGCCTCGAAGGCACTATTATATGGCTGGTACATCTCGACCGGAGGTCGATCCTCTTCATCCCAATCGCGAGTGACGATTGGCGGCAACTGTTTGTGGTCTCCTGAAAGGATGATCCTTCCATCTTCTTCGACTAGTTCAGAAATGGCGAGGAAATTCGGGAACACCATCATGCTAGCCTCGTCAACGATTAAGAGTGGCGAGTGGAACACACCTTCGTCGCCTCCAAAGGTTTTACTGCTCGAGAGTGTCTTGTCGATTTTCAATAGCTGATTTACTGTCCCGGCTATGAACACGACTCCCTCAGTTCTCTTCCCGTCGATTTCCCTTACACAGCCTTTCGAACTGATGGGATCAACTTCTTCAGGAATCTCTAGATTTTCTCTTTCAATACGGAGGAGTTCAATGTCCGGAACTGAGAATCCATGATCGGCAGCCAGCCTACTGAAAGTCTCTTCGTATTCCGCGACGCTCTCGATGAGATTATTAACCGCTGTGTGGGTGTTAGCACCCATATACACGACATCCCCTTCTGTAACATCTTGTAAGAGACGTGATAGAGCCGATAGCGCGATCGTAGTTGTCTTGCCCGTTCCTGGAGGGCCATGGATGAGATGTGTTCGTGTTGTAAGGCCTTCTTTTATACATGAAATTTGTGAACGATGAAGTGTTTTATCTTCTGACACCGGAAATTCTTGGAGTAGCTGCTCTATCTCCTGAGTTGATTTCTCATGCTTTAGGCTAGGAATTTCGGGATCCTCCGGATCGAACCACTTGTGGACGTGGTTCCCTCTATCGTCGATAAGTTTCCGGTGTACCCTGTTTTTGACAAAACCGCCCACTGCCTCTTCGAGGGTCGCCCTTTCGAAGAGATCCTCCCCTGCAGAGACCGAGTAGCTCGGAAGCCGATACTGGGGAGCGTCATCGTTTCTGTCCCATCGAGGCCTGACATCAAGGGCGATCTTTTTGCTAGTCCAGTCAAGTTGCTCGATGCGACAGGTTCGTCCGGCCTTCAGCAACTGGGGAACTGTTTGCCCGCGCTGTTGGTCGGTAGAGCAGGGACTGATACGTACAAACGATCCTTCCTCAAACGAGCAGCGATCTCTGAGGGTTTCAATGTCGATGTCGTGTCCCTCGGTATCAATCCGTGCTCGGAGTGTTTTATCTGGACCACAAACGACGTTCGAGAGAGGCAGTGTTTTTCCTGTGGGAACTCGGTGCGCTGGTGGTTTCACTCCCTGGCTCAAGTATTCGCGAACTTTTGTGTGGTGTTCTAATAGGAGAAAATCGAGCGCAGCTTCTGCTGCCCCTTCAACATCAAGCGAATAGTTGTACAGTTCTCGTAACTCAAGTGATGGTTTATTGATGCTACCATTATAGAAACCAATCTTTTCGTCAATCCATCGTAATGCGTGGGCTCGAGCTTCGAGATACTCTTGGAGGTATCCATATTTGTCTGCTTCCTGATAGCGCTGAAGTGCCTTTTTCTCTCTAGGATCGGATGCTTCCTCAGGATCTGGAAGTGTGTCCCACTGTGCATGGAAATATGGGACGGGGAGGCTATCATAAAATCGGCTTCGGATTTCAAATTTATGCTCCGTTGAATCTGGATCATTTTCGTCAGTCCACCAGCCATCTTCCCCGAGGTAAAGATCTGTTTTGAAATCGAATAGATTCTCTTGGAACACACTATCTAATTTGACTTCTTCACCCATCACTGATCGGGTCCAATGGTAGCTGTCACCAAACCACGGTAATGAGGCTGCAACAACGAGTCCCCTCCCGGTCCAGCCCAGACCATAGCGCGAATCGACCTCTTCACGGAGTGACGAGTAGATCAGCTGTTCAGTAGGTTCTCGACATCCAAGCAACTCCCGTAGTTGACCTATCGTGGCCGCGCCACTTCGCGAACACGCCTCGACGAGATTTTCGATTTCGGATTCTGACCAGACATAGAAGTGGACTGGTGCTGTTGGGCCCCCTACTTCTTCAACGATCGCACGGATTAGATCATCAAAGAAAGTTGAAATCAATTCTTGCTCTGCCCCAGTATCTTGTTCGTAGTTGCCCGTCCACGACTGGTTTCGTTTATTTACAATTGTCTCTCCCTCCAAGTTTCGGTACCCGTTCTGAGTTGTTTCTTTGACCTCCGGGTCTAGCTTCCACTCTCCATGTTCTTTCTCGAATCGGGTCGTGAGATCCTCTTTACTCGTCGTGACGTGGGCCGACAGAGCGACAACGCGATCTTCGGTATAATCGTATTCGACGTTTAGATAAACCCGAACGACTCGTTCACCATCGATTTCGTGTTCCGGAAGTTGACTGTTTCCGTCGTGAGTGTACGGCGTTACCGGATACTCATCGCCCGGTGAGGGTATCGGAAGATTCTGTCTACGTGCCTGGGCTCGTTCTTTGAGTGTTCTCAGTTCAGACGTGAATGTTTGTCGTTGACGGACCTGGTGTGCCGCCGTACTGTTTAGATCTAACTCCGCAAACTCTCCGACATCGTCTATCCCTGCATCTCGTAGTGCTCGAGCCTCACTTGGATTGATCCCAAGGATCTCGAGATCGTTTTGTCGGGCACTTTCTAGATAACAATGCACGTCGAAGACACAGGAATCACATTTTGCATTCAGATGGTAGTCAATTTCCGAGAGGTCCTTGTCGAGGATTCGAGACAACTGACCGCCGTCCGCGGCCAGTTGACGGACATCGGATTCCTCTTCAGCGAGATCGAACGGATCCATTTGCAACACGTCCTGAATTTCATTGGTCGCTTCGTCGATTCTCCCGACAACGCATTCGACAGAGGTAGCATCTACAGTATGGCCAGCCACCTGAAATGGCTCTGCTTCAAGCTTCTGCTCTACTAAGAGCTTGTACGTCGCGACCTGTATCCGATGATACGTTTTGTCTTTCCTGCTAGCTTTGGCTTCGATAATTCGTAGTCTGGGGGCTCCATCTTCCCATCTCAGCACCACAAAATCCATTTTCCCTTTGATTTTGAAGACGCCGAGTTCGTCCTTGATTGGAACCTCCCGGCCAAAAGCACGTTCCCCGTGAGATAACGCTTCAAGTTGTTGGGCGAAATTTCCCCACAAAGCATTTTCTCCGTTGTCGGGACTTTCTGTCCCAGTTCTTTCACCATCTGTCGTCGATTTAGATGTTTCAGTAGTTTCTACTGGAATTTTCTTGAGCCCCCGGCTTTGGAGAAGCTCTTCCCACCGATCTTCTCGTTTTTGTCCCTTTCGCTGGAGGATTGGGTCTATTGGATTAAACAGTTGTTCGGCAAACGGGTGCTTCTTTGCAAGACTTCGTCCATCGTACTCAAGACGAAATCGTCGTTGACACGAATTGTGCCGGATGAACTGGCCAATCTCATCCACCCAGACTTTGTATGGTTCCTCGGGGCTCATGGTCAAGTCTACGCACTCACGCAGTTGGTAGCCCTTCTGCCAGGCATCATATAAACGTGGGGCTTCCCTTCGATAGAGGGCGTCAAGGTTAGGACGTGGTTCTGTGGCGAGCTGTGTGCCAGTTTGAGTGCTCGCCGGTTTCTCGAGGCGGTTCTCGAAATCCATGATCCACTGCCTCAGGATCCTTCCGTTTCACTGTCCTCGGTTGCGGCAGTTGCTCTTTTAGTCCTGGAGGAGTGATCCGACCGCTCCGGTTCGACGTCCTCGAGACGGCAGGAATAGCGGAGCAGTGCATAGGCAATCAGGAGGTCGTCCTGTGTATAGTCGCCCGGTGTCATGGCGTCAGTGGCTGCGGATTCTGGTATATACTCTTGGACGCAGGTGAGTGACGTGCTCACCGAGATGGTGTATCAACCTCTGTAGGTCAGGTTGTCCATCCGTTAGTCCGAAGTCCTAACAAGCAGTGAAGAGTTTGAGGGGTAGCGATGCTGTGGCCTCGAGGTCGGAAGCAACTGCTGGTGACCTGTGTGCCAGCTCACGCTAGAAGTCATACAGGGGCATTGGCGAACTGGCAGCGGTAGCCACGTCTTACAGTGAATGGAATCCAGGAAATATACCAGCTCTGATTTTAATCACTTGAACCATGTTCCTCTCGAGGATCTTCAACAAGCTCATAGAGACCACGCGATGGTCGACGGACCCAGCCGGCGCTGCGAAGGCTTCGGAGACAGAACTCCACATTGCTTTTCGAAAGGCCCGTCTCATCCATCAGCCACCGTGGGTTTGCGCGTCCCCAAGGATCACCACGTTCACGACCGTCTTTTAGCGCCTCAAGGACCTGCTCGTCTTTTTCTGTCGGTGAATACCGCTCGTTGACCATGTCTGGTTGCACTGTACTCATCGTAGCTCATAGTAGATCGTCATTTGTTAAGCCTTTTTCTATGCGTTATACTAAGCACTATGCAAAGCAAAGTTATAAGGAGACGGCGTATCTATCACAGATAGAGACACAGGAATGGCGGAGAAAACTCTTGGCCGGGTGTACCAGCACCCGACCTGTGTCCTCAGGCTAGGACAATGTCGATTACAACCAACGCAAACGAAAGCGTTACGGAAGATGCACAGACCGAGGACGTCGTCCTCGAGCGACCGAACTACCACTACAGCTATCTCGGCCGCGACGGCGAAGGCTACTATCACCACGTCGACGAGGTCACGAACACGATCTACGTCACGGACGAGCCATACGAACGGACGCTTCCGG
>LFCJ01002206.1_pt1 | contig 13968 bp, 7 predicted proteins | sample 643141 | NCBI WGS metagenome assembly LFCJ01 (sample SAMN03766243, study PRJNA286221) | soda lake metagenome | biome: soda lake; feature: Kulunda steppe; material: water; isolation source: sample B1-Br-g2 brine of Lake Bitter-1 | place: Russia: Kulunda steppe | collected 2010-07 | reverse complement strand
TGTGTGAAGTTGTGTGTGTGTGTGTTTGTGTGTGTGTGTTTGTGTATGTGTTTGTGAAGTTGTCTGTGTGTTTGTTTGTGAGTGTGTGTGTGTGTTTGTGTTTAATGATTGTGTTGAGTTTTTAATTATGCTGTGTGTGTCTGAGTTGGAGTGTATATGTTTGCCTGTGTGTGTTTGTGTGTGTGTTTGTGTGTGTGTGTGTTTGTGTGTGTGCTTGTGTGTGTGTGTGTTTTAGTGTGTGTGTTGTGTGTGTTTGTGTGTGTGTATGTGTATGTGTGTGAGTGTGTTTGTGTTTGTATTTTGTTGTTTGTGTTGTGCTTGTTTTTTTTATTTTATTGTGTTTGTCTATGTTGGAGTGGTTGTTTGTTTGTGTGTGTGTGTGTGTTGTGTGTGTGTGTGTGTGAGCGCGCGCGCATGTGCGCGTGTGTTTATGTGCATGCGAATGCGCGAGCGTAATTGCACATGTGTGCATGAGCGTGTGCGTGCATGTGAACACGCATGGGTGTGCATGTTCATGCATGTTCATATGAGCCTGTAGCGTCAAATGCACCACAGTTTACTCACACGCCCACCATGACCTTAGTCTGGTCTAGCTCAATGTAGCATGATCCTTTGGCTTGATTTAAGACCTTAGTCTTCAGAAATGCAGCCCTGAACTCCTCATTCCCACGCCCATCTCGGCGTGACATGCTGCTAACCTTTTCTATTTTTATCACATTGATACACGTGAGTTTATATTTATGTTTAAAACGGCGGCAGATTTGATCAAAATTGAGTAACTGAACAAGATTCGTTTTAAAGAAATATTTTTGCAGCAATATTTCATATGTCATGAGTCAGCTCAGCAAATCGTTGAGCATCTGGTTTACGTCAAATTTAACACAGCTATGTGCAGAAGCAAGAGCTCTCACCTGGGTGAAGTTAGTCCATTGGAACAGGGCAACGGTGCCCGAACTCTAAGAGGGCCCCAGGTTTGCATTGCGGGCTCGGTTGAGACCAAGCGTGCATGTAACTGATGTAATGCCTTCTGCATATGCATGTACTTTACCAGATCTGTACACTGAACCTGTACACTCATGGTTGTCCTATGAGCTTCATCATTTGACAAGTAGCATGCACCTTGGTGTGCTTTGAACGCTTGTGTACTTTGGAACTTTTGGGTGCACACTATAATTGCACTCGATGTTTTACTTTTTTGCCCTCCTTTACCTATGTGGACTTGAAGTGGTGCCATATCCGGAATTTTTTGCAATGCATAATACTGACCACATCAACATACCTGATCAGACTTTGCAAATGTTATATCTGTGCTATCTTCAGGGAAGTACATATGCTCTATGGTAGGCAGCTTAAGCCAAGCTTGGTCACATACGTATGCACACATGTGTGTACAGGCAACTATGTTAAACAAGGATGTTCAAAAAAGAAATTGATTTAAGACTATACAGGCTTCCGAGCGAGCACTGCACAGTGAACAAATGATGTTGAAGAATAAAGGAGAATGGGGGACAAGGGGCATGATCATGACCCTGGCCTACGTAGGCCCGTACGGTTTGCACCATTGCTTGCGATTTGATCGATCAAATATCGTCCGAGGGCGGGGAAGGATTCAAAGTGGACGGAGCCATGCCCCGGAGAATCTAAACCCCTTCTGTTATTTTAATCGGACCCCCCCCCCTGGATTAGATAAAAGCCGATTCTAATCCCGTCTTTAGGAGTTTTACGGCGTGTTTACAACCGATTCCAGTTAGAAATTTAAGGGATTTTAATAAACACCGGTCTGAATCAAAAACAGGCATGTGCAAACCGGTTGCGTTTACATCACTAACCCTTTTCTCCTCTCCCTACTTGCTTTCCAAGCCTTCTAAGGCCACAGGATCATTGCCAAAAGCCATTAGAAGCTTTTCTTGGCTTCTCCCAACATGCATGCAGGGAAAAACACCGGACGACCCCGAATTAAAAAACCAGTGTTGTAAACACAAACCGGTGTTTTATTGTTCCATTTAAACACCACCTTAAAAAAAAACTGTGTTGTAAACACGCCGTTATCCCCTGTAAATACAAGACAGGATTGAATTCTGAATGTAATGATTGAATTTTAATCCCACGAATTCATGTAAACGCGCCGTTAACTGTTAAAGAATCCTGGAGTTACGCATACAAGCTCCAAGAATGACTTGTATGCATCGTATGAAGAGGAAACATCCCCACAAAGGGGAAGCATAACCCAGAGTAGGCTGTTGCGCAAGCTTGCAAGCGCTTCCAAGCATGTATGTATATCAGATTTAGGCAACCTTTTTTATCAGTACCACAGTGTGGTAAATTTATTTGTGTATTCATGGCTCTATAATCACTCTGTGCCCTGGGGCTGCACATTCCCAAATGTTGTGCAAGTCATCTGTCAAAGCTGGATGTATCTTCATCTTTTCCTTTGGAGAATTCCCCTCCTGGTGCTGCTTCCTTTTCCTGCTGTTTGGTAGTTTGTGTGCTCAAAAGCTTTGTGCCTTTCAAGAAATTCAATCCAATTTTCTTGTCTGTTGCTATCGTTCACTACCTTTGGCTGGCACAAACAAATTTAAATAAGACATACATTATGGCTTCCAATCACACTAGTTGATTGATCAATCTCGAACTCGAGTTCATACGTGCCCCTTGTGAGCTCATACATGCCGCGTGGCCCCTGAATAATTTCATCCTTTCTTGTGCTCATGTGCCTTTACTATGGTTTATCAGACACCAAGTCAGAGACCTAAGGTGTGGTTCTATTTCAATAGACTATTTGTGCATGGGTGCTTGCAAGCTTGCTGTGCATAAGGTATTCAGGCCAATTGGCCAATTGCAAGCCAATTGCAAGCCAATTACCTTTAGGCCAATTGGCTTGCTGTGCATAAGGTTTCAAAACTCCACATATCACTTTTGCAGATGAATCATTTTGTGTTGGTTTCAATCACTTGATAGGTTTCAAAGAAAGAAGGAAAGACAGACTATGCCAGGGAATAGCCTTGTTTGTGTCAAGCGGCCTGTAAGATGTGCCTCGAGGCACACGAGCTCGTGGAGTAGGTCATGGACATGCTACGAGTCTATTTGCTGCGCAGCAGTCTCTCAATGTGACAGCACCCCACAGATTTCTCAACGTGGTGCCAGAACCAGAAACAAAAGAAAATCTGCATAGCTAGTGAAAACTAACTAAACTCCCTATATAAATTATGGAAAAAAAGAAGTCAACGTGGATCAGGAGGGTGACTAGCAGTGCCCCACTCCTGACCTTAATGACAAGACCAGACCCACTTCAGGCAATCAAACATACCTGTGACACAGACCCCTGGATGATTGCTTTTTATATCATAGAAATAGTCATAACAAGTCCACATGCATCAAGGCATCTATGCAGCAAACAGCCAGTGGGTACCGCTCTGCCGTGCTGCAGCGCTGACAACCCATTAGTAGCCTGAACCCATTGCACAGCGAGTGTTCCAAAAACAGGTGCAGCATCAAGCAGGGCTGGTGATTTTGGCAGCGCGCTCACTGGACTGAGCAAACTAGAGGCGCAGCACTGGTCACACAACCGACCACTGGTGATAGTTTAGGCAGTAATACCCTTATTTCATTTGATTGGCATTGCTCTCAACTTGGTGCGCAAACACCTTGTATGTTTGAGCTTGCATCACGGCTTTTGTGCAAGCCTGTCCAGTGCAAGCCTGACCATGGTCTGCGCAGGCCTTGACCTTGGCGCTGCACACCGATGATTGTACGCGCCTTCGCTGTGATGATGAGTTTACGTTACTTGCACTAGTGTGCCACTGCTTTGACACGTGCAGTGGCACGTATGCGCACCCGCTACTGCTGCGTCACCAACCCCAGCCATCTGCGGATCATTCAGACGTGTACATTGCCTGCATCATCGCAAAAAAATGGCATTTTGCACTCTTTTAATGCGGCTCGCCTGTTGGTGCACCGTTGTGCGGTTTGACCTGCTCACGCACTTACTATCAACCACCTCTCTGTATTGTCCTACAAGGCATCAAGTCGATGTCCACCAGCAGGGAATACCCAAGTGGCATGTATCAAGGGAGGTATATTCCTGTTGCTAGCACCAGGCAGACCCCCACCATAAGAAGAGGACAGGCTTAAGTCAATGGATATCCGGGGTTTCCAATCAGACATCCCTCCACCTCAGTGTTGATTTAAAAGGTGTGATTGGAGTCTTCTTCTGGTGTTAATGATCTTGGTTACAAACTGGATTGGGTGTCAGTGTAGGTCATTTGTCAGTTTCGTCACTTCATCAAGATCTAGACCCAACTGGCCTACCTAATGGCAGCTCAGATTGGCTTTTGTAAATGGTACTTATGACTCCTAAGAGGATAGTATGTAAAAAGGCTTTATTACAGCCCTGACTCTCCAGCATGCTCTTGAGTCTTCTTTGCTGCTGGGATGCTCTCTGTAACTGTGGACCTGGTCGCAAATCATCACAAAAATTCAATGAGGTGCACTTTTAAGAGGGAGGGCGCTGCTGCTGCTGCTGCTACCGGGCATGGGCCCACCGCAAGGCAATCTTTCTGCGGCATGAAGTGCAGACCTACCTTGGCCTCCTCCTCTTAATCACGTCAGATTTGCTGCTGCTGATGGTAGTGTTAGAGCATTGGCCCAGATACTATCCTCCAAAACTCCTTCTGCTGGGCCCAGCAAGCTCGAGAATGGCCCGCCCTCAACTCCTGCATGACCTCCCGGTAATCCACTGCCATCTTCACCCTCCCATCGGAAAGGGTTGGCCTGTCGGCCTCATAGCCAAGACCTTGGGCATCACCTTTACCAATGAAGCAGACCTGTAGCAGCAGCAACAGTGGTCGCAGCTGCTGCAGCAGCAGTAACTAGCATCAGCTGAGCTCCTGTGCATTAAAGAAGAGCAGCGAGCCAATGAGTAAGCACTCTGTCCAATGGCCAATTTGGAATCACTCCCAATACCTGTACATATTATGTTACCTCCAGATTCTCATTTATGGATGGCTTTGGTGATGAGGCTAGATGCAATATTGTGTCTCTCTGCAATCATATTCCTCATGGTTAGGTGTTGGCAACCAGACAGTAGTTAATTCTGGTCATCGGGTTGCTGACTAAGAGGGCGATTGCTATCAGGAGTCCTGCCGTACCTACAAGCCAATTTTTAAGTGTAGAGTGTGCCTCTTCGGTATTCCATGACATAGGTCTTCTGTGCCAGTGTTTTTTATGTAAAAAATGAATTATTGCTTCTGAGGTGGGCAATGTCCAGGATATTGTTCCAGTACCTGTAGCCTGAGTATGTGTCAGCTTTCCCTAGTCAGTGATATCTGCTCATGTACGACTCCGGATCCAGACTGTTTCTGTTTAAACACTGTAGATCCAGCCTGTTTTTTGTTTGAAAATAGTCTATCTGCACTGGATAATAATGATTTTACTACATCCTCTGCTGCAAGACACTGAATTTGAGAGGAAGGGTTGCCAACTGGTGTGGGTGAAGGATCGTGTTGATTAAGCCTGCTGTTGTGGAAAGTGGCATGCTTTGCAATTACATCAGCAAATTTGTTGACTATTTTGCCTAAGTGGACTTTGACCTAATGAAAGCATAGGAAAGTGTCAGGGTCTCCGATCACTTAACTGTACCCCGAAGGATCTTTGTTCTGTTGGAGGTGACCCCTTTTCCCTTAATTGACGTTGGGGGTGTTCTCACTGCCTGCATAAGCTCTGCTCTGTTGATGGTGTTTATCATTCCAACATCCAGAACGTACATATAGGGAAACGCCCGAGGGGGGCATGAACAACCCAGCACCAATGTCTTATGTTACTGATCAAGTGAGGCAGCTGCCACCAGTGTAGGCCCAACTACACCAGCCTGGGACTTTGTGTTTCAGATTTTCTGTGGTTCTGTGGAAGTGGGTTTCTGTGGTTCTGTGGAAGTGCTCTTTCTTTCGTTTTTCATTGTTGACTACTGAGGAACACGAGGGTTTTTATGTGGTCCTTCTCTGAGTGGTTGATTAACAGGGGGCCACGTTGCCTCTGGTGTTGCACAATTTAGGGCATCATAGCATCCTGTGTTCTTCTTGTGCAGCTTTTTCCTTGCTTCTTATTCCAAATTGCTGTGAAATGGGTGTCTCATTTGGGGATAGGAAACTGCTCTGGCATAGTCGAGTAGGTCAAGTAGGTCAAACTTGAAATTATAAACCTGTACGAGCACCTAATTATACTTGTTTTAGGTTGATGCCTTCTAGGCTTAAGCTAAGCTGTCCTGGTCCAGTGGAAACAGGTATGCAACCGAACCTAACCTTCACTTACTCAAGATCCACAGGTATCATACTTAAATGATTTAATCTTCAGTGTGGCTAGCATTCTCTCTCATACGAGTTCCCTAAATTAAGCAATACTTCCTAACAAAAGTCTCTTCTCCTTTTCAAGTCCCACACAAAGCTATATAAGTATGTAAATAGTAGTTACACCTTGTTTTAGTAGGAAGATAAGTTGCGGTCACAATCTTTCCTACAATCTACCCCAGGAGTAATTACAGAGGTAGAAGCAAAGTTAAAGCTTGCAATTAATGACAGGGCTAACAGCAGCTGAACCAGATTCGGTTAGCGCCGCAGTTGTAGTCGTAGCACAGTTCCTCCCCATATGCAACATTGCGCTTTGCAACAATTATTACGACTTCCCGGCCCTCTACCACCCTGCGTATGGATAGGGTCGACATGGGGAGGTCAGAGAACAGAGAAAGAGTTAGAGAGGGTCTGTTCATGTGATTGATTATGGGAGAGAATGAGGAGGCATCTGCAAAGAGTAAGCGTCAAATGAGCCATCCATACCATGGTGTGAGTGCCTGAGCGTGCTGGAACTGCACAGGTGCAATGCTTTTAAGCACAAAATATTAAAGCTGAGGCAAAGACAAAATGTTAACACATTCATGTTAACATTTGTCCTATGGACGAGGTCTGCCTTCCTGGGACTATTATTTGAAATTGAAGCAGCCTCTTAAGCTTTAACCTAATCTAAGACATGAGATTGTGGAGTGTTAAAAATCCTAACTAACCCTGATTTAAACTAGTCAAGAGTATACTTAAGACGACCCTGAGGCTACTTGTGACAAGCAGCTTGCCATATGAGGCCAAAAAAACGTAGTATGGGCTGCCTAGATCTACAGGTGCGCATGATACATCGGACATGTCTCTGACAAAAATTACAAGCAAATACCGTCCTTTCAGCTTTTTGGACACAGCTGAAATGTAAGGCAAAAAAGGATAGGCTTGCCAACAGTTTTGTACCAGAGAGTGCTTTGAGGAAGGTAGGCGTTACTTGCACTCTAGGTCAGGTGCGCTCAAGCAAGCACGCAAGTGGCATCAGCACTGTAGTAAGCAGACCTGGCATCAGCACAAAAGCTGCTTTGTTTCAGTCATGCACAGGGAAGACAACCTGTAAGCCATAATGCATTCAGGATGTATGGATGAGCATCAACACACCTCAATCCAGCACCTTCTTGCTTGTCAAAGCTGAGCTATGCTAATCTCACCATTTCTCTGTGATGCAATTTGGCTGGGAGCTATGATTCACAAAGCGTCCAAGGCTGCCAGATCTTGTAGCATCCAGCACCAGCTCATGCGACAGTGTCATGAGGTAGAAATGAGGAATCTGCAGAGCTTCATACTGCTGCAACCGCTTGTCCGCCTCCTGGTAGTGTCAACATCATCCACACGCATGCAAATTTTCATGTGACGTCATACTTAGTTGTACAATTTTGTGATTTGCTCTATACAATGTACAAATGTAGATACATACACTCACACAGGCAACTGAGAATGCTAATTAAAGCACAAATATGCCATTTGCTAAGGCCGCGGTCACACACATTTTTCCCACATTTTTTTCGCTCGACCCAAAAGAAAAGTGAAAAAATCGCGGTCACACACGGAAAATTTTCCAACCCCAGAAATTTTTTAATTTTTAATTCGAACCCCAAAGTGCACTTTTCACTGTTTTTTCACTTCAGAGGGGGTCTCAGGAGGCCCCCAGCGAGGGTCCCAATCGTGCAAGATCCCTAGAAACCCCTTGTTTTGGGTTTTGTATGTTGGAAAGAACATGTATTGGGAGAATGTCTGAGGAGACAAGGTTTCCATACATGGTTTACACACGTGCACGTGATTAATGCAGCTGGTGATGATTCTCCAGGCTGACAGTGCACTGAGATGATGACTCATGTTCGTGTTTGCCAGGCTTACACTTGTGGGGTGTCAAATGTGGTGAAGAATGTCAGGCAACTAGGCGCGGCTGCCAAGCCGCGGGCCTCATGAGTCTATGATCATAGACAGGTTTCTGAAGCAGCTGCAGCTGCAGCTGCAGGTGCATGCGTGCTCAAGCTTGCCTCAAAGACAGGTCTCTTAAGCAGCATGCTGGCAAACTTGAAGTCCCATACCTAGAAATAGAAACATTCAGTTACAGGGGTTGAAGTGGCACACTGTCAGTGTCGCTGATCCAGCGCGGATTAAGTGCAACTTTGGGACAAAGGATCGATGATGAAAGTATCGTTGAAAATTTCAGTCATTGTTTTAAGCTCATATAACGATCCTTCAACAGGCCGGAAGCTTTGCGATTGCACTTCAGCGTATCCCGAATTCCAAGGATTAAGAATCGTTTGAAAGGATCATATTGCATGCATTTCAAGCAGCATAGGTTCCGTGCAGGAACTTTGAACCGGAAGTTTGTGTTGCACTCCAGCACATTCCGGAGTTCATGGATAATTAAATTTAGAATATGGTTTTCAGTTCATATAATAAGGGTTCCAAGCAGTGTTGATTTCGTGCTGAAGCTTCGACCAGAAGCTTCGCGATTGTCATCTCAGCGTATTCCGCATTCGTGGACGTAATATACATTTGAATGCTGGACTTTAAATTGTTGTACTTGTGACACGGTTTTCAGACCGAGTCTCATGGCGCCAGTCCGTGCATTATCCGTGGAATATCCATCCACCGTCCCGCAGAGCCCAGGTCCCGGACCTCTTCCAGAGGGCGTCAAAAACTTAATCCTTTGTTTCCGTTTTGTGTCAGGGAAAAAAGAAGTTTTCAAGTGTGCGCCAACCTAAACTTTTCTAAACTTTTCATCATCCTGTCCTGACACTCTCCTAATGGCTCAGGGTCGATTGACTTTCATGCAAGACCTTGCAAACCATAAACTGAGTGCTTCAATGAGGGCGTCTGAAGCATTGCAGGCTCCTTATGAATAGTGCAGTCCGTGTCGTGTTGCTGCCCAATTGCGGCATGAGGACCTGTCGCAAAGAGCTCTTTGGATCCTATTGCTGGTCTTGGGAAGCTAGGAAAGATCAGTGTGTGGTTTCCAACAATAATGCTGGAAGAGAACGGTGTTCATGGGGGGAGCAGGTGCAGGTGGAGTGAAAAATTCTGTGTGTGACCGCTAAAAAGTTTTTCACTCCAAAACTGAACATTTTTCGCTCATGAGTGAAAAAAATCGTGTGTGACCACAAAATTTTCACTTCGAGTGGAAAAAAGTGGAAAAAGGTGAAAAAAATTGTGTGTGACCGCGGCCCACTACTATGAAAATCTGGAGCTCAGAGAAAGCTTAAGCATCTTCTGCAAAAAATTATAAGCAGGACCTCAAAAGCTGCATCTTTTGCGTCTGTTTGCAAGCATTGTTTTGAGATATTCGCCCTTCTCACCTCTTTTATGATCACCTCTCCTGTATATTGGACAATGAAGGCTCCAGCGGCCACGGGCTCACCAGCGAGTACACCCCAGCCTTTTTCCTCCCCAACGTACCGCAACTGCTTGCATGAAATCAGCACATCCAATTTCGGGACAACTTAGTTAAACCCATAACATATGAGTGAAGGAAAGCAATGTAGTATAAAAGATCAGCTGCCAGAAGCAATGCGTCGGTGCACTGGCATCAGTACTGTGACAAGCGTGGCCTTGCAGGGTGAAAAAGCAAATTCCATACTCATCAAGCACACACATGCAAGCTCTTGCTCTGGCAGAAGAGGTCCATCATAGCAAAAATGCTGTTTGTAATCAGAGCTGCCGCACCATCAGGTAGGGGGACTGCTGCCGCTGGATGCGTTGGTTCTGGCACAATGCCCCAGCGGCACAAACGCCAGGCGTGCATTCCACATGCTGAGCGCGGTTCAAACAGCTGTGTTCATCTGAACACACCTGCAAAGTCACAAACGAAGCAAAATCCAGGGTTGGGTCATGCACTGATGTGCTCAGACCAATGCACGCATCACATGGAGCCTTGAACACTCATCGCAGTGCAGCCGCATTAATTTTTCAAGGCAAAGGGGAGAAATAGAGGCGGCTGGAAGGCGTTCTTTGGGCCCCTGACTACCTTTCTGGCTAACCCTTACCACCCTCTTCTATCCAAGTTAAAAGAGAATCCATGATGTCAAAGAGACAAGAGTAAGGAGCAGGACCGTGTCATGACCATGGGATGTATAGAGGAGAGCCATTGGGGCATGGTGCAATCCGGGAGCTACAAGCATGCGTTTGTAGGTAATGCTGCCCACACGAGGTGATACTTCCTCCCGATTGCGGGGTACCGCAGTGTTAAATAGATAGACTAGGCCTGCAACCCATCAGATGAGTTGGGAAAAGTCAATGCACACAGCACCATCTACAGCAGCACCAGTGCAGTGCCAGCTCCACAGGAGTAGAGTATTGGCTGCAACTACTGCTTTGGCACCTGCATGGGAGCAGCAGATGTACGAGCAGCGCAAGGGAACAATGTGCGAGGCTGATTGCAAAGAGAAGAATCCAGGACTGCGGGGAACAGGGAGGTTGATGCATGATGCAGGGTTTATCTTGGGAAAATACATACTTTTTTAATGTGCGCATTTGGGATTAAATCAGCATGACCCAACCCGAGATGTTAATGAGCCAAACGCAATCCTTATGCTCGCACATTCATAATAAGTTTACCTCATGGAAGATCTTGATACCCTAGGGGCAAATCCATGAATCACTGATAGGAACAAGGGGAGCTCCAGAAGCTTAAAACTAAGCTATAAAATAGAGCTATCTTGGATCCTTGACACCAGAAATTGCCATTGTAATTCTGGCAGAGGTTTTGTTGATCTTCTGTCTGATGCTATTTGATGCCATGCAACCTTTCCCGACCCACAGGAACACCTGCTTGTTATGCGTACCAGTTGTCATCCAATCACATTTTTGGGTTCCGATCATGAAAGCATGAAAACACTTGTGCTTCATACAAGGATGCAGGCTCCATGCAATCATATTTTGCCACAAGTCTCACAAGCGTCGAAACCTGCACAGCTTACTCACCATACCCAGCTGGGGATTACACTGGCAAACAAATGGTTTCCATATGCCCAAGCCTTTTTTGCCAGCCTGCTTCCCAGGACTCCTGCCACGCCCTCGTATACTCTTGCGGGCCCTACACAATACCCCATGTAAATGCAAGGAGCTGATGACCATGCACTCTCGCATTCACACAAATGCATGCGCGATGAGCACAAGCGCATGCATACGTATGTGCCCCACACTGCAGCATCAGAAATGGAGCTGACTCAACAGATTCTGATGTATTCCCCAGTGTACAACGTTACATCTGGAAAAATTGACCCGCATCACGCAGCATGACCTCTCATACATTTCTTTGATCAAAGCAAGTGTGATACATGGCTGATCGTTTTATGCATGATGAGAAGCCGCTCCAATGCTTAGTTTAATTAAATATGTGCATGTGCATGCGTGTGTTGAGTTGTGCAAAATTGAGGCATGCAGACACCTCCAAACAGAAAAGCGCACAGCTTGGCAGGGGCTGCTGGTACAAGCAGGCTCACCTGCTTCGCCCCTCCTGATCCTCATCGCTTTCTGCACCCAAGATCTCAGCCTTCACATGCATTGCTGCCCCAATGTACACGTTTTGCTGTAAGTGCTGCCAAGGAGGAGGCATCAAGGGCGGAGGCAGGGAGGGCAGTACAGCAGGAGGCTCATGAGGTCGAGGCTGGCAGTGAGCAGTCGGGCTAAAGGGCGGCTTTGCGCCATTTTCAGCGTTGCTGCTGCTTTTCACATTGACCTGTGGCTGTGAAGTGAAGGGGGAAGGCCCGTCCGTGCTTGCGACTGTGGAAGGCAATGAGGACAAGCCAGCATTTAATGATTGCTGCCTTGTTTTGGGTCGCCATGCCAACGCCCCATTCCCATGTTGCAAAGCCGAGCTGTTCTGCCTTCCCTGCAAGCACAGCCAGTTTGGAAGCGCAAATTGGGTGCCAACCACCCTATCATGGAGATGTTACGCCTTGCGTGCATGCACAATTTAACAACCTCAAATGTAAAGCCATTGAGGAAGCACATGCTAGTGCAGGGAACTTGCAAGTGCTGTGGCAGATGCGTGCCAGGGTCTAGAAGCCAGAAAAGTAGGCACAGTGTGCCTAATGCACCCATCACGAGGGCTTCTTGGGCATGCTGGATATGCCTCTGCTTTAAAAAAGGCGCCCTTTCAAGGCAAAGAGGCAAGAGAAGAAGCATCCCTGTTGGGCAAGCAGAGGAGAAAAGGGGTGGAGCGTAGGATGCAACCTTCCAACCTGGAGCACGCCAGCTTGAAGAGTAAGTAAGTAAGGAAATGACTTGTGCTAGGAGCAAGCAAAGGCAATGTCATCTTCATCAAAACAACAGCAAACGGCGAGCACAGGTCAAAAAGGTGTGCAGAAGCGAATGGCTTCAGACGATCCCTTGTTCCCCTGGAACAAGGTGCACAGCATTAACATAATGGCTCACACTGGCGCACATTACATGCTCAGTGCAGGTGTTTTAATGGCGCACCTTAACTCGTGCCCGCTGCCGCTTTGGGGCCGATTCCTCACACTCCTCATCTGAAGCAAAGATGTCCTGCGTTGTATGGATGAAAGTAGGCAAAGGCACACAGAGTTCAGAATGAATTGCCTTACGAGTTGTTTCGCTGCTGAGTGGTAGAACAGAGACCAATGGCTTGCTAAATCAAGAGGTAGGCACCATCGTCATGCTAAGCTTCAAAGATGGGTGGCTGGCTATTGGTAGGTGGTCGCAGTCAGCCGTGGCCTGTTTTTGTGGCAACAGCCCTCAAGCACCATTTGGACTGGAGCGAAACCGAGCCAAGCCAAACAAACAGAAGCAGAGTTGTGGGCATGGTAGCGCTCAGCAGCTTGTGTACTAGCCTCCAGCACACACACACACACACACACACACACCCCACAGGAGCCAAAGGTCACGAAAGCACACTTGCGCTCACAAGTTGAGCGCACCCACCATGTGCATGGCGCGCGCCAATGTGCTGGTGGCAATGAGCCTCACAAGGCCAGCAGACTGGAGGGCAACTTGCGAGGTACCCCTGAAATGCCGCAAGGGAGAGCTCGTGCTATTGAGCGGTTTCAGACGGTGTGGCTCATCAGGCTTGTGGGGATGGGGAGCAAAAGAAAGGCATGCGGCGGCCAATGGGGGCATGCCCCGCACAGCTAGTCGTCAAGCCGGCACACCAAGGACCTGCTTCAGGGTTGACACAGTCCCTGAAGGTGAGCAAATGGACTGGGTGCAAGAACTGGGAAGCACAAAATTGTAGAAAAAGGGCTCTGTTCAGGAGGCCACTCTCAAAGTTTTGCAAATTAGGGAAGAGAGGAGCAGCACCCATTTCAGCATGAGATGTGGGGCACGCACATGTGCAGAAGGAGGATATTTCGAACATTTAGACCTTGCCTGTGTGTAATAAGCTCTTCTCCACGCGAAATTCGCCTCAGGGCAACCAGTGTGCGGCCGTGATCAATGACTGCTGCATTGGGCTCCTTGCTGGCCGTGCAACATGCCGACAAAACAATGTCTGTATAAGGGTCAACACCTGCACCGTCGATAGTTGTGCCCATTTCTACCCTCTTTTTGCATCTTTCACACAGGGTGGCTTGTGTTCAACTGCTCCTGCGCATGCGCGCGCACACGCACGCGCACACCTACA